>Ga0214473_10006541_pt1 | contig 13874 bp, 17 predicted proteins | sample RVTome_7_FD_203509 | JGI IMG/M metagenome (GOLD analysis project Ga0214473, IMG submission 203509) | Soil microbial communities from uranium-contaminated site in the Upper Colorado River Basin, Wyoming, United States - RVT98D197 | ecosystem: Environmental > Terrestrial > Soil > Contaminated >... | reverse complement strand
CGCAACTGCTCGACCATCCGCGCCTCATCGCGCAGCTCGTGGGGCTCGAGAGGCGCACGGCGCGCGGCGGGCGCGACACCATCGACCACGGCCCGGGCGCCCATGACGACCTGGCGAACGCCGCGGCCGGCGTGGTCTCGCTCGTGCTCGGTCGCCGCGAGGCGACGTGGGAGCAGCTCTACGGCGTCGAGCATGAGGTAATCCGCGTCGACGGGGATGAGGGATGGCAACGGTTGACCTAACAATGCCGCTCGAGGGGGCGGCAGGGGGGAGAGAGATGGACCCGATCGAGACGACGGCACTTCACGAGGCGGGGCACGCGGTGGCCGTGTACCACAGTCCGACGCTCCCGGCCGTGCTCGGCGTGACGCTCGGAATCGGGCAGCGCGGCGGGTGTGTGCACCTCTGCGAGCTCGACCCGGTGCGGCTCGACGAGCGCGCGTTCGCCGAGGCGATGCGAGCGTTCGCGGCCGGCTTCATGGCCGAGGCGATCGCGGGCGGGCGGCCGCGCTTCGAGGGCGGCGACGCGGACAAGCTCCTGCACCTGCGCGTGCTCTCCGCAGAGTGGGCGGTCCGTCGTGCGCCCGTTCCGGCGACGCGCATCGCGAGAGGGGTGGCGGTTCGCAGGGCGGTCTCCGCGGCCGATAGTCTGGCGCGCGACGCGGCGCTGGACGCCGAGCTGCTGCTGCGTGCGCGTTGGGGCGAGGTGGAGCTCGTCGCGAAGCGGCTGCTCGAGTGCGGCGGGATGAACGCAGCGCTGCTCGCCTCGACGATCGAGCGCGCGGGGCGGACGCCGCGGCCGAGGGTCGGCGACTCGGAGCGGATCTTCGGGCTGCTCAGCGGCTTCGTGGGGCGGAACCCGGAGCTCGAGCAAGCACTGCGCGCGCAGCTCGCGTGACTGATGCGCTGCTGCTCTGGCGCTGCGAGCCGCGGCGGGCGTGGATCAGCGAGCCGACCTGCAAGGCGCTCAAGGCGCGCGGCTCGTTCGAGAGCTCCCACTTCGGCCGTCCTCGCCTCTCGCCCTGCTACAGCTGCCGAGGCGTGCGGGCGTTGCACAAGCAGGGCCGGGCGCCGGAGCCGCGGAGGCTCGCGACGTGAGGCGGCGCAAGCGCGCGGCGGGCCCGCGACACGACCTGATCGCCAAGGCCGAGCGGCGACTCGGCGGGCGCCGCGCCTTCGTCGCGGCCGTCGCGGAGCTCGCCAGCTCCGCGGCCGCGCGGCGGTGGCCCCTCCGTGGCGTGCGCTGCGCGTGGCAGCCGACGCTTCCATTCGAGCCTGCCGTCGGCGTCGATCCGCGGCGCGTGCGAGAGGTGCTTGGCCCGTCGATCACAACGGCGCAGCAGTGGTCCGCCCGTGCGCTGCGTGCTCGCCATGAGCTTTCACGTCGAGAGCGGCTCGACGACGCTGGCCAGCTCCCGCTCGACCTCGGAGCGGAGTACGAGTCCGGGGCCGTGCGCCGACTGCTCGAGGATCTCGGGGTGGTGCTGCGGTGCCAGCGGACCGGCGGACCGGATACCGCGCATGAGTGACACGCGAGCGCGTAGGGTGTCGCGGCGCCCCCGACTCAAGGGTCGGATCGCGCACCGATCGCCGCTCCTGGGGCAAGCTCCGCAGCCCCCTCGGGTGGACCCGGGCTCCGCCGCCCGCCTCGTGGCGCTCCCCCTCCGGGCGGCCGCCGCGGCGCGCTGGGAGCTGGGGCGCGCGCTCTTCGGTCCCGACTGGCACGGCGGCGAGCCGCTCCACGAGCTCTACGAGGAGCTCGCGGATGCCTTCAACTATCTGGCCGAAGATGCGCGCCGCTACGGCGAAAGAGCGTGGCACGGGGCGGCCCGCCAGGCGCTCGGGGACCTGGCGGGCGTGGTGCGGCGTGTGGTGCGGGCCCGGGAGCGGCGGGCGCGGAGACGGTAGGATTCCAGCGCCCCGGCGCGGGGTTGGTGATTTCGTGTGATTTCCTCTTTCCCTCAATCAGGGAGCGGTGTAGGATGGCGGCTCAACGCAAGGGGAAGGTTGGCGGCATGCGACCGGGTGCGGGACGGAAGCCGAAGCCCCGAGAGGAGAGGCAGAGCCACCATCTCATGGTGACGCTGACGGAGGCCGAACACGCGGTGCTCAGTGACGCCGCCAGGGGTGCGCCGCTCGGCACCTTTGCGCGGGCCGTGCTCCTCCGCTCTCTCGCCCGGCGCCGCAAGTGACCGCCACCCTCCCCGCAACGGAGGGGACGATGACGCTCGACACCGACACCGCGAAGCTCGCGGCCGACACCGCGCAGATTCTCGACGTCACCACCGAGGCCCGAAGGGTCCGGGCCCGCGCAACGCAGCGCCACGAGCCGACGCCCAACGGGCTGCTCGAGCAGTTCGGCCAGGCCGTCCGCCGCACGCTGCTCGAGGGCCCCGTCGCGCAGTGGCTGGATGCGCTCGAGACGATGGCGCTTGCGGGATGCTCGGGCAGCTCGATCTACAAAGCCACCACCAGCGTTAAAGCGCGTGGTCGAGGCCGCCGTCGAGGCGCTCCGGAATACGATGCCTGAAGACGCAGGAAACAGAGTAGAGGAATCGCCGATCGCAGATGCGGCGGAGCGGATAGTAAGAGAGACCGGGACACCTGAAGTGCTGGCGCGTATGGGACCTACGACGTCGCAGACAATCAAGTGGGTCCGCCAGCTGGAGCGGAGCGCCAGCGCAGTCATCGCGGTCGCCCGCGGACCAGCGAGCCAACGGATGAACTCGCGACTTGCGTACGTTCAAGTCCTGTCCTTGAGTAACGCGATCACCAACCCCTACAGGAAGGCGCCATGGTGGAAGCGAGTCTTTCCGGAACCTCGCGGGTGGCCGATTGGGGATCGGGTAGACGTCTATTTGGAGAGCGTGCTCGCTGGGAGGGGAGAGAACGATCCCGAGGTTCGTCGCCTAGTCGCGCGTTGTCTGCGACTGATGCAATGCGCTGCCATCGCTCGAAGCATCCTGCTATGGGCGGAACCTGTCGGAGATGGAGCCTTCTGCGGCGTAATCTATCGCGCGGCGGCTGATGTACTGCAATTCGGAATCGGGCGCCGGCTGGCCAGCCAGCCGGATGGGGATGCCGAGGAGTAGCCGGCCGGCCGGAGGTGCGGGCCCGGCTCAAGATCGCGGAGGACGACTCCAATGGTGAACCACGTTGATGCGGAGCGGCGCGCTCAGCGGATCGCGATGATTCGCAATCGGCTCGAGGTCGAGTTTCGTGGCCCTGCGATCTTGGTGGATGTGGATCCGAAACGCTATGGGTGGGATACGATGGTTCGCGTCCCAGAAACTCCACCCTTCCATTTTCTGCGTGTAACCGACGAGCTTCTCATCGATGAGAATGATCCTCGCGAAGAGTATCTTGCTCGTGCTGTTGCATTGATGAAGGCGAATCCCGGCGCGGTAGTGCTGCTGCGGGATGGAATCGAACCCGAGCTGGACTCCTCCGCGGGGCAACCAGGAGGGAGGCGTTGAAGCGCGATATGGACCTAGTCCGCACGATCCTCCTCCACTTTGAGGAGAAGAAGGACTTCCGGCACCAGAAGCCGGAGGACTTCCAGTTCGCCGGCTTCGATGAGCGCACGATCGCCTACCACGTGGACCTCATGTACGAGGCCGGTCTACTGAGCTGTGAGGCAACCCGAAGCAGGGGCAAGGAGCGCCTGGTTCAGGCAATCCCGTATCGACTCACCTGGCAGGGACACGAGTTCCTCGACGCCGCACGCAATCCAAAGGTCTGGGAGCAGGCGAAGAGCACCTTCCGCGAGAAGGCGATCGGCATGTCGTTCGATCTGCTCCGGGAGGTGCTGATCGGGCTTTCCAGAGCGGGCCTCGGGAGCATCACATCGTGAAGGCGAAGCCGAAGGGCGCGAAGAGGATTGCGGTGAAGCGTTGGATCCTTCGTCGGCTCCCGATGCTGAGGCTCAGAATCGAGAAACGCTCGGAATGGCGGAGCATCGAGGATCGGCTCTCCGACGAGAGAGACCCCGACAGGCGGCAGCTACTTCTCCAGGAGCGCGCACAGTTGGGTCACCGCTACGAGGAAGAACGACGCTATTACCTGACACGAAAGCTGGAACGGAAGGCCGGTCGGATGCTACTCGCCGTGCCGGATCGCCCCAGAGAGGAAGACGCCGACGATCAGTTCTGGGAGATGACGCATGGTGGTTGGATCTTCACGCCGGTAGGCTTCATGCACGTGCGGCAGCTCATTCAGACCGCGCAGGAGAACCGGCATCGTTGCCTTCTCCAATGGGCTGCTGCGCTGACGGGTCTGATCGGAGCCGTTACCGGCCTAGCGTCTGTCTTGAAGGGCGATTGAGAGGACGAAGCCGAACGGAGCGAGGCCTCGGAGGAGGGGAGGAGCGTGAGGGCCGCAATCTACGCGCGCATGAGCACGGACAAGCAATCGGACACGTCGCCGGAGGATCAGATCGCCCGCTGCCGGGAGTACGCCGAGCGGCAGGGCTGGCGCGTGCTCGAGAGCGCGATCGTGGCCGAGGCGGGCATCTCCGGCGCCTCGCGGCACAACCGGCCCGGGCTGCTCGGCCTGATGGCGCGCATCGACGAGTGGGACCTGCTCCTGTGCTTCGACTCGTCGCGGCTGGCGCGCAACGGCGAGGATCTCGGCTGGATCCGGAATCGTCTGCGCATCCGCAAGCGGAGCGGGGTCGAGGTGTCGACGGGGCTCGACCTCGAGAATGTCGGCTCGAAGGTGATGGGGGTGATGAACGAGGAGTACCTCAAGAAGGTCGGCGACGACACCCACCGCGGGCTGCGCGGGTGCTTCGACCGCAAGCTCGCCACGGGCGGCGCGCCGTTCGGCTACCGCACCGTGCCGATCGTGGTGGGGCAGGACGCGCACGGGCACCCCGTGACGCAGGGCTACCGGCTCGAGGTGAATCCCGAGCTCGCGCCCATCGTGGTCCGCCTCTTCGAGGGCTACGCGCGGCAGGGGCTCGGCCTGCGCACGCTGGCGCACCGGATGAATGCCGAGGGCATCGCACCTCCGCGGCCGCGCGGGGCGCGGGGGAGGGCGGCCTCGTGGTCGCCGACCGCCATCCGCGAGATGCTGCGGAACCCGCTCTACCGCGCCGAGCGGGTCTGGAACCGCTCGGAGTGGATCAAAGACCATGAGACGGGCAGGCGCCAGCGCTTCGAGCGGCCCGAGTCGGAGTGGGTGCGACAGCAGGAGGAGGCATGGCGCATCGTTCCCGACGAGCTCTGGCAGGCGGCGCAGGAAGCGCGCGGCCGCCGGAACGAGCGGCACGTCCGGGACGCGAAGGGGAAGATCCGGCGCACCGCCGTCGGCAACTCCTCGGGCCGCAAGCGCCTACTCGCCGGCTTCCTCGAGTGCGGGGAGTGCGGCGGGGCCTTCCACGCAGTCAAGCCGCGCGTGTGGGGCTGCTCGTGGCACCGCAACCGCGGGACCTGCGCGAACGACATCAAGATCCCCGAGGTGATCCTCGAGCGGGCGGTACTCGCCGCCGTGCGCGAGGCGCTCGACGAGGAGATCGCCGCGGCCGCGCTCGAGGTGGCCCTCGCCGATCTGCGCAAGCGGGCCGCCGCGTCCGAGCCGGTCGCGATCGAGGCGGCGCTCGCGGACCTCGACACCAAGATCGAGCGGGCGCTCGACCTGGCAATCGAGCTCGGGGACCTCGGGGCCGCGAAGGAGAAGCTGCGGGGCCTACGCGCGGAGCGGGAGCGGGCAGCCGGCGAGCTCGCCCGGGCGCGGACCCAGCTCCCGACCACGGCGGAGCTCCTGCCTCGCCTACGCGAGAAGCTCCGGGAGATCGAGGCGACGCTCAAGGCCGACGTGCCCCTCGGGCGCCTGGCGCTCGGCGGGCTCCTCGGGGAGAGCCGGCCGCGCGTCTATCGGGATGGACGGATCGAGGGACTAGCGGCGCTCGGGGCTGAAATGCCGAGGGCCCCGGGGCGATCCCCCGGAGCCCTCAGTCTCGGTGGTAGCGGGGGACTGCAACACGCCTGTTGCGTCGATCTGCCGGTCAGGATCGCGGCATGACTTCGCAGCTCTCGCCGATGCTCGCGGGGGACGTCGGATCCGGTCCGGTTCATCTCAGGCGCGTACGAGCGGCCGCGCGAGCTCCTCCCACGCCGATCCGCGCAGGCGAGTCAACAGACGCTGATCGGCGGTGACCATGCGGGCGTCCTCGACCTCGGCGAGCGCGAGGTAGAGACAGTCGTAGACGGGATGGTCGAGCTCGTGTGCGAGGGCAAAGGCGCGCGCGGAGAGCCGCGCCGCGCCAACCAGTGCCGAGAAGGCAGCGGGAACGGCGGCCGCGATCCTCGCGCCGTGCTCGCCGCCGATCTCCCCGGCCCGCACGAGCTTCCAGGCCGCGTTCGTGACCTCGGCGACGACGAGGTCGGGGGCCACGAGAGGCTCGTCGCCCGCGAGCAGCGCGATCGCGGCTCCGGATTCCGGCGCCTGCACGTACCACCGCAGCGCCACACTGGCGTCGACGACGATGCTCAGCGGTCCCGGTCCTCGCGAACGAGCGCGTCGAGATCCACCGCGATGGGCTTGTTCGCGAGTGCGCGGATCGCAGCCGCGGTGCGCACGACCTCCTGCCGCGTGGGATGCGCCGCCTCGCTCAGGAGCAGCCGCAGCTCCTGCTCGAGGGAGCGGCCACACGCCGCCGCGCGCGCCTTGAGCGCATCGACCGTCGCCGGGTCGAGGTTGCGGATGAGCACCTGGGCCACAGACTCATGCTATCGATTCTGATAGCGGTCATCAACGGACCGGCAAGTAGGACGCAAAACGCCCCGGAACCCGCGGGCTCCAGTGCGTTTCTACGTGGTAGCGGGGGAGCGATTCGCCCCGTGCTGCCGACTCCCCATGCCGCTACCGGTTTCGGTCGTGAGACAGATCCCGGTTCATCCGCGGTGAGCCCCTTCGGCAAAACCGCTGTCTACCCACTGCGAGGACGCCCAGGTCGGAAGCGGACAGGAGAGCGGTTGGGTCACGGGCGGAGCTCCGACGAAGCTCCCGGTACCGTCCTGCCCCTAGGGGTATCTGACTCCATACACCTTCAAAGTGCCTAAGATCCTATCCGGTATCGGGTCGCCGCATGAGCACTTGCCGCGTTCGACCGCGAACGAGGCGACCATCTGGCATTTGTGAGCGCAGTCGTGGGCAACGCAAAGCGGATCTGGCTTGATCGCCCATCGCTCCCCGAACGGTCTGTATCCGTCGGGAAACTGACTCATCTCGCCAAGATAGCAGCCCTGGCGGCCAGCTTGGGCCCAGTCCACGGAGCTGCTGATAGACGGCGAAAGGCTCGGTGAGGACCACGCGGTCTGGCTCAGCGTGAGCGGCTGTACCGCACCGCGGTCGCGAGCTTCAGCGCCTCCGAGCCGTCGGGTGTTGCCCTAGCCGCCTCACTTGGGACTAATGTGCAGGATTAGGTCCCAGCCTTCCCCGTCGCATTTGAATTCGTGGGAGTTGTCATGGTAGCCCCAGTTGAGACCGGAAATGCGTGCCTTCAGGTGGTTCTTATTCCCCCCTTTACACTCTATCTGCGCCTTCTGCGTTTCAGTGAGCCCGCCCCCATGTGTCTGCTCGCACTCAACGCAATCGAGCGTATACCAGCCAGGGGGGATAGTTCCGGAATGGTTCGCGGAGCAGTACCGCGTCCACTCGTTTTTGCTGTCGTCTTCGCGACTAGATTGCTTCTCGATCAAGAAACGGATGTCGTCCCCGTGACCCTCCGTGCAGTTGTACTTGGCGTCCTTCTTGATCTCGATCTGATCTCGCGCAGCGGCGGCGACAGGGATGGAGATGAGGGCAAGAAGCAACAGCAGGGTATTTCTCATGAATTTGAACCCCGATCGTGGTGTCGGGCGACATGCCCCGCTCACTTCTACGAGTCAGGGCTGCGCGTCGTCAAGGAAAATACGCGGGCTGTCAGCATTCGCTCGGGACGGCGCCGAAGGAGAGCGCCAATAGACCGCTGCTCTACCGCTGCCACCCGTTTGCGGCGTGGCTCACCGTGAGCGCCTGCACCGCCGCTGCGAAAGACTGCCGGCCCGCGCGATCCAGTCCATCGGTACGCGATCGAGCGCGAGTGCCCGCGGCGGGTTCGCCCCTGCGCCGGCCGTCGGGATGCCCGGACGCAGAGCGAATAGCGCCAACCGCCGAAGGGAGCGCGGCCTGGCGATCGGCGTGAGACTCCTTCTGACCTCGGTCGAGAACTTCGCGGACTTGCGGGGGGTGAGCGACCTGCGCTCCTTCGATCCCTCGTGGTGTTCCTGGTAACGCAAGACCTAGAGCGCCCCATTTCGCCGGCGGCGGCCCCTGTTGTCGCGCGACGGCCGGGCGCAGCACTCGATCGAAGACGACCTCCCTAGACCTCCCGACTGAGCAAGGCGCGTGCCACCGCTCAGGGTGCGGCGTGGCCCGCCGGCTGGGTTGAGGGCAGCGAACCGGCGACAGTGCAGCGGGAGCCCTGCACCGGGGGTGTTATGCTCCGAGCCCCTCAGGTCGCTCCTCGTTGAAGTCGTCCGAGTCGGTCCTTCTCACCTCGTAGGAGCGAGACCGCGAGACGCCGACGTCGTGGTCGATCATGGAACGCGCGAGCGCTGGGCCGTCGATCAGCACGACCTTGGTGTCGATCCGGGAGGCGAAGTCGACGGCGTCGCGGGAGAACCCCGACGTAGTGATGAACACGTTCTTCCTCGCGCGGTTCCCCTGGAGTGCCCCGGCAAACTATTGGATCTCGGGCCTTCCGAAGGTCGCGTCCCAGCGCTTGGCGTGGATGTAGATGACGTCGAGCCCGAGGCGTCCTCCTTGATGATCCCGTCGATCCCGCCGTCTCCGCTCTTGCCGATCGCGTGTCCGGCGTCGGGCGAGATGCCGCCGTAGCCCATCTTCACGAGCAGCTCGAGCGGCGAGCCGCTCGAAGAAGGCCGGTGCCGCACCCTTGACCTAGTCGAGCAGCTCGGCCTCCAGGTCGACGCGCAGTCGCTGGTAGGCCGCGTCGAGGGCTTCCTCGGGCGTGGCGTCGAGCTGAGGGGGCTCGCCGGCCTCGCCGGGCTTCTCGTCCGCCTTCTCGTGGCGGAGGTCGTGGAAGGCGACGAACTCGGGGAACTGATCCAGGAACTTGAGGTCGACCCGCGTCGGGTTCTTGGCGAGGACGGATCGGCCTCGCTCGGTGATACGGAAGAAGCCCCGCCGGGTCGCTTCGATCAGCCCCGCCTTCTTGGGGTATGTCCGGGCCCAGCCGGTGCGGTTCCGGATCACCGCCTGGCCGCTCGCGAGGAGCTGCTCGCGCTCCTCAGGCGAGGGCTTGAACTAGGCTGCGAGCGCGTCGACCACCTCGCCGAGAGCGTGCTCCCTCTCGTCGGCGAGGAACCGGAGCAGCGGGAGCATGAGGGTCTGGTAGTCGGGGATAGGCACCAGGGGGGCCTCCGGGTCCGTGCACACCTAGCGGAAGGAGGTCGAGTTTACCGTACCATGCGGCCTGTCGAGCCGTGCGCTGTCTTCGCAGGCCATCGTCCTTTGGGCGATAGGGTGGCAAGACGCCGTGTGGGCGCGCGGGTGGCCCAGCAGGCCAGACTGGGGGAACAAGTGTCCAACCCTCTGAAGGAGTTTAGTGAAGAGCTGCTGGCAGAAGTGCAGCGCAATCCGCTTGACATAACGAAAGTCATCACGCAGCTCAGGACCGCCACCGACGTTGGACAAGTCGTCGACCCAGCAGACGAGACCGCTCAGTTTCGGGTGTGGAACCCAGTGCTGGTAGCGTTGTTTAATGCGAGATGTGTGTATCAGGCAACGGAAGTCGGACTGGCTTGGTACTCTCGTCTATGCGAACTGGAGCGCGTCCACGGAAAACGGTTTCACAAGGGCGGCCCCGCGCAGCAGATCGCCCTCTGCTACCTCGCGCAGGGCCGGCGGCATTCTGCACATTGGCACTTCGCACTTGCGTTCGTTGAGGATGTCCGCCAGCAGGGCGGGCTCCCGGGGGCGATCCCGGAGGCGCCGGCAAGCCAGGCGCTTCGACTTCATTTCGGAAGAGGCGAGGCATACCTGCAGGCAGTCGCCGAGCACGCGAGGGAGCCGGCACAGGTCCTGTATCCCGAGGAGATCCTCGTCGAGCTGGCGCGCGCTGGCCAGTACGTCGGGATGCGAGCGGAGGCGATGGACGAGATTCCGTTGAACGCGACGTTCCTTCAAGAGCTGACCAGCCGTCTCGATGGGGGCACCGCGGATGAGAAGGGCAGAGCGCTTGAGTTCCTGGCGTCGTACTTGATGATGCTGTTGCCCGGCGTCCGGCTGATTCCGAACGCTCGCACCCCCGACCACGAGATGGACCTCATCGTCGTGCAGGACGTTCCAGGAACCTCTTACCTGGTCGAGGCGCTGGGGCGGGCGTTCCTCATTGAGTGCAAGAACTGGACTAAGAGCGTAGGCTCAGAACAGCTCAACCACTTTGCTTCGAAGATGAGATTTCATCGTTGTTCCGGAGGAGTCATATTCGCGCGCAATGGACTGAGCGGAGGCGTCGCCGTTGGGTTCGGAGTGAGCTATGCGCGGCTGACTCAACTGCGCTGGTACCAGCAGGACAGCTGCGCGATCCTCGTCGTCGACCTCGCGAGCATCAAGTCGCTGAGCGCCGGTCAGACCCGCCTGTCCGAGATGCTCCTGTCTGCCTACGAGACGGTGCGCTTCAACCTTACGTCATGACAGCTTTATTTCACGAGAGGTTGGTCCTCACCCACGTAACAAGTCCGTGCGCGAGCTTGAAAAGCTCAGGGAAAATGAGGAGCGAGGCGTGAGCGGTCTGCTCCTGGAGTGGATCGAGGCTGGCCGGGTGACCCGCGGAGTTTCGCGAAACCCGGATCTGCTGCGTGAAAGCCGACCAGTACGCCTCGAACTCCTCGAAGAGAGACTTCGGCATGTTCGTCTTCTGTCCCGACAGGAGGCCCTCGAGGGCGTCGAGGACCGTCTTGACGCGCCAGTCATCCAGGGCCTTAGGGCGCGGGCGCCCGAGTGCATCGAGACGCGCCCCAACGGCGTCGCGCAGCTCGAGTACGACGCTCTCGGCCGCGACCCCGATCATGACCGCGGCGGCCTTGAAGCAGCCGGCCGAGTAGGTCGAGAGGGCTTCGCGCACGTACGACTCGGTGACCGCTGGCATCGGAGCGACCGATCGGAGGTGGGCGAGGTAGCCGTCCGGGTTGCTCGGATCCCGGCTGAGCTTCGCGAGCGCGCCGCGACCCCGCTCCGTGATGTGGCAGAAGGGTGGACCGGGGTTGCTGACGTTGTACCCCCACGCGAGGTACCCGATCCGGAAGAGGTCTCCGAAGAAGGTGAGCAGGGCCTGCTCCTGCTGGAGCCCGGCGAACCCACCGTCGGCTCGCAGTCGCCTGACCGATTCGGACAACACTGTGGCCGCCTGAAGGGGTGACGTAACTGGATGGCCCGAGACGACTTCCAGGACGGTCCTGCGGATGCGCTCTCCGTCGATGGGGGAACCCGGGGCCTGCATGGATCGAAACGCGCCTCTACCTGCTTAGCCGTCGCGTAGCACTATGCCACGACGGACGGGCTGGGGGCGAGGGCCAGATCAGGTCACGCGCTCGAGCTAGCCTCGTCTAGTGCCGCGCGACAAACACGGAAGAGCGCCGGCTGCTGCGCGTCGCGATCCGAGAGGTCGCGGGCGCGAGTGGGCTCGACCTCACGAGCGGTTCAACCGCGCAGCGGGGGCTTCCCGGCATCGGCGAGCTTCTTGTTGAGTGCCGCCCGCTTTTCCTCAAGGACCCTCGGCCGGACAAAGTAGTAGTCGAACAAGAGTTCCAAGGTCTCGAGGTTCCACTCGGCCTCGCCCGGCTCCACGTCGACGATCGCGCTGGTCGACGTGCTCTTGATCGGGTGCGCGGCGAAGTTGCCGACGACTCGGATCGCGTCGAGCGCGCGGGGGAGTTCCGAGGGAAGAGCAGGGAGCACTTCTTCGATCTGGTCCACGAGGTCCCGCATCATCGTTCCTCCGCGCTCGCGGAGGAGGAGCTGGAGGCAGCACCGGCTGAGAGCTCCCGATGCCCTCGGGCTGTCGCCTATGACCAGGGCGGCCTCGCGGTACAGTCCCGCGAGGGTCTGAAGCTGCGGACGTGCCGTCGCGTGGAGACATCGACGAGGACGCAGTCGCAGACGGACTGGGACGGCTACCGGGGAACGGATCTCGGCGAGGGCGTAGGAGTTTTAGCAGCGTTCCCTGGCAACGTCCGACAAGCAACTTCGGTCAAGCGGGAATGAGGCGGGGGGGGGAGGCCCCAGACTGGCGACACGGCCGCGCTGCTCGACGTCCAGATTCACGACCTGCGCCACTCCTTCGCTAGCGCCGCGGCCGGGTCCGGGCACTCGCTTGTGGTCATCGGTGCGCTACTCGGCCACCGGAAGGTGACGACGAAACATCGTTATGGCCGGTTTTCAGACGTCCACCGAGGGTTATGCTCATCTGTCGGTCGATCCGGTGCGGGCGGCATCCGAAATCGTGGGTGCTCGCATCGCTTCAGCTATGGGCGCAACTAGGACGCCTTCTAGGTAGCGCGAAGAGTCGCACTCGCAACAAGGCCTGCCTGCCAATCCTTGATCCCCGGTTCGAATCCGGGCGGCGAAGGCTCACGCGTCTGCCCTACGCAGCTCGAGGCCTGCGGTACTGGGTCTTCGGGTCTTGCCTGCAGTCCAGGCCCCCTGCTACTCCTCGTACTGCGTCCCCGTCAGTTCCTCAGCGTCGTCTTCATCAAGGCTCCGGCTCTTGCCGCCGAAGACCCTGTGGAGCGCGGACTGAAGCAAGACAGGTGCACGCTTGGACAAAAGTGCGAGGTCTCGCTCTTGCGCGCGAGCGACCCCTTCGACCTCAGCCAGAGCGTCGCACAGGGCCGCCTGAAGTTCAGGATCGGGCGGAACTCGAATCCTTTGGTCCAAGAAGAGATCCTCTTGGAGGTATCGCCGGTTTGTCGCACCTGGGCTGCTATCCGCGCAGAACTGAATGAATGCATCGGACCGTGTAAGGTAATGGAGAAGTGTCGGTAGAACCCGCTTGTCGTCGACATCGTACGCCCAGAAGTTGCCGGTGATAATCGCTCCGTCCGCCTCGTCTGGGGCAACGCCAAAGGCCCCATTTCTTGCATCGATCTTCGACAAAACGAACTGACCCGCACCGACCCTGAACTGCCTCTTAGTTCCAATCTTCGACCCGTCGACCTCATCCCGCACGAGCACGCCGCGGCCTTTCACCTGAATGCGAAGACGCTTGTAGGTCTGTCCATCGGCCACATCAACGACGTCCTTTCGTCGGTCGAGTACTTCATTAAGAGAAAGCTCCACCCATTGCGAAGCGCCGGCCGTCAGCTCTTCAACACGCTGGATTGCGCAGCCCGCTCGCTGCATAGCCTTCGAGAGCTGCGACAGGCTTGCGGCAAGCTTAGATACAACTTCGCGAGGGTCCTCTCCGGTGCTGCGGACAGCCTTTGGGTTGTTGATGTCGAGGCTACGGCGCTCGTCGGAAAGCACGGCCGCAGCTTCTACGAACCATGCGTTGGGGGAATCGTCGGTTCGGTCAACAAGTATCCTCATACACTCTGCAAGGTCTTCAGAGCGCAAAGGCTGCGTCTTTGAATATTGCTTCCTGTCGTTTGGTGGTAGCAGCCGATAAAAGAGCGTCTTCTCTGTAGGCTTCGATCGATCGAAGAGCAGAATGTTCGTCTCGATGTCTGTGTATGGAAGAATCTGCCTGTCCCCCTGACTCAGCCGTGTGACCGGGGTTGTCGCAGCGCCCGGTGAAACTGGCCTCCCGAGGCAGGAGGACAGGGCATGAAGGACGGGAAGGGACCGCGGACGGTGCTCGAGCTGCA
>Ga0214473_10006540_pt1 | contig 13876 bp, 13 predicted proteins | sample RVTome_7_FD_203509 | JGI IMG/M metagenome (GOLD analysis project Ga0214473, IMG submission 203509) | Soil microbial communities from uranium-contaminated site in the Upper Colorado River Basin, Wyoming, United States - RVT98D197 | ecosystem: Environmental > Terrestrial > Soil > Contaminated >... | reverse complement strand
GCCCTCGTCCGGGCCTTCCCATCGGTCCCACAATCCGGCGAAGGCGAATAGCCGCCCGTCGCGCATGCGGACGAAGTACGGCTGCTTCCCGCGCTCCTGCCGCTGCCACTCGTAGAAGCCGTTGGCGGGGATCAGGCAACGATGCCGGCGGAACGCGTTCCGGAAGGACGGCTTTTCCCGGGCGGTTTCCGCACGGGCGTTGATGAGGCGGCTGCCGATCGCGGGATCCTTCGACCAGGAAGGGATGAGCCCCCATCGAAGGAGAGCGAGCTCGCGGCCGGCGCCCGCGGGCGCCGCGCGCACGGCGGCCACGCGCTGGGACGGGGCGATGTTGTAGCGCGGGGACAGGCCGGGGAAGCAGGATACGCCGAACTCCCTGGATAGGATCCTGTCCGGCTCGAATAACGTGAATCGGCCGCACATCGTTCGACCTCCGCCGCGGCGAATGTCCGCTTCCCCGTAACAACCGGTTCCATCTCCATTATCATGCAGGAAACCGAAGGGAAACCGCGGATCGCACATTCCGTGCACGGTTGCCCGCACCCCCTCCAGATGATACCCTCCGGGAATCCCCGTTCCACCGGAGGGAGAAGATGCGGCGGCGCGGTCTTCTGGCGGGCATTGCGTTGGTCCTCGGCACCCTTTTCGTGACGGTTCAAGACGCCCGGGCGCAGGACGAGCCGTTCCCTGTCGCCCTGTTCGTGGGCGAAACGATCGAGATCTGCGCCTCCGGCGAGATCGTCTGCCCGGCGAGGACCCCCATCTGCGACGACCTGAAGGTCGCCGTGCCGGTCGATGCGCCGGGGGGACTGGGTTTCCGGGGCGTCGGACCCGGTACGACCCTCTGCTCGGCGGCCTCCGCGACGGGACAGCGCCGCGTGTTCCGCATCACCGTGCGCTGAACGGGGGGATGGGACATGCCGGGGCGCACATGAAGGACCCCATCTCTTTTCCCCCGGGAAAGCTGCCTGCCGGCATCCTCGAAAGACTGCTCCGGACGTACACGTCATCGATCCATGGAGTCGTCGTCGGCGCTTCGATCGGGGAAGACGCCGCCGCGATCGACCTCGGGGACAGGTATCTCCTCGCCAAGACGGATCCGATCACTTTCGTCGCCGAGGACATCGGAACCTACGCGATCTTCGTCAACTCGAACGACATCGCGTCGATGGGTGGCACGCCGCGATGGTTTCTCGCCACCGTTCTCCTCCCCGAATACGGGACGACGCCGGAGCTCGTCGAGCGGATCTTCGGACAGCTTTCCTCCGCATGCAGGCGCATCGACGTGGCCTTCTGCGGCGGGCATACGGAAATCACCGTCGGAATCGACCGTCCGATCGTCATCGGCACGATGCTCGGCGAGGTGGAGAAGGGACGGCTGATCACCACCGGGGGGGCGCGGCCGGGTGACGATATCCTTCTCACCAAGGCGATCGCGATCGAGGGCACGTCGATCCTTGCGAGGGAGAGGGGCGGGGAGCTCGCCGGCCTGTTCGGAGAGGAGATCCTGCGTCGCTGCCGGAACCTCGCGGAGACGCCGGGGATCAGCGTCCTGGAGGACGCCCGTATCGCGATGCGGGAGGGCCGGGTCCATTCCATGCATGACCCCACGGAAGGCGGACTGGCGAATGCTCTTCACGAGGTGGCGGCGGCGGCGGATGTCGGACTGGTCGTCGAGGAAGACAGGATCCCGATCCTGGACGAATGCCGGATCCTGTGCCGTCATTATGGCCTGGATCCCCTCGGCTTGATCGCCTCCGGCAGCCTCCTCATCATGGTGGACCCGGCCGACAGCGCAAGGATAACCCGCTCCCTGGAGGAGGCCGGCGTGCCCGCCGCGATCATAGGAAGGATCACCGGGAAAGAGGAGGGGGTAAAGTTCAGGAGAGAAGGCCGGATCAGGGACCTGCCGAGGTTCGGCAGGGACGAGATCACGAAGATTCTCTCCTAGCGCTCACCACCTGCCGGAGACGCCGGCGAGGTGGTTGGTCGGACCATGACCGCTTCCCATCGGGATCCCTCCCCGGATCGCCTCGGTCACGTAATCCTTTGCCCGCCTCACGGCGTCCGGCGCCGCCAGGCCCTTCGCCAGTCCCGCGGTAATGGCCGCGGCGAACGTGCAGCCGCTCCCGTGGGTGCACGCGGATTCCGATCGGGGCGACCGGAACAGGATGGGTTCCCCGCCGTCGCTCAGCACGTCGACGGCCTGGGATTCGATGTCCAGCGATCCCCCCTTCAATACCACCCACCGGCACCCGGTGTTTTTCAGTTCCCGCGCCGCCGCCTTCATCGCGTCAAGACCGTCGATGTGTCGCCCCAGGATCGCCTCCGCCTCGAAAACGTTGGGAGTGATGACCGTGGCGAGCGGCAGCAGCGCCTCGATGAGCGCCTTGCGCGCCTCCGGCGCCAGCAGGGGATCGCCGCTCTTGGCGATCATCACCGGGTCGACGACCAGGTTGGGGATACGGAATTCACGGACCGCTTCCGCCACGGCCTTGACGATGGCCGCGCTGGAGAGCATCCCGGTCTTGGCGGCGTCGGCGCCGATATCGGTCATGACGCTTCGAATCTGCTCCCGGACAAAGTCGGGCGAAATGTCGAAGATCCCCTGCACGCCCACCGTGTTCTGGGCCGTCAGGGCTGTGATGGCCGACATCCCGTAGACGCCGAAGGCCATGAACGTTTTCAGGTCCGCCTGGATGCCGGCGCCTCCGCCGCTGTCGGACCCGGCGATGGTCAACGCCTTTTTCATCTCCCGGATCCATGACGGATCACCACGAGGCGGTCGGTCCCCGATTCGGCGCCCCAGACCTCTCCCTTGCGGCCGAGGATCTGGCGGATGCGAGCCCCCCTGGACGGGAGAGGAAAGGCCCGGAAGGACTCCGTTTCCGGATCGAACCGGACGAGGGCGTTCGCCCCGAAGTCGCTCACCCAGACCCGGTCCGTCTCGTCCACGTAGACGGCGTAGGCTTGCGGGGAGACGCCCGGGAGGCGCCACTCCCGCCACTTCCCGGTGCCGGGATCGTATGCCCCGAGCTTCCCGGCGTTCCACTCGCTCACCCAGATGCGCCCCCTCGAATCGGACCAGACCCGGCGGGCTCCCTGCCGGGACGTGGGAGGATCGATCGTCGTGACGGCCCCCGTCGCCGTGTCGATCCGGGCCACGTGGTTCCCCGCGAGGGAGGCGTAGTAGACGCTCCCGTCCGGTGCGGCCGCGATGCCGTAAGGCCCCCGGCCCCGGGGCGCGTCGAAGACGTCGATCCGCCCCGTGCGCGGGTCGAATCGCCCATAGACGCCGCTCTGGCCGGTGAACCAGAGGATCCCGCGCCTGTCGAAGGCGGCCGTGTTGAGGTTGACGTCATCCCGCCCCTTCGGGAGGGGATGGACCGATATCCTCTCCGTGGAGGGATCCACGCGGATGATCGCGTTCCGTCCGCTGTCCGTGACCCACGGGGCCCCGTCCGGGCCGACGATCACCCCGTGGGGGCTCGATCCCGGGCCGAGGGAGATGTGGCGCGTCGCCCCCGTGGCGGGATCGAGCCGGCCCAGCGCTCCGGCGTTCTGGGCCGTGTACCAGACGATTCCGTCCGGCGCGGGAGCCACGTCGTGAGGATGGGAGCCCGCCGGGACGCGGTACTCCCGCATCGAGGGCTCTTCCGCCGAAGACCGCACGGCCCCGGCAGCCAGGCCCAGGACGAGGAAAACGACCGATAGACGACGTTGCTTCATGGCCCTTCCTTCCGACGCCTAAGGAATTTGAAGCCCGCCGGCGGGGGTAAGTTTCGGCCTGAAAAATCGTCGCTACACGTACTCCTCGTATTTCGGATCGTACATCTGCGCCTTGATATGGGCGGCCAGGTCGTCCGGCCGATGCATTGTCGTCAAGCCCCGATGGAAGGTCACTTCCGCTACGGCCTCGGCGATGACCGCGGAGACCTCCCGGATGCGGGTGAGGCTGGGAAAGATGCGGCCCTGCGCCAGGTCGTCATTCGTGACCAGCCCCGCGAGCTTCTTCGCGGCCACGAAGAACATCTCATCGGTCACGCGCGAAGCTTCGCTTGCGATCACTCCAAGGCCCACGCCGGGGAAGATGTACGCGTTGTTGCCTTGACCCGGCACGAAGGTCTTTCCCCCGTAGGTGACCGGCGGGAACGGGCTTCCGCTGGCGTAGACAGCGCGGCCTTCCGACCACGTGTAAGCTTCCTCGGCCGTGCACTCCGCTTTCGAGGTGGGGTTCGAGAGCGCGAAGACGATCGGGTGCGGGTTCAGGCGCGCCATCGCCTCCACGATCGGCTTCGTGAACGTGCGCGGCATGCCGGAGACGCCGACGATGGCGGTCGGCTTGAGCGATTCGACCGCCTGCAGGAATTCGGAGACGGGCGCATGGTCGTGGGCGAAGGGGAGCTTGTGCTCGACGAGATCCGTGCGACCCTTGACGACGAGCCCTTTCGAGTCCACGAACCAGCACCTGCGCTTGGCGTCGGCCTCCGGCATCCCCTCCGCCGTGAGCCCGGTCACGATCAGGTCGCCGATGCCGATGCCGGCCTCGCCCGCGCCGAGGAACAGGAATTTCTGATCGGTCAGCTTGTTGCCGGTGATCCGCAGGGCCGAGTACATCCCCGCCAGCGTAACGGCCGCCGTTCCCTGGATGTCGTCGTCGAACGTGCAGGCCCGATCCCTGTACTTCTGCAATAGCCGGAAGGCGTTCGAGTTTCCGAAATCCTCGAGCTGAATGCAGGCCTTCGGGAAGATCTTCTGCGCTTCGACGAAGAACTCCTCGATCATCTCGTCGTAGGCGGCGCCCCGCAGGCGCTTCTCCGCCAACCCGATGTACAGCGGATCCTTGAGCAGCGCCTCGTTGTTCGTGCCGACGTCCAGCGTGACCGGCAGGCATTGCGTCGGATGGATCCCGGCGCAGGCGGTGTACAAGGCGAGCTTGCCGACAGGGATCCCCATGCCGTTCGCGCCGAGATCGCCGAGACCCAGGATGCGCTCGCCGTCGGTGACGACGATGATGCGGACGTCGCTATGGGGCCAATTCTGGAGGATCTTCCTGACGTGCCCACGATCCTTGAAAGATATGTACAATCCGCGCGGGCGGCGGAAAATGTGGCCGTACTCCTGGCAGCCCTGGCCGACCGTCGGGGTGTAGATGATCGGCATCATGTCGTCGAGGTTGTCCATCACCACGCGGTAGAACAAGCCCTCCTGGCGGTCCTGCAGCGAGAGCAGGTAGATGTACTTCTCGATGTCGGTCGACTTGCGCTGGAGGTTCTCCAGCACCCGCAACGCCTGTTTCTCCTGCGTCGAAACGCGGGGGGGCAGGAGGCCGCGCAGGCCCAGCGCATCGCGCTCCGCCTCGGTGAAGGCGGTCCCCTTGTTCAAGATCGGCGCTTGCAGCAGATCCATACCGCGTTTCCCGTGCAGGTGCAGTCGGGCAGGCATGAAATTCCTCCATGGGAAGAGATTCCGGAGTTATGGATACTGTCGACAGTCTACACCTGAAGGGATCCCTGTCCATCTTGAAACGCTACGGGACTTGGAGTAAGGGCGCGGGCGGGGAGCCTACGCGCCGGTGGCGGCTTTAGCGTCCCCCTGACGAGCCCCGGGACCCCCCGCCCGACCCGCGGGACCCGCCGCCGCCCCGAGGAGATCCGCCGCCGACAAAACTCCTGGAAGAACCGCCGCGGACAGCGCCCCGAGAGGAACCGCCGCCGACGAAGTTCCTGGAGGAACCGCCGCCGACGAAGTTCCTGGAGGAACCGCCGCCGGCGCCGCTCCTGGAAGAACCGCCGCCGATAAAGCTCCTGGAGGAGCCGCCGCCGGGTCGCGATGGCTGGACACGCGGCGTGGAATTGCGCACGGGACCGTTAAAGCGGCCGGAATTCACGGTGCCGCTTCTTCCCCCGAGGGAAGGGGCCCGCGTGTCTCCACGCCGGACCGACCGGGAGGCCGCCCCGTCATTCGCCTGCCTGCCGCGGACGGCGTTGCCGTCACGCGTCCGGGAGACCGACGATCCGCCGGTGCGAAGGTCCGTGCGCGGCGAGTTCGTCCGCGCGCCGTTCACCGCGCCGCGGGAACCCCCGCCGCGTCCTTCCCATGCCACCGGGCGCCCCCCGTCGCGACGGACCCTGACAGCGCCGCGTTCGACCGTCCGGTCCCATCGCGCGAGGCGGGAGTCGCCGCGAGAGAGGGAATTGGATCGGGAGACGATCTCGCCCGGTCTCGCTGGAACCCAGCGGACGAACCGGTCCCTGCCGATGAAGCGCACGTTCGCCGGGAAGAAACGGGCATGGTGGCCGAAGAACACGGAACCGCCGAAGGTGAAATGGACGGATGCGAAGGAGTGGAAGGGACACCAGACCCACCCGAAAACGGGCGACGGCCACCACCAGCCGGTATGGTACGGCCACCATCCCCAAGGCTCATGGCCTACCCACGTCCATCCGTACGGCGAGACCCAGGACCACCGCCCGTAATAGTACGGCTCCCAGCCGTCGTCCACGTACGGCCGCCAGGCGTACCCGTACTCCGGCGTCGAGACCCACTCGCCGTATTGCCGCAACTCGCCGGCCGCGGCGGAAGGGATCCCCGCCGCTTCCTCTGCCTCGGTCAACGGCGCTTCCGGGGCCGGTTCCGGGGCCGCCGATTCGACGCGGCTCACGCGGATCTCCTCCCCTATGGACGCCTCCTCGCCCGCCTTTACCGCGGTGGGAGGACCTTCCCCGGAGGTCACGGCGCCTTCCCCCGCGCGCACGTGGAACTTCGTGATCCCGCGATCGGTGGATAGCGTGTAGTGACCCGGGGCGTCCACCCGGACCTCACGGGTTCCCGGGACCTTGACCCGGACGGGGGCGAAATCCGCTTTCGGCAGGGAGAGGACCGCCTGTCCGCTCCGAAGCCGGTAAGCCGCCTCCTTCTCCCCCAACTGCCGGATGTCCACCTCGGACCCGCCGCGGAGAAGCAGGGATTGGCTCCCGCGGAACTGGATCTCCGCCTCGGACCCCTGCGGGACGCTTACCCGCGACCGCTCCGTCAGGGTGTAATTGTGGCCGGCCTCCTGCCACTCGCCGGAGTCACCCGATCGGACCCAGGCGGTCCCTTGCCCGATCTTGAGGCGGGCGACCGCCGTGGACGGGATGCCGGCATCGTCCTTTTCGGCCCCGACCGCCCGAGCCGGGAGCGTCAGGGCGGAAAGAGCGACGGTAATGGCGCCTATCGCGATGCAGCGTTTCATATTCATCGAATCCCCCTCCTTGGTCGCCGAGGGTCGAATTGTCCTCTAATGTTCATTAGACGATTTTTTCAGGGACAAATATTCACGTTTCGTTGATTTTTCTATTCATTAATCTTTCCGGCAGCTTACGGCGAACCGCGGGCCGGCGGACCTGGAACCGGTCTAGGCTGTGCTTTCCGCGCTGTAGCGGGCCAGCAGCCCCGTGCGTACCGCATGCCGGTGGACGCGGGTGAAAAACCACGACGCCAGGAGGATGTAAAGCACGGCGAGAATAGCGCTTAACAGAAGCGAGGTTCCCCGATAGGCTCCCCCCGAGACGATCGCACGCATTCCCTCGAACACGTACGACGGAGGCAGGAGGTAGGAGACCATCCGCATCCAATGGGGGAGCGTCGATACCGGGTAGAAGATCGCCGCGAAGGGGGAGAGGAAGGCGGGGACCGGCCAGACGATCCATTCGGACGCGGGCCCGAAGCGGAGCACCAGTGCGCTGGCGAAGATGCCGAGTGCGATGCCGAACAGGAAGAGCACGAGAAGGAACGGTACGAGCATGGCGCCGTAGGCGAAAAAGGACAGGCCGAAGGCCGTTGCCGCAAGGACGACCATCGTGAGGAGCCCCAGCGCGCTCGTCGCGATGCAGGAGAGCACGAGACCGCCGACGTACTCCCGGATCGAGAGCGGCGACGCGAAGAGGTTCAGGAAGTTGCGCGACCAGACATCCTCGAGGAACGCCATCGTCACGCCGTGCATGACCCGCGTGAAGAAGTCCCAAAAGAGGACGGCGCCCAGGAGGACCGGAACGAAATCGAAGCCGGGCGAGGCGATCGTGTTGAGATACCTGGTGATGAATCCCCACAGGACGATGTCGATGGCGACCCACGCGAAGATCGGCAATACGCGCAACGGACTCCCGCGCAGGAGGTAATACTGCCGAAGGACGATCGCCGCGGTGCGGTGAAAGGCCATCGCGCTCAGGTCCGCTTCAACGTGAGCGGCTCGCGCGCCACGGCGATGAAGAGCTCCTCGAGCGACGCCTTGCCGTGCTCGCGCGGCAGGGAGCCCGGATCTCCATCGAGAAGAATCCTTCCACGCGACAGGAAGAGCACGCGGTCGCAGACATCCGCGACTTCGTGCATGTTGTGCGTGGTCCAAAGTGCGCCCACCTTGTCCCGTGAGACGAACTCGCGAACCTGTGCGCGGATGTCGCGCGCCGCCGAGGGGTCGAGCGACGCGGTCGGTTCGTCCAGGAGCAGGAGGCGCGGACGGTTGATCATCGCCTTGGCGAGACATACGCGCGTTTGCTCGCCCGACGACAATACGCCGCACTTGACGTGCCGCAGTCCGTTGAGATCGAACTGGTCGAGCAGCGCGTCGATCCGTGCCGGGATTTTCTCCACGCGATACATCAGCCCGAAGACGCGCAGATTCTGGTAGACGGTCAGGTTCCCGGGAAGCGGAGCGTACACGGCGGCGAAGTTGGTGCGTTCCAGCGCCCGGGACCGGCTGGTCGCGATGTCGGCGCCTTCAATGCGTATCGTCCCGGAGGTCGCCTCGAGGACCCCCAGGATCATGTTGATGGTGGTCGTCTTCCCGGCGCCGTTCGGCCCCAGGAGGCCGACGATCTCGCCCTGTCCCACCTCGAACGATACGCCGTCGACGGCCGCCGTCTCGCCGTAGAGCCTTCGCAGCCGGCTGACGGTGAGTACCTTCGGTATCATGGTATCCGCAACCGGGCGATCGGGCCGAGCCCGGGGAACGTTATCCCCGCAACCGGCCGCGTCAGCCGATCTTGGGCAGGCTCTTCCGGACCGCCTTCTTCGCCTTATTCACTTTCTTCTTGATGCCCTTTACGAAGCGGGAGGTCAACTTGTCCTTCAGCTTCCTGACCTCGTTCTCCTTCTTCTCGACCTTCTTCACCAGCCTCGATACGTCCTTCTCGAGCGAACGGACACGCCGTGTGAGTTGCCCCTCGATGCTCCCGATCTTCTTCCGGATCGTTCTCTCAATGGCCATGCCCGCCTCCTTCCGCAGCTCGAGATGAAATCACTCTACCACCCCTGTGCGCGGGAATGAAGCGCGTCCGGAACCTCTCCGACGCCGCCTCCTGAAATCGTATCTGAAGGGGTGAGATCGCGTTACACTTCATCGTATGCCTGCGCCCTGGAAAAGATGGAATCTCGCGGGGATGATCGACCGGAGGATAAAGCCGTACATCCTGTTCCTGGTCCTGATCCTCGCCGCCTCTTTCGTCGCCGGAACGATCGCCCCCGCGTCGATCCGGCAGCAGATCACCGGGATGTTCCAGGCGGTCGTGGGCAACTATCGGGGCCTTGCGGGGGGGATGCTCTTCTTCAATATCCTCATCCAGAACGTGATGGCGACGATCTTCGTGCTGGTCTCCGGCGTGATCGTGGGGATCATCCCGGCATTCGCCATCGGCTCCAACGGGTTCGGCCTGGGCGTGCTGTTCCGCCAGGCGGCCGAGGTGTCCGGGTACTCGAAGGCGGCGCTGAAGGTGTTGCCGTACGGAGTCTTCGAAATCCCGGGGCTTCTCATCGCCGCCTCCTACGGCTTGTGGCTGGGCGTGATGGTCGTCCGGAAGATGCGGGGGAAGGAGAACATTCTCATCCGGGTCGGGATAGAGCATGCCTTCCGGCGGTACTTCGCGGTCGTCTTCCCGCTCCTCGTCGTCGGGGCGGCGATCGAGACGACCCTCATCCTCCGGCTGCAGTAGGGAGTCCGCCGGAAACGGGGGCGGACACTTCCTGCAACCGATCTCCCCGTTTCCGGCATCCAAACGGAAACGGCGCACACGACGGAACTTCCCGCGGAGGAAAGGACGATGACCGATTCCATTTGCCGAAGGACGATCCGGGGAGTCCGTCCATGACCGGCGATAAAAACCGCGCCGTCTGCACGTTTTGCGGTCAATCGATCACCGGGGAATCCCCCGAACAGCCCGAACCGTGTGAATACTGCAGCTCCCTGTCCGGGGGGTACGCTCACCGGATCGTCTTGACGGATGCGATCGCCGGGGCCGCGGTGGGGTATGTCGAGGGGGCCACCTATCCCGAGATACTGCTGAGCATCGCGAGGTTTCTCCTCGGCAAGAACGACGACAAGCTGTGCGGCCTCTCGACGATCATGGCGCATCTGGCGTGCGAGGTCGCGGTCGAACGATGCCTGGCCGACTCCTTCACCCGAAAGGGGATCCCGTCTCTCGAGGAGACCGTGGCCGACGTGCTGAACGGATACAATCTCGCCAACGACAAGCTCTGGAATCTGTACACGACGCTGACGGGAGATGAAATCCGGGAACAGCCGTTCTGGGACGATTTCATCCGGTCCGCGAAACGCCGGGATAGCATCCTCCGCAAGGGGCTGATCGTCGGCAGGACGGACGCGGAGGAATCGATCCGGGCGACCACCGAATTTCTCGCCCACCTGGCCGGTTAGACGGCCCCGTCAGCCGCCGGCTTCGACGAAGAACTGCCGAATCTTTCCGCCCGCCGTGTCGCTGCGCGGCGGTTCCCCGGATACATCCACCTCCACGGACGCGAGACCCTGGGAGTCCAGGTACGCCCGGAGGCGATGAAGGACGTCATCGCAGACCCGCGCGCGGTCGTGCCCCGGGGCCTCCTCGAGGCGGAGTCGAAGGCGCCGCGGTCCCGCCCGGGAGACCTGGTATATCAGGACGCCCGGCGCCTCCTCCACGGCGGTGGCCAGCACCAGCGGGATCAGCGGCCGGGATTCGCCGTCCGCGAGCTCGATCCACAGGGTCTCGTCGCGGCGGCCCTCGGGCCGGATGGAGGGAAGCGGGCTGCCGCACGGGCATGCCGTGGGCAGCACCGTGACGCTGTCGCCGAGGTCGTAGCGGATGAGCGGCTGGACCCGGTTGGCAAGGTTCGTCAGCAGCGTCGTGCGGGAAGCTTCGCCCGGCGCGACCGGTTCGCCGGCGGCATCCACCGGTTCCAGGATCAGCCAGTCGGCGTTGACGTGCAGGCGCCCGTACCGGCAGTCGAAGGCGATCCCCATGAATTCCGAGGCGGCGTACGTGTCCCGGACGGGACATCGGAATGCCCCGGAAATCCGCTCCCCGAGAGGCGTGGAGAGCCGCTCGGCCCCGGAGAGCAGGAGGGCGGGGGCGATCCGCAGCCGTCCGGCCGCCTGCTCTCCGGCCAGGACGGCCAGCACGGTGGGGTAGCTGCCCACGATCGCCGGGCGGAATTCGTTCAGCGTGCGCACGAGCTCCGGGAGGGGGGTCCTCAGCGAGAACGTGCGGTTGCGGCCGGCCAGCCCCGGATGGCGCATCCGGACGAGGGCTTCCACGACCGAGCTGGCGAAGTGCCCCCCGGTGGTGATGATCGTCGCCGTCCTCGCCCGGTTTCTCAGGAAGGGCCGGAAAGCCCCGGCGGCGATGAGCGTCGGCAGGCGACGCGCCAGCAGCAGGGCCTGGTAGACGGACATCGCCCCGCTGTCCTGCAGGATTACGGCGGGGGTCCCGGTCGTGCCGGAGGTGGAGAAGGCGACATACCGGTCCAGGTAAAGGCGTCCGATCCGGGCCGGGTCGGCGATGAACGCCTCCGCCGTTTTCCGCGAGACCGCCGGGTCCGTCGCCCACCCGTCGAAATCCGCCATCAGTTCGGACTTGGACACCGGGGGGAGTTCCGGAAGCTCACGGACGCGGCGGGGAAGCGCGGCGTATCGCTCCCGGTAGAAGGGGGACCGGCTCCGGGCGTACTCGATCAGCCGGTGAAGGCGGACCCGCTGCCGGAGGACCGTATCCTCCGGGCGGCCCCGCCCGGCGCGAAGGATATCCCACAGCATCCCTGGAAACCGGGGGATTTCCCGGGCGGCGTTCTTCGGGGGCGGCAGGGCCATCGCCGGGGAAGGGTCACCCTTTTTTCAGCGAACCCGCCCCGGGCTCCTCGTAGGTCAGCACGCGGATCAGGCCGATCGTCTCCCCCTTATCCCCGGTCGTGGATGCATCGCCGATGGAGATCACTTTCCGGATCCCTTCGGAAGCGATGAAGTCGCAGACCTCCTTGTCGAGTGCGTCCAGTTCATGGCGGGCATGGAAGATCTTGAGCTGGGAGGTAAAGGATTTCACCTTGATCATGGCGCGCGATTCCCCCTTTCCGGTTTGATGACCTGTTCCCGCGGTTCCGACCCCTGCATTCATACTACCTCATCGATTCCCGGGAACCCGGGGCCGGATCGCGTTCGTGCGCGCCAGGTATTCGACCGGCGGCGGCCCCGGTCAGGACCCGATCGAGGAGCGGGACACGAATCCGTGATGGGTTTTCATCGTCGCCAGTCCCTTGTCGAATTGTGTTTCCGCCATCAGTCTCCCCGACAGGAGGTGCGTCCGGAAGTCGAGGACGATCTCGTTCAATGAGAGCTCGTAGTCCACATTGAACAGTTTCCTGTAAAGGTACGTGTTTTTTCCCACGGCGCTTCCGCATCCGAAAACGAGGATCGGCCGGTTTTCCAGCAAGTGCCCGGGAATTTTCCCCGCGATCGGCACGTGCTTGTGGCCGTGAAGGATGGCCTTCACGCCATGGGAGTCGCAGAAGCGGACGAATTCCCGCGCATTCGTCAATCCGTCCATGCGCTCGTAGGCGGAACCGATGAACTTGCGCAGGGATGCCCCGAGGGTCTTCATGTGGAACCTGCGCATCTCGGGATCGATCCGGCGGAACTGCAGGGGATGATGATGCAGCAGGGAGATCAGTATGGGGTCGACGATTCCGGCGGGGGGGGGATGCAACTGTTCCGCGATGATCCGGTACTGCCTTTCCGTTATTTTCCCCCGCGCCATCCTTCCGGCATCGGCGGAATTCCAGCAGAGGATCCCGACGGGATGATCCGGGATCCATTCGATTCTCGTACCGGATGCGGGCACCAGGGAGAAGGAGGTGGATCGATTCCGCAACACCCCTTTCCTCCGCACGTCGTGATTCCCGAGGACGAAGATCGGATCCCGGCCGCCGGGATGCAGATCCTTCAGGAAATCATGGAAATCGTTCGCGCAGATCACGTTCCCCTCGTCCGGCGTCTGCATGATGTCCCCGCTCACCAGGAACTGCACGGACGAATCGTCCCGGTTTCGAACCATGTAATCCTTCAGGAGCTCCTTCACCCTGATGATCCTCTCGATGGATTGCCTGCATCCGATATGCGTGTCGCTCAAGTGCAGCAAGGTCAGGCGGGAACCCGCATGGATCCTGCAGGAAGGAAAGGCGTCCAGGTAATGAAGGATCATGTGGCGCCCCGGCGTCGTCGCGAGGTCATCCACCCTGGAGAATATCCAGTGGATGGCATCCTCGGCTCTTTCCGCGGGAAGGGGGAAGAACAGGGGTTCGTCGCTTCTGCGCCAGAGGAGGATTCCCGGCCAGCGGGTGGATTTCGCCAGGGCGGAGTGGAAGGGGGGGTATACGTCCGTGATGGCGAATTCCTGCTGGGGAGCTTCGTTCAGTTGAAGGATGAGATGCGGGTCGGCCTTGAGGGTGCGGGACAATTTCGACAGGAAGCTTCTTGACGTCAACAGGGGATCGGCGGGATGGGATTCATGGATCCCGGACGGGATGAGAACCGCGGTCCACTCCCTTTTTGAAAAGATATCGCGCAGTTCCAGGA
>Ga0214473_10006539_pt1 | contig 13877 bp, 16 predicted proteins | sample RVTome_7_FD_203509 | JGI IMG/M metagenome (GOLD analysis project Ga0214473, IMG submission 203509) | Soil microbial communities from uranium-contaminated site in the Upper Colorado River Basin, Wyoming, United States - RVT98D197 | ecosystem: Environmental > Terrestrial > Soil > Contaminated >... | reverse complement strand
GGCCTGAGCTACGACCTGTTCACCTCCACCCACACCGAAAACCACTTCCGGGTGTCGCAGGCCCTGTTCCTGGCGCTGCAAAGCAACGGGTACCTGTACCGTCAGTCGGAAGACCAATGGTTCTCGCCCGATGAGGGCCGATTCCTGCCGGACCGTTACGTCGAGGGCGAGTGCTACATCTGCCATTTCCCCAATGCCCGCGGCGACCAGTGCGACAACTGCGGGAGCCTGCTCGACTCGACTCAGCTCATCCAGCCGCATGCCCTCGCCGGCGGCGGCCGGCTCGAGCTGCGCCCGACCGAGCACTTCTATCTCGATCTGGCCAAACTGACTCCGGCCCTCGACCGATATCTGTCGAACGACAAGGAGCATTGGCGCGCCAACGTCCTCCACCCGTCGCGCCAGACGGTTCGCAGCGGAGAGCTGCACGGGCGCGCCATCACCCGCGACCTGGATTGGGGGATCCCCGTGCCGATCGACGGCTGGGGCAACAAGTGTCTGTACGTATGGTTCGAAGCCGTCATTGGGTACCTGTCGGCCTCGATCGAATGGGCCGCCCATCACGGCGCGCCCGAGGCGTGGAAGGATTGGTGGTATGACCCCGGCGCCCGGACGTACTACTTCATCGGCAAAGACAACATCCCGTTCCACGCCATCATTTGGCCGGCCCAGTTGATCGGCGCCGAGCGGCTGTATGACGCCGACTCGTCTCGTCGGCTCAACCTCCCCTACGACGTGCCGGCGAATGAGTTCCTCAACCTGGAAGGCCAGAAGATCTCCGGCAGCCGCAACTGGGCCGTGTGGGGATTGGATTTCCTCTCACGCTACGACCCCGATCCCCTGCGGTTCTATCTCGCGGCCGTGGCCCCGGAGACGCGCGACACGGAATGGGAGTGGGCCGACTTCGTCCGACGCAATAACGATGAGCTTGTGGCCACGTGGGGCAACCTAGTCAACCGCGTCCTGTCCTTCGCCTATCGCCATTGGGAAGGGCGCGTGCCCGAGCCGGGCGATCTCGGGCCGCTCGATCAGGCCCTCCTGGCCGAGGTGGAGGGAGGCTTTGCCTCGGTGGGACGCCTACTGGAGGCGGTCCGCTTGCGAGACGCTCTGCAAGAAGGGTTAGCGTTGGCCAAGGCCGTCAATGTGTATCTCGATCGGGCCCCCTGGTTCTCTGTCATCAAGACCGACCGGGCGGCGGCAGCTCGCACCGTCTACACTGCGTTGCGCGCCATCGATTCGCTCAAGGTCCTCCTCGCACCGGTCCTTCCATTTACAGCTGAACGCCTGCACACGTATCTCGGCTACGAAGGCCGCCTCTTCGGCGAGCAGCACGTGGTGACACTGGCCGACGATCTCGGCGAGCACCAGGCGCTGGTCTACGATCCAGCCGCGGCCACGGGTCGCTGGGCGCCCAGCGATCTTCGTCCCGGCCAGGTTCTGCGCGAACCTGCTCCGCTGTACCGCAAGTTGGATGACTCGATCGCCGAGGAGGAGCGGGCGCGCCTGGGGCAGGCCGGGGGCTGAAACCTTCGCCCGCGGTCAGGGCCCCGTTACCGTGGCGGCCATTCGGCCCCCATCCCCTCACCCCTCCCCCTGCGTTGATGCCTATCGCCCTCCCAACACCGAGCGCAGGGGGAGGGGTGAGAAAATGAAATGAGAAGGGAGTGAGGCCGAAACCCACAATCCGTAGCGACGAATCACGCTCCTTTGTAGCTCGGCGTGCGCTTCCCAAGGAACGCCTTCACACCCTCACGGTGATCCTCGGTGCGGCCGGCGATCTCCTGCATGTGGGCTTCATAGTCCAGCACCTCTGGCAGCGACGACAGCCAGGCGTGATGGAAGGCCCGCTTGGTGAGTCCAAGCGCCCGCGTCGGACCGGCCGCCAGGGACGCCGCCAGCTCGGCAGCCGCCGCCGGCAACTCATCGTCCGGGACGACGCGGTTGATCAGGCCGTAGACGAGTGCCTGCTCCGCGCTGAGCGGCGTGTTCGTGAAGGCCATCTCGCTGGCGCGCGCCAGGCCGATCAATAGGGGCAGCATGAGGGACGTCCCTGAGTCGGCCGTCAATCCGATGCCGGTAAACCCGAAGACAAAGCGGGCGGAGGCGGAGGCGATCCGCACGTCCGTCGCCAAGGCCACGCCCAGGCCGGCCCCGGCGGCGGCACCGTTGATCGCGCCCACGACGGGCTTCTCGAGCGTCCTCAGCCGAAGGATCAAACGGTTGTAGGTCCGTTCCAGGTGATGGCGGAAGGAGATGGGACCATCGCCCTGAGCGAAGGCCGTCACGTCCTGGCCAGCGCTGAACACGCGCCCCGCCCCGGTCAGCACGACGCAGCGGACGGTGGTTTCGGCTTCGGCCCGCTTGAGGGCCTCCACCAGCGCATCGACCAGCGGCAGGTCGAAGGCGTTCGCCTTCGGCCGGTCGAGCGTCAACGTCAGGACCCCGCCGCTCTGCTCGACGCGCAGCGTTGTTCCCTCCGCCATGGTCGCCTCCATTGGATTGGGCAGGGCCGGGAAAGCGAGCCGGGCGCTCTCGCGCCCGGCCTCGGAGACTTACGTCGTCAGGTCGAAGCCGGTGTCCTCCGGCTCATCATCGTCGTCATCCGCTTCGAAATCCACTTCGATCTCGACGTCGTCGGCGTCCATCCGCACCCACAGGGTCAGGACGTGACCCTCCTGGGCATCCACCCAGCGCGCCGCGACCACGGGCGCCTGCTGAGTCAGGCCGTCATCGGCCCGGTATTCGAGTTGGACGGCTTGCCCATCGCGCCAGGCGCGATAGCATCGTTCGACCAGGGCCGGCCCGTTGCTGGTCCGCAACCGGCACAAGGCCACCTGCGGCGCGGCGGGCCCTTCCACGAGGCCCAGAAGCCATGTATCGCCGACGATTTCAAACGTCGGCGGCGGTCCTTCGATGATCGTGATCTTCTCTTCCTCGGGCACGCGGCTATCCTACCACACTTCGCCGCGGCGCCAGCCGGCCGCGGGCGATGTAGTCGTCCAGCATGTCCGCCAGGGTCGTCTCCAACGGACGGGGCGCCAGCCCCAACGCACCTCGGGCCTTCGACGTGTCGTATCCTTGCCAGTGTCGCACGGCGCGCAAGTGGTTTCCGAGCAGGGCCAACCACGGCAGGCGGTCGCTCGTCCACGCCAGCGCGTCGATCAGCGCCATCGGGATGCGCACCCGTGGCCGCGCGACCCCCGCCCGCGCCGCGACTCGGTCCATGACGTCTCGCACGCGCAGGTTGTGTCCACCCAGAATGTAGCGCTGCCCGGGCTCGCCGCGGTCCATCGCCGCCACATGGGCCTGGCCTACGTCGCGCACATCGATCAGATTGACGTCCGCCTCGAGCCACGCCCAGCCCCAGCCGCGCGCCACGGCCAGGACGATGCCCCCCAGGGTGGGCGTGACGTCCCCGGGGCCGATGACGGCGGTCGGATTGAGCACGACGGACGCGAGCCCGGCGGCGCACGCGCGCAGGACCTCGCTCTCCATCGCAAACTTGCACTCGTAGTACGCCGCCGTCGGGAGGCTGCCCGGGACGTAGACATCGCGCTCGTCGGCGCTGCGCTCCTCGCCGGGCGCCGGGTGCCCGATGGTCGTCAGCGTTGAGGTGTAGATCAGCCGGCTCACACGGGCGCGTCGTGCCGCCTCCAGGACATGGCGTGTCTGACGAACACCATCGGCGACATGTTGGGCGACCGGAGCGGTTTGTTGCGGGTAGTACCCGGCGGCGTCGAAAACGACGTCTGCGCCATCGAAGGCCGCCGACAGCGTCTGCGGTTGCGCCAGGTCGCCTTCGAACCACTGGATGGGCAGGCCCATCGTATTTCCCTCCGCGCCGGCGCGGCGCCGCAGCCCGCGCACGTGCCATCCGCCTTCCACCGCGGCGCGCGCGATCGCCCCGCCGATGTAGCCCGTGGCCCCGAGGATGAGCGCCGTGCCCCGGCTCACGATCCGCTCTCGTATCTGCTGTCCGCGCGGGTGGCGCCAAGCCCTCGCCTCGAGCTGCGCGGCTGGCGGGAAGAATCCGCGACCCCCTCCCTACCGAAGGTCAAACGTCACCTTGATGGCGCCGCTGCGCTTGTCGGCCGCCGTGGCGATCGCCTTGCGATAGTCCTCGAAAGGAAAGCGGTGGGTGATCAACCCGTCGCTCTTCAGATCGCCATGAAGGAAACGATCCATCACAAGGTCGAACGTGTGCGCCCGCCGCCCATCCCACGACTCCGGGCCAAACGTGTGGGACCCGATCAGGTTCACTTCCTGATACCAGATCGGGTTCAAGTCGACCTTCAGGAACTCGAGGTGGACGCCGACAAGTACGACCGTTCCCGCGGCGCGCGCCCAGCGCAAGCTGTCGGTCACCGTCGCGGCGCTGCTGACACAGTCGTACACGACGTCATAGCCGCCGAGGAGCATTCCCCGGTGAAACGGGGCTCGGTAGTGTTTGGCCGCGGTGACGGCCGCCGCCTGGGCGTACACATCGCCGCTACGCAGGATGGCGTCCGCGCCGAGCCGCCGCGCGGCCTGCGCCTGATGATCGTGGCGCGCCAGCACGGTCAGGTGGCTCTCCGGCTGCACGACCCGCACCGCCTGCGCTACCTGCAAGCCGATGATGCCGGCGCCGACCACCAGGACGTGGTCGCCGCGCTCCGGCGGCCGGCGCAGGACGGCGTGGAGGGCAACGGCTGTCGGCTCAACCAGCGACGCCTGATCGTCGGTCAGGGCGTCGGGCACCGGCCAGACCTCGTCTTCGTGAGCCGTAAACGAGTCCCCCCAGCCTCCTCCCGCGCCCACCGGGCCGCGCCGAAGCGAGGCGTTCTCGCATAGGCGCGTGTCGCCGCGGGCACAGAAACGGCAGCGTGGATCGATCTCCTGCGTCCGGCAGTTGGGGCCGGCGAAGCGGGACTCCATCACGACCCGCTGCCCAGGGCGTACGCGCCGAACCGCCCGGCCGACCTCGACGACCTCCCCGACGACCTCATGACCCAGGTAGAACCGGGCGTTGCCCGGAAGCGCCACAGGCGCCGCCCCGGGGCTGGCACGCCCGAAGAGCAGGGTGAGATCGGTGGCGCAGATGCCGCATTGATGGTTGCGCACACGGATCCAACGCGGGCCGGGAAGAGGCGGATCGGGAGCCCGGCCGACGCGAGCGTGCGACAGCGGACTCCACACCACCCCGGGCCACGTGCCGTACAGAGTCCGAACGGCGAGGAAGCGGGGGACGTTCTTGTCGACGTAGATCGAGCGCATGGCATGCCTCTCAAGCTTCCCGCGAGCTCCAGGCTCGCGGGAAACTCATTCGGACTCAGCTACGGCGCCACACGGACGGCGGCGCGCACGGCAGCGCAGCGCTCGCAACCCAAACGGTCGCACAGCAGGGCCCGCGGATCCTGGCGGATCCAGGCCACCGCAATGTTGATCAAATCTCGCAGGGCGACGGCGACCAGCGTGTCGTTTCCCAGATTTGCCTCGCGGGTCACTCCTTCCAGCTTCGGCGCGATCGCCTCAAAGCCGTCAGGGCAGCCGGGGAACGCCGGGCACTCCACGACTCCACGGGTGGTGAGCGCCCAGCGGATGAACTGTTTCCGGCCGGCCAGGTGTTCCGCCCAGTGCAGGCCGGCGTTCGTCCGGTGGCCGATGCCGATCAACAGCACGTCGGCGTCTTCTTCCGCCAGGGCACGGATCGGCGCCAGCGGCTCGTCCAGCGTTTGGGCCGCCAGCACCGCCTCGGCCCGGACGCCGGCGAAGGACAGCGCCGGATGGGAGGAGCGCTGGGACTGGGAATGCTGGCGTAGGGCTTCGGCGAACGCGCCCATGTCGACATCCGCCGCCATCGCCGGGTCGAAGATCTCGGCCTCGGTGTTGGGCGCCACGCCGTAGACGAGGCCGTTGTCCGGTGGTCCGACGTTGGGAACGACGAGCGTTCGCAAGGTGAAGGTCGGTGCCACCACGGTCTCACAGGTCGCCAGCAAAGCCCCGACGGCGGTCTCGGCGCCGCCGGCCACCGGCGCCATCGACTCCAGCGAAGCGTGAACCAGGGTCCGGCTGTGGCGGCCCAGCTTGAGATCCCGCAGGGCGCCGATCCATTCTCGGTAGGAGGACATCCTGAATCGCCGGGGTTAGCGGCCTTTCCACTCCGGCTTGCGCTTGGCCACGAAGGCCTGCATGCCTTCCTTCTGATCCTCGGTGCTGAAGAGGAAATAGAACGAGCGGCGCTCGTCGGCCAGTCCGTCGGCCAGGAACGACTCAAAGGCCCGCTGAACAGCTTCCTTGGCCAAACGAACCGCCAGGGGCGCCCGCGCGGCGATCTCATTGGCCAGCCGCACCGCTTCTTCCAGGTACACCTCCACCGGGACGACGCGGTTGACCAATCCGAGCTGGAGTGCCTCTTGCGCCGTCAACGTGCGGTTGTTCAGCACCATCTCCATCGCCACGGCTTTGCCGACGGCGCGCGTCAAGCGCTGCGTCCCGCCGGCGCCGGGCATCACGCCCAGGTTGATCTCCGGTTGCCCGAAGCGCGCCGACTCTGAGGCCACGATCATATCGCAGGCCATCGCCAGCTCGTTGCCTCCGCCCAGGCACCATCCTGAGACGGCGGCGATGACCGGCTTGTGCAAGCGGCGCAGACGGTCCCAGCGCCCGATCCGGTCGGACACAAGCATGTCAACGGAGGAGGCCTCGGCCATCTCTTTGATGTCGGCCCCGGCGGCGAAGGCCCGCCCATCGCCGGTGAGAACCATCGCCCCGACGCGGGGGTCGGTGTCGAAAGCCTCCAGCGCGTTCGTCACTTCCTCCATCACAACGCCGTTGAGCGCGTTCATCGCCTCCGGGCGGTGGATCCGGACCAGGCCGGCCCCGCCTTGGACTTCGGTCTTGATCGATGTGTACGTCATCAGGGGTCTCCTGCGCGAAGTGGAGCGGGTCAGCCGGGCTCCATGGAGCCCGAGGCGGCGGATAGTTGGGCGATGTGTTCGTCGATATGGGCGATGGACCGCTCCACCCACCACATTAAGGTACGCGTACCCCAGTAGCTGTGTCGACCGACGCGGCTCCAGACGGAGTCCGGCGAGGCCTCCAGCCTCGTCTGCATCGACCGACGGGCCGCCTGGAGGTCGTCGACGATTCGCTCCCAAGCCTCGTCGGCCGTGTAGTGGCGGGCCATCCACCCATCTCCATCGAAATCGCCCAGCGTCGGGTGGTCCTGGGTCAGCAATTGCTCGAGGCGGGGAAGATAGGCCCGCGTTTCAACGGCGCGCACATGCCAGGCCACCTGATGCGGGGACCAACCGCCCGCTTCCAGCGGGCTATGTTCGTCGCCGGCGCGCGATTGAAGAGCCCGCCGCAGGCCGTCGGCCTGGGCCCCATAGGCGTCCAGCAGGCCGCCGCGGTAGGTGCCCAGGAGATCGGCGGCCGGCGTGCGCGCGTCGCTCACCGGCGCCGACCTGCGCCCGTATGGCCGCCGGTCCCTCCAGCGTCAGCGGGCGCGGCCGGCCAGCTTGCGGATGTGTTCCGTGTGGTCGCGCTCATGCCACAGACAGCGTCGCAGGATCTTGCGCGCCGTCCAGACTTCGCCCGAGAGGGTCACGGCGCCGGTCCGGGTGGCGAGCGCCGGCAGGGCGGCGCGCAGGTGCTCGCGCACCTGGGCCAGCGCCTGGAACGGATCCACGGCCAACTCCGCCTGGGGGAAGCTCAATCCCAGGCGATCGAGGTACCACTGCTCGGCGCGGGCGACGTGATGCATGATTCCACCGATCGGCCAACGCTCGCCGCTTAACTCCTTGGCCAGCTGCTCGGGGGTGAGGTCGCGCGTGAGAGCCAGAAGGTCCTTGTGCGCCGCGCCCAGCAGCAGCTCGTACTCCGGGAGCTCGTCGACCGCCACCGGCGGCCGGTCGGATGCGAAGAAGGCGTTGACTTCGTAATCGTCTTCGTACATCCAGGAGCGGATGACCTCGCTGACGATCATCGGCGCCGACAACCCCGAGATGCGCAGACCGTGGCCCCCGGCCCAGGCGATGTAGGCCTCGACGGCCGCCGGGACGTTTCCGATGGCGGTCTCGCGCTCCTTCTGGGTGCTGAAGCACCCAGGGAGATCGGGGACGTGGGCGATCCACTGCCCGTCCATCTCCTCGGCGCACACGATGTAGGGCATCTCAGGACATCACCTTTCCGCCGTCGACGTTGATCGCCTGTCCATGGATGTAGGCCGCCTGGGGAGAGCACAGGAAGAGAACAAGGGGCACGACGTCATCGGTCGAGCCGAGGCGGCCCTGCGGGATCTCGCTCAGCCAGCGGGCCATCATGGCCGAATCCTGACGCAGGGCGGCGGTCATCTCGGTCTCGATCACTCCGGGGCAGACCGCGTTGACGCGGATATTATACGCCGCCAGCTCGCGCGCCGCCTCGCGCGTGAGCCCGATCAGGCCGCTCTTGCTGGCCACATACGCCGCGCGGTCCTTCAAGCCGTGGGCGCGACCGGCGATGGAGGCGATGTTGACGATCGCCCCGCCGCCCTGCTCGGCCATCCGGCGGCCGACGATCTGGGTCAGCAAGAAGGCGCCTTTCAGGTTGACCGCCAAGGTTCGGTCCCAGTCGTACTCATCGAGGTCGAGCAGCGGAGCGTGCGGCTCGACCCCGGCGTTGTTGACCAGGGCGTCGATCCGTCCGTAGCGCTCCAGGACGGCCTCGACCATCGTTTCCACCGCCAGGCGATGGGCGACGTCAGCCACGAAGCCTTCCACCTCTCCCCCCTCGGCCCGCAGCTCGGCGACGGCAGCCTCCAGGTTCACCGGGGTGACGTCGTTAGCCGCCACGCGCGCCCCCGCCTGGGCGAAGCCGCGGGCGATGGCCCGCCCAAGACCGCGCCCGGCTCCCGTCACCAGCGCCACCTGTCCTTCGAATGTCGTCAAGACTCACCTCCGGACAGATCCCGCCTGGCATCTTCACCTCGAGCGAGATCCAGCTTGCTCGAAGTTCCATTCCCCCCACCCCCGCTCGGGCAAACGGCCAGGGCATCGCCCAGGCGCTCTGCGTTGAGCTCGAATCCGAAGTACGGCGAGGGGTCGAGCGTATTGGATATCTCGAGCTCGTTGCGGAACCGCCCCTGCCCATCGTCCAGGACGATCGAGAAGTGCAGATGCATCCCCACTGGGTTCAGCGGATCGGCCGAGTAGGTGCCTTGATGGCCGAGCAAGGTGCCGGCCTGTACGAAACGCTCAGTTGTGCCGGGCGGGAACGCAGGGTCAATGAAGGATTGCCCTTCGGCATCCGCCATGTGGGTGTAGTAGGTCCAGATTTGGCGACCATGCTGCAGCGGATCCTCGGGGATACGCACGATGACGGCGGAGTGCCAGGAAGGGAGGCGCGTGAGATAGCCGTCGTAGGCCGCCCGCACGGGCGTTTCACCCAGATCGTCCGGCCCGAAGATGTCCAGGCCTTGGTGATGATACCCGGGACGAAAGGAGTCCCCCCACGTGAAGCCCACCAACCCGTCCGTCGGGAAAGCGAAGGGCGCGTCGCCGCACCGATCGCCGGTTCGCAGCGCCCAGTCGGCGTGCGCAGCGGGGTCGGCCCGATACTCTCGCAGGCGGGCCAGACGAACGGCAGACGGCCGCCAGCGGACATAGAGATAAGCGCCGACGCCTGCCCCAACTAGGATCAGGGCGATCGCCAGGGCCAGGGGCGATCGGCGGCCTGGCCGACCGATGGTCGGCAGACGTCTCAAGCGGTGCCTCGGACGCCAGGCAGGTCCATTTCCATGTGTTCGGCGAAGGTCAGCGAGGCTTCGGCGGCGGCGAAGGCCATCAGGGCCCTGCCCGCCGCCTGCCCCTGCGGGGAAGCCATCGCCGATTGCAGGGCTTCCAGATTGTCGAAGTAGAACTCATGGACCAGGTGCAGGTCGGGCGTTCCCGACAGGCCGCCGGAAACGCGGCTGAGTGTTACGCGTCGCAAGCCCGGCATTCGCTCGGCGCGAGGCACGAATTCACGACTCCATCGGTCTTCAAACGCCGCCGGATCCTGGGGGCGGCGGATCAGGACGATCAATTTATGCATAGTGGCTCCGTCGCACGAGGTTGGACCCTCCGGCCTATTGCGGCTGGGTACGGAAGTCCTATACTGGGGCTGGTTTCATTAAGGTCGATTATCGACCGAGGGCATTCATGGGTTATGGAAACTGGAAGGGCCAGGGCCTGGTCGAGTACGCGCTGTTAATCCTCCTGGTAGGCCTGGCCGTCATCCTGATGCTGACCGTCTTTGGCTCCGGCGTCGGGAACATGTTCAGCATGGTGATCGCTAACCTTTAGGCCGGCGGTCGGGCGGCCGCGGGTAGCCGCGCCGGTGCCCGGGTTCGCTCCTCCATGAGCGAGGCCAGCAGGCGGGCGATTTCGCGCGCCGCCTCGGGGCGGGCCGCGCGGCGGGCCGCGTGGGAGGCCCGCTCGACGTCCTGTGGGCGGGCCAGCCAGCGCCGCACGGCGGCGGCGGTCGCCTCGGCGCCGGGGGCCCAGACGCCAGCCCCGGTCTCCACCACGTAGGCGGCGTTGCCCTCTTCCTGCCCCGGCACGTAGCTGTAGAGCACCATCGGCAGCCCGGCGTTCATCGCCTCGGTGATCGTCCCCGGTCCGGCCTTGGAGACCAGCAGCGTCGCGGCGCGCATCATTTCGGGCATGCGCCGCTCGAAACCGTAGATCTGCGTGGGCACCTCCCACGGTGCCGCCTCGAGACGTCTCCGCAGCGAATCGTTTCGGCCGGCTACGACCGCCAAGGCGAAATCGCCTCCGCCGCGGGCCAGCGCGCGCGCCGTCTCGAACAAAGGCCCCATCCCTTCGCCGCCGCCCACGATCAACACCGTCGGCCGATCAGATGGCCATCCAAGCTCGCGCAGCAGGCGCTCGCGGTCGCCGGCCGGACGGCAGAAGCGATCCGCCACCGGCAAGCCGACCAGGCGCACCTGCTCCGGCTGCATCCCGAAAGCCAGGGCGCGTTCGAAGGCCGCCTGCGTCGGGACGCAGCAGACATCCGCCTGATGGTGGTACCACAGCGCGTGGGTCGAGACGATGTCGGTGACCACCGTGACGAAGGGCGGCCGCGCCGGCCCGAGGGCCTTGAGGACCGGCGCGATGAACAGAGGATGGACGGACACGAGCGCGTCGGCCGGCGCCTCGCTGACCAGACGCTGGGCGGCGCGGCGTACGTAGGGCCAGGTGATGGCGGTGAGCACGCGTCCGCGCTGGCGGCCGTTCGACAGCCGGTAGGCCAGGCCCCAGGTTTGCGGGCGCCGTACGAGCTCGGGCCACAACGCCGCGCTCTGGTTCAATGGGATCGGCGCGTAGCTCTTGAAGGCATCCACCAGGCGCGTCTCGTAAAGGCCTGGGAATTCGAGCTCGACCGCCTCGGCGATGGCCTCGGCCGCCGAGCGATGCCCACCCCCCGTATCGGAGAACAGCAGCACGATGCGGCCGCGCTCAGCCATGAGGCTCTTGTTTTCGCACGTAGGATTTCATGCGGCGCGCTACATCGCGGCGGGGAAGCAGGATTCGCCGGCCGCAGCCCAGGCACTTGAGGCCGATATCCGCCCCGAGGCGGACCACGACCCAGTCGGTACTTCCACAGGGATGAGGTTTGCGGAGGCGCAGGACGTCGTCCATCTGCAATTCGGTCAGCATGCGCGCTCCTGCGCCGGCCTTGTGAGCGGCGCGCATTATATCACCCGCCCCGATGGTATCCGCCTGGATGGTATAATGCCGCTTCCATGCTGGGCCTGTCGCTCCCGACGCTCGTCACCCGCGCCGTCACCCTCGTCATCGCGTTCACGGTCCACGAATTCTCTCACGCCTGGACGGCCACGGCCCTGGGCGACGAGACGCCGCGCGCTCACGGACGACTCACCCTCAACCCGCTAGCCCACCTCGATCCCCTCGGATCGCTCCTTCTCCTGCTGGCCGGATTCGGCTGGGCGCGGCCGGTGCCGATCGACCCGTACGCTCTGCAGCGCCGGACGCCGGCGGGCGTGATGCTCGTGTCGGTCGCCGGCCCGTTGTCGAATCTGGTCCTGGCGATCTTGGCGGCCCTCCCCGTGCAGATCGGGCTGGCCTCGCTGGCCGGCCAGGGGATCGGGGTGACATGGCTGCCCACGCCGGCGCAGTTCCTGTCCGAGTTCATCTTCATCAACCTGATCCTGTTCTTCTTCAACCTGATCCCGCTGGCCCCGCTGGACGGCGAGAAGGTCTTTGGGTACTTCCTGCCCCCCTCCGGCCAGGAATTCCTGGCCCGCCTTCGTCCCTACGGCCCGCTCATCCTCATGGGCGTCCTCTTCCTGGGCCCGCGTCTCGGGCTCGACCTCTTTCGCTGGATCGTGGGGCTCCCGGCGCTGGCGGTCTTCAACCTGCTCGTGTCGTGATCCAGACCTTCGACCGTCACACGACCGGCGCCGTTCGCCTTCCAGCGAGAATCGAGTCCGGTCACCGCCGCTCTTCGGGCCGACGGGCCCACGTCTAGGCGCGGCCCAGCATCTCCATATGAGGTGGCCATGGGAGCAGACATCCTTCTCCTCGGTTTAGGGGAAACGGGCGCCTCGGTGGGCCTGGCCCTGGCACGGTCCGGAGGCGAGTTCCGCCGCACCGGCTACGATCCTAAACAGGACGTGGCGCGTGCGGCCCTCAAGGCGGGCGCCGTCGACCGGTTGACCTCCGATCCGCGACGCGAAGCCGCCGCCGCGGATCTGATCTTCTACAGCCTGCCGCTCGCCACCCTCGGCCCCGGCTTGGACGCCATCGCCGCCGAGGTCAAGAGCGACTCAGTCCTGATCGACATGACTCCGCTCAAGCAGTCCACCCTGGAGTCGATCGCGCGACACCTCCGCGCCGGGGCGGCGTTCGTCGGAGCCGTGCCGATCCTCGGCGCCGAGCAAGTCTTCCAGACCGGCGAGTTGCAGCCGAGCGCCGACCTCTTTCGCGGGGGCTTGCTGGCGATGGTCTTGGCACCTGGCACTCCGCCCGCGGCCGTCGAAATCTGCACCGATCTGGCGGCGCTTCTCGGCGCGCAGCCCTTCTTCCTCGACGCCGGCGAGCTCGACGCGGCCATGGCGGCTTCCGAGAGCCTCCCCGTCATTGTGGCCGCCGCATACCTCCGCAGCCTGGCCGCCAACCCCGCCTGGCGCGACCAGGGCCTCTTCGCCGCTCGGGCCTTCGACGGCCTGACGCGGCTGGCGACCTCGAAGCCGGCTTCAGATCTAGCCGAGGAACTAGCCGCCAACCGGTCGAACGTCCTGCGCTGGATGGACGCCCTGCTGTCCGAGTTGGGCGCCCTGCGCGATCTGGTAGCTGGGGCCGACTCCGACGGTATTCGAGGAGCGCTGGAGGAAGCCGCCTCGGCCTACCACTCGTGGAAAGCCGCCCGGGCGCTCAGCCCGAGGGATCAGCGCCTTGCTCCTCTGCCCGAGATGGGCTCCGGCAGCCGACTGGCGCGCATGCTCGGCCTTCGCATGCCGCGGCGCCCGCGCTGACCGAGCGGCCGACGTGGGGTTTGGCGATCTCTTCGATGAGCCGAACGTTGAGGACGAGAAGCGCGACCTCCCGATCCTGCGGTCGCTGATCGAGCGCTACGCCCGCCAGCGTCCGTTCGAAGGCGCGCCGATCGTTTTCGGACACCTCTACGTCTGGAACTCAATTCCGTTGATCGAAGCTCTGGTCCGGGGCGGAGCGCACCTGATCCTGGCCGATGCCCATCCTAGCCCGGCGGCCATCCCGGTTCGTGAGCGCCTGGAGTATCACGGATTGCCAGTCCTCCCGGTGGACCAGGCGGTTCGCTCCGGCGAGTGGTTCCTCGACGTCGCTGCCGTCCTCGGCCGCGCTCGCACCCCAAGGGGCGCCGCCGAGGTC
>Ga0214473_10006538_pt1 | contig 13882 bp, 8 predicted proteins | sample RVTome_7_FD_203509 | JGI IMG/M metagenome (GOLD analysis project Ga0214473, IMG submission 203509) | Soil microbial communities from uranium-contaminated site in the Upper Colorado River Basin, Wyoming, United States - RVT98D197 | ecosystem: Environmental > Terrestrial > Soil > Contaminated >... | reverse complement strand
CTCCAAGGCAGATCTGCGCATGAACACGGTTGGCTGCAGCAGCACCTCGAACGATAGCAGGTCCAGGGAGGACAAGGTGCGGTACCGGTGCGGATCCAGCAGCCGCAACTCGGAGTCCACCATGAGCCCATCGGCATAGACCATTCCCGCCTCCGGGAATCTTTCGGCGGCCGCCACGGCCTCGGCGACCGCCCCCGGCATCAAGACATCGTCGGAGTTGAGCCAGGCCACCAGTTCCCCACCGGCCCGCCGCAACCCCTTGTTGATGGCCTCGGCCTGGCCCTGGTCGGATTCGCTGATCCAGAACGACAGACGATCGGCATGCCGGCCGATGATCTCAAGGCTGCCATCGGTGGAGCCGCCGTCAATGAGGATGTATTCGATGTGTGGGTAGTCCTGTCCCAGCACCGACAGCATGGCCGTCTCCAGGTAGTCGGCCTGGTTGAAGGAGGGTGTCACGATGGAGACCAGCGGACCGTCTGAGGCCAAGGCTTGTCCATCTGGCCAGCGCCGGATGCGGCTTGGCCAGGCGCGCCAGCGGGAGGATTATAGTCCGCCGATTCCCTGAAAAAGATCCTGGTAGCGCACCTTGGGAGTACCTTCAGCTCCATCGGCGCCGCCACAGCGGATGTGGCTTGTGCGATGCCACCCTACCCTAAAGGAACATGGACTGCCTGCTCAGAGGAGCAAGGGCCTTCGCCGCTGATTCTTCTACGGTCTGCGCTGCCACACTTCACCGAAGACTGCGTCTCCCCGGTGAACGGCGTACACCAGCTCGAAATCTCGGGTATGCCAGTCTCCCTGAGAGCTCCAGAGGCAAGATATCACGAGGTCAGCGCTCTCCACTTCGGCAATCTCACTGACCAGTTTCAGGTCGGGCCTGAGAAAGGGCTCAATCTGATTGGTCTGCGTTGGAACTCCCACGACGGCATAGGGGTCAGCCAGCTGATTCACTACTTCGGTGGCTTCCCGAAAGGAAAGACACGATCGGTCCAGTTCATAGTAGTCATAAGCCCCGCTCGCGCCTCCCGCCAGAGCATTGAAGTAAGCGTATTCGTACGGGTGCATATAGGCGATCCCCACAACTCCTGGGGTGAGCACCAACACGTAAAGAATAGCCTTAAGCCTGGGGCGATTCAGCGGAGCAGCGACAATGTCCAACCCAATGCCGGCCAGGATAAACAGGGGAGGGAATACGAAGAGCAGATGGCGGATGCCATAGGCCGGCAAGGCACGGGATACAAGCGCCAGCACTGGCACTGACACCCATAGGAGCAGAACAGGAACGAGGTAGGAAGTGCGGTGTCCCCGAGACAGCCTCCATACCGTCACTCCTGATCCTAGAAGAAGAAGGAGAACGGCCGGCTCGGTAAGCTGCAGGGCAGTCATGGTTGGAAAATAGTCCCATGGCAGCACGTTGGAGCCCACGTCCACTCCCCTGAACAGTGTGGCATGCACCGGGAAGTTTGCCGCCCGCGCCACGCTGTCTGTGAACCTGCCGAGAGGATCTGGCCATAAATAGGGCCAAGAAGCATAGGCCGCCAAGGCCGCGATCACCCAATACACGAAGGTCGGAAAGATCCCTCTTGTCCCTAAGCGTACGACGAAAAACAGAGTGACCAGGACCCCAGCGAAGGCGCCGAGTTGGCGGATGGAGATCGTCAAGCCGAACATGACGGCGGAAGCCAACAATCCGGGATCCCTGATCGCTGTGCGAGAGATCCCGAGGCGATCTGCAACGGATGGAAGCGCCCTACCTATGCCGGCGAGCCCAACGAAGGCGACAACAATGGAGATGCCTAGACGCAGGTTCGCAAATAGGGACGCATACTTGGCCAGATAGGCCCCGGCCGCGGTCTTATGGGCGTCGGTGGCGAGCCGCGAGAATACCCACTGTACGAGCATTGGAGCCTTGCCCTCATAGGCAGCCACGACAGTTGAAGCGCCAAACCGGCGAAGCGTCCCAACAAGGAACAGATCGATCAGAAGGATCAGTCCAAGAGTCACTGCCAAGACCAGCACGATCTTCGTGGGCGTCTTCAACGCTCGCCACTGCAAGGTTAGGCTGCTCCTGAATCCAAGGCCGGAGGTTGCGGCATCCTGAAGAGGTTTGCTGGGGGTTGGCTTGGTGCGGTCCTTGCTCCGATCAGCCGCTTCAATCCCAGTCGCCACTGTGACAAGGAAGAACGTCATGAAAGGGATATCTTTCTGATTGACGAATCCATGGCCTAGGAGCAGCGGTTGTGTGGCAAACATTGCGGTTGCCATCAAGGCGGATCCAGGTGACATGAAGCGGAGGCAGAGCCGGTGGAGGAACAGCACGCCCACCAAGAAGACTGTGTAGTTGGTCAGGTGGCGCCCGTAGTGGAGGGATATTCCGGGGGCGATGCCGTGGATCAACCTCGAACTTGCCGAGAACAGCATGAAGTACGCCGGCCCGTGATCTGCGATGTACCGCAGCGAGAAGTAATCGCCTTCGCCCCGGTAGGCACGCAACGCCTCTTCGCCTACAACGGCATTCCGGTGCTCATCCCACGAGAGGCCATAATCATCGCCAAGCCACAGTCCCACAACCGTGCCCCCCGCAAGCATGAGTAGAATCGGCAGATGCCGAATAAGCCCTCGAGGCCAGAGCCTCCGAATATCAATGCCCCTCAAGAGCACCCCCGACGCAGGGTCAGATCATGCGACCAACTTATTCCTATCGACAAGTAGGTCATCGACGAGGTTGGGCTGGCAGAACGCAAAGCTAGAACGCTGGGCATGAGTCACCGGCCGGAGGGATGGACCAAGGGCGGCAGGATTATAGCGTGCCGGAGGCTGAGAAGAGGTCCTCATACTGTACTTTGGGGAACACCGTCAGCTTTCCTCCGATGGTGGCGTCCAGGATGCGCCTTCCTGCGGCCTCGAAAGCCAGCCTCGCCAGCACATAGGCGCGCTCCGAGGCTTCCAGGTCCGGGAGCTGCCACCGAAACCCCTTGCCGAAGTACTCCGGCGAGAAGTGATCCGGATCCTGGCCTTGGGATACCACCGGGACGTTGGGCTGACCCTGGGTCTTGAAGCTGTGATCCACCCCCACCAGGACGACCTCTTCGAATCCCATGTGATAGGCCAGCTGCAGCGCCACGTAGGTGACCGTCGAGCCCTCGAACAGTCGTCCGGTCGCCTGGGTGGAGAAGGTGGGCGGGCCGGTGTAGTCAGTGTCCATAAAGACCACCTGGGGGTCACCCCTCAGATGGCTGCGGGCCCTCCAGGTGATGAACTTCGGCAAGCTCAGCCCTCGCAGATCCTGCGCGCACTGGTCTATCACCAACGTGTTGATAGCGACCAGACAGGTGGTGGTGAATCCCAGCTGCGGGAATAGCAGGTAGATGCGGTTTAGTCCGAACGTGAATTCCCCTCGCAGCAGCCCGAGATCAGTCTGTTTCAGACTGGGGCCGTTGCCGAGGATGAAACAGCGCTCGCCCCGGTGAAGGTCGCGCATGTGGGCAAGGCGGCGCCGGCTCTCCCTCAGCCGACCGTCCAGCAAGCTGGCGGCCTGGTGGCGGGCCCGGTTGTACCACCACCAGTACGGGCCGGTCAGCGCGCGCCAGAGCGGCCGGGGAACGGACTTCCTTACCGCATAGACGGCTCGCATAAGGGTGGAGGGGGCGGCTGGATCAGCGCTCATCGGGCAAGATAGATCATTCCGTCAGCCGTGACCAGGGCCGGCTCGAGCCCGGCCGTCAGTTCTTCCAACGAGGGTAGCTCAGGGCGAAGCGAATGGGGATGGAACAAGACCAGGGCCCCCTCCCCGGCGTTTACACTGGCTTGCATGACCTCCAGTTCGTCCCGGTACTCGCTGCGTTCGGTGGCCTTCACCGAGTCGATGCGTTCCGGAACCCAGTAGGCCGGCTTCCCCGTCAGGAAGTAGATCGGAAATGCCTCGTCCGAATACAGCCGCAGATCGGCGTCGAGCTGGCGGACCTGAGCCAATATCTCGGAGTTGCGCCAGGCTGCACTCACGAATCCCAGTCCACCCCTTGACTCCTGCACTGTGCCCACGGTCGCCGCCGCATAGGGTACGACCAACAATGCAAAGCCAGTCAGCGCCGCGATTCGGACGCCCCAACCTTCTCGCGTGCTGTGCACGGCAAGCAGGCCGACAACCATCAGCAGACCTACCAGGAAAAGCGGCGACAGAATCCGATCGCGCAGTCGGGTGGAGGCGTCGAAGAAGGTCAGCGAGATTCCCAGAAAACCCAGGTAGATCGCGCCGTGCAGTCCGGCCAGGCAAGTCATGCGCCGGGCTGCGGCCCCTCGCGCTTGCTCGGCGTTCCGCCACCGGCGGACCAGGAGAACCAGCACGCCTAGCCCTAGCAGGGCAAGAACGCCCAGGCGGATTTCGGCGGAAACCTTGGGATACGGGAGCCAGGCCGCCAGCGTGGTGCCAGCCTCCCTGAGCTGATCAAACCCCGGGGGATGGAAGAGCAGGACCCGGTTCGTTGGCGTCCCGGCGGCCAGCAGATTGCGCGCTTGCCAGGCGATCGGCAGGACCCCCGCCAGGGCGGCGAAGAGCGCAGCCCTCCGGGCTCTGTCGAGAAACGGTCGAGCTTCAAAGAGCAAGTAGGCGATTACGCCGGTGGCGAGCAGGGAGATGCCGGCGTAGCGGGTCAGGCTGGCCAGCCCCGTGGTGGCCGCAGCAGCCACGAGCCACCGATCTCCAGACTCGTTCACGGAATGGCTCAAGCAGCTCAAGCTAGACAGCAGCCAGGTGAAGTACATAGGCTCAGACATGGCCCACAGGTGGCGCTCCAGGATGCTAGGCGCAACAAGCCAAACCAGCGCGCTGCCGAGGGCGGCCCAGCGCCCGGCGCCCAGGCTGAGGACCAGGCGCCAGAGCAGGATGAGGTTGAATCCAAACAGTCCCGCCGAGAGCAGCCTCGCCGCCCCCGCAACTGTGGAGCCGCTGACCCGTGCGACCGCAGCCATGGCAAGCGGGTAGAGCGGTGGGAAGTGGGTCAATGGGATGAGTTGGCCAGCACCGTTCAATCGCCCCAGTCCGCGTCCGCCCAGCAGGTTCTCAGCGGCGCTCCAATAGAAGACCGAGTCGTACTCGATCCCAATCCCCCACGGGGTGGCGACCCAAATGAGCATGCCGGCCAGCAGACCGAGCCCCACCGGGACCAGCTTGATCAGATTCGCGCGGCGCGGGTTCGCCGAGGCGATCGCGCTCACCCCGAATGCGACCTCGAACGCGCCAGCAGGCCTACCCGCCCGTTCCCTAGTCCGACCACGGTTGCAGCTGCCGCCCTCCGAGCAGCCGGCGCGCGGCAAGTCTTGCGCAGCGCAACCGGGTGAGTCCCAACCACCGGCGAAAGCGGATCCAGCCGGGTCGCGGCCGCCGGAGCGAAGCGCCGGCCGCGGTCGGGGCCGCTCGGGCCACTGCCAATAGGAACAAGGGGAGGATTCGCGAGTAGGGCTTCCCATGCCGGTGAAGCTCGACGATTTCGAAACCGGCAGCGGCAAGGGCGCCTCGCAGCGTTTGCTCCGAGAATGCCACCAGATGGCCGAGTTCGAAGGACGGATGGCTGTACAGGTCCGGCGTCTCGATGAGCACCAGCCCCTCGGCGGCCAGCCATTCCTGACAGACAAGCCGCAGCGTGCCGACCGGATCGGGAAGGTGTTCGAGCACGTGACTCAGGGTGACCAGGTCAAAGGTCCCTGCCGCCTGCCGTGGGAGCAGCTCCATGGAGGCGACCACTTGCTGGCCTGCGGCGGTGGCTTCCGCCCGGTCGGACACTCCGGGTTCCACACCAAATCCCTCGCTGCCGAACTCCCGGCTGAACGCCTCCAGCAGAATTCCCAACGAGCTGCCCACATCCAGATGCCGCCGGAGCTGCGGCTGATAGCGGCGAACCACTGCGGCCAGATGCCCGGCCCGTTGCTCCTGGACCCAGCGGTCCTTGCGCGGGTCGCGCTCCTGGCTGTGGCTGCGCTTCCGGTATTCGTGCTGGTAGTGTCGATCCAATGCCGGCTGGGTGAGGCGCGGCGACTGGAATACCAAGCTGCAGCGCCCGCAGAGCATGTAGCGGATCAGCACAGTGCCCGCCGCATGTGAGGCGAAGGGCTGGAACAGGCTGGGGTCGCCTCCGCACAGAGGGCAGGATGCGACCGAAGTCGATTCCAGGGGGGTGAGTGCGGGAGGTTCCTTCGTCAACAGGTCGCCAGGCCTCGCCGGGAGCACATCACTCCGGGTTGATCAGATGAAAAAGGCGGCTGTAGAGCCCCAGCAGCAGGCCCCGGATCGGGCGCCAGCCCCAGAACCGCCTCGACCAGCGCGGGGAGCCGCCACGGCTCGGGGAGGGCGTGCTGGTCGGCCTGATCCCCGCCGGCAGTCCTGCTGCCAATTCCTGGCTCAACCGATTGCCAAGATGCAGGGCCGTCCGCTGCCGGGTGCTCAGCCGCAGATAGCCTTCCCGATTCACGGCTTCGTCCAACTCCAGCATCTCCCCCATCAGCTTGCCGCTCCACTCAGCGGGCAGGCACTGCTGGATGACACGCTTGGGCGCCAGGAATTGATCATGGTTGGCCGCTGCGAAAGCGGACAGTCCCCCGTATTCGACGACAAACTCCTCAATCTCGGCCGCCGCCGCCACCTCCTGATTCGGGTTGCGGCCGGTGCTGAGTGCCCAATCACGAATATGGTCCTCCGGAACGAATTTGCCCGCCTTGAGCCCTGCCCCCTGACTGCGGCCGAACTCCAGCGCGGCGCTGATGCGTTCCGGGGCGAACAGCGAAGGGATGGTGTACCCGCTCACCATCCCCACGTTGGGGAAGGTGTCCAGGATTTCCAACTGCGCTTCCAGCCAGCCGGGAAAGCAGTAGAAGTCGTCGTCGCAATATGCCACCACATCACCCGGCGCGGCGCCGAAGATCAGCCGCAGCGCCCCTGCCTTGCCCAGGTTGCGAGCGGATCGGAGCAGCAGCTGGATGGCTCCGCGGCTCTGCAATTCCCCCAGGTAGGCTTGTACCTCAGCGCAGCTTCCGTTGTCGAAGACCAGCAAGTCGAAAGGTACCGTCGTGTTCTCAATCATGCTGGTCAGGCAAGCGATGAGCACAGGGAAACGGCCTTCGAAGTAGCCGGAGAAATGCGGGATGTAAACCAGCACGGCGGCGGTCACCCGAGCAGGCCGGTAGCCCGAGGCCTTGCCTCGACCAGGATTCATCCCCAAGCGACTCATCTCTATCAATTCACGGTCGGGGTCGATGCCGTTCGTCGCCCCTTATCGGGCCCGTGCCGGCGGGTGGCGACTTCGAAAGCGTATAATACCTCGTCGATCCCGAAACTGCCTCCCTGGAAACGATGGGTATCCAGATCCCCTTCATGGCCACGGATGGTGACGTCAGCCAGAAGCCGCCACCTTCCCGGTTGGGAAGCCGATTGCCATGGCGCCGCTGGCCAGTGCTTCCCATGCTGCTGTTGGGGCTGGTTGGCTGGTTCTTGGTGTACTACGCCACCGCGTGGGGCCCGTGGGCCTTCAGCGACGCCGCCGGCTACATCACAGCAGCCCGCAATTTGGTAGCTGGCCACGGAATCGGCTCATTCAAACCAAACGGAGAGTTCTCGCCGACCACGTCGCACCCCCCTCTCTATGTGCTAGCCATCGGGCTCGTCAGCCAGCTGGGCATCGAGCCGTTGGAGGCCGCACGTGTTACCGACATCATCCTCTTCGGACTGTTGGTGTCCGCTGGCGGATTGATGGTCAGCAGGCTGCTCAATAGCCCCTGGCCCGGAGCGGCCTTCTCGGCGCTGGTGCTGCTGCACCCGGCCTTGATCATCGCCTACACTTCCGCCATGGCCGAGCCACCCTTCATCCTTCTGGGATTCCTGTCCCTGCTCTTGGTGACGATGTATTCTCGTGGGCACCGAACGAGGGCCTTGCTCGGGGCCTCGCTATGCGCTGGGGGCGCGCTGCTATCGCGGTACCCCGGCGCGGCCTTTGTCCTGACCGGCGCAATTTCCGTGCTGATCTGGGGTGGCCCGGGTCGGGCGGTTCGACTCCGCCGAGCCATGGCCTTTGCCGCTGTGGGGGGGACTCCGGTGGGGATTTTCGTGCTCTGGGCAACCTCCATGCCTGGTGCAGAGGGACCACGAGCGCTCTCCGAACGTCTGGAGATCCTGCCTGGATTGGTGCGATTCGGACAGAGCGTTGGCGCGGCGGTGTGGAGTTGGAAACCGTTTCCGCCGGCCGTGTTGCTGCCCGACTGGCTGAATGCGATGGCGCCATCTGGGCTGCTAAAAGGCGGCCTGGCTGCAGCCATCGCTCTTGCACTGGGATGGCTGGGCTTCCAGACTCTCCGTCGGCTCCGCGGCGAGCCAGAGCTTCGGCTCAAATCGCAGCCGGCTCTGCAATTGCTGCTCGTCCTGGCCCTGTTTCTTGGCATCTACCTGGGCTTCTTTGCGGCCGCCTATCTGGTCACGAACCCCACGCCGGACGTTGACTCTCGCACCATGCTCCCGCTGCTACCCGCACTGCTCGCGATCGCCGTGGTCTTCGCCCACATCACATTGCGGGCCTGGAGAGACACTAGACCTCTCAGGCTTGGCTGGAGTGCAATCTTGCTGGTGGCGCTGGCCGGCTACGGCATCATCAGTCAGGATATCGTGCTAGGCCTGCACCGAACAGGCCTGGGCTACACGAGCCGCGAGTGGCGGCAGTCGGAGACCATCGCAGCAGTTCGGCAGCTGCCGTCGAGTATCCAGTTGATTTCCAACGAGCCCTACGCGGTTCTGCTGCTCATCGGCAGGAATCCGTATCCCATCGCCGAAATCCAGCAGCGACAGCCGGCTGAAACGTTCGTCCCCTTTGGTCTGGGATCCAGTACTAGTGAGCGACTCTTCCAGGAGGGCAAGGCAGCGCTTGTCATCTTCGACACGATACACGCGGAGCTTCAGCAACTGTATGGTGACCAAGCTGAGCTGAGATACGCGAATCTTCTGGAAGGCCTTTATCCGAGTTTCGTAGGGTCGGACGGTGGCATCTATTGGAGAGAAGCACCTTAGCAGCCCATCTATCTCTCGCTCACAGCCGGTCTTTCACCATTGCCTGAAGGGTCTGTGGAATTGCGGCAGCCATGATGAGATGGTTCAGCCCACGGCAGCATCGCCTTACGCAGGCAATCCCAGTGGGCGTGGCCTTGCTGATCCTCGCGGTGATGCTGATCCCAATCGGCCAGGCTTACACGGCACAGGGGTATCAGATCGCCCATGACCGAGCCGTACCGTACATGCGGGTCATCGCGATCAAGGATGCCTTCGGCGAAAGTCAGTTTCCTCCCCATTGGTTTCCAGAGTTCGACGGCGGATACGGCAGCCCATATCCGAGCTTCTACGGCATGTCCTTCTATTACGTGGCAGCTCTGTTGGACGCTTGCTGCGTATCTCTGGGTCAATCTGTCGAACTTACGGCATTCCTCACCATGGCTGTGTCAGGATTGGCGATGTTTGTCCTGGCCCGGCATCTCTGGGGTACCCCCGCTGGCCTCCTGAGCGCCGGCCTATACGTCCACGCTCCATACCACCTGGTTGACGCCTTTGTCCGAGGCGCGTACAGCGAGTTGACCGCATTCGTATGGTTCCCGTTGATCGTCCTCTTCATGGTCCTCTGGATGGAAGCCAAGCGTCCGATTTGGATTCTCACCGGATCCTTTTCTCTTGCGGGACTTGTTCTGACGCACAACATCATGCCGCTGGTTTTCCTCCCATCTCTCCCGATCCTCGGCTTCGCGATGCTGGGCCACGACACCAGCAAGGCAGGGCAGCGAAAAACGCTGGCAGGATGGGTGACGATGGCTGCCCTCGGCGCGCTCCTCTCGGCCTTCTTCTGGATACCCATCGTCGCCGACAGTCAGTGGATCAGGACCGAATACTTCCTGCAAGTCGATTACCGGGATGAGTTTGTCGGGCTTGCGCAGCTCCTCACGACTTCCATAGAACACAACCTAACCCCCGAACTCGGTATCCCACTGGTCATCGGTGCAAGCTGCGGTCTGCTGGGGGTAAGCCTATCCGATAGGACACGACGAACAAGACAGCTCATTGTCGTCGCGGGTCTGCTTTCGTTGAGTTACATCTTCATGATGAACCACCGGTCTAGCTTCTTATGGTCCAACATCGCTGTGCTGCAATTCATCCAACTGCCTTGGCGGCTCCTTGCACCGATAACGTTCCTGCTTAGCCTGATGGCTGGTGCAATCCCGGCTGCAATCACCGCAAGACGGTGGCAGTGGGGTCTCGCGATAGCATTTCCCTTGCTTGCGATCCAGCTTCACGAACCCTTGATCGACATGCCGCAGCGGATTGCCGCGGACGAACTTGAACAGGTCAGGATATGCCCGGAGGTGTGGGGGACGCAGGACTATCGACCCCGATGGTCGGCGACCGCCTTCTGGCGCAGTACCCAACCGCCCGATCCATCCGAAGAGGTCCCGGTTCTTGCTCCTTGTGCTGGAGGGATCGTGATGGTGCCTGGCGACGCAGGTAGACTCTTGGAGACCTCAACCGAGGGCTCGACCCTGACTGCTCGGTACCAGGCAGTGGATCTCGCGCAGCTTGAGTTTCCACAGTTCTACTACCCAAGTTGGGTCGTCCGAGTGGATGGAGAACCGGTGGATGCATTTCCCGCCCCTCACACCGGTCTCCTCCGAGTGCAGGTGCCCGCCGGCCAGCATGAAGTCGTAGCCCGCGTGGGACACACCGGGGCGCAAACCACTGGATTGGTCCTTTCTGGAATCGGATTGGCATTCGTGCTGGCGGCCGCGGCAAAGATCTTGTGCGGGGAGGCAACCAGATGCAAGCTGTACTTGGCATCGTTGCGGGCGCAGCGCTAATCGCAGGGTCAGTGCTGCTGAACGCAGCCTTCCCATTGGACAAGAAGCTCCACAATTGGCTTGCTGTCGCCATCCTGGGATGGTCCCAGATCGTGGTTGGTTCGATCCTACTCTCTGAACTTCGTGCGATTGGACTCCCTGCGTTCCTACTCTACCACCTGGCCGTATTCGCCCTCGCGCTCGTTCTCTGGCTCCGGAGAGGTCGGACAAGCCCGGCCTCGCTGTATTTCCCCGATCGGGGTCAGACAGCTGCATTCATCAAGCGAAACGCCTTATTGACCGGCTTCATTGCCGCCCTAGGTTTGATCCTGCTGATCCTCGTTCTGCCTACCTCGTTCGTGGAAAGTGATGCCGCCCAGTACCATATCCCCAGAGCCCACTACTGGATACAGAACAAGACTGCCCGTCACTTCTACACTGACGACATCCGCCAAATTGAACGTCCCCCCAATTCGTCATTCCTCTACATGTGGCAGATCCTTGTCACAGGCAGTTACGGAGCACTGAATGTCTTTCAGTGGATCGCTGCGATGGGAACAGCGATGGCCATTGCTGCGCTCTCACGCTCCGCCGGTCACAGTCGGCCAGCCTCGATGTTTGCGTCCGCAATCTTCTTGAGCTTACCTTGTGTCGTCTTGCAGATGAGCACACCGTGGAACGATCTCCTGACCACATTCAGCGTGGTCGCATTCACTCACTTTGCAATCGAGGGTATCGCCCATTCTCGGCTTCGTGCTCCCGATGCGACAACCCGGCTCCTCGGCTATGCCGGCCTTGCCTTTGGCCTGATGATAGGAACCAAACAAAGCTCGCTTGTACATCTGCCTGCGCTGGCCGGGATCTTCCTAGTGCTCCTCGCCCTGCGATTTCAGGAGAGACTCCGCTTGCTCGGCAAGCTGTCGCTCTTCTGCATATCGGGGTTTCTGGTTCTTGGCGCGTACAACTACTTGCTGAATATTCTTGATTCCCGCAGTCCAATCATGTCCACAGCCTGGCCCTCCGCCGTCCCCAGGAAGGCCCTACTCCGTCTACCTCCCCAAGCGCGCAAGACTCGCCCCTTACTGGCCGACGGCCTACGATACCTTTACCAGACAATGGATTGGGTGCTGGTCAAGCCGATTCCAGGAGCCGACACACTGTACGTCTTGAACAACTCAGCATACAGGGTTGTGGGTGATCTATTTGATCTGGACCTAGAATCCGATCCTCGATTCGACCTTGACGAGTTTGGCATGCGGAGAATTCGAACGGGGGAGATTGGTTTCGGCCCGCTGGGATACGGCATGGCGATCGCTTCCCCGTTCATCCTGGCCATCCTGCTGGCTGTGGTGCGGCGCGGAGGCAAGTATTCGACCTCAGGGATCCCCCTGGTACTTGCGTTGGGGTCGTTTGCAGTCGTTGCCTACGTGCGGCCATGGACACCTGCGCAGGTTCGATACCTCGCGCCGGCATTCGCGTTTCTTGTTGCAGCGCTCATCCCGTATACCTATTCCAGGCGGCCGCATGCGCTCCTGTGGTTGCTCCCCATGGGTTTTCTGGCCCTATGGACAGCATATTGGACAGCGGATGCCAGTCGTCGGTTCAAGGAGGACGGGCGAACACTCGACGCTTGGCAAGTACGCATTCTCGAAGGCAGCCTCCCACCGGACGCAAGAATCGGCGCATCAGGCGAAGTGGAATTTGTCCATATCCTCGAGCAGTTCCCTGGATACCGTTTTAAACCCGTTCCAGAAGTCGACATGCTCGCGGCGCTCTTGGCGGGCAGATTCGATGCCGTGCTTGTCCTTGATCCCCTCGACTCATTCCATCAATACCGGTTGCCGCTGGAGCATGATCAATCGCTTCTAGTCAGCAATCCCAAAGAAATGTTGGTGGCCAACCTCGACAATTACGGTGCACACATCGAATCGACGGACGGCACACCTGTTCTTCATCTCCGTGACAGCGGCCTGATTCGGAGGCTCGGCCCGGACCTGGTCCAGATATTCCTTCCAACGACGGGACCCCTGGAGCTCACTGCTCCATTGGCGATCGAGGTGACTTTTCCAGTGCAAGCGCCTTCCGAGAATGCATTCTGGTTGATCTGTGAGGGATCTTTGGTGGATATTACTGTCAGGGGGAGGCTGCTGTCCGGAGAGTTGCCGGCATCAGTGGTCGATCGTTCGCAGCCTACTCAGCTTTGCCGGCTCCATATCCGGGATTTGGAGTTCGGGCAGCGCATACCGTCCAACACGATTGAACTGCGACTTCAGGTGGCTGCGCCGTGATCGACAGCTGGCGATTCACTTGAAGCTCAAGATCCACACGTCCCAGTAGGCGACTGACTCCCTGCTCTCCACGGAGTATTGGTCCAAGCTTTCGCGGAGCCATCCGTGGGCCGGACCCTCTCCGCTGATCGGATCCTCCAGCGCCAGGTGCTCTTGCAGTCTCTCCATGGCAAGACCGCCTTTAGGCCGGCGATTCACCGGAAAGACAAACGCCACCCGCTCGGCCAGCTTGACTTGCTCGGTGTAAGCGGGAATGCGATCCAGCCCGTTGTATGGCGCAAGGACGATTCGCTCCTGGGTTAGAAAATCCAGTGCGTAGGCGCCCCAGTAGTCAGCAAATCCGGCGGACACTCCCGCGCTCGCCAACTTGGCTTCCAGCTGCGCAGTCGCCTCCCGATCAAAACGCGTGAACTTGGTGGGCCACTGTGTCTTGGCATAGCCGATGGTGGATACTCCTACATACCCTACCCAGGCAGCCAACACAACTGCTTTGACCGTCGTAGGGATGGCAGGGATGCGCGTCGCACAGATCCCGATCACGATGGTCATGGCCTGCCAGGTTAGGATGAGGTGCCGGATGCTGTGAACGTCGATCGTATTGCTGCCGAGCAGGCTCAATGCCAGCGGCAGAAGCAATAGAACGCCCAGGACAATCGATTCGTTTGCGTCGGGACCTGCAGCCGGATTCCAGGAGATCAGCGCCCAGAGCGGTTGTCGAAAGTGCCAGATGAACCAGGCGATGG
>Ga0214473_10006537_pt1 | contig 13882 bp, 12 predicted proteins | sample RVTome_7_FD_203509 | JGI IMG/M metagenome (GOLD analysis project Ga0214473, IMG submission 203509) | Soil microbial communities from uranium-contaminated site in the Upper Colorado River Basin, Wyoming, United States - RVT98D197 | ecosystem: Environmental > Terrestrial > Soil > Contaminated >... | reverse complement strand
CCATCGCGTAAAGCACCGACTCCATAGCCAAGCGCTATTGGGCAAACGCGCTCCTCAGGCCCACCTATCTGATGTTCGAACGGCACCCTTGGCCAGCCGGCCGAACCTCAGATCAACCGGCCAAACCTAAAGGAGAATACCGATGAAGAAGATCATGCTCGCCGTCGCCCTGATCGTCGCCTCCGCCGCGCCCGTCATGGCCGAAGGTTTCCCGAACGCCTACCAGACCCAGCGCTAACCGACACGCTCACAGGAGATACAACCATGAAGAAGATCATGCTCGCCGTTGCCCTGATCGTCGCCTCTGCCGCGCCCGTCATGGCCGAAGGTTTCCCGAACGTCTACATGACCCGCTAGTTTGCTGCGGGTCATAGGAGGCGATGGTCGCTATGACCAGCAATCTCTTCCCCCTTCCCTATTGGGCACCCGCTTTGCAGCGGGTGCCCATTCCGCTCCAGGTGCTGAACGAGGCCTATCTTCGCGGGGAGCGTGCGCGTGACTGCGCTGAAGGATTGCGCCCCCTCACCATTCTCCCGTCATTCCGGCGCAAGCCGGAATCCAGCTGCGCGAAGCGCAAATGAAGGACCTGGACCCCGGCTTTCGCCGGGGTGACGCAGTGCGCGCTTGGCCTCCGCTTTAGCGGCCCAGCAGTTTCTTCTGCTGATCCACGTATTCTTGCGAGGTATCGCCCGCCGCAATCAGCGCGTCCACGCAGGCTTTGGAGAGTTTGGGACCGTTCTGCTTGAAGCATATGTCGAGCAGCTCGGAGCCGATCGCATATTGACTGCAAAAATTGTGGTAGTCCCACTGGCAATCCTGTTGCACGGCGGGCGTGATGGTGACGGACTCCGCTTGCGCCGCGCCGGCGAAGCCGAGGACCACAGCATGAATCTCGGCCAGCCGTACCATTCTCCCTCCCCCTGCAAGGGGGAGGGATAAAGTCCGCTAATTACATCCCCATGGCGGCGGCCTTGTTGAGCAGCGCCTCGGCCTGGCGGATCGAGGCGATGTCGATCAGGCGCCCATCTAGCGACACCGCGCCCTTCCCTTCCTTAGCCGCCTGTTTCATGGCCTCGACGATGCGCTTGGCCTTGGTCACCTCGGCCTCCGACGGCGTGAACACCTTGTTGGCCAGCTCGACCTGGGAGGGATGGATCGCCCATTTGCCCTCGAAGCCGAGCACGGCGGCGCGCTTGGCCGCGGCCGTGTAGCCGTCGGGGTCGGAGAAATCGCCGAACGGCCCGTCGATCGGGCGAAGCCCGTAGGCGCGGCAGGCGACCATCATGCGCGACAGCGCGTAGTGCCAGGGGTCGTTCCAGTAATAGGTTCTGGTCCCGCTCTCGTCCTTGTCGGAGAGGATGCCATAGTCCGGGTGCGGCGCGCCGATGCCCATGGTGCGGGCGCGGGTGGAGGCGGCGTAGTCGGCGACGCCGAAGCTCATGGCCTCGACCCGCTTCGAGCTTTGCGCGATGGCCTCGACATTGGCCATGCCGAGCGCCGTCTCGATCAGGAGCTCGAAGCCGATCTTCTTGTCGCGCTTCTTATATTGCTCGATCTGGGTGACCAGCATGTCGATGGCGTAGACGTCCTGCGGCACGCCGGTCTTGGGGATGAGGATCATGTCGAGCCGCGGGCAGTTCTCCACCACGTCGACCACGTCGCGATAGGCGTAATGGGTGTCGAGGCCGTTGATGCGGATCATCATGGTCTTAGAGCCCCAGTCGATGTCGTTGAGGCCTTGGACGATGTTCTTGCGCGCCTGCTCCTTGTCGTCGGGCGCCACGGCGTCCTCGAGATCGAGGAAGATAATGTCGGCGGCGCCTTTGGCCGCCTTCTCGAACAGAGAGGGGTTCGACCCCGGCACGGCAAGTTCTGAGCGGTGGAGACGCGGGGTCGCCTGTTGGATCAGGGTGAAGCTCATTTGATAGTCCCTCCTGGTTTAGCCTGTGGCGCCGAGACCGGCGGCAACGGTGTTGATGGATAGCAGCAATGCGGATTTGTAAGCCTCGCGCTCGGCCTCGGTCTGCGCGCCCCGGAAGCGGCGCAACAGCTCGACCTGCATGCGATTGACCTCGTTGACGGTGGGGAGCCGGGAGGCGAGGCTCGCGCGAAATTGCGGGAAGCGGTCGCCGATCTTGCCGGCGCCGCTCACTTTGAGCACCATGTCGCGCGTGAGCGCGAGCTCCTTTTCGATCATGGTGAAGATCATCTCGCGCACACCTTCGTCCTCGACCAGGCCGGCATAGTCGCGGGCGATATCGAGATCGACCAGAAGCAGCGTCTTCTCCACCTCGTCGATGATGAGGCGGAACAGGCGCGAATCCCGGAACAAATGGGGCAGCAGCGCCTCGCCCTGCTGGCCGCGCACCTGGAGCAGGCTGTGCAGAGCGCTGCCCACGCCGTACCAGCCGGTGATGATGTGGCGGTTCTGCGCCCAGGCGAACACCCAGGGGATGGCACGCAGGTCGCTAAGCGACCGCGCGCCGAATCTGCGCGCCGGGCGGGAGCCGATATTGAGCAGGGAGATCTCCTCGAGCGGGCTCGCCGCCTGGAAATACTGGACGAGGCCGGGATGGGAGACGAGGCCGGTATAGGCGGCGCGGCTGGCGCCGGACAGCGCCTCCAATATGTCGTCGAACTCGCGCTTCGGCTTAAGCGCCTCCTCGCGCTCGGATTTCAGCGCATGCTCGAACACGCTCGCGGCGAGCAGCTCCATCTGATAGAGCGCGGTACCCTTATTGGCATATTTATAGGACACCACCTCGCCCTGCTCGGTGACGCGGAAGCGCCCCCTGATCGAGCCGGCAGGCTGGGCGGCGATGGCGCGGCCGGTGGGCGCGCCGCCTCTTGAGACCGAGCCGCCGCGCCCGTGGAAGAAGGCGATGGCCGTGCCGGTCTCGGCGCCGACGCGTGTCAGCTGCGACTGCGCCTTGGCCAGCTCCCAGTTGGAGGCGACGAAACCGCCGTCCTTGTTGGAATCCGAATAGCCGATCATCACCTCCTGCACGTTGCCCTGCCAGTGGGTGCTGCGGCGGATGAGCGGCACGGACAGGGCCTCGCGCATGATGTTGGGCGCGGCGCGGAGATCGTCGATGGTCTCGAACAGGGGCACGATGGGAAGGGCGCAAATCTCCGTGCCGGCGGCATCGAGAAAGGCGCCGCCCTCCTTGGCCAAGAGATAAGCGCCGAGAATGTCGTCGACCGAGCGGGTCATAGAGAGGATGAACGAGCCGAAGGCGTCGCGGTCGAGCCCGCGCCTGGTCTCGGCGGCCTGACCGAACATGTCGATCAGCTCGGAGGCTTCCGCGGGAAGGTCGGGGATCAGCCGCGGGCCGGTCAGAGGCCGCGCCAGCTCGCGGTAGAGCCAAACCCGCCATTCGCGGCTGCCGATCTCGGGCGGGGTGTCGTCGCTGTGGCCGGCGGTCGCCCACCACAGCGCCCGAAGCGCGGCGCTCGTCTTGGTGGTGTTCTCGCGGAGATCGAGTCGCACGGTCGAGAAGCGGAAGATCTCGACGGCGCGGCGCACCGGCTTGACCAGATTGGCGGCGAGCGACGGGCTGTTCGCCTCTTGCAGCGCGCTCTCGATCACGCGCAGATCGAGGATCAGCTCGTCGGCATTGGCGTAAGCAGCACCCGGGCCGTCGATGTCCAGCCCCTCGACGCGGGCGATGGTGGCGTCGAGCTTGCGCAACACGATGCTTAGATATTGGCGATAAGGCTCGCCGGGATTGCGGGCCCTGATCGCGTCAGCCTCGCCGCCGCCTTGCAGCGCGCGCTCAAGCTCGGCGCGGAAGCTTGGCGGAACGGGCAGCGCGCGCTCGGTGATGGAGAGCGCCCGCGCCAGGCCCACGATGCGGTCACGGTAATGGCGCAGCGCGGCGAGCGCGTTCTGCCGCAAGGTCCAGCCGGTGACGGAAGTGGTGACGGACGGATTGCCGTCGCGGTCCCCGCCGATCCACGAGCCGAACTGGAAGAAGGGCGGAAGCTCGAAGTGCTTTCCCGGATAATAGCGCTCAAGCGCGCCATCGACGAGGGCGAGCATCTCGGGCGCCTTATCGAACAGCGTCTCGTCGAAGAAGTGAAGCCCGCGGGAGACCTCGTGCTGCACGGTCGGCTTCTCCAGATGCAGCTCGCCGGTCATCCACACGAGCTCGATCTGGTCGCGCAGATCGTCGATGAGGGCAGTACGCTCCCGTGTCGTCCAGCGCGGCATCTCCAGCTCGCGCAAGAGCAGATAGATGCGGCGGTATTTCTCCAGCACGGTGACACGCTTCGATTCGGTCGGGTGGGCGGTGATCACCGGCCTGATGCGCAAGCCCGACAGAAGCGTCTGGATCTCTTGCGGAGGGATCCCCTCTTCCGCGGCTTCGGCGAGCACATGGGCGAAGGTGCCGCGCAAGGCTACGCGCCCGCGCGTCCGCTCGATCTGGCGGCGGCGGCGCATGGCGGCGTTCTGCTCGGCGATGGCGAGAAGCTGGAACAAGATGCCTTGCGCCTGCAGCGCGCGGGCCATCAGCTCAGGGGTGAAGCCGGAGATATTGGCGCCGCCGCGAAGCACGGGCTCGATCTCGGGCTGATGCCGGCGCACCACCTCGAGCAGAAGCCGGAACAGGAGATCGGCCGCCTCCGTAGAGGCGGTGCCGCTAATGACCGCTCCCGGCGGCTCGGTCGCTAGCTGCGAAGGTTTGAGCTCCTCGTTCATGGCAACGCAAGACACTCCCGGCAAGGGCAGCCGGCTTGGTATGGGGTTGACCAGGCGCCCAGGCGCCGGTCCACCAGCTTTCCTTAGCGCAAGGCTGCTTAAGGCGCACGTCATGAGTGGCGCGGCAAGCGCCCCAAGTGCAACCCGCAAAGACCCAGCAACAGGCCGTTTATCCGCGCCCGCGCTTCCGATCACACGGCGGCCCGGCGCTCCGGGCGTTTGGCAAGCACGCCGGCCACGGTCGAGCCGAACTCGCTCGGATTGGGCGCCACGGTGAGCCCGCAGGAGCGCATGATCTCGGCCTTCTCCGAGGCGCTGTCGCCGACGGCGGAGATGATGGCGCCGGCATGGCCCATGCGCCGGCCCTTGGGCGCGGTGAGGCCAGCGACGAAACCGATCACCGGCTTCGACATGTTGTCCTTGATCCAGGCCGAGGCCTCGGCCTCTTGCGGGCCGCCGATCTCGCCGATCATCAGCACGGCCTCGGTCTCGGGATCCTCCTCGAACAAAGCGAGGTGGTCCAGGAACGAGCTGCCGTTGATCGGATCGCCGCCAATGCCGACGGAGGTCGAGATGCCGATGTTCTTGGCCTTCATCTGCGAGGCGGCCTCGTAGCCGAGGGTCCCTGAGCGCGAGATGATGCCGACCTTGCCTTGCAGATAGATGTGCCCCGGCATGATGCCGAGCATCGCCTTGCCTGGGCTGATGATGCCGGCGCAATTCGGTCCCACCATCATCGGGCGCCGGTCTTTGGGATAGCGCATCAAATAGCGCTTCACCCGCATCATGTCCTGGGCCGGGATGCCGTCGGTGATGGAGCAGATCAGCCTGACGCCGGCGTCGGCCGCCTCCATGATGGCGTCGGCGCAAAAGGCCGGAGCCACGAAGGTGATTGACGTGGTGCCACCGGTCGCCTTCACCGCCTCCTTCACGGTGTTGAACACCGGCCGGTCGAGATGCGTGCCGCCGCCTTTACCGGGCGTCACGCCGCCGACCACATTAGTGCCGTAGGCGATCATCTCCTTCGCGTGGAAGGTGCCCTTGTCGCCGGTCATGCCTTGCACGAGGACCGGCGTGGTTTCATCGATCAGAATGCTCATGACGTTTCTCTCCCGATGACGCTCAAGCCGCGGCGCGCGGCGACCCTTGGCATGCTGCCACGGCCTTCTCGGCCGCTTCGGCCAAAGTATCGGCGGTGATCAACTTGAGCCCGCTCTCTGCCAGAATCTTCTGCCCTTCCTCAACATTGGTGCCGGCCAGCCGCACGACCAGCGGCACCTTGACGTCGACCGTCTCGCAAGCCTGCACCACGCCCTTGGCGACCCAGTCGCAACGGTTGATGCCGGCGAAGATGTTGACGAGCACGGCCCTGACCTTGGCGTCGGACAGCACGAGCTTGAGCGCGGTGGCGATGCGCTCCGGCGAAGCACCGCCGCCCACGTCGAGGAAGTTGGCGGGCGTGCCGCCGGCATGTTTGATCATGTCCATGGTCGCCATGGCCAGACCCGCACCGTTGACGATGCAGCCGATCTCGCCGTCAAGGCCGATATAGTTGAGATTGTGCTCGGCGGCCTGCGCCTCGCGCGGGTCCTGCTGCGAGGGATCGTGCATGTCGGCCACGTTGTGGCGGCGGAACAGCGCGTTGTCGTCGAACGACATCTTGGCGTCGAGCGCGAGCACGCGGTCGTCCTTGGCGACGACCAGCGGATTGATCTCGAGCATGATAGCGTCGCAGTCGCGGAAGGCACGGTAGGCGTTCATGATCGTCGACACCGCGCTTTGCGCCTGCTTGATGCTGAGGCCCAGCTGGAAGGCGAGCTCGCGGGCCTGAAAGGCCTGCAAGCCCACGGCCGGCTCGACCACCACCTGAAGGATGGCTTCGGGCTCGGTCCTGGCGATCTCCTCGATCTCCATGCCGCCGCGCTGCGAGGCGATGACGCGGATGCGCTCGGCTTTGCGGTCGAGCACATAGCCGAGATAGAGCTCGCGATCGAAGGGCTCGGCCACCTCGATATAGACTCTCTGCACGGGCTTGCCTTCGGGTCCCGTCTGGATGGTGACCAGGCGCTTGCCGAGAAGGAGCGCCGCGGCGTCGCGGACCTCGTGATAGGTCTTGCACAGCTTGATGCCGCCAGCCTTGCCGCGCGCGCCCGCATGGATCTGGGCCTTCACCGCCCAGTTCCAGCCGCCAAGCTCGGTCGCGGCATAGACCGCCTGATCCGGGCTGAAGGCGACGGCGCCCTTGGGCACCGGCACACCGAAGCTCGCCAGCAATTCCTTGGCTTGATACTCGTGAACGTCCACAGTCTCCTCCCTTATTGGGTGTGGTCCGGAGTTTCCCCCGGAAGCTCTAACTCAATTTGCCTCTGACGACTCCGTAGGCCTTCTCGGTCGCCGCTTCGGCCCCGGCCAGAAGCTGGTTCAGCTCCTTGAGCTTGGCCTCAGTGAAAGTCTTATCGTTTATCATTCTTGCATTGGTGAAAACATTCAAGGCGGCGCTTCGCAGTGCAGCATAAGCGGCGAGCACGCCGACGCCGGCATCCGAAATCACGTTGAGATTGCCCTTGTCCGCCGCGATCGCGCCAAGGTCGATCACCTCCCGCGCCGCATGGCAGCAGCGCATCGGAACGTCGGTCGCCTGCTTGAGCGCCGCCTGGATCGCCTTATCGCGTGCGGCCTTTTGTTGGTCGGTCTCCTTGGCCATGCCGTAGGCGCCCATCACCGCATCGAAGGCCTTGACGTCGTCCTCGATCATGCCAGTCAGCTTGTGGCGGAGCGCCTCGGCCTTGCCGAGGACCTCCTTCATCTCCGGCTCGACATCGGCGTATTTCTTCTTACCGATGGTGAGGTTGCAAATCATGCTGACCAGCGCCGCTCCCATGGCGCCGATGATGGCCGCGGCGCTTCCGCCGCCGGGCGTGGCGCTCTGGCTTGCCAGCGCATCGAGAAATTTCTCGACCTCAGTGTCCTTGATCTGCGTCATCAAGCCATCTCTTTCGCCAGCGAGTAGATCGCCTCGGCATCGAGCACGCCTTCGGAGCTTGCGAACAGCTGGCCAATGCAGCCGCGATGCAGCTTCAATTTAAGCCCGCCGATGCCGAGCGCGCCGAAGACGAGCTTGCCCGACCGGTCCTTGCCTTTGTCGGTGGCTTCGACGCCTTGGATGCCGAGCGGCGGCTGGGCATTGACGTCGGCGAGCAGTTCGATGTTCGGGTTGTTCTGCCAGTCCGGCGCCTTCAACAGCTGCACGCCGATGGCGCCGGCGGCGAATACGACATTGGCATCCTTCACCGCCTGTCCACGCGCGGCGTCGTCGACCGCCTGGATGGGTTTTACCTTCACCCCGAAACGGGATTCGACCGCCTTGGCGGCATTGTCGGCCCGGGCTTGCGCCCGCGAGGTGAGGCTCACCTCGGCGCCCTCGTGGCCGAGGAAGGCCGCCGCGCGCATGCCGACCGGCCCGGTGCCGGCCAGCACCACAGCCTTCTTGCCCTTGAGCTTCTTGGCCTTGGCGAGCAGCGCCACGCCGGCCGCGGCGGTGGTGTTGGAGCCGTTTGAGTCGAGCATGGCGGAGACGCGGAAGGGTCCGAAGAATTTCTTCTGCACCGCCGCGAACAGCGCCTCGCCTTTGGTCATGTCGCCGCCGCCGACGAAGATCGCCGTGTTCTGCTTGTCCTTGCCGCCGCGGGTGAAGATGGTGCCGTCGACCAAGGGCCCGACATTGCCGGGCGTCACGTTGGCGTAGCCCGCCACCCGGTCGGCCCCGCCGTCATAGGCGACCACGGTGTCAAACACGCTCGGGTAAGGATCGGTGTCGAACAGGAACAAGAGTTTCTTCATGGCGCGCTTGCCTCCTCCGGCTCACTCCGACACGACGTTTTGCGGCTTGCCTGCGACGAACGCCTCGACGTTATCGATGAGCTGATCGGCCAGGATCTGCATCGCCTCTTGGCTCGCCCAGGCGACGTGGGGCGTAACGATCAGATTGGGAAGCTTGAGATCGAGCAGGACGTTGCCGTCCTTGGGCGGCTCCTTGGTCAGCACGTCGAAGCCGGCGCCGGCGATGGTGCCGTTCTTGAGCGCCTCGGCCAGCGCCGCCTCGTCAACCAAGCCGCCGCGCGCCGTGTTGATGAGGATGGCGGTCGGCTTCATCTTCTTCAGCTCTTTCGCGCCGATCATGTTCTTGGTCTCAGGCGTGAGCGGCACGTGCAAAGTGATGATGTCGCTCTCGCGCAAGATCGTGTCGAAATCGACCAGGCCAGGTTGTGGCACCACATCGAAGGGCAGCACCTTCATGCCGAGCGCCTCGGCGCGCTTGGCGATCGACTTGCCCAGCGCCCCATAGCCGACAATGCCGAGGGTGGAGCCGGCGATGTCGCGGATCGGGTGGGTCAAGAAGCAGAACTGGCTCGACTTGTTCCACACCCCGGCCTTCGTGTCCTCGACATAGGCGAACAGGTTGCGCCGGAGCGCGAAGATCAGAGCCAGCACATGCTCCGGTACGGTGTTGAAGGCGTAGTTGCGGATGTTGACGACAGTGATGCCGTTTTGCTTGCAATAGGCCTTGTCGACCACGTCGGTGCCGGTGGCCGCCACCGCGATCAGCTTCAGCTTGGGGAGCTGCTTCAAGGTATCGGCGCGCATCGGCACCTTGTTGATGATGGCGATGGTCGCGTCCTTGAGGCGATCGAGGATCTCCTCGACGGTCCACGTCGAGTCATATTCTTTATAGGTATGCGGGAAATTCGGCCTGCGGACCTTGGCGTCGACCGACTCTCGATCGAGAAACACGATCGCGTGCTGCACTGAACTTAAACCCCCTACTCATGCGCGGGGTCTCACCCTGGCGCGCCATGCCTCATCTCGCCCGGCGCAAAGCAAAAAGCGCCGGAGGTCCTGACCAAAACTCAATATCCAGCGGAACCGGCGTTTTCGCCGTTAGCCCCGCGTCTCCTGCCCTATTCGGCGGCGACCTTCGTTTCACGGCCTTGCGCATTCCCACGGAACTGCGCCTGGGCCGCCGCCACTCCAGACCCGAGCTCGACCTCGATGCCAACGTCGCTCATGGCCATCTCGGCACCGGCGATGGCACCGAGCAGCATCAATTCGTTCAGATCGCCCAAATGACCGATGCGGAACAGCTTGCCCGCCATCTGAGAGAGGCCGGCGCCGAGCGCGAGATTGTAGCGGCGATAGGCGCGATCGATCACGTCGGCGCCGTTGAAGCCGTGCGGCACCATGATCGCGCTCACGGTATCGGAATGCCATTTCGGTTCCTTGGCGCACAGCTTGAGGCCCCAGGCCCGAACGGCAGCGCGGGCGCCTGAGGCCAAATGTCGGTGGCGGGCGAACACGTTGTCGAGCCCCTCCTCCTGCAGAATCGCGAGCGCCTCGCGCAAGCCGTGGAACAGCATCACCACGGGCGTATAGGGGAAGTAGCCGGAGGCGTTGGCCTTCATATGGTCGGTGAACTCGAAATAGCCGCGGCGGCAGGTGGCATCCTTCATGGCGGCGAGCGCCTTCTGGCTGGCGCAGACAATGCCGAGACCCGCCGGCAGCATCAGGCCCTTCTGCGAGCCGGTGATGGCGAAATCGACGCCCCATTCGTCCATGCGGAAATCGATGCTCGCGATCGAGCTTACGCCGTCGACATAGAGCAGCGCCGGGTGGTTGGCAGCGTCCATGGCGCGCCGCACGGCGGCGACATTGCTGGTGACGCCGGTCGCCGTCTCGTTATGGACCACCATGACGCCCTTGATCTCGTGGTTCTTGTCCTCGCGGAGCGCTTCCTCGATGCGCTCGGGGTCTGCGCCGGTGCCCCACTCCTCCTCCTGGACGATGACCTCGAGCCCGTGACGGCGGGCGAGTTCGATCCACAGATGGCTGAACTGGCCGAATCTTGAGGCAAGCATCTTGTCGCCAGGTGAGCGCGTATTGGTCAGCGCCGATTCCCAGGCGCCGGTGCCGCTCGACGGATAGATGACCACCTGGCCGTCCCTGGTCTTGAAGATCTTCTTCAGGTCTTCGAAGAGGGGCAAGGTAAGCTTAGGGAAGTCGGAGGAGCGATGGTCCTCCATGGCGACGTGCATGGCGCGCAAGATGCGATCGGGCACATTGGTCGGTCCCGGCACGAATAGAAAATTGCGCCCGGGCCTTCTTGCTCCAGCCATCGTTTCTCCCCTTGAAGTCTTGCCGACCTATAAGTCGGATTTCAGCTCATCTCGCGGAAAAAGGGTGTTAGCGTCCGCTTCGGCGCCTTGCAACCCCTTTCAGCAGCTAGAATAAACCGGTAATGCGGCCGTCAGCCGCCAGCTCGATATTGTTGGCGGCCGGCACCTTCGGCAGGCCCGGCATGGTCATGATGTCGCCGCAGACCACCACCACGAACTCGGCGCCGGCCGAAAGCCTGACCTCGCGGATCGGAATGACGTGCCCTAACGGCACACCCTTGGCGTCCGGGTTGGTGGTGAAGCTGTATTGCGTCTTGGCCACGCAGATGGGGAATTTGCCGAAACCCTGCTTCTCGAGCTCGGCAAAGCGGTCCTTCACGCTCTTGTCAGCCGTGATGTCGTCGGCCCCATAGATCTCCTGGGCAATGGTGCGCGTCTTGTCCCACAGCGACATGTCGTCGGGATAGAGCGGCTGGAAGTCGCTTGGCTTCTGCTCGATGGTGCGGACCACGGTGTTGGCAAGATCGAGGGCGCCGGCGCCGCCTTGCGCCCAGTGGTCGGCCATCACGCATTCCGCGCCGGCAGTTGAACAGAGACGTTTCAGCAGCGCGATTTCGGCCTCGGTATCGCTCGAGAAGCGGTTCACCGACACCACCACCGGCACGTGATATTTGCGCAAATTCTCCACGTGGCGTTCGAGATTGGCGAAGCCTTTCTCCAGCGCGGCGACGTTTTCCTTCTTGAGATCGTCCTTGGCCACCCCGCCATGCATCTTGAGTGCCCTGATGGTCGCCACGATCACCACGCAGTCGGGCTTCAGCCCCGCCTTGCGGCACTTGATGTCGAAGAATTTCTCGGCACCGAGATCGGCGCCGAAGCCCGCCTCGGTCACCACGTAGTCAACGAGCTTGAGCGCCGTCTTGGTGGCGATCACCGAGTTGCAGCCATGGGCGATATTGGCGAAGGGGCCGCCATGGATGAAGGCCGGGTTGTTCTCCAGCGTCTGCACGAGATTGGGCGCGAGCGCGTCCTTGAGCAGAGCCGCCATCGAGCCCGCGGCGGACAGGTCTCTCGCCGTGACGGCCTTCTTGTCCCGCGTCTGCCCGATCTGGATCTGGCCGAGCCGCCGCTGAAGGTCGGCAAGGTCAGTGGCGAGGCAGAAGATCGCCATGACCTCGGAGGCGACGGTGATATCGAAGCCCGCCTCGCGCGGGAAGCCATTGGCGACGCCGCCGAGCGAGGTGACGATCGAGCGGAGCGCCCGCTCGTTCATATCCATGGCCCGGCGCCAGGTGATGCGGCGGGTATCGATGTCGAGCTTGTTGCCCCAAAAGATGTGATTGTCGATCATCGCCGCGAGCAGATTGTTGGCCGCGCCGATGGCGTGAATGTCGCCTGTGAAATGGAGGTTGATGTCCTCCATAGGCACCACCTGGGCATAGCCGCCGCCGGCAGCACCCCCTTTGACCCCGAAGCAAGGCCCGAGGCTCGGCTCGCGGATGCAGATCATGGCCTTCTTGCCGATGTCGTTCAGCGCATCGCCAAGCCCGACCGTGGTCGTGGTCTTGCCTTCGCCGGCGGGCGTCGGCGTGATGGCGGTGACGAGGATCAGCTTGCCGTTGGGGCGCCCCGCCAGCGAGGCGACGTAATCGAGCGAGACCTTCGCCTTGTAATGCCCGTAGGGGTAAAGGTGCTCGGCCGGAATGCCGAGCTTGTCGGCCGCCACCTCGACGATCGGCCGCATCTTGGCGGCCTGGCTGATCTCGATGTCGGATTTCGGGTTCTTGTGCTGCTCGTCCGCACGCCTGCCCGGTTTTTTGGCATCATCACGCGGCTGAACTGACATGACTCGTTGGCCCTCGGGACTTGCGGCAGGACTGCAAAAGGAATGAGCAAGGTAATTCATTCGCTTGCCTTCTTGCAATCGTCTGTGCAGGTTCAACGCCCCTAAAGCGGGGGACACGTTAAGCAATGACGCCGCCCGAGCTTCTCAAAGCCATGTTCCAAGCCGCCGTGGACGCGGCGGCGCCTTCTCTTTGCGTTCCGGCGCATCTCCCCCGGCGCCCCAAGGGCCGCACCATCGTGATCGGCGGCGGCAAAGCGAGCGGCGCCATGGCGCGTGCGGTCGAGGACCATTGGGAGGGACCGCTCGAAGGGCTGGTCGTGACCCGCTACGGGCACAAGCTCCCGACGACCAGAATCGAGGTGGTCGAAGCGCGGCACCCCGTGCCCGACGCGGCAGGACGCGAGGCGGCGGCGCGCATCCTCAAGCTGGTGCAGGGGCTCACGCCGGACGACCTCGTGCTGTGCCTGATCTCCGGCGGGGGCTCGGCGCTGCTCGCGCTTCCGGCCGAGGGCCTGACCTTGGAAGACAAGCAGGCCGTCAACAAGGCGCTGCTCAAATCGGGCGCCACCATCGGCGAGATGAATGCGGTGAGAAAACACCTCTCTTCCATCAAGGGCGGCAGGCTCGCGGTCGCCGCCGCGCCGGCGCGCGTCGTGGCGCTGATGATCTCGGACGTCCCCGGTGACGACCCTTCGGTGATCGCCTCGGGACCGACGGTCGCCGACCCGACCTCGAGCGAAGACGCGCTCGCCATCATCGATAAATACGGTATCCCCGTGCCGCCGGGTATCATCGAGCGCCTGCGGACGAAAGCGGGCGAGACGCCCAAGCCCGGCGACGTGCGGCTGGCGAAGGTCGAGAACATCATGATCGCCACGCCGCAAATGTCGCTCGAAGCCGCCGCCGCTGTCGCGCGCGCGGCGGGCGTGATGCCGGTGATCCTCGGCAACGCCATCGAGGGCGAGGCGCGCGACGTGGGTCTCGTCCATGCCGGCATCGCGCGCCAATGCGCGGACCATGCGCAGCCGGCCGCGCCGCCCTGCGTGCTGCTGTCGGGCGGCGAGACCACCGTGACCTTGAAGGGCAAAGGCAAAGGCGGACGCAATACCGAGTTCCTGCTGGCGCTCGGGCTCGCGCTCGACGGCGACCCCCGCATCTTTGCGC
>Ga0214473_10006536_pt1 | contig 13888 bp, 18 predicted proteins | sample RVTome_7_FD_203509 | JGI IMG/M metagenome (GOLD analysis project Ga0214473, IMG submission 203509) | Soil microbial communities from uranium-contaminated site in the Upper Colorado River Basin, Wyoming, United States - RVT98D197 | ecosystem: Environmental > Terrestrial > Soil > Contaminated >... | reverse complement strand
AGTCGCCTCAAGGCGAAAACGCCGCCGGTGCAAGTCCCCGGCGGCGTTCCCGAATCCTGGAGCACGAGACCGGGCTCGAACCGGCGACCCCCACGTTGGCAAAGCGACGGAAGCCCTCGAAGTGACGCGAGCTTGCGCCTCGCGGCTCCCAGGCGGGCTCATGGGGCACCACCAGGGACCACCGAGCACGGCCCCACGGCCCTATGCGGCCCCTCCACCGGAACGTGTCGGCCCCTAGCCCCCGGGCCACCGTGGGTTGACGAGATCGAGCCGGCGGGCCCCGGCCCAGGGTCGAGGGGCTGGGTCCCCCCCCACACGCACCCGCCCGATCCTTGTCTTAGGCCCTCGGTCGGGTATTGGGACCTGGAGGGGGCTCCCCGCGGGGCAACCTAGCCGCTCCCGCCCTCATACCCGAACGCTTCTCAATCGGGTGTAGTCTTGAGCGTCGGGGGAAGGAGGGATCAATGCCTATCCGACTTCTCTTCCTCGTCGCAGCCTTGACCCTGACAGCCTCCCTCGCTTCTGGGGTCACGTTCGAGTGGGTCGGTGTGGGCGATCCCGGCAATTTGGCGGGCCCGTACGGCTTCGGTGGCGTTCCCTACATCTACAAAATCTCGAAGTACGAGGTCAGGAACGCCCAGTACACCGAGTTCCTGAACGCGGTGGCCGCCACCGACACCAACGCCCTCTACAACACGAGCATGGGGGACGACGCCACCTTCGGCGGCATCACGCGCAGCGGCGTCCCCGGCTCCTACACGTACAGCGTGAAGCCGGGCTTCGAGGACAAGCCCGTCGTGTACGTGTCGGCCCACGATGCCCGGCGCTTCGTCAACTGGCTGCACAACGGGCAGCCCACGGGGGCACAGGACAGCACGACGACTGAGGACGGGTCCTATGGGGGGGGAGCTGGATTCGTTCGTAATGCCGGCGCGACGATCTTCCTTCCCACGGAGTCCGAGTGGTACAAGGCTGCCTACTACGAGCCGGTCTCCACCACGTACTTCGAGTATCCGACGGGCACGAACACGCCGACGGACTGCGTCCCACCGACCGCGGACACCGGCAATTCGGCGAACTGCAGTTCCGTGATCGGGGCGCTCACGGACGTGGGATCGTACACACTATCGCCAAGTCCCAATGGGACATCCGACCAAGGGGGGAACGTCTTGGAGTGGACCCAGGATCTGGATGTCCGCACCACTGCACCCCGCTTTGTCCGGGGGGGGAGCTGGGCGAACTACGGCCTTGCCGCATCGACACGGGGTTCCATCCCTGGAACGGCTCAGACGGACTACCTTGGGTTTCGACTCGTGAAAATGCAACCCTGTAGCAACGAATTCGACGATGATGACGACGGCTTTGCCGACTACCCGGACGATCCGGGCTGCACCTCGGCTGACGACCTGTGGGAAGGCGACACCTTCTTGATCTGCGACAACGGGGAAGACGAGGACTTGGACGGCCTAGCAGATGTCTACTACGACCCGGGGTGCACAGGACCCGCGGACCCCGACGAGCATGACCTGATGCTTCCCTGCGACGACGGCGCCGACAACGACGGGGACGGCAGAGCCGACTACCAACACCCAGCCTTTTCGAGCGGTGGCGACTCTGGGTGCTACGACGTGTCTTCGCCGCGCGAGAATCCTCAGTGCCAGGACGGATTGAACAACGACAGCCAGACAGGAATCGACTTCGACGGCGGCGCGTTACTTGACATCGACCCCCAGGACGGGTTCATCGACGCGGAGTTCAACGCGGCCACGCCCCCGGTCGGCACCGCGGACCCCGAGTGCTGGGCGGCCTATGTGAACAAGGAGAGAAAGACCCAAACGGGGCACAGGTGCGGCCTCGGCTTCGAGCTGGCGCTGGTGCTACCGCTCGTCCTCCGGCTCTGGCAACGGCGGAGGTCGGTGAGCCGCTAGAGCGAGCAGCCTTCCCGCGTGGTCAGCGACGGCGTCACCGTTGCCCGCCCCTACGCTACACTGCCCCGCAAGGGGTGACGCGATGGCCAAGACCGCATCAATCCTTGCGCGGGTGGAGCGCGCCGACCGTGGGGACCCCCTCGCCGAAGCCCGCCGGGTGGTGGCCGAGGCCGCCCCCACGCTGGCCGAGCGGCTGGTCCGCATCGCCACCGACGACCGCCACCCTCGCCAGCTCGACGCCATCCGCCTGGGCCTGGCCTACGCCGTGGGCCAGCCCGCCCTTCGGGTGGAGGCCCGGATCGAGCGGGCCGAGATGCGGCCCGAGGAGTGGGCCGGCCTGCGGGACGTGATCCGGGAGGCCACCGCCAAGCTCGTGCCCGCGGGCGCCGTGGAGCCCATCCTGCTGAGCGGGGAGGAGGCGATGCCGACCCCCGAGAGGATCGACGCTGCCACGCGGCAGCTCGCGACCGGCCAGCCTTCGCGCGGACCGCGGCAGTAATCGCACGGGCAGGGCCCGGCGGAGGAATCCGGGGGGGCTCGGAACGGGGTGCGCCAGATACTAGCCAGGCCCTCGCCGTTGGGTGTAGGGTGGAGGCTGGTGGGTAGGAAGGGGGAGACGATGCGTACCCGATTGCTCTTGCTTCTCTTGGCCTTCGGCCTCACGGCCCCCGGATACAACCCTCTTCGTTAGGGCCTCAAGCCAGAGGAACGTGCAATGGGGATGCTCTTCAAGGTTCCGGCCTTCATTATCTACTTCGTCGCGGGACTCTGGGGTTTGCTCATCTCGCTCGGGATCGTCGTCGACGAGCTGGGTTTCATCGGGGGCGTGATCGGCTTCATGTTCTTCCCGGTCACTCTCGCATTCGCCCCTTGGTACGCCGGCCTCGCGTACGGTATCTGGTTCCCCGTGATTTTGGTCTACGGCGGAGGCATCGCTGCGGCTGTGCTGTACGGCATCGGTTCAGCGATCGACGGTGACGCGTAATGTGAACCGCCTTTGCACTCGTGATCGCGTGGTTGCTGGGCGTGGCGAGCTGGCGTAGGCGCAGCCCCCGTGCAGTACCGGCTCCGGTAGGAACTAACGCGTCTTGCCCTTTGAGAAACCCTCGATCTCAAGGCAGGCTTCGATGCAGCTAGAATAGCCACGATCGCAAGTGTAGGATGAACCCTGGCATCTCTGCTGTTCAATTGCGCATTCCTTCTTGCATTGGGCTCCTTCCATGGTGGTTGGCTTGAAGCTGCGTACACAAGAACCTAATGCGAATAGTATTGCGGAAGCAATCAGCATCCTCTTCATGGGTCCCATTCTACATCCGGAAGGCGCACCGAACCCATGCGGTGTCCACCACAGTCCCCATTGTCATCGCGCTATGGGGGATGCGCGCGGAACGAACGGTATTGAGGCCCGCGAACTGGAGGATCCATCCTTCAGACCGGCGCGAACATCTCGCCGGGGACACTCCCGCCCCTTAGAGCGCCCGATCGAGCCCTCTTGAGCCTGGAGCCGCCCGTGGAGCCGCTCCCGTATCCGCATCGCCCGGTCGCTCCCGCTGCTCGGGTGACGCTCATCACTCAACGCCAACAACTTGGCAGATTGATCTCTTTGCGCGGTCGATCGCGGCCCTTCGCGACGCCACCCGCGGCGCAGGCCGAGGTTGTGCGGCAAGCAATGGACTCGCGTAGTCGATCTTCGTCGCCCAGTTTACGTTCTGGGGAAGGTATCCGCCGGTTGCAGCAAGCATCGACTTAACGTCTACGGTTGAGCTGATGACGCCGACTACCTCACCGCTTTCGTTAACCAGCGGGCCCCCCGAATTGCCGGGCTGGACAGGAACAGAAATCTGAAGCTGACTTGCCCGACCTTCCAAGCCGGACAACGCGCTCACGGAACCTTCCGTAAACTTCGGCTCCGAGCCCAGAAACTGCGGAATTGGAAAACCAATCGTAAAGACCTGCTCTCCTACTTCTGTTGACCGCGCTGTGCCCAACGGCAGATAGCTCGTCAGGTTCCGATCTACCTTGAGGAGAGCGACGTCATTTCCTTGGTCCACCTTTTCCACCCGAGCAATCTCAACCGTGCCGTCCGATATACGAACGTGTATCAGCGTAGACCCCTGCACTACGTGGAACGCGGTGAGAACATCACCCGCAGTAGAAACGGCGAAGCAAGTTCCCGTGCGCACTCGGACAACGCCGCGAGGCGGAACCACTCGCTCATCGGCTGAAGAGGAAGGAAAGCCCGTCTCAAACGCACAATGCTCTCGGATTCGCCGGGCATAATCCGGTAGACCCCGGCCCTCCATTCGATCTGCGAGCGCCGAGCAACTCTCCCCGAGCGTGACCGCCGAGGGGTGGGGAGGGCACCCTCTGCGAATCTCGTCAGCGTAGCTATGTAGACCCCGCAGAGCCATGCGGTCCGCGATCTCGTGGCAGCGTCGCGCGTCATCGTCGAAAGTCTCCTCTGCCATCGCTTGCGTCAGAGCCAGCGCGATGAAGGCACCACCCAGGGTGACAAGGCGGCAAGAGCGAGACGCGTACATTGATGCTCCAGACATCTCCTCGTGGGCGGGCCGCCAACATCTTTGGGGGCGGCACCAATTCTGTCCCGCGGTAAGCGACCGGGCATCCACGTTGCAGAAGGCTCAGGTGAAGGCTGGTTTGTCGAATGGACTCATTCCGGGCGCTTCTCAGCTGGCGGCGGCGGCTTCGGTAGCTCCGCGTCGGCTAGAGCAGCGTTGGTCTGAGTAAGCGGAAAAGCCGCTAGATGCTCCTCGGCCGCTGCCACGCTCTGGTAGTGCTCATCGATATCTTCCTTCGCGTGAAGGCGAGCTCCCAACCCACCCCCTTTGCCCCTCTCAAGCGTGGCTACTTGGACCTCGCCTGCGACACCCCCTGGATTGGTCCTAATGACATGCTGCACGGTCCAAACGGCGGCGAACGTCCCTTCGGAGACAGAGGGTAAGCGCGCTGGCCAAAACAAGCGACGCAGATGCGCAAGAAAAGGATCGGCAATCGTCTGGCCAGAGCCAATCGAAACGAACGGGCATCCCTCTGTTGCCGCTTCGCCAAGTCCTTGCGGGCTGAAGCTGAAAAGGTGTGGGCTGCTCTTCACGGGGATCGCGACAATCGTTTGGATAAACGCGTGCTCTGTAATAGCGGGCGGTAGACCGGCTTGTCTCGCTTCTTGTGTTGCTCGGAAGGCGGGGGCTAGAACCCCTCGAATCGTTTCTGAGAGTATGTCTTTTGCCTTTATCGAATCGACACCAACGAAAGCTTTCCTAGCGTAGAGGGTACGTACGGCTTCCCCGATCGATTGCGCGAGACCAACTGGCCCGGAGGTAGCAAAGAGGACAGCTCCCTCCAGTACTTCAATCTTCTTTGTAGGCTGCTGGCCTATGGTGCGCTCGCCTACACCCGTGCCAAACGTAGCGGCACTATCTGACGCAAGGACTGCTCCATCGGAGCAAACTATGCCAACAATAACGGTCACAAGAGAACAGTTTCAGCCGTTGAACACGCTGCGAGCGCGCTGCGCCGGATACTGCCGATAGATCGTACGCACGATTTCATTAAAGGATCGCGGAAGGGCCCACTGAACAACGCTCCGCACGTACTCGCATACTCCAGCTGGGAGCCTAGATTCGATCTCGTTCGCACGCTGGAGGCCGAGGTTGGTCGCCGCATACTGGCGGTACGAACGGTGAGGGTGTTGTGTGATGTACGCGAGCCCTTCCCGCTGGAGCTCTTCGGCATCGGCATACACGTTGCTGTCGAACGGGCCGTAGTCATACGGCTCGAATGCGTAGAAGTTCACGGACAGCCCGCTTTCGACGGGTTTCACGTTCTCTCCGATCAGGAACAGTGACTTCTGTAGCTGGACCGGCTGAAGCGGCGCGCCCTGGGCAGCGGCGAGCACCAGCAGACACCAATCCTTGCGTCGAAGGAGCGTATCACCCACGCCCTCTCCCCTCGGGGCCTTGCATGGCCCCGTGCCTCCGGACTGATCGTCCGCGCCCCGCGAGAAGCTGAGAACCTCCCTCCGCCCTCGCGGCAGGCCAAGTTTAACCTGAGAACACAGCGCTGTCCAGCCATAACCCACTGGAACTCATGGGGGAATCGCCAGCTGGGCAGCCGAATACAGACAGTAGCGGGCGTAGCGTGTAGGCCTTCCGGACTGCCGCTCTCGCGTCCCTCCCCGGCGGGCACTTAGAGCCGCTGCCTATCTAGACGGGCAGGGCTCCGTCCCCACCAGGGTCGGGCGGCCGACGCCGCGCCACTCCCCTGGGTGTAGGATGAAAGGGCGGTCGGTGGGCGTGCCCGTCTCACTGCCGGGCCACGCACCATCTTGGAGGTACCTAATGAGAACCCTGTCCGCCCTCGTCCTTTTCGGGACTATTCTGTTGGTTCCCTACGAAGCCCTCGCGTGCCAGTTCGACACCGACTGCCAAGTTGGCAGCAAGTGCCTCAAGGCAAGTGGCCAGATCAACGGGATGTGTGTCGGGGGTCTCCAGCCGGGGAACGACCACGACCGCAAGCCAGTATATGACCCCCACGATCCGAACCGTACCGTTGGGAACACGTGCAGCTTCGACACCGATTGCGGGCCCGGATCGAAGTGTCTCAAGTCGCCCGGAAGCATCAGCGGCACCTGCTTGCGATGAGCACGTGCGTCGTTCCGATAGATCTCGGGCTGAGTCCAGTTGAAGTTGGAGCAAAATGCGTGGCTCCAGTTTGCCGGGGCTGCTCATGCGAAATGAGCTGACGAAGCGTTCGACAGCCTTAACCTTTCCCTGCCTGCTGACCGGGTGAACCAGCTTCCTTGCTGACGGCGTAGGGTAGTATCTGTCTGCGATGCTCATTTTCGTGTGCGCGGTTCGCTTCGGGGCTCTCCGCGACGAAACGGGGGTATCTTGAGGAGACGTGAGCACACAGCCGCGTCTAAGGGCCGCATCGCGTGGGCCTCCGCGAAGGTCGATTCGCTGACTGTGTTTTCAGGGGGGGCGCCACAGTGACGAGGGCGTTCGCTTTCGCGATCGTTATCGGCGCGTACACCACAATCGGGTACGCCCAAAACGAAATGGAGCCGGATGACCAGCGCGCCGAAGCCTATTCTGCTCTCCTCCAGAGGGACTTCGCTGCACTCCACGCGTCCCTGCGAACTCTCGGGCTTGCGCCCAACCGGCCGTCAAGTTCATTCTGCGAGACATGGCTTCGCGCCTCCGGGGAAACACGCGGGAGGATCACGGATGCCGCTACGGATTCTCTGCTTTCTATCAAACCAGAGGACCGAGCCATTCGCGACTGCGTGAAGATCTCTCTTCGCTCCTCGCGAAATGTCAATGTCGATTTGATGTGCCGGACTGACCCAGACTCGTCCTCGCCGACGCCGTCCGACTTCCTTGCACTCCTCCAGCTTGGGCGCAACATCGCAGCAGACTCGGACATCTGCAAGCTCGCGGGCGCGCTTCGCGAGGAGTAGGGGCCCGCTGGCGATGGAATCCACCCCGAGATCGCCGCTGACCTGGCGCCGGGGACTCTGGCGATTGACATTCTCGCTATGGGGTCTTGGAGTTGTGGGCCTTGTAGCGTTGCTTTTGGCCACTTCGTCTCCTTCCTCCCTTGTTCATCCTGATGGTACGCTTGAGCCCCCGCGGACGATTGACGGTCCGTCGTACGAGCCTAAACAATTTCGCGAGGAAGGACGAGCGAGGCCACCTCAAGGGCATGAGTCCGAAGAATCAACTTACTCCAAACTGTTTCGGGAATACGAGAGCCAGCGGTACACTGCAATCATCACGGAGGATCTGCCCGCCCCCTCTCCGAACAATCCCGACTGGTACGCCTGGGAAGAGGCCCGGGTGCCGCGTTGGCAGAAGTCCGCCTACTGGTCTGAGCGAGCGAGGGAGTCCGCACCCTTGTTCCTCGGGTGGTCGGCACTCCTATGGGGCACCTTTTACCTCGCCGCCTGGATCGCATCGGGATTTCGAGGGCCGCCACCTGGGGGGTAGCGAACGCAGCCATCCGCTCGGAGCGCCGCCAAGGGGAGGGCAGCCAGCAAGGCGCGGCGGTCTGGTATGTCCTTCTACCGTCCAGCCTACGCCACAGGGGACAGCGGGCAACGTGCGCAGGTCGATCCGCCCGCCTCAGCCCGGCGCTTGGCTAGGTTGTGAGTCTCCCAAACCTGCTCTCGCTGGTCGTGGTCTTCTCACGACCTTGATTTCCGCCATGCGTCGTAGAACGCCCGGCGCCCGCCTCGGTAGCCGTATCGCTGCTCGGCTCTCTTCATGGCCAGAGTGATTGCTCCCCTGGTCGGGGTCAGCGCGAAGATCTCAGCGCAAAGCGCCTGACCTTTTGGGTTCCGGAAGCTCTCGATGGGGAACCCGCTGTCTTCGAGCACCTTGCGGGCTCTACGGTCGACCGACGTGTTGTACCTCTCGGGCCTAAGGAGCCTTTTGAACGCCGCACCCGTCGTCCACACGTCCCTTCCGAACCTTCGTTGGAAGGGAAGAACCGCATCCGTGCGCACGTAGCCGAGGCACTCGATCAGCCGCTCAATGCCGTCGAACGCCTCGGTTGGGAGAGGGGTCGCCGGCGGCCTGTGTGCATGCCTCGGTAGGTCCGCGAGGTACTTCCTAGCCACTTGGTGAACGATCTTGACAACCTTTTCCTGGGTGAGCGGGGGCGCTGGCTCGCCACGAGTGCCAAGCACCGCAGGGCGACAAGCCAGGTGGAAGACCACCGTAAAGTGGGCGAAGAACTGCCCCAGTTTCTCTCCCGAGGCAGGCTCGGACTGGCCTAGCAACAACGCCACTTCGTGCCACCAAGCGGCCTGGGCCAGATAGAGCGCCTGCCTGCGGTCCAGGGCCTTATCCGCAACTTCGCGGCTCCCAACAGGCATCACCGGGACGAGCCAATCAAGGAGCGAGGAGGCAGACTTCCCCCTATCGGCCGGCCGGGCGCCCCACGCTGCAATCCATCCTTCCGGGGGAACTTCTACGGCCCCCAACGGGGCTCTCGTCGCGCCCGTGGTTTTCCGGTGCGCAGGCTTCTGCGCGCGTGACGGACTCATGGCCCGCCGGATACCTCCCTCTCGTGAGCGCTCGGCTGCCGTGAACCCAACGGCTGTGCAGAAAGGTCACCGAGCTTCCTGCACCAACTTCTGACGGCTCGCGGTGCCGTGTCTAACATGGCCGGCATGGACTCCATGGAACGACTCTACACCCCGCAGGAGCTAGCGGCGATGGCGGGCGTCTCTGCGGCGACGATCAAGCGAGAGGTTCACCGAGGCCGCCTCCGCGGCGTTCGCGTTGGCGACGGGCGGTTGATCCGGGTTCCCGAGAGCGCCTGGCGCGAATACCTCCAACGCGCCCAAGGTGAGGGCGGACGGCCTCCCACACGGGGGAAGAGGGTGTGACCGCGGACCTCCAGGCGCTCCTCGGCGTCTTCCAGCGGTGGCTCCACCTTCCCGATCCGGGCCCCGTGCTCGTCACGCTCGGTGCCTACGCCGCCAACCTGATGACGGGCGATCCGGTGTGGCTCCTCCTTGTTGGGCCTCCGGGAAGTGGGAAGACCGAGATCCTGCAAAGCCTTGCAGGGGAGAAGGCGGTCAGGCTCGTTGGCACCATCACCGAGGCCGGTTTGCTGAGCGGGAGCCCCCGCAAGGAACGTCCGAGGGGGGCCAAGGGTGGCCTGCTTCGCGAGATCGGGAAGTTCGGCGTTGTCGCTCTCAAGGACTTCACGTCCATTCTCTCGATGCATCGAGAGGGTAGACAACGGCTCTTGGCGGCCTTTCGGGAGATCTTCGACGGGAGCTGGGTACGGATTCTGGGCAGCGACGGGGGCCTCGTTCTCCCTTGGAGCGGAAAGCTCGGCCTCTTGGGTGGCGTGACCGAGACAATCGACCGCCACCACGAAGTCATGTCTACCATGGGCGAGCGATTCGTGCTCTACCGGATGCCAGAACTCGACCCTCAGGAAGTGGCGCGGCAGGCCCTCCGCGCCGATGAGCAAAGCCCGGCGATGCGGCGGGAGCTTCAGCAGGCCGTGTCACGGTTTCTCAAACGATGCAAGGTCTCGCGCAAGCCCATCCCCGCTTGCCAGGAGGAGTGGCTGGTCCATCTCGCCTTGCTGGTGGCCAGAGCGCGGAGCGCAGTAGAGCGCGACGGGTACAGCCGCGAGATCGAGCTGGTGGCGAGCACCGAAGTCCCGGGGCGTATTGCTAAGTCTCTGGGCCGGCTTCATGCAGGTCTACGGGCAATCGGTGTGGGCGAGGCGCTGGCCAGGGATCTCGCCTGCAAAGTGGGATTTGACTCGTTGCCGGCGGCGCGCCGCAGGCTGATTGAGAGCCTGGCCCAGGCGGAGGGTCCGGTCGGACTGGGTCAACTGGCGGGTCACATCCGGCTTCCGAAGACCGTCACCCGCAGGCACTTGGAGGATCTCCAGGCCCATGGCGTCGTTGAAGCCCAGCGCTGCGGAAATGAGGATCGCTGGCACGTGACGAACTGGACGCGCGATAGGCTCAGGGCGCTGGGGACTGTTCCCGAAATGTCGGCGGTGCTTCAGCCGATCGCTACCGAACCAGAGGCTTCCACCGTTCCCGATTTGTCGGGAGCGCTCTATATCCCTCCCTCAACGAAGGACGACATTTCGGGGACGGAAGACGAGGAGGCCGCGGCGTGCTGACGGCCGAGCGAAGCCTATTGATTTCGGAAACCGCCGCCCCGGTGCGCCCCCTGACCGGCCGCGCGGTGACCTCGCCGAAGCGTCTGGTCTCCGACCCCTCGATCCTGCGGCTCGACGCCCGTGACCTGCGGCGTCTCGGCGTCTTCCAGAGTGCGCCGGGGGCCAGGTGGCGGCTCTCTTGGGTCGAAGGCAGCCGTGAGGTCGCATGGCTGAGGTTCGAGGTAGAGCGCGGGGCCGAGGGACCCGAGACCCTGCGGCTACGGCAGGCAGCGCGGGACGGTCTTGAACGTGACCTCGCTGGGTCGGGCGTAGATCTCACACGGACGCGCTGCTTCGGGGGGCGTCGGGCCTGGCTCGTTTGTCCTCGCTGCTCTTGTCGCGTGCGGGGCCTCTATTGGTTGCCCGAGGGCCTCCCCCTCGCGTGTCGCCTGTGCGCGATGCTCACCTACCCAGGGCAGCAGGCGCATCGCTTGGCGTCCTTCATGGCGCTGGAGCGGCCCTTTGGGGCTTGGATGAAGGTGCAGGCGTGCTTGGCCACCAAGCGGCCCTCCAAGCGCCTCCAGAGGGCCCAGCGACGCTTCCAGCGGACCCTGGCGGGTGCAGAGCGGTACGAACGAGCGTTGGGGGTCGGCCGGTGACGGAGCCCGCCTTCACCCTCGCCAACCGCATGGCCCTCTCGCTCGCGGAGGTCGCCGAGGTGCTGGGCGTCAGCGAGAACCACGTCCGCGCCCTGCTCCCCGAGCTGCCCCACGTCCACCTGGGCCGGCGGGTCGTGATCCCCGTAGACTCCCTGCGGGCGTGGCTGCGGGAGCGGGCCCGCACCGAGCGGGGGAAGGTGGACCGCGCTGTGGACGAGATCCTCGGAGAGATAAGGTCTGACAAAATCAGTAGCTTGAGGTAGAATCCTTGGCAGGTTCAAGAGGCGGCAGGCGGCCCGGCGCGGGCAGGAAGCGCATCATGGAAGAGAGCGAGCGAATCAGCGTCCGAGTTGAGACGGAGACGGTCCGCGAGCTGGAGCGGGCGGCCCAGGAACGCGGCGAGGCGGTCTCCGAGCTGATCCGCCGGGCCCTGCGAGCCTACGTCAAGCGACTCCGGAGGTAGCGCGTGGCAGCCAAGGTGAAATGGGATCGCGGCGCGTGGTGGGTCCACACCCATTACGAGGGGAAGCGCAAGAAGCGCCGCGTGGGGCCGACCAAGGCGGATAAGCGGGAGGCCGAGGAGATCGCCCGCAAGATCAACGCCGCGTTGGCCCTCGGGACGTTCGCACCGCATCGCGAAGAGAAGCCCCTGCCCTGTGACGCGGCCCTCCGCTCCTGGCACACCACCTATTCGCCGACGTTTAAGCCTTCCTTTGAGCGGGAGAGCGACCGGATCATTCGGGCGCACCTCGCGCCCTTCTTCGGCTCCAAGGATCTGCGGGAGATCCGAGAGGAGGACTTGCTCGGCTACATCCGCGCGAGGCTCGCCGCGGGGCTCTCGCCCCTGACGATCCAGACGCACCTTTCGATTCTGCGGCGCGTCCTCTCCCTGGCGGTCCGCGAGGGGCACGTCTCGCGCAACCCGGCGGCGCGGCTCGGCGAACTGATGCGCCGAGTGGGGCGTCGTACGGCCGCGGAAGCTCCGGCGGCCGAGAGCTGGACGCGGGACGAAGTCGGGGCGTTGATCGTCGTCTCGCGCGAGCACGAGCCGCGCTTCCACCCTGCCCTTGTCTTCCTCTTCTCGACGGGGGTACGGCGGGGCGAGGTGCTGGGCCTGCGTTGGGAGGACGTGGACTTCCAGACCCAGCGGGTCCACGTCCGGCGGGCCTACGTGGGCGGGGAGCTGACGAGCCCCAAGAGCGGCCGGGGGCGCTTCGTGGCGATGCCCCCGAGCCTGGGCGCGCTCCTGCTCGACGTGCTGGGCCAGCGGCGGACGGAGACGCTGCCGCGGGGCTGGCCCGAGGTGCCGGCCTGGGTGTTCCCGAGCGAGACCGCTGGGCCGCTCGACGCCCGGAACTTCGAGCGCTCCTGGTTGCGGGTGCGGCGCCGAGCCCAGAAGGAAGGTGTGCGGCCCTTCAAGCTGCACTGCACGCGCCACACGTGGGCGAGCTTCGCTCTGGCCTCGGGGAAGTCTGTCCGGTGGGTGGCGGACCAGCTCGGGCACGCCTCGCCGATGCTGACGCTGCGGACCTACGCGCACGCGATCCGCGAGGAAGAGGCGGACCTTGCCTTCGCGGACTTCGGGGACCCGATTGGGAGCCCCGGACGGCCCCAGACGGCCCCTCTCCCCGACGACGACGCCGCAGACGAAAACGCCCCCGAGCTAACTGGCCGAGGGCGCTCCCGAATCCTGGAGCACGAGACCGGGCTCGAACCGGCGACCCCCACGTTGGCAACGTGGCGCTCTACCAACTGAGCTACTCGTGCTTGCGGGTCCGAGGGTAGGCAGGTCGTCGCGGGCGTCAAGAGCGGCCGGGGCTGGTGTATCCTCTCGCGCCACCGGGCGTGGGGGGGATGATGCAGGCCGGGCGGGGGCGCGCGCTGGGGATGCCGGGGACGATGGGGACGATCGGGTGGGCCGGCCTCGGGCTGCTGGCCCTGGCCGCGAGCGGCTGCGCCCTCCTCCCGCAGCGCTCGAGCGCTCCTCTTCCCGCCCAGGCCCCGGCCGCCCGGGCCCCGGTCGTCCAGGCTCCGGCCGCCGCCAGGGAGGCGCCAGCGACCCGGCTCAAGCCCGCGCCGCCGCCCGACGACGGTCCTCCCCCCTGGCAGGCCGATGACGGCTACCGCCACCGGCATCCGGGCGTGGAGCTGGTCTTCGACCGGCGGCTCGGGGCCTACCGTGTGGCGGGTCGTTCGGGCCACTACTTCCAGGGAGACCGCTTCTACCGGCTCCAGGGCGGGGCCTGGAGCGCCAGCGTGAACGTGCTTGGCCCGTGGGTGGAGGTGGCGGTCTACGAGATTCCGAGCGGCCTCGCCGACGCGATGGAGCCCGCGGTGCAGCGCGCGCACTGAGCGGGTCGCCTTGACGCCGGCGCGGGGGCTGCCACAGAATGGAACGCTTTTTGAGCCGCTTTCGGAGGTCCAGATTGGCGCCCCCGGTGCAGCCGTCGCCCCCGCCCCAGGCCCTGGCGGACCTGGTGCGCCGCCACCGTTTCGCCGAGCCGGTGCCGGTGACGCGCCCCAGCATGCCCAGCCGCGAGGCCTACCAGCGCTCCCTCGAGCGCCTCTGGGAGACGCGCTGGCTCACCAACGACGGCGAGTTCCACCAGAAGCTCCAGGCCGCCCTGTCCCGCCACCTGG
>Ga0214473_10006535_pt1 | contig 13894 bp, 7 predicted proteins | sample RVTome_7_FD_203509 | JGI IMG/M metagenome (GOLD analysis project Ga0214473, IMG submission 203509) | Soil microbial communities from uranium-contaminated site in the Upper Colorado River Basin, Wyoming, United States - RVT98D197 | ecosystem: Environmental > Terrestrial > Soil > Contaminated >... | reverse complement strand
TATCAACAGCAGATCGTCCGTAACGCCAAAGCGCTCGCCGACGCGTTGGCCTCGAAAGGGAATCGCCTGGTCTCCGGCGGGACGGACAATCACCTGATGCTGCTGGACCTTCGGCCGGCCTACCCGAATGTGAGCGGCAAACAAGCGGAGGACTGGCTCGTCGCCTCGCACATCGTGGTCAACAAGAACATGATCCCCTTCGATGAGCGAAAGCCCACGCAGACCAGCGGTCTGCGCATCGGGACGCCGGCGGTCACCACGCGTGGCATGAAGGAAGGTGAGATGCGCGAGATTGCCCTTCTGATCGACCAGGTGCTTCGTTCCCAGGGCGAGCCGGCGGTCATGGAAGCGGCGCGCGGCGATGTGCTTTCCCTCTGCGAACAGTTTCCGTTATGACGAATCGCCTGATCGCGGCGACCGGCTGCCTGCCCCTGCTCCTGACCGCCGGTTGCGCCGGTCGCGCGACGCTGCACATCGTTCCCCTCGGCTCCAAAGCGCTGGACAGGGCGTCCCCGCTCCTAACCACGATAAGAGCCGAAGAATGTTACTATTGGTTGGATGACGCCGGCTATGTCAACGTGGCCATTCGGGCGAAGCGGACATCCCTGCTTGGTCCCTACTTTCATCGCGAATTCAACTTGTCTTTGCGGCTTCCAGGGGCGCCGGCCGGTTCCACTAAGCAGTACCGACTGGATCAAAATCAACTACGGGCAAGATATGACGCCGGATTGACCCACGAACGAACGGCCTCTTATGTGGGCAACGCCCTGGTCTGGGATTACGGCCGGCGGGTCTTGCGCGGGCGCCTTCGCGTTTCCGGGAAACGGCAATCGTATTCTGTCCTTACGGGATGGGGAAGCGACACGGGCGTGTTGATCCTCGGCGAGTTTTCCGCCGTGCCGAATCGACGCAAGGGGGAGGTGATTACGGCTCATTCGGATGCATCGGGCCTAGACCGGCGACAATCGGATGAAATGAAAAAGAACCACACCGACAAGCCGGACGGAGAGTCCACGGATCAGAAAGACCCGACGCCGGAAGGACCGAGTTGATTACTGCTCATCCTCACGTTTCGTTTCCGCTTGCCGGTTTCCCTGTGAGTTCTTCAATCAAAAAAGGCGCAGATAGGTCCGGTTTCGCCGCTCCTTCGATCGACAATCGCCGATCGACCATCTACAATCGTCACACACCTGAAGATCAGCTAGTTGGGTCCATTCGGGAACGGAGTCCGAAACGGCCATGTCGACGCAGTCCTTTGTTCACCTCCACGTTCATTCGCATTACAGCCTGCTGGACGGGGCGACGCGCATCGAGGCGCTGATCGAGCGCGCTAGGCAATCGGACATGCCGGCCGTTGCCATCACCGATCACGGCAATCTTTTCGGAGCGATCGAGTTCTACGAGGCCGCGAGAAAGGCGGGCGTCAAGCCGATCATCGGACTCGAAGCTTACCTGGCCCACGGACACCGCCGGGACAAGGACTCCTCGAATGGCAAAGAGGCGTTTCACCTTCTTCTGCTGGCCATGAACCGGCAGGGGTATCAAAACCTGATCCGCCTTTCGACCATCGGGTACATGGAGGGTTTTTACCGCAAGCCGCGTATTGACAAGGAGGTGCTCCGCGAGTTTGCGGGGGGATTGATCTGCACCAGCACCTGCATCGGCGGAGAGATTCCCCACGCCCTGATTTACCGCGATCGCACCGAGGCTGAGGCCCTCGCCAAAACGTATCTTGATATCTTCGGCACGGATCGATTCTTGATCGAGCTTCAGGATCACGGCATCCCGGAGCAAAGGACGATCAATCCGGAATTGGTGGATATGGCCCGGAAGCTGGGTGTGGCCGTCATCGCCACCAACGACGTACACTATCTGGAGCATGACGACGTGGAGGCCCACGACGTCCTCTGCTGCATCAACACCGGATCCAAGCTGACGGATGAGAACCGCTTCAAGTTCCCGACCGATCAATTCTATTTCAAGAGCGGCGAGGAAATGGCCGCGTTGTTCGCCGCCTGGCCGGAGGCGATCGAAAACACGCTCCGGGTCGCCGAGTTATGCAACGTAGAACTGGACTTGACGAAGCGATTCGCCCCGGTGTTTCGGATGCCGGAATCACTCCGCGACGAATCGGGCGGCGCACTGACGGAGGCCAAGTATCTGCGCACGCTGGTGTACGCGGGGGCGAAAGAGCGATATGGAGATTTGTCCGGGGAATTGTTGGAACGCATCGACTACGAGCTGGAGGTGATCACGAGCCGCGGATTCGCCGGGTATTTCCTGATTGTGTGGGATTGCGTGAACTACGCGCGGCGCCATGGCATCCCCGTCGGCGCGCGAGGCAGCAGTTGCAGTTCCGTCGTAGCCTATTGCCTGCGCATCAGCAGTCCCGATCCGCTCCGTTACGGGCTTTATTTCGAACGCTTCATGGACCCCGACCGCGACGAAATGCCGGACATTGACCTGGACATCTGTCAGAACGGCCGCGGCGAATTGATCGACTACGTCCGCGATAAGTACGGCCACGTCGCGCAGATCATCACGTTCGGCACGCTCAAGGCCAAGGCCGTCGTCAAGGACGTGTCCCGCGTCATGGGGTTGGACTTTGAAGAAGCCAACCAACTCACCAAGCTGATTCCCAACGAACTGCACATGACGCTGGACAAGGCCCTGGAACGCGAACCGGAATTGCTCAGGCGCTATCAAGCCGACGCGAACGTCAAGCGCATCGTGGACATCGGCCGGCGGTTGGAGGGTGTGGCGCGAAACGCCGGCGTCCACGCCGCGGGGGTGGTCATCGCCGATCAACCCCTCGTGGATTTTCTTCCCCTGTGCAAGGCCCAGGGGCAGGACAAGGATACGCTGGTCACGCAATTCGACGGCCCCACGGTCGAGCGCGTCGGTCTGCTGAAAATGGACTTTCTGGGCTTGCGAACGCTCACCACCCTGGAGCGCGCTCGTCAACTGGCGGAGAAAACCACGAATCGCCCCCTCGATCTCGAGAAGCTCGACCTTTCCGATCCCAAGGTCTACGAGTTATTCACTCGCGGGGACACCAAGGGCGTCTTCCAGTTCGAGTCCGCCGGCATGCGCGACGTCGTGATGCGCATGCGCCCCAACCGCATCGAGGACTTGATTGCGGCCAACGCCCTGTTTCGTCCCGGCCCGATGGCCTACATCCCCGAATACATCGCCCGAAAACACGGCAAATCCTGGACTTGCCCCCATCCCATTATGACCGAGATCCTCAGCGAAACCTATGGCATCATGGTCTATCAGGAACAGGTCGCGCGCCTGGTTAACCGCCTCGGGGACATTGAACGCAAGGCCGCCTTCCGCCTCGCCAAGGCCATCAGCAAAAAGAAAACCTCGATGATCGAGGCTATGCGCGGCCCGTTTCTTTCGGGTTGCGAAAAAAACGGCGTCCAGCGCAGAGTCGGTGAGGAAATCTTCGACGATATCTTGAAGTTCGGCGGATACGCGTTCAACAAGGCCCACTCCACCGGCTACGCGCTGGTCGCCTATCAAACCGCGTGGATGAAAACGTACCATCCGGTCGAGTTCATGGCCGCCTTATTAACTTTCGAATTGGGCAGCACCGAAAAAGTCGCCGAATACCGCGAGGATTGCCGGTCCTTGGGCATTCTTGTCGAGCCGCCCAACATCAACGTCTCGCAATACGAATTCGCCGTGGCCCACTCGGTGACGATGGACGAGTTGGCTCCGGACTCCCTGACCGGCGTCCGGGCCATGGGAAAAAGTGGGGGGGCCATTCGGTTTGGTCTAGGGGCGATCAAGGGCGTGGGCGAAAAGGCGGTCATGGCCGTCGTCCAGGAACGCGAGCGCGGCGGACCCTTCCGCAACCTCTTCGACTTCTGCGAACGGGTGGATCTGACCGCCGTCAATCGCACGGCGCTGGAGGCCCTGGTTTGCGCCGGGGCGTTCGACATCACCGGGGCGATGCGCAAGGCCATGATGGATGCGCTGGATCGCGCCATGGCCTATGGGCAATCAGCGCAGCGTGATCGACGCAGTGGTCAATTGGGATTGTTCGATCTCGACGGCTCTCGAAACGCTTCGCCGCCGGAGCCCAAGCTCAGCGCCGCGGAATGGACCGAGTCGGAGATGCTCGCTCGGGAAAAGGCCGTGCTCGGTTTCTACATCACCCGACATCCGCTGGCGGCCTACGAAAAACTGATGGAAGCCTGCGCGACGGCGTCCACCGTCGACCTGGGTCGCTGGGAGGACGGGACCACGGTGATTCTCGGCGGTATGGTCTCCGGCGTTCGCGTGATTCCGCTGCGCAACGATCGCAAGCCGGATCGCAAGCTGGGCGTGGTGACGATTGAGGACCTCAAGGGGCGCGTCGAGACCATCCTGTTTTCGGAGACGTTTGACCGATACCGCCCGATCCTGGTGCCCGACACCCTCGTGTTTGTCGAAGGCGCCGTCGATCGCAAACGCGAAGAACCTTCCCTGCGGGTATCCCGTGTGATCACGGCGCGGGAGGCTGCGCACTTGTTGGCAAGCGTCCTTATCCTCGACGTATCCGCGGCGTCGGATATACAACGCACGATGGATATTCTGCGCAGCCATCGCGGCGAAGTTCGCGTGTACGTTAACGTGACGACGGCGGACGGCATGCAAGCACAGATCGAATGTCACCCTTCGGTGAAGGTCGATTGCTCGGCCGAATTGCTGGCCGAGATGATGAACCTGCTGGGGCCGGACAACGTCTGCGTGCTTGGTCCACCCCCCGCGCGGCGCCCCATTCCCCTTGCCCCGTGCTCCCCCGAGGGGTTGGGCCTTCTTGAAACCACTTCGGTTTGACGGATGCGGTTGGCGCGGAACACCGTTATCAGGTATACTCCAGGGCGCGGAATGGCTTCCGCTTCGGGCCGGTTGTCAACATGAAAAGAAAGTTATTCCTGACTCTCGGCGTGCTCAACGTCGGACTCGGCACGGCGGGCATCTTTCTGCCGCTCCTGCCGACCACCCCCTTTCTCCTTCTGGCGGCTTATCTGTTCTCCCGGAGCAGCGATCGGTGGCACCGCTGGCTTCTGGCGCACAAGCACCTGGGTCCCTACGTTCACGCCTGGCGGAATAAAACGGGACTGACCGTCGCCCAGAAAACTCGCCTGGTTTGCTCCTTCGCCGTCCTCATGGGCGTTAGCATTTACTTCTCCCCGATGTTATCGATCAAGGTTCTTCTCGCCGGCATGTGGGTGTTTTGGACGATCCTGCTGCTTCGCATGAAGACGGCAGTCGAATCGGCGTAAAGTCCGACGCGTCCGCGACGATCCGCAAGCCATCCACTTGGGCCATACAATGAATCGACCCCGCGCCGGAATCCCGGAGCGAGGTCGTTCATTCTCAGCGGTCCAAGTTTCGAGTTGGTCGTTCGGTCAGAACGGTCAAACCCGGTTGCTCGTTCCGCCACGGGGCGGATGCCCGGAATCCTCTTTACCTTTTCACACCGCCGGCTGGCGACGACGGCAGCCGAGGATGAAGCGTTTGAGTTTGGAGAACTCTTTAGCTTACGGACACGAAAACAGATCGCCGCCGAACGCATCAAGAGCCAGGGTCACGTCGTTGATCTGAATCGTCCCATCGAGAATGCACGGGGTGATATCCGCCCGCGCCTTTCGAGCACCCGTGGCGAGGTTTTTGAACTTATCCAAGAGCGAGACCACGTCGACGATTTCCACCAACCCGTTCGGAGGCGTGCACGGGACCGTTGAGCAGTTGCCGACGATATCGCCGTGCCGGCTGGAGTTCACGGTCAGCTTGGGCGAACCGAAGCTAAAGCCCGCGTCCGCGCAGACGGCTTCCACCTGTTCAATCCGGTAGATGCCGCCCGGAACGACGTCCGAATCCACGATGTCGATCAAACCTCCGTCACTGGCTAAAACCCAGTCCAGATACACCGGCGCCGATACCAGTTCCGACTTCAAGAATGTCCGCGGGCCGATGCCGGATGCAAAACAGCCGTAATTGGGCGGGGATGCGGGATTGGGCGCCACCGTCTGACTGGCGTTCTCACAGTGCCGAACCGGCTGACTGACCCAATACGTCACCGGCGTTGTTCCAGGGCTGACCCGTCGAACCCGGATCGCGGTCAACACGCTGGAATTCATCGGGACAAAGGACAACGCCCGGTTCTTGGCCGTCACCCCGGATTCCGCAACGGGTCCGGATAGACCCGTCGTGCAGCCCAGGGCGGTCAGGTCCAGGATGGAGACGTACTTGTCGCCGTTTATGTCGCCTTCATCCCACGAACAGGAATTGTCGTCGTTGCAATTCACACCGGTGACCGCGGCCGAATGGGCCCCGCAGAGCGGATGGGCGCATGGCGTGAAATCCGAGTTCGCCGGGTCGTTCTGACAGATCGCACAGATCGCGGAGATCTCGGCGGGCTCCACGATTCCGTCCAAGTCCAGATCGCCGAACTCCGTTCCCAGGACGTTGACCACCAATTCGTACACGTCGTCCAGATCGAGCGTCGTGTTTCCGTCCATATCGCAGCTTAAATCCAGATACGCGGCGACATCGAGGTCGGTCCAATCCGAGCCACGAGCCTCGTTGTAGATGTTCCGAGCACAATAATCGATATCCTCCGCGTCAATCAGGCCGTCCCATCCCAATGGCCAAGCGCCGGCGGTCGGGTTGGTGCCCGCCACGTCGCCGCGGAAATCACCAGACTGATAGGTCTTGCCCGTGGTGAACATTCCGTCAACCGGGGGGGGAACCGCAAAGGTCGGTTCGCCGCCTGTCAACGGGCTCACCGCCGGGGTGACCAGGTTGATGCTCGGATCGGCCGCCCACGGACAATCCTCGCCCAATCCGGTAATGGCGTTGTCGATGGCGATCGCGCCGGCCTTTCGATCGAGACGCACGCGGTGCCGCGTGCACGTCTGCGGCGCAGGGCAGTCGACGTTAACCGTGCAAACGATGTCCGAATTGCTGCACAGGCTGACCAGCGCCAGACCGTCGGCAAAGTAGCGCAGGTCTTCCTTATCCAGGTTTCCGTCTCCGTTGAAATCCCCGAGCACTTCGGGAATCGCATTGTCGGCTGCCTGTTGACCGATCGCGCCGCCGGCGTTGGCGACCGCCGTGGTCTGCCACGCCCGCGGGCCGTACATCGCGGCGACCAACTGGACGGCGTCGTTAATATCGCGCCGCGTATCTTCGTTCATGTCGCCCTGGATGCGGTTGCGCTGGGAAAGATTCCGCGCTGCGGGCAATTCCGAATAAGAGGCCCCGTTCCACTGGATGTAGGCGTCATCCGATCCGTCGGAATACAGATTGCCGGGCACCGTGTTGCGCCTCGGCGACTGACCGGCCGGATTCACGCTTCCATACGGCGGAACGTTGATGACGCTGTTCGTCCGCGCGAATTCTTGTAGGTCCACGTTCGTCGAAATCGAGACGTACTTCAACGGTTCATTCAACACGTGCAGGCAATCCAAACCGTCCGGCAGGAAGAACTCCGTCGCCAGAAGCTGGCCGGGCATGTTGAGCTTGGATTTGCAGAAGTCACCCACGCCGGGGCACTCCGCGTCAACGTCGCAAGCCAGCAGATCGCACGTCGCCGCGCCCACGCACGTCTCGCCGATCGGGCAGTCATCGTCCCCATGACAAGACGTTGCCACCGTTACGCTGCAAGTCCCGGCCGTACATTCCGCTATTGACTGGCAATCCGTCAGGTTGTCGCTGCACTCCCCGCTGGTGTTGCATTCGCCTTCGAAGACGTTGCCCTCGAACGAGGCGATGCTGTCGAAAATGTTGTTCAAGTAATTCGCGACGGAGGCGTTCTCGATACCGGCCACGGTATGCGGCGTGGCCGTTCGATTGCCGCGCGTTACGAATGAACCCGCCCCGGCTACCTGGTAACTGTTGCACGGATTGCAGTTGTCCAGCACCGTGTCCACGCCCGGACGAACGTATCCCGTTACGGAACAATTGCACGCCGTCTGACCCGTGGCCGGCACGTCCTTGCACGTATTGAGGATCTCATACTGCCCGCCGGCGGCATCCACGGCGGCACGGCTCGGCCCAGCCAGCCCGGTATGTCCGATGGCCAACCGCCAGTTGCGCGTCGCGTTTTCCACGATGCCCGACCCACCGCAGTTCGTGGGCTGCGTCTTCGTCTGTCCGCTGCAAGAGGCGACGGAGGCAGGTGGCACAAGACCCAGGCTGGAACAAACGTCCGCGTTGATGCGCGGACCGACGTTGTCGCCGTTGCCCCAACTCGTATCCACACCGAACGAGTTCTCATACGCATTCCGCGTCCCCGAACCCACATCGCGCGCCGCTCCCACCAGGTTCTCGCCGTTGGGCATTCGCCCGGCTACCAGGAGATACTGCATCTCCGAAAACTTGATATTCTCGATTCCCGTTCCGCGATTGGCGATCGCCGCCACCGGCACCCACGCCGCGACATAGTCGAACAGCGTCAACTCATCCGGCGAACCCGTACTGGTATTCAGCGAAACGCTGCCGGCGCCGGTCAGGTCGCAGAACTCGCCGCCATCGCACGTGTCGCCGAGCATCGCCGCGTCGCACACCGCGTCGGTCCGGCACAGAATGCCTGGATTGGCGGTGCAAGTCCCAATCGGGCAATAACGATCCGTCGTGCACGGATCGCCGCTGCCGCTGCACATGCCGCAACTCCGCGTCAGCGTTTGCAGTTTCGTTGACTGGCCTGTAGACGTTGGAATTGGGTTCAGACCGTACCCCGGCGTCGTCGGCGCTTTGTCCCAGCTTGGCGTTCCGGCCACTTGCACCGCCCACGATCCGGGAACATCCAGAAACGAAAACTGGATGGAGCACGGCACATGCGGTGTGCCGCTGGTATTGTCCGGCGCGCCTGGCCAGCTGATCGCTCCAAGGTCGGCGTACTCAATGCCGTTGAACACGCCTCGCTCCGAGGGAACATCGATCGGCGTCGTGCTGCAAGTCTGGTTTTCGACAAACTCCTCAAAGCCTCGGACGGAACCCACGCTGCGATACTGAAACTCCCAGTGGGAACCCAGATCGCTACCCGCCTGATAGGGGGTGGCCAGTTGATCCACGAACGGGGGGGAACCTAGGAACCCCGAAAAACCGTCCTGATTGACGTCGATCCAGTCGTTGGTGGACGCCGGGAAGGTGAAAAAGTCGATGAACAACGTCGCCCCCGCACCGCTCACCACGCCGCCGCCGCACACGTCGCCCGAGGGGCAATCGCCGTCCACATCACATCTCTCCGTCGTAAGCCTTCGACACAGTCCCGCATCGCAGAACGGCTTCAGCGGATCGGTGCAATCTATGTCGCCGGCACACGCGCCGACACCGAAGTCCGAGCAAGTGCCGATGGTGAGGACGTCGCCGTTGGCGTTCAAAAAGGCTCCGCGTCCGTCGAGTGTACACGTTTGCGCGCTCACTGCGCCCGCCGCGCACAGGCTTATCGCGGCCGCGCATAGACCTTCCTTCCAATGATAATTCCTCTGCACGTTCATACTTCCTCGCTCCTCTTCCTTGGTTAAACAGACTGATGGGTTTTTGTTTAGGTGCATCGTTCGTGCTTCCCTTCCCTCCGTTGCATTCCTACCGGCGCTGATTCTCGATACCATGGATTGGATGTTTCCTCTTACCCATCACCTCCTTCCCGCGCTGATCCATCTCGCGGGCCGCCCCCTCCTACGGCCTGCCGCCGCGCCCCGGCCGTGTTCCGGGCATCGTGCTCATGTTGATGATTTCGTTCTCGCCGTTGAGGCTGAAGTAACGATCGCCCCACTTGCGATCTTCCATGGTTTTGAGCGCCGTCATCGCTTCGGCGTGTGCGTCGACGAAAAGGAAGTTGGCTTCTCCGCCGAACTTCTCGCGGAAAATCGCGTCGTTGGTGGGATGGTGCCGCCCGACGGCGTTGATCTGTGCCCGTCCCGAGGTGTAATCGAGAACCTTCGATTCTTCTGCGCGAATTTCCTTTTGCTCCAGCAAACCGTAATAGCGCTGATCGTCCGTGCGCCCGTACATGAATCCCGGAGAGTTGATCGGCGCTTTGTATTCGTTGTACGCGCTGCCCAAATGCCAGAAGGGATTGATGGGCCGGTGCGATTTGCTGAGCACCAATCCGCTGTTTGGCACGCCCAGCGCCCGCCAGTTGTTGAGGTATTCGGTCGCCAGGATGGTGTCCCCGGCGCGGGTGATCTGATTTTCGCGCACAAACGTGTTGACCCGCTGCCCGCCGGATAGCGCGGTGGTGAACTTATTGCGCGGCATGATCGCGGCGTTCGCCGCATATGCCATGCGCGGCGCCTGCTTGTCCTCGAGCGGATTCGGGCTGGATTGTCCGGCGGCGTCGACCTGTCCCGGCGCCCAGTTATCCGGCTGTAGCCCGGGATTGGTGCGCGGGGCGCCCCCGTCGTCATAGTTGGGACATTGAAACGCCGTTGGCGGAACCTGCCCGTCGGTATACAGAAAGTGCGACCAGTGCAGATAGCCGTAGGGAACCTGATTGGTCTGCGAGGCAATCGACCACTCTCCGTATTCATCGTGCGGATAGACGTACGAAGCCGGATAGGTCCCCCTGGATCCGTACAGGTAATTGGCCACCGCCAGCCCGATGTGATGAAGGTTGGAGGAGCACATGACCGTCTTGGCATGTTGCCGCGCCTGTTGCAGGCTGGGCATCAAAATCGCCACCAGAAGCGCGATGATCGCCACCACGACCAACAACTCAATGACCGTAAACCCACCGTGTTTCGTTTTTCGAATTCCAGCCATCTCCGCTTATCTCCCTGGAAGATAGGAACGTGATGCCACCGTTTGAAAACACGGCCAACCCGCCGTCGACCGTTCTCGCGGCACGAAGGAGCATCGTCGGTCGATGTTAAAGGCGAATGAGCGGTCCATGAGTTTTGAGTAAAGTTTTCTTAACCCAAACGAAATGTTTCACGCCGCCCCAAGGAAACTAAGCCCCTTTTGACGCTGCGTGGTGCCGGGGAGTTGGCGGGAGGCGGAGAAAAAAGGAAGCCCCCTCTTCCTCCATCAGGGCCCGCGGGGACGCGAACCGCCTCAGGAAAGCGAGAATCGTCCTTTCACCTCATGTCTGGCTATGCTGGCGGGAGAAAGCCCCCACTTACAGGTGGCTGGGGAATGGACAGAGTGACCGTGGTGCCCCGGCCGGGCTCGCTTCGCAGGGACACGCCGCCGTCCATCGCCGCCGCCGCGTGTCGAACGATGGAAAGTCCCAACCCGGTGCCGCGCTGCGGACCGGAACGGGCCCGCTGAACCTGGTAAAACCGCTCAAACACGCGTTCCTGCTCCGCGTGAGGAATCCCGCAACCGTTGTCTTCGACGTCGATGATCGCGTGCCGGTTCTCCCTCCGCGCGATCAAACGAACACGCCCTCCGCGATCCGTGAAACGAACCGCGTTGTCCACCAGATTGCGAAGCGCGATGCGCAGCAATTCTCGATTCACGACGATGGTTCGACATTCATCCGCCAGGTTTACGTCCCACGCCAGATCCTTCGCCGCCAACGCCTCCGCGAAGATCGCGTGCATCTCATCAAACACGTCGCGGGTCTTGACCGCCGTCGGATGGAACTTCGCCGTGGGTGACTCCAAGCGGGACAGATCGAGCAGATCAACCACCATCGCCTCCATGCGCCGGGCGTGCCGTTCGATGACTTCCAGCGTTCTGCGCCCGGAATCCACTTCGGTCCCCCAGTCTAGCACTCCCAGCGTGTCGAGCGCCGCGCGGATGGCCGCCAACGGCGTGCGCAGCTCATGCGAGGCGTTCGCCGCGAAATCCGCCTTCACCTGCATCAGCTTGTTCAGCTCCGTCACATCCGTCAGCACCAGCAGCCGTCCCCGCCGCGGCGAATCCGCGTCGGCGGCGTCCGGCGGAACCGACGGCGGCAGTTGAAAATCAAACGCCCGCGCCAGCAGGTTGACCTTGCCCGCGGGCGTGTCCAAGGTGATGTGCGCTTCGTCTCGCGGGGCGTGCAGCGAAGCGCGTGGCGGGAACGACGCCTTTTCCGAGGAATCCGGCGACGCACCGGCATCGACCGCCGCTGCACCACGCAGCATATTCTGGAGATCAAGCTCTCGAATGCACTGTTCCACCGGGAGACCGGCGCTTGTCCGGTCGCCGCTGCACGCTGAAACGTTCAAGAGTCGATCCGCCTCCGCGTTGACCAGCACCAGCCGTCCGTCCGCGTCCGTGACGATCACCCCTTCGTGTAACTGGGAAAGCAGCGATTCGAGCGTCCGGCGCTGACGGTCGATCGTCTCCATCTGCTTCGACAGACGATCTCTCATCCGATTCAAGGCCAGACCCAGAATCGCGACTTCATCGCGACCGCTCACCGACACCCGGGCCGAAAGATCACCCCGCGATAACGTCCGCGCCGCGGCCGCGATCCGTCCCAGACGCCGACTCCACAGAATCCCGAGGGATAGCGCCAGGGCCACCGCCGCCGCCACCGACGTGCCCCCGACCGTAAGGAACAGTCGGCTCCCAGGTTGGGCATTCCATCCGGCCGCCGAAGTGGCCGTCGAAACACGCACCACCCCCTTCGGCGACTCCGCTGGACCGACGCGTAGTGCGACGTACTTCAGTTCTCCGGAAACCGTGTGCGACCAACGCAGGCTCTCGCCGTATCCCTCGCGCAGGGCCGCCAGAAACTCCGGTCGTGTCCCGTGATGGCCCATGGTGGCAGGATCATGCGCCGAATCGGCCCAGACAACGCCCTCCGCGTCGATCAACGTGATTCGCACGCCGCGATCGGGTTGTGTTCCCGCGGCTTGAACAATCCGGCGAAGCTCGTCGAGATGTTCGCGGCTCCACCGGGATTCCACGCTGACCCGCAGGGTATTCGCCTGGGCGGTGAGACGTTCGGTGAGCTCCGCTTGCTGAAAGCGTTCAGATTCATGCAGGATCACGATCACGCTCACGGCGAGCACCGTCGCCAGAACCAGGGCGTTAACCAGAAACACTTTCCAGAAGAATCGTCCGGCGCTGAAGGTCATGGCAGGATGTGCCGCGAATCGAGGATTCGGCTAGGCCGGTGAGCGAAAGGTATAGCCTGCGCCGCGAACCGTCTGCACCCACGACGACGCGACGCCGAGCTTCTTTCGAAGAGACGCGATATGAACATCGATGGTTCGATCCGTCACCGCTACCGTGGGTCCCAGGACACTATCAATCAACCGCTCGCGATCCAGCACCCTCCCGCGCGCCGCCATCAGGGTCCGCAGCATCCGAAACTCCGTGACCGTCAAGCCGACCGGCGACCCCTCGACCGTAACCTCCATCCGCCCCTCATCAAGCAGGATCGGGCCCATGGACAATACGTCGCCCGATTGCGCCGCGGCTTGGACGCGCCGTAAGACGGCCCCAATTCGGGCCATCAGCCGCTTCATCGAGAACGGCTTGGAGATGTAATCATCGGCGCCCAGGGCGAAGCCCACCAGTTCATCGGTTTCATCCGCCTTGGCCGTGAGCATGATCGTGGGGATCGACGCCGTCTTGGGCGTACGCCTCAGCTCGGCAATCACTTCGTCCCCGGACCTTCCGGGTAACATGCGATCCAAAATAATCAGGTCGGGGGGCTGGCGCTGGATCTCTCGCATCGCGGAAACTCCGTCGCCTACTTTGATGCATGCATACCCTTCACGAAGCAGGTTAAACGAAATCAGCTCGGCCAGGTCGGCTTCGTCTTCCACGAGAAGTATGGATTTGGAATCGGACACGAAAATGAGACTAGCTTCATGACCGTTACCCCGCAAGAACGGGGAAACCCCGTGGTGAAGACGAATTGGTCACTCCTCATGAACGTGCCGCGCCTGAAACCGTAAGCCGTGGGGAACCGCATCGAAAACCTGCGCCTGCCGGCGATGACCGG
>Ga0214473_10006534_pt1 | contig 13895 bp, 13 predicted proteins | sample RVTome_7_FD_203509 | JGI IMG/M metagenome (GOLD analysis project Ga0214473, IMG submission 203509) | Soil microbial communities from uranium-contaminated site in the Upper Colorado River Basin, Wyoming, United States - RVT98D197 | ecosystem: Environmental > Terrestrial > Soil > Contaminated >... | reverse complement strand
AATGCGCCAAGTCAGGCGACCCGGCGGATTTCATTTACGCAAATAGCGAGTCATGGCCGTCAAGACCGTGATAGTATCAGCCTATCCTCCCACCTTCCCATACCTCACCCCATGCTCCAGCCAGAATTTGAGCAATGTCACCGCCTCGCCCCAGCCGCAGGCGCATTCCAGGATCATCTCCCGGGCTTTGGGGGTGTCAGGATAGCCGGTTTCGCTAATAGCTACGACCGCGCCCCCGTGTTTCGCCTCCAACGTGAAAGTAACGGTGGTGGGATTATCTTTTCCCACAGGATACCATTCGAAAGCGAACAGCCTCGGCCGTTCGACCTTCAAGACCTTGCATTCGGCGTCGAGGGTATACCGATCAGGACCCCAATCTTTCCAGCGAAAGACCATTTTCCCGCCGGGCCTGGGATCCACCTCGGTATCGTAAGTGAAAAAGGCGTTCCAGCCGTCGCCGGAGGCGATCGTATCGTAAACTTTTTCCGGCGGCGCGGCTATAAAGGTTCGTTGTTTAATATCGTGGCCGAAAGGCCGGTTCACCTTGTTCTCCCCTTATTTCCGGCCGAACAGTGCTCGACCGCTGCAATATCCAATGAGTTATCAATAACTGTCGAACGATATTCCGCTATTAGAATCGTGGCGCTACCCCAGGGCCACATCCAGATACAGCATCACCACCACGCCGATCATGGTGCCGATGGTGGCGATACGCTCGTGTCTCTTGCGGTGGGTCTCCGGCACGATTTCATCGCTGATGACGTACAGCATGGCCCCGGCCGCAAATCCCATGGCCCAGGGAAAACCGGGACCCTCGTCATGCACTGCCAGGACCATAAAATAAAGCATCCTATAGACACTTGGTCAGCCCTTAACCAAAAGGACTGGAATCTTGGCTCGATGACGAACTTCGGAAGCTACACTGCCAAGGATTAGATCGCCGACCAAACGGTGGCCGTGCGTCGCCATTGCGATAAGATCGCACTGCCCGGATTCAGCCGCTTCGAGAATTCGAGTAGCCGGGTCGCCCCAGGCCAAAATTGCCTTGGCCTCGAAACCCTCCGCGCGAAGCTCATGTTCGCACTTCTCGAGGTAAATACGATCCCGCCGCATCTCCTCCGACTCTCCTAATTGTTTCTGGTGTCGCGCCTGAAATCCATCCGCCACATGGATAAGCGTCAACTTCGCGTTCGTCAGCCGCGCCAGCGGGCGAATATAAGTGAGCATCGCTTCATCAGTGGGCGAATTTTCAAGTGGAATTAAGATATGCTTGAACATACGACACTTTGCTCCGGCCGGTTACCCAGCTATCCATCCCCTCATGGTCAGACCTAAGAGATAGACATTCAATCCAACAATAATTATAGTGACTGCCCAGGCAGTAATCAAGAGCCAAACCGGATTGGCAAATTGCTCCATCTTTCTCTTATCGCTGGTGAATATGACAAGCGGAACAACCGCAAAACTGAGCTGTAATGACAGAATCACCTGACTGAGGATGAGCAGTTGACCGACTCCATGCTCGCCATAGATGCCGGCGACAATAACGGCAGGAATGATGGCGATTAACCGTGTAATAAGCCGGCGCATCCAGGGCCGAAGCCTGATATTAAGAAATCCTTCCATGACGATCTGTCCGGCCATAGTGCCGGTGAGAGTCGAGTTCTGGCCTGACGCGAGCAGAGCTATGGCAAAGAATATGCTCGCCAGCGGCATGCCCAGCACCGGTGATAAAAGGTGATAAGCGTCATTGATATCGGCCACGTCCTGGTGGCCGGTGCCGTGAAACGCCGCCGCACTCAGAATCAGGATCGCAGCATTTATGAAGAATGCAAACAGCAGCGAAACAGTGGAATCGATAGTGGCAAACTTGATTGCCATCCGCTTGCCTTCGTCATCGCGAACGAATGCGCGCGTCTGTACGATACTGGAGTGCAAATACAGGTTATGCGGCATCACCGTTGCGCCCAGGATGCCAATGGCGATATAGAGCATTCCCGGGTCCGCGATAATTTGCGGTTTAGGCACTAAGCCTCCAAAGATGGCCGCGATAGCCGGCTGCGCAATAATCAACTCGTAGGCAAAACAGCTCCCGATGAGGAAAATCAATGCAGCTACCAACGACTCAATATATCGGAATCCCTTGTTCTGCAAGAAAAGCACAATGAGCACGTCGAGAGCCGTGATGATAACGCCAAAAACCATGGGAATGCCAAATAGAAGGTTGAGCGCGACCGCAGAACCAATGACCTCGGCCAGGTCACATGCGGCAATTGCTATCTCGCATAAGAACCACAGCGCCAGCGCGACAGGTCGCGAATAATGATCCCGGCAGGCTTGCGCCAGATCGCGGCCAGAGACAATCCCTAATTTGAGCGCCAAATGCTGTAAGAGAATCGCCATAAGATTGGAAATCAGAATGACTGACATTAGGGTATAGCCAAACCGGGCGCCCCCGGCCAGGTCCGTGGCCCAGTTACCGGGGTCCATATAACCAACCGCAACCATCAGCCCGGGACCACTGAATGCAAATAGCTTTCGCCAGAAACGGGCGGTTGCGGAAACCGGCACCGAAGAATATACCTCCGGCATGGTGGGAACAGTCGAGGCTCTCCGCCAACCGTTCGCAGTCTTTCCGATGTCATCATTCGGTGATTTGAAAACACTATTCATGGCAACCTCTTTATACTTATGCTCTCCACCCTCCCCTATAACCCGCTTTTCCGCTATCCTCCCGAAATCTGTCCGACAATGAGGAAAAGCCGGAGTCTATTTGAAAACGATAATCATAATCAAAATATGGCCAAAATTGCTTCCGCTGTCAACTGTTTTATCTTGCCGATATCCTGACCCCAAGATCAATTGCCCCGCGAAATCACTTGTCGTCTCCCCCGCGGACCCCCGTCCAGGCCCAAATCCGATATCGTCCCGTCCGGATCCGATAGAAGCGGATTCCCCTTGTCGATCAATGGAGAATCGGGAGAGAGCGCGAACGTATCGGTGTCAATAAATTGCGGGTCGACATTCAGGTTGCCGTTTCTCTCGGAATAATCGGGCATATCGCCGTATTCCCCCGCGGAGTTGTTCCAGACGTCGTTATAGGATATATCGAAATTGTAAAGGCTGCCATAATTCCAGATACCCACACAGGGACAGACCCATTGCTCCCGCCAGCCGTTTTCCATTACGATATTGTTGGAAAATCGCCCGGTACACTCATCTGACCAGATGGCCATGCCGCAATTGCCGTTATGATAAACGACGTTATTGGTGGCGTCCATATACGATGTTCCCGTGACGATTATCCCCCAGCCCAGGTTATCGAAAACCACGTTGTTCGAACAGACTACCCTGGTATCACCGAACGAACCTATTCCCTTCCAGTAGTTGGATATCCGGTTTCTTATCACGGTCGCGGTGGCGTCCCAGGTGATTCCGATCCCGGCGCCTCGTCCCCCGTTGATCTCATTATCCGCGATATAAGCCGTGGCCCCGCGATACAGCGCGATTCCGTCCCACGTGTTGTTCCTGATGACATTATCGATTACAAAAAGCTCCGCCCCTTCGCGTCCCATGAGGCCGCCGATCCCCACCACCACCGATTCGGGGCGGTTGGTATTATCGGCTATTAGACATTCTCTCACAGTTACACGTCCCCATTTTACCACCACGGCCGCGTCGGTGGCGGCGCCGTCGAGATCACGAACTCCACCCGTGATTTTGAGATTCGCCATTTCCGAATCGTAACTTCGCAAAAACAAAACGCCATATCCGGCGTTGGTCACCAGCACTGTCGAGTCGCAGCCCGATCCTTTAATGACCAGTCCTTTATTTTCGATCAAAAATCCCCTGCTGGCGTCGACGTCGGTTTTATGATCCTGGCAGTTGCCGCAAAGCTTCTCGCGGAATGAATATCTCTGAGAAACATAAAACCCGGGAGCCAACAGCAGGGTATCGCCGTCCCCGGCCGCGTTGATAGCCATCTGTAAATCGCGATATGCATTGCCCATTGTCCCGTCTCCGCGTCCGCCATTCGGGATATCGTCGACATAGATTGCGGCTCCGACAAGCTCCGTCGCCAAAAGCATGATCGCAGACAGGATCATCATCCGAATTCTCATGTTTCTTCTCTACGGGATGGATCGATTTCAGTCAAGCTCTTTCGTTTTAGCGTCCGAGTCGCCTGGCCCGATTCTCTCCTTTTACCAAAATTGGGGCGAAAATATCGACCTGCTCCCATAATATGGCGGCTTTCCCATCAAAAACCGCCAGGCCTCCAGACAATAGGTTCTTGATGTCGCCACAACATCATGTTCATCAATATCTTACAGGGCAGTATCGGCCGGAAAATGATATGAGCAGCCGGCAGATATTTTGCTCTTTACTTATGGAACCCGGGGGACGGGAGGTATTATGCTCATCAATACGTATGCCAATGGAATGACCGGTTTGAACAATATGATCCATAACGCTAAAGATCTGGCCAAAGCGATTGAGAAGTTATCGTCCGGTTACAGGATTAATTCCGCCGGCGACGATCCCGCCGCTCTGGTGATCTCCACGCAACTGCGGTCGGCTATCGCGGCCATATCGAAACAGATCGAAAGCCTCGATCATCAATACAATAAATATGCGGCGGCGGAGGGCTACCTCGCCTCGATGCAATCGAATCTTCTGGAAATGCGCGACGTGGCCATGGCCGCGGCAAACGAGGGAACAACCACGGAAGAAATGAGAGCCGCCTACCAGAATATTCTTAATAGGAACATCGAGGGATATAACCGAACGCTGGGAAACGCCTCCTACGGATCACAATCGCTTCTTGACGGTTCTTCCGGCTCGGCGGCCGATCTCGATCCCCTTTCCGGCCTCGACATTACCGATGTCGAGAGCGCCCAACGGGCCACGGCGATAATCGACGATAAAATAAGCGAGCTTCTAAATCTGCGGGCAGATATCGGCGCGACACAGAAATATGAGTTCCAATCTCAAAGCGATAATCTTCAAAACCAGCTTTTCAACCTTACTCAATCCGAATCGGCCATCCGGGACACCGATATGGCCCTGCAATTCGTGGAGATGATTCGCGCAAAAATAAAACAAATGGCCGCGATTTACGTCGAGGCGCATCGGGAGCAAATCACCGAATCGATTATGAAAATCCTGACCTCGTAGGCCGCCACGCGGATGAGGAAGACTTCTATTTTCTAAAATGATCGTAACCTCGCAATTTCAATTCCTGTCGACCGCCGTCGCCGGCGATCAGCGTCAAGGATGCGCCATCGGTAATCCTGCCTATGGGAAAATACCGGCAACCGCCTGATTTCAAGGACGATTCGATATCCGGCGAATGTTTTTCCGGCGCCGTTCCCAGTAGAATATAGTCCTCCCCGCCATGCAGAACAAAATTCTCTATATCAAGTCGAAATTGTCGGCAATATTCCCGGAGCTCGGCGGCAAGGGGTATCTTATTTATTTCGACAATCGCCCCTACTCCGGATTGCCCGCATATATGGCCGAGATCGGCGGCCAGACCGTCGGATATGTCGATCAGCGAATGTGCTTTCCCTGTAGACGCCAGGATCCGGCCCGCTTTCGTTTGCGGAACAGGATCAAAATGAGCGGCCAGAAAAAGTTCCTTATTCGCGAAATCGCGATTGTTTCTCAACAGATCCAGACCCGCCGATGATAACCCCGGTTCCCCGGTGATAAACACGATATCGCCGACCATCGCCCCCTTGCGGTACAGAATCTCCGTCTCCCGCGCCTCACCGGTCAGGGCTACGTTCATTACCAGACGGTCCGGAGATAAAACCGTATCGCCCCCGAGAACGTTTATCTCAAATTCAGCGGCGATAGAATTAAGGCCGCCGTATATTTTATCGAGATATTCCGTCTCGAAATTCTCCGGAATTCCAATAGAGACGAACGCCTCTCTCGGCGTCCCCCCCATAGCGGCTATGTCGGAAATGCTCGCCGCCAGCGATTTCCTCCCGAGCAGTTCGGCGGGGATCTCCCCGCGACGGAAATGAACGTCCTCGATAAGCATATCGGCGGTCAAGAGAATCGCCAGGTGGTCCGAAACCCGAAAAACCGCGCAGTCATCGCCTATACCCGCGATCACGCCGTCCTTACGATGCAGGCTTCCCTTTGAAACCCGGTCAATGAAAGCAAACTCGCCGAGATCGCTGATTTTCATAATAGATCGTCCTCGAATCCAAGATAATCGCGCGCGCCGGTCTATACAACCCAAAAACAAAATACCGCCGGATTCAAAATCCGACGGCATTTCCGGGTGGCGCTGATCGCCATCTATTTGTTGGTTTTGAAAGGTTCCACCAATAGCCGCTCAAACGTGCTTTTGTCGATCTTATAGACGCTATCCCGGCCTTTGACTATAACATACCTTTCCTCGTCGACATTTACCGGATCGCTGATAGCTATCTCCGCCTCTTTGCCGGTCATATCCCCTGCCCGTATGATATTCCTCGGATTACTCAAACCGAATTGATCCTTGAATGCGGGATCGACTACCCCTTTGGCCCGCAGGCCGGATATTGCGGACGCGAGGCCTCGAATCTTGCTTTCCTCCAGTTTCGACCCTTTCTCGGGGGAAATCTGTATCCAGGCTTTTGACGGCGCCGAGAGCGTGTCCTCGGAAGGTATCTCCACGTTGGCGAACTCAAACGCGGTCTTCCCTTTGAGGATTCTGATCGATGTCATATTATTGCGGTCGATATCGTAGAGTTTCAGCTCCAGCCAGCGGTCCGCGGGAAGTTTCCTTTCGGGCGGAGCGTTCCAGGCGGCGAAACGAGAAATGAAGTTCTCTCCGGCAAGATATATTTTCGGCGAGCCGGCCAACCTTATAAAACACTCGCGTCCCGTCCCGCCCCCTTTGCCCACATAAAGGTGTAAAAGCTTATTCCGGGCGGAATCATAAAATTCTATCTGCAGGGCTTTTTCATCGGTGATCTCGAAATCCGCAAAAAGATCCGCCGACTCTCCCCGCACCGATCCGCTGGCGTTCCTCAAGTCGTCGATCAGCTTCTGGACGTCGCTTTGCTTGGCGGGCGCGTTGTACTCGCTGGCCACCACCCAGTCGGTTTCGAGCTTTTGAAAATGAAGCCCCGAATCGGGATAATGCTGTTTGAAGACGTTAATCCCGGTCACGCTGTCGGGGTCAAACGACAGTTTTAATTCATCCAGGGTTTCCGGCGTGCCGGTCGCCCTGTCGAAACCCTTCTGAATATAAGATACTGCCAGCAAGACGATAAAAAGCGTCGCCAGAATATAAATCATTTTCTTGTTCATCGGGCGCCTCCCGCGGCCTGATCGAGCAACCGTCGATAGGCCATTCTCCGATCGCGCCTCATCAGCATCCTGACGACTCCGTAAGCGATGATGGCCGCCGGTACAAGCAGGATCGTAAACAGCCTCCAGAGGTTTTTTGCCAGGGGCGAGGTTTCCTCCAGGAAACGAACCTGGATAGATTTGCTTCTTATGTGAAGGAGATCTTCGCTCAAGGTCAAACCCTCCACCGCTTTTAATATCAGATCCTCGTGCGGCGGCCACTGCCCGCGATATTTGCCGTCGGGAATAAATTGATCGGTGAATATCTCGCTGGCTCCGATGAAAATCAGCTTCGCGGAGGCCGGGTTTATTGTTTCGACAACCGATGTTGCCTCGACCGAATCGGGCAGATCCTGCCAGCGGGGCGGGGCCTGATTCTGGTATGGATCAGGGAACTGCCCGGAGACAAGCACGGCCAGCGGCTGGGAACCGATCATTTCGTCGGCTGCCGGCCTGGTGTTGCCGGCGGTCAACGGTATTCCGCTGTAGCTCATCTCCCAGGTTTCCTTGCTTGAACTGATAAGGACTATCGTGTCAAGGCCGAGTTGATCCAATTTACCCTTATCTACTGTCACTCTCGATCCCCAGAGATATACCATCGGCCCCAGGTTGGCGGTGAAAGCCATATCCTGGTTCATATTCTCCGGGCTGATCCTTATCTGCACCGGCGATTGAACGTCGAGGGAAACCGGCAAGGATAAAAAGCCACCCGCCATGGATCCCTGGGTTTGGATGCTGAGTATCTGATTTTGCTTATCCATCAACATCTTGTCGCTGAGGTCAATCCCGTATTTATCCAAGAGATCGCCCACCCCCGGGGTCAATTCCGACGGCATGACCATGACGTCCCCCCGGCCTCCGGGATTGTAATCATATTTGAATTTTTGAGCGGCCAGGATAACATCGACTCCGGAGTAAAGAGCTTTGGCGATCTCGTATCTCTGACGATCGGAGAGATCCTTCGGTTCCAGAACGATCAAGGTCTTGAGATCGTCGGGCAAGGGTTCTTTCGACGATAAATCCACCCTGGAGACGTTATAGCCGAGCTGTCTCAAGGTTTCCGTGAGATTCATATAACGATCATTCTTGTCGGGGACTTCCTGCCCCATCCTTCGCATGATCTCTCTCATGCGGGGATCATTGTAACGGGGATCCATAGGTTCGTAGGGCGCCGCTATTGCCACAGTCGGGATTTTGGGCTGATCGAGCCGGAAGATTCGCGAGCAGATATCATACTCGAGGGTCGGCAGGCTTCCCGGCAGAACCTGCGGGATGATCTCGTCGGCCTTATCAAGGTAGGAAATCGTCAGCGTTGAATAAACCTTCTTGATCCCGACAGCGTCGCGCTCGGTCGTCCTTAAAGTAAACGGCGAAATACCTTTTTGCGCCAGAGAACCCGCCAGGGCCGTATCGGCGGTGGGATCCACGACTTCGAATTTGACTTTATCCGATATGTTGGAAAATTCGGATAGCTTGTCCGTGATATTCCGCTGAATGTCCTTCATACCCGGCGGCATCTCCTCCTCGGGAGTGACATAGTAACGGATGGTGACCTTGGTCCTTAAATCCCGAAGAATATTTTTGGCAGAATTGCTGATGGTGTAGATCTTGCCTTCGGTCGTATCCATCCTGCCGAGGGGAATCCTGAAGACAACCATATTCAAAACAGCCGCCACGGCGACCATGGCTACGGCCACGGCGGAAAATGTCAGATCGGCGTTGCGCCTCATCCTCTGTTCGACAGTCAATGTATTCAGAAAGAGAAAGGCGGCGATGAATGATATGAAGTAGATCAGATCATTAAGGGTGATGATCCCTTTATACATGCTCTCGAAATGGCCGAGTGAACCGACGGAGCGCTGCAGGAAAGTCCCCACTCCCCCGATCCAGGAATCGAGCTGGGCGGCCACCGGGAGCCATCCCAGAAAATGCAGGGCCATGCAACCCAAAACGGCCATAACCCATGACGTTATCTGATCTTTGAAAAGCCCCGAGAAAAACAGGCCGATGGACGTGTAAAGGCCGCCCAGAAATAGAAGTCCGAAATAGCCGCAGATAATCGGGCCCATATCGGGCTGGCCGAGGAATCCGATGGCGATCGGTATGGGAAGAGTGCCCGCCAAATAGAGAATATAAAAACCCAGGCCGGCCAGAAACTTACCGGCAACCAACTCATACGGTTTCATCGGTAATGATTGCAGGAGAGCAAGCGACCCGGTTTTCTGTTCCTCCGCCCACAGCCTCATCGATATTGCCGGGAGGAAAAACAGCATAAGCCAGGAATTGATCGAGAAAAAATCCCTCATCTCGGCCAACCCGGCCGCGAAAAAGAAAAAGAACATATAAAGTCCCGAGCAAACCGCAAGAATGGCCACTATGAAAATATAGGCTATCGGAGAGTTAAAATAGGAGGAGAACTCCCGCTTGAAAATCGTGGCGATATTCTTCATTTTTCATTCCCTCCTAAGCCGCTGGCTCGCGTTTGAGATTCCTGCCGCCGAATTTCACATGGTATCGGAAAGCGTCCTCCAGCGAGCCCTTTTCCGACGATAACTGCCTTACCGGCCAGCCCTTCTTATGCACGGTTTCCGTCAACCCGGACCATAAATCCCCGGAGCCGTCCGACTCTATTGTCGCCTTCGCGAAGCCCTTTTCTTCCGTCACATTAAAATCGAACGCGATATGCCGTTTGAGATCGTCCAGGGCGCCCCTAAGATCCCCGCCCGAGGCGCCGACAATCAATACAAAACGCTGCCTATTTAAAACCGACGACCGCAGATCCTCGATAGTGCCGTCGGCTACTATCACTCCCTCGTTGATAATCACCACACGGTCGGAAATCGCCTCCACCTCTTGAAGGATATGCGTGGAAAAGATAACCGTCTTTTCATGGGCCAGCGATTTTACCAGGTCGCGAATCCCGATAATCTGGATAGGGTCCAGTCCCGACGTCGGCTCGTCGAGTATGAGTACCTCCGGATTGTGTATCAACGCTTGCGCCAGGCCGACCCTCTGACCGAAACCGCGCGAAAGCGTGCCGACCGTAGTCCGGTAAACTTCTCTTAACCCGCAGGCGTTGACCGTATAATCAGCCCTTCGTTTCAGCTCGGCTCCGGCCAGACCGCGAGCCTTGCCGACGAAATCAAGATACTCCGCGACCTCCATCTCGGGGTAGAGAGGCGGACTCTCGGGCAGATAACCGACCCTCCTGCGGATCTCAAGCGGCTCTTTGAGCAGGTCGAATCCGGCTACTCTGGCGTTTCCCGACGAGGGGACGATTTGAGTAGTGAGGATTCTCATCGTGGTGGTCTTGCCGGCGCCGTTGGGACCGAGAAGTCCGACCACCTCTCCCTTGACCGCCTTAAATGAGGCGTTGGAAACGGCTGCTACCTGACCGTAATTCATACATAAGCCGTTGGCTTCAACCATGCTTGGTTCCTCTTTCTCAATAGTTCATCAAATCGTTCTTTTCAGCGCCCATAATCTGTCAGAATAAAATTTTACTTCCGACATCTTTCAAAGTTCGTAAAGATATTAAGAAAAACGGTAAATATCCACTATTATTGAGCCCCAAATAATATTGCCACCGGAATCTTCCGGGAAATCCGATTATTAATCCGATACCGGGGATCATTCGTGTAAATTAATGTTTACAAAGCGGCAGCTTTCAAAAAGCCTCACGGGGTATTTCATCGTTCGGAGATTGCCCGAAAAAAAACGCCCGAAAATCGGCCTGGCACAAACCAGGGGTTTTCAATGCGCGAGAAGACTGTCCGATGTTACGGTTCTGAACACGAAATCGCTTTCTATCTTCACTATTCATAATTTATCTATAATCTCCGCCCCCCATATCGATATACTTTAGAAAAGAGGAGTTTTCAGGATGCTCGATAGAATGACAATCATGAAAAAACTGCTGGCAACCGGCGTAATAGATCGGGAGACTCTGATTCAGATCAAGCTTGCCTGCCAGAATCGTCAATCGATTACCCTTAAGGTCTTGGCCAATTACACAAAAATGTCGACGTCCGAAATCAGGACATTTTTCGAAAAGCACTTCAATATGCCCAAGGTGGATCTCAATTCTATTGTTCTGAATCCCGAGATCGTAAACCTCGTCCCTGCCGATGTTGCGCTGACCCACTTGATCGTGCCGGCGTTCAGGATTGTGGACAAGACGCACCTGGCGGTTTCAAACCCTCTCGACTTAGACGGACTCGAAGAAATTTGTAAATATACCGGAGAAAAATGCAGCATATTTCTTTCGCCGGAAGATCAGGTTATCACGGCTATTAATAATTCTCGAAAATCCCAGGCCCGGAAATATGATTGTGAGAATAATTACACTTCATGAGTACCTTAATGAAATTTCTATGATTAACTGATCATTCGGTCATGTTTTCCAAATGTTTGTAAATCAGACAGTTAACTTATGTCTATAGGCAAGAGAGTTAAGCCAGCTTTGTCATAACTCTGGACCTATTTTTTCCGACCGATAATAATTCTATCAATTCCGGCCAAATCTTTGGTTATCTCAAGCTCTTTAAGACCCGCGGAAATCATCATTTTACTCACGGTTTCGGCCTGGCCTAAGCCCGCTTCGAAGGCTAATATTCCGCCGGGTTTGAGCAGAAATTTCGAGGCTTTGATGATAATCTTGAAGAATCGCAGCGGATCACCGCGGCTGAAAAGGGCCACGGCAGGCTCGAATTCCCGCACCTCCGGCATCAGGCTTTCTTTATCGTCCTCGGATACGTATGGCGGGTTGGAAATCGCACAATCGAATGCCCCCAGTGATCTCATAAAGTCCGGATCGTCGATATCCCCCTGGATGAGCCGCAGGCTGTCGGATACGCCATTTAAGGCGGCGTTTTCGCAGGCAAGATCGAGCGCATCGGGGCTGATCTCGATGCCGGTTACTTTCGATCCTTTGATATTTTTTGCCAGCGCTACCGCGATATTACCGCTGCCGACCCCTATATCGAGAATCGATGGCGTATCTTCATTTTTCAATTTCTGAATGATGGTTTCGACCAGAACTTCGGTCTCCGGCCGCGGGATGAGGGCTCTTCTATCGCATTTGATAATAACGCTATAGAACTCGGTGGTCCCCGTGATATACTGCAGGGGAACTCGATGAGTTCTTTGCTCTACCTGCTGTTTATATCGATTTATCTCGGAAGTTGACGGCTTTTTCCCTCGGCTGATTATCAGCTCGGAACGGCTGAGATTGAGCGCGTGGCGAATCAATATCTCGGCGGAAACGATGTAATCATCGATACCGGCGGCTTTGAGCTTTTCCTTTCCCCAATCCAGCAGGGCGCCGATATCCAGAGTCTCGTCAGACGCCAAATATCTCTCTCTCGAACTTCGAATTCGGCGCGACCGCGAAGATCCGGCCATCATGGCAGCGCCCGCCAGCCATGCGAATCCGATAAGCGGTCTCGACCCGCCCGCTTCGGCGATTGTCCCGATCCGCGCTTCTGACCGCGGCCGGGTAAATAATTCCACCCGCTGCAATCGCCGCCGCCGTCAAACCGGCATATCGTATGAATCGACGTCTTTTCAAAGGCACACTCCTTAGCGCTTGGGTGATAATATCATATATCCCAGGTTGATTCTGATTGTCGGACCGGAATAATCATAACTCTTCCGCGGTACGCCGGTAAATTCGTACTGCTGCCATTTCATTCTGAAATCCATCTCCATGAAAAACGCCCGATTGAAATAATGCCTGATCCCGCCAATACCGGCGATCCATACGCCCCCTTCTGTTTTTATGGAATAGTCGTTCTCATCGGTAAGCTCTCCGTAACCGGATTCCATGCCGCCTACGAGCGACGTTCTGCCCGACTCCGTAATCTCATAAGCATAATCGCCGACCAGTCCGATTCCCCATGACTTCAAATCGGCGCTTTGCGTACCCCCGCGGTCTATTGTCTTCGCATAATAATCGAAAATCAGGCCCACCCGAAAACCGTCGGCGAAACCGTAGAAAATTCCAGGCTCCCAGGCGATATTATCCACTATATCCAGCCCCGATCGACTGTTGTTCAAATACTCCAATTTGGCCATGGGGTTGTACTCGAACCCGAAATTCACCGATACACCTCCCGAGGCCGAAGAAGAAATAAGGGCCCCAAAAATCGTGGCCGAAACAAAGCCGGAAAGTCTCACCGCTTAAGCGACATTCAGATTGAAATTGTTGATTTTCATAAAAGGCGCCAGCATCAACGCCCCGTATTGCGGAATCAAACGCTGCTCTTTCGATATCATCTCGGCCTCGCCAAACGCGTCAAGCATAGACTGCTGCACGCGCATATCCACCACGGGTCGGGTAATCTTCCCCCCCTCGATCAAGAACGTTCCGTCGCGCGTATAGCCGGTCACCATGGTTTTCATCGGATTCAGGAAATTGAGATACCAGAAACGGGTTATGTAGATGCCCGAATTTACCGAGGCGATCATTTCATCGATGCTGCTCGAGCCTCCCGCCAGCGTCATGGCCTTGGGATACGGTCCGTAGCTGTTATCCGGCGGAAGTG
>Ga0214473_10006533_pt1 | contig 13896 bp, 8 predicted proteins | sample RVTome_7_FD_203509 | JGI IMG/M metagenome (GOLD analysis project Ga0214473, IMG submission 203509) | Soil microbial communities from uranium-contaminated site in the Upper Colorado River Basin, Wyoming, United States - RVT98D197 | ecosystem: Environmental > Terrestrial > Soil > Contaminated >... | reverse complement strand
TCGCGCGCCATCGCGGACGTCGACCCCGAGACCTCGGTGCTCTTCGACACCGGCCAGATCCTCTGCTACGCGCCGAGCTTCTTCCGCGCCTCGTCCCGCTTCGTCCACACGAACAACGGCCACTTCATCCGCATGGGGTGGAGCGTCCCCGGGGTGCTCGGCGCCAGGCTCGCGAACCCCGACCACCCCGCCATCGCCTTCGTCGGCGACGGCTCGTTCATGATGACCGGCACCGCGGTGGCGACCGCCGTCGAGTACGCGCTGCCGGTCGTCTGGGTCGTGATGAACAACCGCTCGCTCGTCTTCGAGCGGCGGATGGACAAGGTCTACGGCCGGCACATCTTCTGCGACTACCGGATCGAGGCGACCGGCGAGCTGTGGAACCCGGACCTCGTGCGGATGGCGGAGTCGATGGGCGCCCGCGGGCTGCGTCTGGGGCGGCGGTCCGACGTGCGCGCGGTGATCACGGAGGCGCTGCGGACGCCGGGACCGGTGGTGGTGGACGTGGAGATGGACGTAGCCTCGCCGGTCTACAACCCAACGTCATTCGCCTACGCCGACCACTTCGGGCTGCGCGGGCTCGAGAGCCCGCCGTTCTGAGGAGCCGCCGCTACCGCCGTCTCCGGGCGTGGCCGTTGACGTGGAACAGGAGCAGCCCTGTCTCATGCCCCCCCTGAAGCCTCAGTCCTCCAGGTAGATTCCGTTGTGGCCGACGCTGTGGGCCCACTTAGAGGTCGGGAAGTAGGTGAGCCCGTGGGGACCGGGATTGGTACGGATCGAGCGGATCACTTCGCCCGTCGTGGTGTCGATGACGGCCACCTCGCCGTGGTACCGGCCGGTGATCCAGAACTGCTTGCCGTCCGGCGAGAGCTGCCCCATGTCCGGGCTGCCGCCGATCTTCCACTCCTTGACCACCTTCCTGGACGCGACGTCGATGATCGAAATGGATCCGCCCAGACGGTTGCTCACGTAGAGCGACTTCCGATCGTGGCTCATGAGGATGCCGTGGGTGCCCTTCCCCGTGGGGATGAAAGCGATCTGCTTCCACAGGTCCGGGTCGATCACGTGGACGCCGTTCTTCTTCTGATTCGCGACGTACATGAGATGGCTCCCGGGCACCCGCACGACGTCGATTGGCAAGCCGCCCACCTGCATCGTGCCCGCTACTTCCAGCTTGGCGAGATCGACCTTCACGAGCCACCCTGAGTACTCCGTGCTGGCCACGAGATAGCTGCCGTCGCGCGAGAAGGCCATATGGTCCACGCCCGGCTGCGGAATTGGCACGCTCTTCACCAGCGTCCAGGTCTGCGGATCGCGGAAATCGAGCCGCCGGTAGCGCTCCGCCACCACTACCGCGTACTTGCCGTCCGGAGTGAAGTAGAGGTTGTAGGGATCGAGCACCGGAACCTCGCCCACGACCTTCGCGGTCGAGGGATCGATGACCGTCAGGGAGTTGCCCTTCGTGTTGTTGACGTAGAGCCGGGTCAGGTCCCACGAAGGGGTGACGTGATGGGGCTCCTTGCTGGTCGGATAGGTCCCGATGATCTGAAAGGTCTTCGGATCGATCACGTGCACGGTGTTCGCGACCGTGTTCGGCACATAGACGCGCTCCGGATAATGGCCCAGGGCGCTCTTGCCGGCCTCGTGCGGGTTCGCCACGGCCGGCAGCGTCACCGGGCCCTTCTCCGCCTCGGCCGGGGGAGGGGGCCCCGCATCGCGCCCGTGGCTGTGGGGGCCCGTCTCGGCCCCCTGAGCCACTGCGCTCAGGCTGAGGAGAGAAAAGACCAGGAATCCCCAACGTCCGACCCGGCGTCTGCGCTTCATGGAACGTCTCCTGTGCGAGTTCGCACTGCGCGCGGCCCGCCCGAGGCGGGCCGCATCGCGATATAAGACCATGGTGCTCTACACGGCGATCGCACCTGTGCCTCGCCGACCACTGCCAGGAACTCGGTATGGGCGTCGCGGCAGTCGACGATGACGGGCTCGAGCCGCCGAGGGGCCACGCATAATATCCCTCCCGAAGGGCGTCTCATCCTACCTTTTCCCGCCCTCCAGCGGCATGAGGACGGGACGTTCGACGCTCGGCCGCTCCAGCGCCTACAATGATGCCTACGACGCCCTTCATCGAGCACGCGTATCTGGAGCCGGAGGCGGCCCTGGCCTTCGTGGACGCCGACGGCCGCGTCGTGATCCACACGGGCACCGCGCATCCCCACCTGCACCGCCTGGAGGTCTCGCGCGCGCTGGGGCTGCCCGAGGACCGAGTGCGCGTCGTGGCCGTCGCGCTCGGAGGCCACTTCGGCGGCCGGGTGGACGTGGCCATGCACTGCATCCTCGGCGTGGCCGCCTGGCGTCTCGGTCGTCCCGTGCGGTGCGTCTACACGCGCGAGGAATCCTTCACCAGCACCACCAAGCGCCATGCGTTCGAGATCCGCGGCCGCCTCGGGGCGGCCCGTGACGGGCGCATCAGCGGCCTCAGGCTCGACATGACGGCGGATGGCGGGGCCTACGCGTCGGCCGGCAAGTCCGTCATCATACGGGCGGCCGTCTCGGGCGCCGGCCCCTACGACATTCCGGACGTGTGGCTGGGCGGTCAGGCGGTCTACACCAACAACACGCTGGCCGGGGCCATGCGCGGCTTCGGCGCCCCCCAGTCCACCTTCGCGCTCGAGTCCCTGATGGACCAGCTCGCCAGACGCCTGGGAATCCACCCCATCGACCTGCGCGTGAGAAACGCGCTGCTTCCGGGGAGCATCCTGCCCACGGGGTTCCGCGTCGGTGAGGAGACCGCGGTCGTGGAGACCCTGGAGGCGGTCCGGCCCCACTACGACGAGGCGGTGCGCCGCACGCGCCAATCGCGGGGGAACGGCGAGGTGCGGCGTGGGGTCGGTGTGGCGTCAATGTGGTTCGGCATCGGCTCGACCGCCGGCGAGAGACCGAGCCACGCGGACGTCGAGTTGCTCCCGTCGGGCCGCGTGGTCGTGCTGGCCGGAGCCACCGATGCGGGCCAGGGGTCCGACCACGTCCTGCGCCGGGTCGCGGCCCAGGTGCTGACCGTGCCGCTCGATCAGGTGGACCTGGTGCGAGGCGATACCGATCTCACGCGCGACACCGGATCGTGCTCGGGCAGCCGGGTGACCTTCTACGTGGGGAACGCCGTAGGGATCGCCGCGGGCGTGTTGCGGGGGGCGATCATCAAGGCAGCGGCCAGGGAGATGGAGGCTCCGCCCGACATCCTGGAGATTCGCGACGGCCACGTGGTCGCGAGGGAAGCACCCGGGCGCCGAGTCGCGCTCGGGGACCTGGCCCGCCGGGCGGAGGCCGGAGGCGCCCGGCTCCGCGAGGGCGGCACCTACGACCCGGAGACGTGCCCCCTCGACCCCGCCACCGGCCTCGGCCGCCCCTACGCCACGTACGCCTCCGCCACGCAGGTGGCGGAGGTCGAGGTGAACGTGCGCACCGGCGCCGTCCGCGTGCGACGCGTGGTGGCCGCACACGACGTCGGGAAGGTGCTGAACCCCGCGGGGGCGCGCGGCCAGGTGGAAGGCGCCGTGGTCATGGGCATCGGCTTCGCGCTCACCGAGGAGTTCGTCCCCGGCGTCACGCGCGGCTTCGCCCACTACCGCATCCCGACGACCCACGACATCCCCGAGATCGAGACGATCTTCATCGAGCGGCCGGACCCGAAAGGACCGTTCGGCGGCAAGGGCTTGGGCGAGTGCGCCCTGATCCCCACCGCCGCGGCCGTCCTCAACGCCGTCGCCGACGCGACCGGGGTTCGCATCACGCATCTGCCCGTCACGCGGGATCGCGTGCGGGAGGGCGTGGCGGCGCAGGCTGAGTACTCACGAGGGCGGTAATCCGGGCGGCGACCCGAAGCAGGGTCTCCTGTGGCAACGGTCGCTCGGCTTGCTTAACCCGACGTGGTTCCGCTACTCTGCCGGTGGATGCGGTTACCTCTTCCCGCCCTCGACACAGATCTGAAGCGCTTCGGTCGTCGCGCCGAGTCCGCGCGTCTGACCCCTGGCGACGGATGAACGAAGCCGACACGTGCCGAAAGCTTGTCGTCCCCAAGCTGCAGGCCGCGGGCTGGGAGACCGAGCCGCACTCGATCGCCGAGCAGCGCACGATCACCGACGGGCGCATCGTGCCGGCGGGCAAGGGGTTCATCCGCCGGCCCCCGAAGCGCGTGGATTACCTGTTGCGCTACAGACGCGATTTCCCCCTCGCGGTCATCGAGGCAAAGGCCGCCTACAAGCTGGCGTCCGACGGCCTCCAGCAGGCGAAGGACTACGCGACAATGCTCGGGCTGAAATTCGCGTATGCGACCAACGGGCAAGAGATCGTCGAGTTCGACTTCCTCACAGGGCTCGAAAGCACCCGGGCAGACTATCCGACGCCCTCCGACCTCTGGCACCGCTACCGGGCGGTGGTCCGCCTGAGCGACCCCCAGGTCGATCAGTTGCTCACGCCCTTCAACCACGCGGTCGGCAAGGGCGAGCGCTACTACCAGCAGATCGCGGTCAACCGGGTGGTGGAGGCCATCCTGACCGGGCGGCGCCGCCTGCTCGTGACGATGGCGACCGGCACGGGGAAGACCGCGGTGGCGTTCCAGATCTGCTGGAAGCTCTGGACCGGCCGCTGGAATCGAACGGACGAACATCGCCGTCCAAGGATCCTCTACCTCGCCGACCGCAATATCCTCATCGACCAGCCCAAGGACGGGATCTTTGCGGAATTCGGCGATGCGCGGTGCAAGATCGAGTCGGGCGAGGTGGTCAAGAGCCGGGAGATGTACTTCGGGATCTACCAGGCGCTGGCCGAGGACGAGCGGCGCGTGGGCCTGTTCCGCTCCTTCCCAACCGACTTCTTCGACCTCGTCATCGTGGACGAGTGCCACCGCGGAAGCGCGCGTGAGGAGAGCTCCTGGCGGGTCATCCTGGATTACTTCCAGCCGGCCGTCCAGCTCGGCATGACCGCCACGCCGCTGCGCGAGGAGACCCGCGACACCTACCTCTACTTCGGGGATCCCATCTACCAGTACAGCCTGCGGCAGGGGATCGACGACGGCTTCCTCGCGCCCTACCGGGTGCATCGCGTGGTCACCGAGTGGGACGCGGCCGGCTGGCGGCCGAGCAAGGACGAGCTGGACCGCTACGGCCGGTCCATCCCCGAGGACGAGTACCACACCAAGGACTTCGAGCGGATCGTGGCCCTTCGCGCGCGCACCGAGACGATCGCCCGGCACCTCACCCAGTTCCTCCAAAAGACCGACCGCTTCGCCAAGACCATCGTCTTCTGCGTCGACCAGGAGCACGCCAGCGAGATGCGCACGGCGATATCCAACCTCAACCGTGACATCGTGGCGCAGGACCCCGACTACGTGTGCCGCGTCACCGCCGACGAGGGCGACATCGGACGCGGCCACCTGGGTCGGTTCCAGGACGTCGAAACGAAGGTGCCGGCGATCCTCACGACGTCCCAGCTTCTCACCACCGGCATCGACGCGCCCACCTGCAAGAACGTGGTGCTCGCCCGGGTGGTCGGATCCATGACGGAGTTCAAGCAGATGATCGGCCGCGGCTCGCGCGTGCGCGACGACTACGGCAAGCTCTGGTTCAACATCATCGATTACACCGGATCGGCGACCCGCCTGTTCGCCGACCCGGCATTCGACGGCGATCCGGTCCGGCTGACCGAAGAGGAGATCGCGAAAGACGGGGAGGTCAAGGCGGTTCACGAGACGATCGCCCCCTGGAGCCTGACGACCGGGAGCGACACCGAGCCCGAGATCATCGAGCCGCCGGCCGACGAGCGGCGCAAGTTCTACGTCGACGGCGGTCGGGTCGAGATCGCGGCGCACCTCGTGTACGAGCTCGATCCGGATGGCAGGCAGCTCCGTGTGGTCCGGTACACCGACTACGCCGCGGAGAAGGTCCGCATGCTCTGCCCGACCGCACCGGCGCTGCGCGCCCGCTGGGCCGACCCGGTGAAGCGCTCCGAGATCATCGAGAAGCTGGAGGAGCGCGGCATCGACTTCACGAAGCTGGCCGAGGTCGCCGGACAACCGGAAGCCGATCCTTTCGATCTCCTCTGCCACGTGGCCTTCAACGCTCCGCTGCGCACCCGGCGCGAGCGGGCGCAGCGCCTTCGCGAGACCCGCAAGGACTTCTTCGATCGCTATGGGCCGGAGGCCCGCCAGGTGCTCGAGGAGCTGCTGGAGAAGTACGCCGAGCACGGCGACGCCCAGTTCCTCCTGCCCGACGTGCTGCGGGTCCCACCGCTCTCCGAGCATGGCACCGTGGCCGAGATCATCGAATTGTTCGGTGACGCGGAGAAGCTGCGCGCCGCCGTGACCGAGCTCCAGGCCGAGCTCTATGCCGCCTAGAGCGAAGGCAGCCCCCGTCGTCGCTACCACCGCCCAGGCGCTCGGCTCGCTGCTCAAGTCCGCGCGCGACATCATGCGCAAGGACAAGGGCCTGAACGGCGACCTCGACCGGCTGCCCCTCCTCACCTGGATCATGTTCCTGAAGTTCCTGGACGACCTGGAGGCGCAAAGGCAGCAAGGGGCGGCCCTCGCCGGGAAGAAGTTCCGGCCGGCGCTGGAGCCGCCGTATCGCTGGCGCGACTGGGCGGCCAACCCGCAGGGGATCACCGGCGACGAGCTGCTGGCCTTCATCAACCAGGACGAGACCGTCCGCCCCGACGGCAAGCGCGGGGCCGGCCTCTTCGCGTACCTGCGCCGGCTCACGAGCGCCAACGGCGACGACCGCCGTGATGTCATCGCCACCGTGTTCCGCGGCGTCGACAACCGCATGAAGAGCGGCTACTTGCTCCGCGACGTCATCAACAAGATCGCCGGCATCCACTTCACCGCGAGTGACGAGCTGCACACCCTGGGGGCGCTGTACGAGTCCCTGCTGCGCGAGATGCGCGATGCGGCCGGCGACTCCGGCGAGTTCTACACGCCACGGCCGGTCGTGCGCTTCATGGTCGCCGTGACGGACCCGCGCCTGGGCGAGATGGTGCTCGACCCGGCGTCCGGCACCGGCGGCTTCCTCGTCGAGGCGTTCAATCACCTCGCCGCGCAGGTCCAGACCGTGACCGACCGGAAGGTGCTGCAGGAGCGGTCGCTCTTCGGCTACGAGCCCAAGTCGCTCCCGTATCTGCTCTGCCAGATGAACCTGCTGCTACACGGCCTGGACGCCCCCCAGATCGACCCGGGCAATGCCCTCCGCCACAAGCTCTCCGAGATCGGCGAGAAGGAGCGCGTGGACGTCATCCTCACCAATCCGCCCTTCGGGGGCGAGGAGGAGAAGGTCATCCAGGGCAACTTCCCCGAGGACCGGCAAACCGCCGAGACGGCGCTGCTCTTCCTCCAGCTCATCATGCGCAAGCTGCACCGCCGGCCGACTCCGACCGGGCGGCCGGCGCGCGCCGCCGTTGTCGTTCCCAACGGAACGCTCTTCGGCGACGGCGTCTGCGCCCGGATCAAGGAGGAGCTGCTCAAGGACTTCAACCTCCACACCATCGTCCGCCTCCCCAACGGGGTCTTCGCCCCCTACACGAGCATCCCGACCAACCTGCTCTTCTTCGACCGCTCCGGCCCCACCCGGGAGGTCTGGTACTACGAGCACCCGCTGCCCGAGGGCCGCAAGAACTACACCAAGACCGCGCCGCTCCAGTTCGAGGAGTTCGCCGCGTGCCAGGCCTGGTGGACACAGCGGGAGGAGAACGAGCGCGCGTGGACGGTGCCGGCTGCCGACCTGCTCGCCAGCAACTGCAACCTCGACCGGAAGAACCCGCGTGCCAAGCAGGACATCACCCACCTGCCGCCCGAGCAAATCGTGGCCAGCATCCTCGAGAAGGAGCAGCGCATCGCGGAGATCATGGGCCGCATTCAGAACCTCCTCGCGCAGAGCACGGACTCATGACGCGTCTTCGCCGTACCGCTGCGTCGAGCTATCCAGCGCTGGTCAAGGATCTCAGCGGCCTGCTCGAAACTGCTCGACGCAGTTCGGCCCGCGCCGTCAATGCGTTGATGACCGCCACCTACTGGGAGATCGGGCGGCGGATCGTCGAGTTCGAGCAGCGTGGCGCGAAGCGCGCGAAATACGGGGCGGAGCTGCTGGAGACGCTGTCGGCCGATCTCACTCGGCGATTCGGCCGGGGCTTTTCGCGTCCCAACTTGCAGCGTTTTCGGGAGTTCTATCTCCGGTCCCCGCTAAAGCAGATTCGCTCGACAGCGTCGAGCAATTCCGAAGCAGTGATTCGGAAATCCCAGATCGGGGTTCTAGCAGACGCATTCCCTCTGCCCTGGTCGCACTACGTCTTGCTCATCGGCCGGGCGCGCTCGACCGAAGCACTGGCCTTCCATCACACCGAAGCCCTGCGGGGCGGCTGGTCGGTCCGTCAGCTCGACCGCCAGATCGCCTCTCAGTTCTACGAGCGCACAGTCCTTTCCAGGAACAAGGCCGCCATGCTCACCAGGGGCGGGCAGGCCAAGCCCGGCGATGTCCTCACGGCCGACGACCAGGTGCGCGACCCGCTGATCCTGGAGTTTCTCGGCCTCAAGGACGAGTACTCCGAGAACGACCTGGAGGCGACGCTCGTCCTCCACCTCGAGTCCTTCCTGCTCGAGCTCGGCGGCGAGTTCGCTTTCATCGGCCGCCAGCGCCGCCTCCGCATCGGTGACGAGTGGTATCGAGTCGACCTCCTCTTCTCCCACCGCCGCCTCCGTTGCCTCATCGTCATCGACCTCAAGGTCGGCAAGTTCACCCACGCCGATGCCGGCCAGATGCACCTCTACCTCAACTGCGCCCGCGCCCACTGGACGCACCCCGGCGAGAACCCGCCCGTCGGCCTCATCCTCTGCTCGCAGAAGAACGAGGCCGTCGCCCGCTACGCCCTCGAAGGCCTGCCCAGCAAGGTCCTCGCCCGCGAATACCGCCTCGCCCTCCCCGACGAGAAGCGCCTCGCCGAAGAGCTCGAGCGGACGCGCGAGCGGCTGGAAGCGCGCGGCCTAGGCGATCACCTTGGCACCACGCGCCAGTGAGTACCGTCTGGCCCCGCGTACGCCTCGGCGACGTCTTGCGCTTCACCCCGCGACCACTCGCAGTCGAGCCCGCCGGCACATACCGCGAGATCGGCATCCGATCTCATGGCCGAGGGGTCTTCCACAAGCCACCGGTGAGCGGTCTGGAAATTGGCGAGAAGAGGGTGTTCTACGTCGAGCCAGGTGATTTCGTCTTAAACATCGTATTTGCGTGGGAAGGCGCGGTGGCCGTCACTTCTGGCTCAGAGGTGGGGATGATTGCCTCACACCGTTTCCCCACCTTCCGGCCCGATCCGACGCGCCTCGAATCCAAGTACCTCCTCTGCTGGTGTCAAACCGAACCTGGACGGAATCTGCTTGATCGCGTTTCCCCGGGGGGCGCCGGCCGAAACAGAACCCTAAACCGCGCTGCTTTTCTCAACCAATATGTCCCGTTGCCACCCTTGGCGGAGCAGGGGCGGGTGGTGGGTCGAATCGAAACACTGGCCGCCAAGATCGACGAAGCCCGCATCCTCCGACGGCGGGCAGCGATCGACGTTGAAGGCCTTCTCATGCGTGCCACCGCTGCTCTGCTGGACGACGCCGGATGGGCGAGAATGCCACTGGGCGCGGTGTTGGCAGAATCACCCCGCAATGGCCTCTCGCCCAAGCCCGAGGTTGAGTCCGGCGGCCGCCCGATGCTCCGCATCAACGCGGTGTCCAGTTCGCCAACGCGCTTCGTGGACCTTAGCGCCGCTAAAGAAGTGGAGGTCTCCGATGAAGAGGCGAAGCCGTTCGTGCTTCAACATGACGACATCTTCATTGTTCGCTACAACGGAGACATCAATCGGGTCGCCAGGCCCGCAATCTACAAGAGGTCGAGCGGAATTCCTCCCGTGTTCCCTGACAAGCTCATGCGCCTTCGTCCGGATTCTGCGAAGATCCTGCCAGACTTCTTAGTGTTTGCGCTCGGCGCGCGCAGCGTTCGAGAGCAAATCGAGGCGCTCGGGAAAACCACGGCCGGCAACATAGGTATCAGTGGCGCGAGCGCGAAGTCGTTCATGGTCCCTGTTCCACCACTTCCCGAACAACGCCGGATCGTGGCCACATTGGACGCCCTGCATGCGGAGGCGGCTCACATAAAGCGTTTGCAAGCCGAAGCCGCTGTCGAGCTCGACACCCTGCTTCCCACCATCCTCAATCGCGCCTTCGAAGGACACCTCTGAAGGTGGGCGCAACAGGCGCGCCCGCGATGCCTCCCTATGGAAGCCTTGCTACCTTGCACGCGTGGGACTCCACTGTCGACACATAGTCCCGCCGGCCTCGTCCACATCGCCTTACCATCGCACACTGGAAACGAGTGGGTTATCTGCTGTAGATGCCCCATCCCGTGTGGATCGTCCGGGGCTTGTCCGCCGCGCGTCTCGGTCGCTCGCGGAATGGGAGCGGAAGCAGATCGTAAAAACCGAGCCGATGCGAGCCACTTTCGCCCTTGACCTCACGATACCCAGTCTCGAGATCTTCCTTGTTGAGTAGCAAGTACGGGATGCTCCCCCCAACTTCGGCCTTAATGCGGTCCTGAACGGGCTGCGGGTATTCGCCGACTTGCGCGGCGAGCACGATCAGACTCCCATGACATCTTGTGCCGATTGTAGCCATCTCCAGAAACTGGTTCACAATTTCGTCCCACACTTGAGCTTCTGGTGGCGTTCGCTCGAGGCGTTTGCACTCGCAGAATACGAGACGGCCGTCACAGGAGGCGAGGACGTCGATATCTCCGTACCGGGTAGCAGCTCGGTACTTCACACCCGGTAGCCACAAGAAGCCTTGGTTAGTCATCGCCCAGAGGAATCGACCTGTGAGGGCCACCGGAATGATTCCTTCCTTGATGGCGTGCCTGGCCGCCCGGTGAAGGGAGTAGCCGATAGGCACGCGCGCGGGGAGACTGATCCGGTGTCCGCAGTTCGTACATACAATCCTTCGCTCAATGCGCAGAGTCGGTACGAAATACTGCTGATTGCAGGATCGGCATGGGCCGATCTTCCAGTGCCGCGTGAGGATTCTTCGATCTGCCCAGTGTTCCAGGAGCGAATGCACCTTGAGGTTCTCAGGTGTCGAATGCTTCGCGTAATCAAGAAATCGGTGTCGCGAAACCCGCTTCATCCGCTCGGTTTCGTGGTCAAGTATCCGCTCGACCCGCTGAATGTAGCTGCCTCCGGCAAGCTCTCCCGCGCCAAGCTGACCCGCCCCTCGAATCTCCGAGGGCGTCTTGGTGTCCTCTGCCAGCGTGGTGAGGATCGTTCCGGATTGCCCAGAGAACGCCGACGCCGCGAGGAACAGCCCCCCGAACCGCTCGATGACCGGAAGGTAGCTGCTTCGCTTTTCGTCGGGGAGCGGCTCCACACCGTACTCGCGAAGGATCTCGCCGAGTATCTCGTCGCTGGTTGGTAAGTAGACGTTCACGACTTCCTTACGTCCCGAGCATCGGATGTTGATGCATTCACTGCCGTCGCCGGTGCGAGGGATGTGTAAGTGCTCGAAATTCGGCGGACACGGTCCGTTCAGCAGTTCGAACACTGCCGGGCTCGGGGGCAGCTGAAGTTCCTCGACGGCGCGCCCGGTCTTCACATCCTTCAAGAGATCGACGAACCAGGCTCTGGAGCCCAAGTCCTCGAATACCCGCGGCCTCGGGGGCTGAATAGTGAGCGTCCTGCCGGTGATGTCGACTGCCCACGTGGTCTCATATTCGCATGGGATCACCTCGGGAATTCGATTCCTCGGCGGTTCGTAGTCAACCCATACGATCGGAGACCCGGCCAAACACTTCTGAAACTCTTCCGCGAACCTCTGGCAGTCCCTTTCCTTCACCGCCTGGGAGGTTACCAAGCAGTAGTTCGGCCTGGGGCCGTAGGGCAAGAATGCGAGAAGCCATTCCCGGACCTTCTCTAGGACGGCCAGGTCGGTCGCCCCTTCAACGGGGATCGGGATGATCCACGCGGGGTGAATCGTGTCGCTGGCCGTTCGTAGATTCCAGAAAAGCGAAAGGTCTGGTACCGGGGACTGGACGAGCACGACTGTCGGGGCGAGAGCGCTGGCCGCGGAGATCCTCAAGTTAAGCGCGTGTCCGGTGACGTCAAGCCAGGAATGTTGCCACTTCTTGACGAACTCAGTTGCTAGATCGATGAACCCCAGGGTGGTGTTCGCGGTGAACGAAGTGGCTTCGTCGTAGTACTCCGTGCGAAGGGTCGGGTGGTGAATCCCGAACATCGCCGCACAGTAGACGGCCCAGGTCGACAGGGGTTCAGGCGTGACGAGCCTAAGCGTCTGCCTTCGGTGAGGGCGGAGGTATCGAGTCTGGAAGAGGTGGATCAGGGCGTGATCGACCAGGATGTAGTCCTCCGCATGGGCTTGCTCGATCTCTTGGACGAACTCGGGCCGCAATCGACCGTAGCCCCTCGGCTGGCAAGCTTGGCGAGTCGCTCTGGCCCAGTGTTCATCGTCGAGACCGATCCCATAGATGAACTCAGGCCGGGACTCCGCGAGGCGGAAGGTGGTGAGGTCGTCGGACGTCTTAGGATCGACTGCCAGGACTTGTCCGAAGCGGCCACCCCAGATTCGGCTGAGGAACTCGAAGGCGAGGCGAAGGTCTTCCTGGTCTGCGCTTCGATTAACGAGGACCGTGACCCGAGGTGGGCGGACGCGAATGTCGAGGAGTCGTTGAGCCATGTCGGTTACCACGCCAAGGAGGGCATCGGCTTCAGAATTCCGCAAACGTCAGCCTCGATGTAGCGCTGGAAATGCTCGCCGATCCGCGCCAGGCGCGGCGCCCACAGCCCGACGTCCTCGGGTTCAACGAGCATGGGCTACCGGTAGTCCCTGAGCAGGGTTACCAGACCAGCCCCGGCGGCGCGGCGATAGTACTGCTCGTCCGCAGTCAGGAGCACGCCATCCGGTCGCGAAAGCGCTACGGCATGATAGAGCGTGTCGAAGCCTCAGTCTGATATGCTCGAGAGCTGCCAGCGCCCGTCCGACATGGGCTCCACCGTCGCGGTGAGGGAAGATCCACTTCAGCACGACGCTGGCGCCCACGGCCGGCACCGTCACGGACGCCGGCCCCGCCTCGCTCGCGCGATCTGGCGCTGGCTGACCGGCCGGAGGCGCCGACCCAACTCGAGCAGTCGCGAGATGGCGCGCGCGCGCCGCTTCTGACGCTGGCGTTCTTCCACGGCCTGGCGCATGAGCTCCGTCAGCAGCGCGCTCTTGTTGGTCCCGGCGAACGCCTTGTTGAAGGCGGCGCGCATCTCATCGGGGACGCTGAAGTTCATGGTAGCCATGGCCGGTTCCCCCGGGACGCTCGAGTATTGAGATCTTCAACATTGTCGGACGCCGGCGGGCCACCGTCAAGAACCGACGCCGTGGCTGAAGGAGGCGGCCGAGGGGCGCAAGAGGTCAGTCGATCAGCGCGGCGTAGGTCAGGACGCGCAGCTCCCGGCGCAGCGGGTAGGACGACGAGGGCATGAGCTGCGTCATGAAGATGACGATGAGGTCCTCCGCCGGGTCGATCCAGAACGCCGTGCTGGCCGCCCCGCCCCAGGCGTACTCGCCTGCGGTCCCCAGGATCTGCGCCCGCGCCGGCGACTGCATGACCGAGAAGCCGAGGCCGAACCCCACGCCCGCGTAGGCCGTCTCCGTGAACATGCCCGCCTGGGCGAGGTCGGTCAGGTCCCGGCCGCCTGGCAGGTGGTTCATCGTCATCAGCTCGATCGTCTTCCGGCCGAGCAGGCGGACCCCGTCCAGGTCGCCCTGGTTGCGCAGCATCGCGGTGAAGCGGAAGTAGTCCGGCGCCGTCGAGACCAGCCCGC
>Ga0214473_10006532_pt1 | contig 13896 bp, 16 predicted proteins | sample RVTome_7_FD_203509 | JGI IMG/M metagenome (GOLD analysis project Ga0214473, IMG submission 203509) | Soil microbial communities from uranium-contaminated site in the Upper Colorado River Basin, Wyoming, United States - RVT98D197 | ecosystem: Environmental > Terrestrial > Soil > Contaminated >... | reverse complement strand
ACAATCGTGGACGTCTCAGATGGAGCAGTCGAAGTGATCAGGAAGGGCGTGATTTCTCAGGAGCAGATCGAGAATGCCCTCCGCTAGCCCAGATATCCTGGAGAAGTACCTCAAAGCAGGGAAGATAGCGGGCGAAGCGCGGGATTTCGGCGTCGCTCATGTCAGAGCCGGCGGCAGCGCGCTCGAGCTCGTGAACGCCATTGAGAGCCTCATTCATCAAAGGGGTGGCGAGTGCGCATTCCCTGTCAACATAGGCGTGAACGAGATAGCTGCTCACTACACCCCGTCACGGGAGACCGACATCCGGTTCCGGGACGGGGACGTCGTGAAGATCGATGTCGGGGCACACATCGACGGCTATCCAGGTGACACCGCAGCGACGGTCGAGGTCGGGACAAGGCGCCACACAGCTCTCATAGATTCTGCGAAAGAGGCACTGGCTGTCTGTGTCGAGATGGTGGCTCCGGGGACCTCACTGTCATCAATGGGCGAGGCGGTGTCCAGGACGATCAAGGCTGCCGGATTCAAACCCGTGGCCAATCTGACTGGGCATAGCATGGAGAGATACAATCTGCATGCTGGCTTGAGCATCCCGAACATCGAGACGAGGGACAGAGCGGCAATTGAAGAGGGCATGGTCCTGGCGATTGAGCCGTTCTCGACAACGGGTGCCGGGAAGGTATCGGGCAAGGGAAGGGGTAGCATATTCAGGATCGTCAGGGACCGGCGCGCCTCCCCGGATGTCGCCGAACTCTTTCAGAAGATCCAGTCCAAGTTCGGTCCGTTTCCATTCGCTGGACGCTGGTGTGACCAGCTCTCACCGAACGCGGGCGTTCTGGTGCCCAAGATGTTCAGGCTCGGCATGATCATGAGCTATCCAGTTCTGACAGAAGTCGCGGATGGAGTCGTTGCGCAGGCAGAACACTCAGTCCTGGTCACAGCCAGCGGCTGCAAAGTCCTGACATGAGGGGTCCGAAGTAGCCTATCCAGGACGATTTCTCACAGCGTGCCATCTTGCACGCCTCCAGAACCTCGGGCCCTCCACCCTGTTCCCATGAAAAAGGCAGGGTGGAGAGGCATGACGAACACCTCTTTTATGTAAAAGTTGTGGGTGGTTCGAAATTCTGGAGGAAATGGCGAGGTGTGTTGGTAATGCCTCTCCATGTTGGAGATAGCAGAGCGTCCTCACGCACTGCTTGTAACGCCTAACCACATACACTCTTTAATCTCTTTCGGTTTCACAGTCTGCCTGTGATACCGCGCCGGCGAAGGTATCAAATAGCGTTTGGGCTCGCGACGGGCCGGCACTGCTGGCAAAACCGCATTGCTGACACGGTCTACCTGCATTTCCGCTGGGTTGTTCATTGCCTTAAGTCTGCTTCTGCGGGTTCTGGAGCAATTGGGGTGACAAGACGTCCGCGAGCGCGGACATTGTCACTCGAACGCTACATGTAGCCGGAGAAGCGTAATATGGTGGTCATTGTCAGGAGAGATGATGGCCAAAGACGACCCGAGGAACGGCAACAGAACCGCTTCAGCGAATGTTTATTATCTCCACAAACCTACCAAATGCCCGCGCGAGGGTAGCCAAGCTCGGTCAAAGGCGACAGACTCAAGATCTGTTCTCGCAGGGGTCCCCCGGTTCAAATCCGGGCCCTCGCACACGCCATTTCTGCATCTTGGATTGGTGCTCACACAGTTAGTGTCGCATCGGGCACTGCGTGAGCTCGAACGTCTGGCGGCTTCTTCCCCCTCTCCCGTCACTACATGAGGCGGACCATAGGTTGAATCACTTCGTGGCCATTGTCAGCAATTCGTCAGATATGCATCCCACGCGTCTGACAACTGCTAAATACCGACAGTCATCTCTCGGTGAAAAACCCGATCTATTCGGTGCTATCAAGAGTCTCGTCAGTGCGGGGGGAATGAGACATGATCGATACTGGAAACACTGGATTCATGCTGGTCGCGACAAGCTTAGTAATGCTTATGACGCCGGGCCTGGCCTTCTTCTACGGAGGGCTGGTGGGAAGGAAGAACGTACTTGCAATCATGATCCAGAGCTTCGTGTCGATGGGGATTGTCGACATTCTCTGGTTCACAGTGGGTTATTCGCTGTGCTTCAGCGGAGGATCGGGAGACATCTATGGCAACCTGGACATGGCCTTCCTTCGCGGGGTGACACCAAGCTCCGAATACGGGGATGTTGCCGGAGGCGCGCACATTCCACTCTATGTTTTCATTGTCTATCAGATGATGTTCGCTATCATCACTCCTGCGTTGATAAGCGGTGCCTTCACGAATAGAGTGAGGTTCAAGGCTTATCTCATGTTCTTGATTGGATGGACTCTGTTCGTGTACTTCCCGTTCGTGCACATGGTGTGGGGCGGGGGCCTGCTCTCCACGTGGAAGGTGCAGGATTTCGCCGGCGGCATAGTCGTTCACGCTATAGCTGGAATGGCTGCCCTGGCTGCAGTGTTCTTCATCGGGAGGAGAAGGACAACCGAACCCGGACCGCATAGCCTCCCACTGGTTGCGCTCGGTACGGGCCTCCTATGGTTTGGATGGTATGGCTTCAACGCAGGCAGTGAGCTGAAGGTGGACAACATTACAGCGCTCGCGTTCCTTAACACAGATCTGGCGGCCTCCGTCGCTGCTATCACGTGGCTAGGAATGGCGTGGATCTTCGAGAAGAAACCGAAGTTCCTTGGACTGCTTACAGGCGCTGTCGCGGGCCTGGCAACGATCACTCCGTGTGCGGGATATGTGTCCCCGTCCGCGGCAATGGTCATAGGCTTACTCGCCGGCACGATATGCTATGCTGCCATCTGGTTCAAGAACAAGAAGCAGTGGGATGACGCCCTCGATGTCTGGGGAGTGCACGGCGTTGGAGGAATCGTCGGATCACTTGCAGTCGGGGTGTTCGCATGGAACCAGATGAATGCCTCTAGCCAGAACGGCCTGCTCCACGGTGGCAGCAGCCTCTTCGTAGCGCAAATGGCTGCTGTGGCATTGGCTGCTGCGTGGGCATTTGCGTTCACGTATGTCATGCTCTTCCTGATCAACAAGGTGACATCTGTGCGTGTGAGCTCAAAGGGTGAGGAAGATGGTCTGGACGTGGCTGAGCACGGAGAGAGAGCATACATCTAGGTCATTCTAGGCCCCCGGCAAGCCACCACCTGAGGCTGCTGAAATACTCTTCTTTTTTCAATCTTCTCAAAAGAACAAGAGGCCAAGCCATCGACACCTCGGCGACAGTCCAATTGCTTGCCGGCACAGAATTGCCATTAGACCTGGTCAGTTTTCGTCTCGAAATGCATGCCTCCGGCGACTCCTTCCATATTCCGTTGGCCGAAAATCCTTGATATCCAGTCCTTGAGCTCATCCCTCACTTGCCTGAACGCTGCCACGGCCTCTTCTGGCTCCGACTTGTCGGCGGGGTCGTGAAATCCATGGTGGATGTATTCCTTTGCACCTGGAAAGAATGGGCAGACTTCCTTGGCGTCGCTGCACAGCGTCACAACGTAGTCGATATCCTTTCCATCGAACTCGCTCACGCTCTTAGACCTGTGATGCGAAATGTCGATTCCGACCTCGGCCATTGCGCTGATTGCGCGAGGATCCACGGCAGTCGGTATCGTGCCGGCGCTGTGAGCCTCGAAACGGTCACCGTAGAGTTCTCGGAGTATGCCCTCTGCCATCTGGGATCTGGCTGAGTTGTGGGTGCAGACGAAAAGGACTTGCTCGCGTCTGAATTCCTCTTTCATCGTGATCCTCCTTGGCTTAGATGACGCTGATTCGTGTCTTCTCGCGGATGCCCGTCCACTACGGGCAGGCGAATCACTCCTTGACCACCCTCTGGCCTGTGACCATGTATATCACCCTCTCGGAGATATTGCAGGCATGATCAGCAATCCGCTCGAGATACCTGGCCACGAGTGTGTAATTGATGCCCAGGCCGATCTTCTTGGAGTCCTCCATCATGTATGTGATGACCTCCCTGAAGATCTCGTCGTACAGTGAATCTACCTTGTCCTCCAGTTCGAAGACCTCTTTCGTCGGCAAGGTGTCTCTCTTCAGAAATGCATCCACGGACAGATCGACCATCCGTTCCGCCATTTCAGCCATGTGCGGAATGCTCACGAGCGGTTTGAAGTGTGCCATGGCCTGCGCGTGGATGGTGACCTCCGCGATGTCCCTGGCATATCGGCCTATCCTGTCGAAGTCAGTGATCACTTTCAGGTATGTTCCTATCGTTCGTAGGTCCTTGGCAACAGGCGACTGGAGGGCAATGACCTCCAGACAACGCTTCTCAATCTCGATGTTGAGGAGGTACATCTCCTCGTCTATCTTCTTTACCTTCTCGGCGAGGTCAAGGTCGAGCTTCTCAAACGACCTCACCGCCAACTCGATCGCTTCGCTCGTCCTTGTAGCCATCTTCTCCATGAGCCGATCCAGCTCCGTGAGTTCCGTCTCGTAGGCTTTCCTCGGTGACATTCTAGCCGAACCTCCCCGTGATGTACTTCTCTGTGAGTTCCTTATCTGGGTTCTCGAAGATCTTCTTCGTGACGCCGAACTCAATCAACTCTCCCATATACATGAATGCTGTGAAGTCCGCAACTCGTGCGGCCTGCTGCATGTTGTGCGTGACTATGACTATAGTGTACTTGTCCTTGAGATCGAAGAGGAGATCCTCAATCTTCGCAGTGGCTATGGGGTCCAGAGCGGAACATGGTTCGTCGAGCAGCAGTGCCTCGGGCTGGACCGCCAGTGCCCTCGCTATGCAGAGCCTCTGCTGTTGCCCGCCTGAAATGCTTACTCCGGACGCGTCTAGCTGGTGTTTCACCTCATCCCACAGGGCGGCGAGCTTGAGGCTCCTCTCGACCGTCGCGTCAAGCCTCTTCCAGTCCTTCTCTCCATTCAGCCTCATGCCTGCGACAACATTGTCGTAGATGGACATAGTCGGAAACGGGTTTGGCTTCTGGAACACCATTCCGACCTTGGTTCTCACTAGCACTGGATCCATTTGACTGCCGTAGATGTCCCTGCCGTCCAACAGCACTTCCCCCGTGACCCGTGCTCCGCGCACGACTTCGTGCATCCTGTTCATGCATCTTATAAGGGTGGACTTCCCGCAGCCAGATGGCCCTATGATCGCCGTTATCGCGTTCTTCGGGATTCGGATGTCAATCCCTTTCACGGCATGGACATCCCCGAAGTATGCGTTCAATCCCTTCGTGACAATCTTGTCATCCATCTCATTCTCACCGCCTTTGATTTCTTTGTCTTCTGTCTCATGAACAACCTAACCCCGATGTTCAGCGTTAGCACAATAATGATTAGCACAAGGGCAGCCCCCCATGCCTGCTGGAGGAGCACCTCCGAAGGCGAATTGTAGTTTCGGAATATCGTTAGCGGCAGCGAAGCTATGGGTTCGGTTGGGGAGAACGACCAATAGCTGCTGTAGAAAGCTGTAAGGAGAAGAGGGGCCGTCTCACCGGCGATCCGGGCAATCGCGAGCAGTGCCCCTGTCACTATGCCTGCCCTTCCGCTCACGAGCATAACCTTGAGGACCGTCCTCCACCTGGCCACTCCCAGTGCAAGTGCTCCTTCTCTCAATGAATTGGGGACCATCCTGAGAGCCTCTTCGGTCGTGTTGGCCACAATCGGTATCATTATGATCGAGAGGGCGACGGATCCGGCAATCAGGGAGAATCCAACATTGAGATACGCCACCACCAATGCGTATGCAAGCAGGCCCACGACAATCGATGGGAAATTGGCCAGGACGTCGTTGAAGAACCTCACAGCAGTTCCGAACTTGTTGTTGCCGTACTCAGAAACGTAGATGCCCGTAAGAATGCCGACCGGCAGGCCTATCATGCTTGCATAGAAAACGAGGAGAAGGGTGCCGACTATCGCGTTGCCTATCCCCTCGCCCGGCTCACCAGTCCCTACTGTCCTGTTAGTCAGGAACTCCCAGCTCAGAGCTGGCGCCCCCTTCACCACAACGCCAGCCAGGATGTAGACCAGGGGAATCAAGGCAAGGATGACACATGCGAGGGCGAGTCCAGAGGCGAGTGTGTTCTTCAGCTTGCGATACTCGTATGTGTTCACAGCCCACCACCTGTTGCTGGGACTCTGCTCATGAATCTTCCGACCATTATCCTCGCGAAGGCATTCACCAAGAGCGCAATGACGAAAAGAACGAGCCCGACCTCTATCAACGCGGACAACTGCAGTCCTTGAGCCTCTCCCCAGTTGTTTGCGATCAGGCTTGCCATGGTCTGGCCAGGATCCAGAAGCGACCAGGATACTCTGTTCGCGTTCCCAATGGTCATGGTCACAGCCATCGTCTCGCCGACCGCCCTGCCCAGGCCGAGTATGCATGCGCCAAAGATCCCGGAGCGCGCGTAGGTGAGCACGGCTATTCTTGTCGTCTCGTACCTGGTCGCACCGATGCTGAGAGCTGCCTCCCTTTGCGAATCGGGAACAGCCATCATTGCCTCTTTCGACACGGATGCGATCGTGGGAATGATCATGATTGCGAGAATGATGCCCGCGGTGAACTTGTCCAGCCCTACGGGATCTCCCTGGAACAAAGGCGTCCATCCAAGAGCGCTCTGGAAAAACGGCTCGACAGTGTCAACCATGACTGGCCTAAGAGCGTACATCGCCCAGAGTCCGTATATGACACTCGGCACCGCAGCCAACAGCTCAACAACGAAAGAGAGAGGCCCCTTCAACCAGGGCGGTGCCAATTCTGATAGGTAGGTTGCGATGCCAATGCTTAGAGGCACTCCGATCAGCACAGCAATTCCCGTTGTCATCAGAGTGCCGAATATGAAAGGAAGGGCTCCGTACACGTCTCGGTTCGGATCCCAATCTCCTCCGATCAAGAACCCGAACCCAAATCTCTCGATCGATAACTGTGCATCGAAAACCATCCTTACGACGAGCAGCCATACCAGAGCTAGGGTTAGAGTCGCCACTCCCATGACCGTATATTCGAATATCCGGTCACCTCCGAATCTCAGAGGTTTCCCTCTTAGTCTCGAACCCTTGCTACTCGCCATGATCGCCACCTTTCCGAATCTGCCTCGGCCCCCAAGGTTTTTGCCATATTTCTCAATCGGAGGGATATGTCTATGGGCCTCCACACTTGCCTATCTGAGCGTCTTCCCATTGTACGTGACCGAATTGAGAGTCGCTTCGTTGATCGCAGTGACAGAAGAAGGAAGCTGGGCATAGTACAGGTCTGGCGCATATGATTGCCCCTCCTGATGCACGACCCACCACAGGAAGTCCACCAACGCCTTCGCCGCCGTCTTATTCATCTTGCTCTGGTCATTGTACAATTCCTTGTAGATGAGTACGTAGGTGAAGCTGGCAATCGGGTATGCGCTAGCTCCAGGTGCGTTCAGTATGTTCACATGGGACCAGTCTCCGTCGCCCGCAGGGAGGGTTGCGCTCGATGCGGCGGCAGAGGTCGTCTCAAGCGAGGCGTTCACGAAGTTGCCATCATGGTTCTTCAATTGCGCGAACGGGACGTTGTTCGCGATTGCATACGCCAACTCGATGTACCCAATCGAATGCTGAGTCGTCTTGATTGTCTGCGTGACTCCAGGGTTCCCGTTGGCACCGATTGCATCGTGCCAACTGACTGATTTCCCCTGTCCGTAGAGGGTTGCGAATTCGTTGCTCACCACAGTCAAATACCCCGAGAACACGAAAGTCGTTCCCGACGAGTCTGATCGCACTATTGTTGTGATCTGATCCGAGGACAGTGTGATGCCTGGATTCAGACCGGCGATGGCAGGGTCGTTCCATGTCGTAATGTTCCTCATGAAGATCCCGGCCAGAGTGGGTCCATCCAAGCGTAGGGTCTGCAGACCGGGCTCATTGTACGCCACGACGACCGCCCCGAGGGTTTCTGGGATGTGCACAAGTCCATACGTGGAAGAATCGGTCGCGCTAAGGGGTGCATCCGATCCTGCGAAATCCACGTGCTTGTCCTTGATCTGGGTGATGCCGGCTCCGCTTCCTCCTCCGCCATAGTTGATTTTGACTGTGTTGTCCGTCTTGTTATAGTACTCGTCAGCCCACTTCAATATCAAGGGCATAGGAAAGGTGGCTCCAGCGCCCGTCAATGCGACGCTATCCTTCCTGTGCCCGGATGACAGCAGTCCCCCCGAAAGAACCGCTGCTAATATGACCCCAACCGCGATCACCAATGCGGCGACTACGATCCAAGTCCTGCCACCTTTGTGGGGCATGACAATCTGGTCTCCATTCTGGCTCCCCTTCGTTTCCTCAAGCTCACTCATGCTTTCACCAAGCCTCAATTCTCAATTGCGGGCTCACTTGTCCCGGAAATCGGCGTCCAGGTCTTCTCCGACCTCGTCGTACAGCTTCCTCTCATCGATCTGCATTTCTGTGTGTTCTTCCGTTGTCGTTCGTCTCTCCATTCTCTCATCTCTCTTCATTCAAGCCATGGTGGATCCATGCACTTGACATCTCTGAATGTAGAACCGACTGTCACTCGCTAGCACGTGGACAACTATATAGATGCATATAGTTATCATACATAAGACTCAAGTTGGTGCATTCTATAGAGTGCACCGGTGTCAGTGAGAATAGGGGGAGAATCTCCGTATGGAAGAGACTAGGAAAATTCAGAAAACCGGTGGCTCGACCTATGTGGTGTCCTTGCCAAAGAAATGGATACAGAGCGCCGGACTCAAGAAAGGTGATCAGGTGGCGCTGAGCGTCACAGGGGACGGGACCCTGATAGTCGATCCTCGCATGCCCAGGGAATCGGAGAAGCTCGTCAAGGTCGTCGATATCAACCCATCAACGGACTCGAAGGCGCTTCTCCGGCTTCTTATTGGCACATACGTGACTGGATATGATGTCATAGAGATACGCGCCAAGGGCAGGATCCCAACGGAGCTCAGGAAGACCATCCAGGATTTCTCCAGACGCGTGATCGGTCCTGAGGTTGTGGAGGAGAGTTCCGGCCTTGTGGTTCTTCAGGACGTTGCCGACCATGCAGACCTCGACATGAGAAAAGTGGTGCGAAGGATGCACTTGATGGCGAGGAACATGCTGGAGGAGTCGATCAAGGCTGCGAAGGAACTTGACAGAGGAATGGCCGACGAGGTCATTGCCCGCGATGATGAAGTTGACCGGCTTCATTGGTTTGTTGAAAAACAACACGCGATGACCAGGCGTAATGTCACATTTGCAGCAAAAATGAAGATGACATGGCTGGAGTCCGACTCGATGCTATCCACAGCAAAGGCGCTTGAGCGGATTGCAGATCACGCCTCGAGAATCGCCCACAGCGTCAAACTCCTTGGGGATTCCAGGATCGATGCCGAGACTATGAGGAGTCTGGAGCAACTGAGCGCGGAGGCAATCTCTATTCTCGACTGCAGTGTTGAATCGCTGTTCAAGAGAGACTCCTCTCAGGCGAATAGTTGCATCGAACGAACCTCTGGTCTTAGAGAGAAGTCGAACGCCTTTCTTGACGAAATCATGAAGAAACGGGGGAAGGTTGCTGTGGGATTGGCTTTTGCCGCGGAGAGCATCGAAAGAACCGGTGGATACTCCTCTGACATCGCGGAGATAGCAATCAATCTGGCCGAGGGGCAATAATCTGGATTCTCGACCTTTCCATTCTTTGCCGGCAAATAACTCGCGTCGGATCGACAACATTCTGCGTTGACCATTCAAGCTTCCAGCTTTAATCACCGGTAGATTCCGGGCTATAATCCGGGCCCTACCATCTTGTTCACACTGCTCTTTAGCCTGATTGGATTCACTCATTTGTCATGACTAGGAGAATGTCGATCTCGCATACCTAGAACCTGCGAAAAGATGACAGTCATCAGTAAGTCGCTTTGAATCGTCTGATGGAGCCTCAGCTTATCTCTCTGCAAGGCGAGAATATCAATCCGGCAAAGATGGTGCTTAAGTGACAGATATGATCATCGGCAGGCTCGTCGCCAGTATTCCTTGGGGGTAAACTCCAGGCCAAAATCCCGGTGAAGTCACCTCCGAGGTCGAAGTATCTGATAGATGGCATCGAAGCTCCCGAACGGATATTCGAGGTTCTCCACTTCTATGATGCCGCTCCTCATGGACTCACCTTCAACCGGTCTCTTCGGCATGAAGACACTGCAGCCTACGCAGCCATCTCCCTCCTCTTGAAGAAGTAATGGGCTAGGACCAACGATACCAGGGCGTAGGCAACCATGACTGCGACAGACACGCCGATATCTGGGATATAGCTGCTAGTCGCGAACGGCCCCTCTCCTGTTGCTGTGCCGCCAGTCGGATACGGCACCTGAGTGGTGTAGCCAATCACTCCGCTGGCATAGGACACTATGAACCACGGTTCCACATTGCCCATGGTCAGCAACCGCGTGACGATACTGAAGATGAACAGGAACAGGGCAAAGGTGAGTATCTGGGCTCCGGTTGTTCCCTTCATTATCGAGCTTATGAGATAGCCCACAGAGAGAGCGGCCACTGCGTACAGCATTGCCAGAAGGAGCGACTCGACACCCAAGACCGAAAACCCTCCGGTTATGGCGAGTCCTAGTATGAGCGCGACACCGTAGTAGATGAACAGGACCAGGAACATGGCTCCCATCGAGGCAAGGAACTTGCCTGCTAGGAGTACCCACTTCTTCACAGGCTTGGGGAACAGCAGATATCCCGTGTGGTTCTGGAACTCGGATACAATAGCATCTGCGGCGAACAGCGTGGCCCCTATGATGACCAATATGTTGACAGAGCTCGCATAGGTGTTTATGAATGCGTCTGCATCGTCTGCGTACGAGTTGCCGAGCAAGGGGGGGAGAGCGGTGATGAGCAGGACGACAAGTGCCGCGATTGCGATCATTCCCAGCAGACGTCGGTTGCGCAGGTATTTCAGGACATCGTATTTTGCCACAATTCCAATCTGAGTTATGTCTGAAGGGGCAGCAACAACGGTCTTCTTGCTGCTTTGAACAACTGTCTCGGTAATCTCAATCACCTCGATTCGTTGATAAGGGACATGTACAGGTTCTCCAGCGCCACACCAGATTCCTTGAATGAGACGACCCGGAGTCCTAAGCCCTGCAGTCCCGCCAGCAGGTCTGCTTGTGATTCGTCTCCGCCAGTCAATGAAAGGACGAAATCCCTGGGTCCGAGCGACTCGAGATCCGACACCGCTTCTAGTTGGGAAATCTTGCGCAGAACCCCAGAAGTCTCCTGAATCGTCCTGACCTCCAACCTCCTAAGATTTATGGAGGCGGTCAGCTCATCGATAGGCCCGCTCCTGAGCACCTGCCCCCGGTTGATGAGCGTGACTTCGTTGCACACCTGTTGCACCTCGTTGAGCAAGTGGGAGGACATGAGCACGGTGTAGTCCTCATTCTTCAGTTCTGCCAGGATCTCGCGGACCTCGAACATCCCTCTAGGATCCAGCCCGATTGTTGGCTCGTCGAGTATCACGACCGATGGTTCATGCAGAATAGCCTGAGCGATGGCAATACGCTGCTTCATTCCTTTGGAGAACTTCCCGATGCGCTTGCCTGCCCAATCAGACATCTTGACAGTCTCCAGGACCTCCTTGGTCCGTCTCCTGATGTCCTCGCTGTTCATGCCATTCAACTCGCCCAAGTAAGCCAGGGTTTCCTTGGGGGTGAGATAAGGATAAAACTCTGGGGTTTCGACAACTGTTCCTAGGTTGGTCAGGGCAGTCTTCGGATCCTCTGTCACATCGATGCCGTTGATGTACGCCGATCCACTAGACGGTGAGAGCAGATTAGTCAAGATTTTTATCGTAGTCGTCTTTCCTGCCCCGTTAGGTCCCAGGAAACCCATGAAGGACTTCTTCTTCACCACTATGTTCAGGCTATCCACTGCTCTGAACCCATTGAAGTTCTTCGTAAGATTGACAGTTCTAATCGGTTCGTTCATGTCATCAGCCCCCCTGCATTTGTCAGGATGAACCAGGGATCGACAGAAACGGCTGTGAGTATCTTCAGGGTCGTGGTTTTTCCGGAACCATTTGGCCCGAGATATCCAACGACATCTCCTCTCCTTACCTTTAGAGAAACTCCCTTGAGAGCAGTAAACCCATTCCCATATCTCTTGACTAGATTTTCGGTCTCAATAGCATATTCCATTCTTTCCACGGCACATCACCGGTGTCCAGAATGTGCCATGTACATCAGAGCAAATGGGACTTTTCCCAAAATGCACCAACTTTATTCCGAATCATTCCCACGTTATCTTGAAGAGAAACGCTAGGGCAACACATTCTAGTGCGTCTAGCAAGAAGAGAGAAAATGGACCTCTGCCGCCCTCATCATCTGTAATATGCTGAAATGCACCGAACCCGCCAAGCAGAAAGACACCTAGAAGAACAACAAACAGAATACTCTTCAGAAGAAAGGTCGAGGAGAAAAACAGAAGACCAACGGAGAATTCGTTTTTCACTTTCCTGTAGTTACGCCAGTAGACAGAAATCAATCCTAGTAGTAGGCAAATGTTGACGACCTCTACTACTGCGACTATCAATAGTATCCATTCGTCTATTGTCATGTTCACACCTCTTTTGCTTCATTACTGTGCATACTTTTGGTTTCTTATCTACTTCTGCCCAACTTTCTCCCAGATATCATTGAAAGACTCGTAGTTTTCCTCCATGATTGTTGTAAGGAAATACACGGTGCCGAATCTCATCTCGCCAGATGATGTTACCACTCCATTCTTCTCTAGAACATGGATGTGATGTCTTACGGTTTTGTAGTCCAACCCAAGTTCTTCAGCAAGTTGATTTGCATTATACGGCCTATCGTGTAGCATCCTGATTATTCTGGCACGGTTTATTCCCCCTTTCGTGCCGACGATTAGCCACCACAACAATTTTTCCATGGCTGTCTCCGATCAACTTCTCGCAGTTGGTTACCTAACTCAGCTGTATGCAAGCAGTTCTGAAAGTGTTCCAACAATGATGACGAAACAGATAAGAGTGTGTGTCCTCGCAGTTGGTGTTTGGGATGCACCATGCAGAAGGCGACATTCAAATACACACTGTGAAGATGAGGAAGAAAGCTAATAAGCTTTTCAGAATGCGGTCTTGTACGACACTCCGATCGGCTGCCCAGGCCACTTCTACGATTCATCCACTCTTCAAGTCGACCCCGAGCAGTTCGACCAGGCTCTTAGTTTCCTCGGGGTGGGATGCCTGATCGGCAGCGAGAAGGCGGACGTGAATGACTACATCACCCGCATTCACAAGAACCTGAAGAAGCGAGGCAGTTTGTTGGCGATCGAGATAGAGAAGACCGACAACATATTCGCCAAGATATTCTTCCAGGATATCTTGAAGCTGTCGGAGTTGCCTGGGATGCGGCCGGAAGAACTAGATGATGTCTTGACGTCGGTGGGATTCAAGACAACAAGGATGGTGTCCAAGTCGGGACTGCTCTACGGGACTGCCCTGAACGTATAGGTTGTTGCCTTTTCGTACTCCCCCAAGGCCATATCTTCGCCTGCTGAGACAAAAGCCAGAGACCTCATTCTTTACCAACAAGGAATTCACAGGCGGAAGACCTTCTTTTCAGCTAATGGATTCTAGCTCCCAGCTTTAATCACCGTCAAATTCGAGGCCATAATCCGGGCCCTCGCACATTTCATCAGACATCCAAGATTGAAATCCTCAAACTGCAATTCGAAGAGGCAAAGAGAATGAAGAACTGAAATGGTTTAGACCGGCGGTGTCAAGGTTGGGACATAGGAATAGCCAGCGGGCTTAGATCACCTCTCGATTCTTCTCCCCTGCAAAGATACTCTAGGAAGGGCATTCTAATGGGCCAGTCAGTTTCGTGGTCC
>Ga0214473_10006531_pt1 | contig 13897 bp, 11 predicted proteins | sample RVTome_7_FD_203509 | JGI IMG/M metagenome (GOLD analysis project Ga0214473, IMG submission 203509) | Soil microbial communities from uranium-contaminated site in the Upper Colorado River Basin, Wyoming, United States - RVT98D197 | ecosystem: Environmental > Terrestrial > Soil > Contaminated >... | reverse complement strand
TGCCAGTGAGTTTGGTGTTTTGTCTGCCCCAACTGCTTTTGGCAAAACAGTGATAGGGGCGTGGCTTATTGCTCAAAGAAGGGTGAACACATTGGTCTTAGTTCATCGCCAGCAGTTAATGGACCAGTGGCGGGAAAGGCTGGCATTATTCTTAGGATTGCCGATAGAAAGACTTGGTCAAATAGGCGGAGGCAAAAAGAAGGTAACCGGTTTTATCGATATCGGACTCCTTCAGAGTCTTAATCGTAAGGGGCAGGTTGAAGACATGGTGGCCGGATATGGCCAGATTATTGTAGACGAATGCCATCACATTCCTGCCTTTAGCTTTGAACAGGTCCTCAAACAGGCAAAGGCCAGATACATCGTTGGCCTCACCGCGACACCTATCCGTAAGGATGGCCATCATCCTATCATCATGATGCAGTGTGGTCCTATCAGGTTCAGTGAAAGCGCGAAGAAGCAGGCAGCCGCGAGACCCTTCAAGCATGTAGTCATAACAAGGCATACGGATTTCAAGACTCCCCTTGAATCAAAGGATCTTGGAATTCAAGATATCTATGCCGCTCTGGCTCTGGACAAACATCGCAACGGATTGATTTCCGATGATTTGCTGAAAGCCCTGGCGATGGGACGCTCTCCTTTGCTCCTGACCGAACGGGTGGAACACCTGGAGTTTTTTGCAGGGCAGCTAAAGAATTTTGCAAAGAATATTTTCGTCTTAAAGGGCGGTATGGGTAGCAAAAAACGTAGAGAGGTGTTTGATCAGATCAAAGCTATACCCGGCTCTGACGAGCGAGTAATCCTTGCCACGGGGCGTTATATTGGAGAGGGCTTTGACGACGCGCGGCTCGACACGTTGTTCTTAGCGATGCCGATTTCATGGAGAGGCACTCTCCAGCAGTATGTAGGACGACTGCATCGCCTTCACGGTAACAAACAAGTTGTACAGGTTTACGATTATGTGGATATCCATGTCCCGACGCTCATGCGCATGTTTAGGAAACGGCTAAAAGGTTACGAGGCAATGGGCTATATGGTTCAAACAGAAGACATGAACTTAAGCCAACAGCCCGGCGAATACGAATATATTCAAAATGAGGACGTTTAGGATACGGTTGTGCTGGCGGAAGGAAAAACGGTGAAACTCGAAGACCAATATGCGGACGTCTTGCAGAATATTGAGTTCGGCATCGTCATAACTTACAAAAACCATCCGGAAATGGCGGACTCTAATATCATGCGCATGTTGGAGGCGCTCATCGACAAATACACTGCGGAAAGAATTGGACGGACACCACGGGGCTTTTCACTATCCGAGATGGAGCAGGCGCTTCTTGAAAATGTTCGTAGAATGTGCGAATGGCGTTTGGGCCGGGGTACCCTGACAGTCTCTCTAGAAAAAGCAAAAGAAATAGCGCCTGAGCCTATATCCGTTGACGAAGTTCTCTTATGCCTGAAGAGAATCCTCAAATCCGTCAAGAGATGGAACGACGTAGGCGGGAGGCGAGGTTACCTCAACTTCGTTACCCAGTTCGTTAAGTAACAGCCCAACAGGCATCGCTGCGGCAAGAATCTCGACAAGTCCAAAATGCACCTTCATTGACAAACCTTCAGGGGCGCGAACGATCTCTCATCAATCTCAGAAACTTTCAGCGAAATTAAAAACAGGCACTTCAACTGTTCTAACAGGTTTAAACTTGTCTTTCGCGAACTTCAATAACTCATCAGTGACATCCGGAGAATAGGTTTTCTCTCCACATCGTTCACAAACCTCTGCAGGGACATGTTCAACAAGAAAATACCTGTCTTCCTCTTCGTAGCTGAAAGTTACCAACATTTTCCTTGTTTCACCGCCACAAAAAACACATTTCATTCCTTTTTCCTCCTGACTCTGTAATCTATCCATTCGCTCTCATCCGGTTCATATGCTGTGATAATAACAACTGCTGGCGGAATTGAAAGCTGTACGTGAAGATGTCTGTTGGATTTCGTTCTTCCATAAATAAGACAACTCGGAGAATATTTATCATCGGGATATTCTTCAATAACCTCTCCAGTTATGACCGCTTCTTCAATCTCAATCCTTTCAATATCTCGTTTGATCATTCTTTTTCACAGCATGATCAGAAAAGCGATATTCTCTTATGCTTATTCTAACTTTAATTTCCTCCATTTCCATACCCTTCTCCTATGGGTGTGGGGTCCCGGCGATTCCGGTTAAGCCGAAAGGGCTACTTGGACTCCTCATCGGCCTGCGAGGGATCTCCTGAACTCGTTGTTCCTTCCTGCCGCGTAGGCTCGCCACCGGTCTCTCCTCTGCCTGTGAAATGGACGAAGGTGCCCTGAGAGATCTCTCCTTCTTTCAGCCACTCCCGGATGATCTTCTGGACTTGAGGAAGGGTATACTTCCGGCGGATGAGGGCGCTGTAAAGCTGGTCAAGATCGCGGCTTACAACGACAACCCTTCCTTTGAAGGCCTCATTGATTCCCTGGATGGCCTGCGGAGTCAACGCCTGATCAAGGTCCGAAAGAAGCTCTTCCCCGCTTGAAGAGGAGACGTTGAGAAGGCTGCGGATCCCCGATGCTTTCTCATTCTCCCCCACCTCTTCAAGACCTTTCAAGTAAGGAAGGAGCTTCTCCTGATAGGTGGGAGAACTCAATGCCTCCAGGGTTTCACGGATTCCGAGATCGATTGCTTCTTCAATCTCGCGGGCAGGCGTGAATTGGTTGTCGGTTGTCAGAAGAAATCCGCAGCGGCAGACAGGGCTGCTCTGAAGAGACTCCATCGACGGGGTCTCACACTGGTTGAGGAGGACACCGCTGAGAAGGCGGTCCACGGAGCTCCGGTTGTGACGGACGGAAATCATTTCAAGCTGGTCAAGCCTGGTAAGAAGCTGGTAGCGCCGTGAATGGCGGAGCTTCTCGTAGGGCGTGAACTGGTCGCCGGAACGGGCCTTCCGGTGAGCCTCGGCGTAAGCCTGGACGTATCTGCCACGGAAGTCTTGAAAATGGTCCAGGACCTTCCGGATGGCCTCGGCATCAATCGAGATCTTTCCTGTCTCGAAAAAACCGAGGAGTTCATTCTTCTCTTCCCTGAGCGTCTGGAAAGCAGCCCGCTCGGGGATAGAGAGACGGGGGTCGCTCAGGTACTGGTAAACAAAAAGGATCTTTTCGGCATGGTCGAAGAAAGACTTTACCTCCTCCAGGCGGCGAAGCTTCTCGGAAAGAAAGGGTTCTTTGGCCGCAGCTGACAGGAATCGTTCCAGCCCTTCCCTCGGAGGAAAGCTCACTTTCACCTCTTCCCATTGGGCGAGGACATCCTCAGCGTCCCGCCGGAATGAGTCCCAGGGAACGTTCTTGAATGCCTGGAAAGAGGAGGCCCAGTTGAGCCGGTGGAGGAGATTCTGAAGCAATTCCACCTCTGACTCTTTCCGGGACTTTATTTCATTCCAGAGCGACTCCTGAGAGGGGAGCGTCAGGGCGCCCTTTCGCAATTTCTCCGGAAGAAGGGGATGGCTGGGAATGGTCTGGCGGATCTCTTCTCCAAGGATTTCTCCTTTGCCAAATGTCGTGATTCCCTGGAGACCGCTTCTGGAGATATCGTCCAGCCCTTTCTTTCTCTGCCCCTGGTAGGCAAGGATATTTCCTGAAAAGAGGAGAGCATACAGAAGGACTTCGAACTGATGTTTCAGAAGGCCGTAATCACCCTTCCGAACGAACCAGTAGAGAGTTTCCTGAGGAAGAGGCCCTTTCTCCAGCAAAGAAAGAAGATACTCTGCCAGCTCATTGCTTCTGGGATCGACATGAAGGAGGTACTGGTTGCCGCCTTTCTTCTTGACCAGGCCCATGGGCTTGAGAAGCTCATCCAGGATCGCCCGGAGGCCGAATTTTGACCGCTCGTCCACTTCGAGCATCCCGGTGGCAAAAAAGTCCCTTAGGAGGCTTGGGATCGTGGTCGGCGCCAGAGCCTCCATATAAGGATGAATCCTGTGATGCTTTGAAAACCTCCGGGAAAGGAGGGGTGGAATGAATTCCTGAAAAAATTTCTCCTGAGAAAGGTACCCATAGGAGGTCAACTCCAATTGCCGGTCATCCCAGAGCAGGAGGCCGGTAAAATAGGCCCTTGTCAGGATCTCTCCAAGCTTTTTCTTCCCAAGATTCAGAACACTCTGGAGAAACTCTTTCACCTGCTGTCCGGATTCCGAAGACTCCCTCTGGTAACGCTCGAAGAGGAGGAGGCATGAAAGCAATTCCTTCATCCATTCCTCGTCTTCTTCTCCGATTCGCGCAGGGACCCAGAAAAGGAAAGTGCCGGGGTTTTTCTGCCTGAGTTTCGGCAGAAGAAGATCGCGAAGGTGCTGATACTGCTTCTCAATGTTATGGGTCGTTCCTACGATGATAAAAAAATCGTCTTCGCTCTGCTTCCAGTCTTCGGCCAGAGCCTCTCCTTCCTCCAATCTCACCTCGTCGATTTGACGAAGAAGAATGATTCCATGCCTTCTGGTATATTCCCACAGCGTCGAGACTCTCTGCCTGCCTTGTTCGGCCCAGCCGGCGAAGGGGAGATGAGGAGAGTCGGCAAGGGGAAGAAGGCGGTCAAAGAGACGCCGGTCCCCGGGAAAGATCTCCGAAACGCCCTGTCGAATTTTCTGGCGCATGATGCTTGAGATGTCAGGCCGGAGCGTAATGGCGAACTGGTCGTCCAGCGGGTCCTTTCCGGAGGTCACGGCGAGATAAGAGCTCTCCTTGACCAGCCGGTCGAGAATGTCACGGAGATACTGATAATTGATCTCCGATTCCAGATCGGTCACTTTGAAGAGAATCATTTCAGCCATGTGGCGCGCCGTGTATTTCATCTTCACCGGTGAGATAGCGAAGAGAATGAGGAGTTTCACTGCTTCGAGAGCCACCTTCTGCTGTTCCGGGTCCTTGAATATCTGCGGGATTTCATCCCGGTAATAATCGAAGCCTTTCTCGACAAAGGGTTGTGTCTCTGCCATCTCCCTGATGCGGTGGAGAAAATGATCGAAGATGGTCGAGGGACCAAGAAGCTCCTGGGCCGGCCTTTCAAGGAAGGAGGGGATTCCCCTCTCCACATCCCCTTTCAACCGGTAGTGGATGAAATCGATGATCCCCCGATGCTCGGAAAAGAGAGGCCTGAGGCGGTCCAAAAGTGTGACGGTCGCAGGATGAACAGGATAGAGTTTTATAAACCTGGACTCTTCGACCGGAAAGAGCGGGAAGTAGCGCCTGAGCGCATGAAAGACCGTTCGGATCTCTTCCTCGGCGCCCTGCCGGTGAGAGATCAGGCGGTGGGAGACGATCTCTTCGATGTGGGAACGTCCGAGTGTGATCCGAACCGGGTAGCGGTCCTTGATCTTGTTGAATGTATCCTGGTTGATCTCCCCTGTCTCCTCGATCCATTCCTGAAGGGAAGCGATGATCCAGAGAGGAAAAGAGGAAGCTTCTTCTCCCAGATACTGGAGAAACCGGATATCTTCATGATAGGCATGAGCGTCGGCCTTGGAACGGAGAAACTCGGAGAGCTCGTCCATTAGGAGGACCAGTCCGGAAAAGCCGAGCGTTCTCATGGCCCTCCGGATCTCCTGGAAGGTATCGTGCCTTGAATCCGCTCCTTCGAAGGCGCTGCCCGTTTGAACGGAGATCTCGCGAAAAATCTCTCTGAGAAAAATATCTTCGAGAAATTCCGTCCCGCGATGCTGGATGAGCGAGATCTCGACCACCAGAAATCCGGATGGCGTAAGAGTTTTTTGAAATCGTTCGAGAGAGGGTTCCTGGCTGAGAAGGTTATCCCAGGATTCAGAATAGCGGAGCAGAAGACTGAGCATGCTGAGAAAGTGGGACTTTCCCGATCCGAAATGGCCTTTCAGAAAAGCTCCCCTGCCTTCCTTTCCTGAAAGAGAGGTAAGGATTATCTCAAGGCTTTTCATCACCTCTGCTGTCACCACAAACGAAGAGAGGATCATCTGCCTGAGATTTGACTCCTGAAGATCCTTCAGTTGAATAACCGTCTTTATTTCAGGGACCTCAATGAGGTCGCCAACCTTGAGCAAAGCTGTTCTCCTCTATAAAAAATCTGAGAAACCCCTAAAGTCCTCTCCTCCTCTGGTGGGAGAGGATTGAGATGAGGGGGGACAAAAGGAGGAAGTTCACCCCCCTCAAAGGTATAAGCGCTGACTTTATTCCCCTCTCTTTCATTTACCCCATCCCCTCCCTCACCCTCCCCTTGAAGGGGAGGGAAAATATGCTTAGTCTCCTTCCTTGCTCTCTTTTGCGATAATTAAGTTAGCGCTTGTAAGAAAAAATTGCATCCAGAAATAAGTCGCCGTACTTCTTGAAGGTGATTTCACCGACGCCGACGATTGACATCATCTTCTGCTGGGTATCGGGGAGCTTTCTCGCCATTTCGAGCAGGGTGCGGTCATGAAAAATGCAATATGGCGGGAGTCCCTGAGAACGGGCGAGGTCCGCTCTCAGCTTTCTCAGGCGGTCGAAGAGACCCTTGTCAGGCTCACCTTCCATCTCCACTTCCCCGGCCTCTTTTCGAGAGGATGAAGAGAGGGGGACCTTCTCCCTTTTTTTCATGGCCTCCCACCCCACAGGAGTGAGGAGGAGGACCCTGTAATTCTTCTCTCCCAACGTGGTAAATTCCTGCTTCAAATAACCCTTACCTAAGAGCTCCTGGATCCATTTTTCGACCTGTTCCTGGGTAAACTCAGTTAGGAGCCCGTAAGTGGAAAGTCGATCCAGTCTGAATTTTTCGACTGCCTTTTCCTTCGAGCCGGTCAACATCTTAACAGCCATGCCCTGTCCAAAACGGCCCTTCAAACGGGCAACACCGCTCAGGATCTTTGTGGCCAGAAGAGGATCGGCTTCTTCTTCTGTGAAATCCGGCCTTATCTTCCTGCCCCGGCAGGAATCACAGCCGCCGCAGTTATCGGAAGGATAGTATTCCCCGAAATATTCGAGGAGAAAGGCCCTCCGGCAGCGGTCCAAAGTCCCGTAGGCCATCATCTGATTCAGCTTCTCAAGCTGGTGGACTTTTCTGATATGGAGTGTTTGGAAGTCCACGGGGATCTCATCAGGGGATGCGCGGGAAAGCAGACGCACCCCTCTTCCACGAAAAGGGGGAATATAAGTTCCTTCCTTCTCTTCCTCCAGGTCGTTCATCAATCTCCGGAAGCTCTCCTTTGAGAGGCCTGCCTTCCCGATGATTTCATCCGGGAGGAACTGGACCCCTTCAAGAAGTTCTTCGTCGGTATAAAGGTCACAGAGGATCTTGATAAGCGTCGCTTTGGAAGCCGACTTTTTGGGAATGGATTGGAGGATCTCCCCAGGCCGGCGCTTGAGGTAGAATTCAGCCAGGTTCTCATAATGATGGAGGCGGTGGACCACGCCTGCCTCTTCAAGGATCTTGAGGGAAGAGGCTACGGCCATCTCCTTCACCGGGGAATTGCACAGGAGGCCGATCTCCCGGTAAGTCATCCAGAGGGGATCTTCCTGCCTTTGAAGAAGGGCCTGATAGACCGCGAGGACGACCTCCCGGGCCGGATAGCTCATCTCGATAAAGAACTCTTGAAGTTTTCGGTCCGAGAGCGAAAAAAGAAGAAGGCAGGCTGCCGGATCTCCGTCGCGTCCCGCCCGTCCGCACTCCTGATAGTAGGCCTCAATGGTTCCGGGAAGCTGGTGGTGGATGATCAGGCGGATGTCAGATCGGTCGATCCCCATGCCGAAGGCGTTTGTGGCGACGATGAGGTCTGCGCGGCCCTCTAAGAAGGCCTCCTGGATGCGACTCCGCTCCTCTTCCTCCATGCCTGCATGATAGCCTGAGGTCTTGATGTCCTGCCGGTTGAGATATTGGACGATCGACTCGACGGCCTTCCGGGTTCCGGCATAGACAATAGCGCCCCCCTGAAGATGGTCGAGCCGGCTGGCAAGAAGAGAGAGTTTCTCCTTCGAGCTTCTTACCTGAGAGATTTCGAAGAAGAGATTCTTCCGATCGAAGCCGGTGACGAATTGTCTTGGCGCCCGAAGCTTCAATTGGACAATAATGTCTTCCCGCACACGTGAAGTCGCTGTCGCAGTCAGGGCAACCGTCTGCGGCTTTCCCAGCCATTCGAGGGCCTGGTTGATCCTGAGATAATCGGGCCGGAAGTCATGTCCCCAGGAAGAGATGCAGTGTGCTTCATCAACCGCCAGCAGGGATACACGCGTTTTCTTGAGGGCGCTCAGGAAGGGACCATTCTTAAGCCGCTCAGGGGAGACATAGATGATTTTATAGAATCCGTCCGCGATCTTGTTCAGGGCTTCTGTCTGTTCCTGAATCCCCATGAGACTGTGTATGGAGACGGCGGGAAGATCCATGACCCGCAATGAATCGACCTGATCCTTCATCAAGGCAATGAGAGGAGAGATGACCAGGGTGACCCCTGGAAGGACGAGGGCTGGAAGTTGATAACAGAGAGATTTCCCCCCACCCGTGGGCATAACGACCAGCGCATCCTCTCCTGAGAGAATGGCGTCGAGGATCGCCTCCTGGCCGGGTCGAAATTCCTTGAACCCGAAGGCCCGCTCCATGAGATGACGGGCCTGAAGGAAGAGTTGGTCTTTATCGAGAGGGGTGGGTACTGACTGCCGAGTCATAACATTTTTGTAAAGTTTTAGCTCTTTGAAAAAAGGTGCCTTTCCTCAAGTATGAAATTCCAATCACCAAACTCCAATAAAAAACAGATTATGATTTTTTGTAAATTTGGTCATTGGCACTTCGGTCATTATTTGGTTATTGGTGCTTTAATTTCCCAGGCCCATTTTTTTTCGGACCTTTTTAATTGTGCCCAGGAGAGATTTTTGTTCGGGATGCTGACGGAAGGTCTCTTCCAGAAGGTCCAGCAAGCCTTTCAAGTTCCCCAGAGCTTCGTAGCTTTTTTCGAGAGTTCCCCGAACATAATAATCCGAGGGGTCTTTCCGGAAGGCTTCCGACAGGCATTGAATCGCCTCGTTATGATTTCCCATGCGATAAAGGCAGAATCCCTGTTGTTTGAGGAAGTAGGGATTCTGGGGATCGAGGCTTGAAGCCTTCCCGTACTCTACCGCGGCCTCCCGGACCTGCCCTGCCCCTTTCAGCTTCTGGGCCAAAAGACCGTGCACCTGGGCATCCCCCTTTTTTGATTCCATTCCGATGACGGTCTGGAGTTCTTTAAGGACCTGGGTTTCGGGACGGGTCCGGCTCCGCAAACGGAGAATCTCCTTCTTGACAAAGAGGTCCTCCGGAGAAAGGTTCTCGACCTTTTCGAAGATCTCCAAAGCCTGATCGAGCTTTTTCATGCGGTTAAGAATAAGGGCCTTTTCTTTCAGGAAGGAAAGACTATCGGGATTTGCGACAAGCACCTTGTCCAATTCCTGTAAAGCTTCAACGAAATCTCCCGTTTCCTTGAAAGCCCGGGCGCTCTTCAGAATGAAGTAAGGCTTGGGGTCGAAATTATAGGCCTCTCGATAGCATTCCAGCGCCTTGAGAGGAAAATGTTGTTTAAGAAAAAAATCTCCTAAGACCGATAAGGCTTCCGGGTGTTTAGGATTCTGGGCCAGGACCTCCTCGGCAAGAATCCTTCCTTCCACAAGGCGTCCCTGACGGAGATAAAGGTCCGCCAGGCTGGTCTTGAGGAAAGGGTCGTGAGGGCTCCTCTCCAGGCCACGGCGGATTTCTTTCTCAGCTTCTTCGAACCGTCCTCTCCTTTTGAGAGAGAGGATCCGGCCCGGCACTGATGAATGGGACTCTTCCCGTTCCATCTGAAAAAGGCTCCAGGAGCATGGGATGGAAACATCTTAATCAAATTCCGTTGATGATGCAAGCCATTGCATCCCGGGAGAAATAATTGACATCATTCCCTGAAAGATTATGCATGAGCGAAACCATACCTGGAAGATTGAGGGACGGGCGAGGAAACATTTCAGTGCAATCTACCCGGGCTGTAAGTCCCTGGGACCGCTACGGATTGGAATGGTGATGATTGCCCATAAAATCTCAACAATCCACTTCATAAAGCTCTGGAAGTATTCCCGCCGGATCGACCCTTTTGACCTCATAACCTGAGGGGTTATTATCTTGGGGATTTTTCTCTTGACATACTACTCCCTCTATTCTATATTCGACTCACCCTAAAGCAAGTTCTTGCCAGTAAATGCTGAAATCGGGTCCAACCATTCTCATTCTGAAATTGGGGAGTTTCCTGGCAGGAGGTGATTAACTCAGAAGAATTATTAAACAGGCTTTTTCCTTTTCCAGGGTCCGAAGAATTCACCTTAAACGTCAAGGAGGGATTGGTAAGATGAAACAGATGACTCGTTTTTCGCAAATGGCGTGCCTTGCACTTTTCGTATTGTTTCCGTTGACAGTCTCTGCTCAAACGATAACCCTGACCTTAAGCGATCAAAATTCGGAAATGAGTTGGGGGCCGGTTCATGCCACACAGCCTTGGGTAAAACAGGTTGAGAAGGCCACGAATGGCAAGGTCAAAATACAGATCTATCCGAGTGAAACGTTAGCTAAGGGAAAGCAAAATTGGATGGCTGCCAAGGATGGGATTTGCGACATGTCGTGGAATGTCATGAGCTACTATCCTGGATTGACGCCCTATGCCGACGTGGTCGTTCTTCCGGGTTTACCCTTTAGAACCGGAGAGAAGGGCAGTGAGGTGATCTGGAAGCTGTTTGAGAAATTTCCAGAGGTCAGCGATCAGTTTGCGGAAAACAAGGTTCTTGTTCTCTATACTTCCGAACCTTTCATACTAATGACCTCCAAGAAGCAGGTGAAAACTCTGGAGGATCTTCGGGGCTTGAAAATACGGACGGTTGGAGGCCCACCCATCGAGCAAATGAAAGCACTGGGAGGCCAGCCGATGCTCCTGCCAATGCCGGATGTCTATGTCGCCATGGAAAAGGGCACCGTAGATGGCTTGGAAGCTGCCTATGAACCAATTCCCGGGTTTCGGCTGAACGAAGTTGTCAAATATATCACGGAAGGACCTTTCGCTCCGAGCTTGTTCGCTGTCGTCATGAACAAAAAGAAGTGGAACAGCTTGCCCAAAGATATCCAGAACGCAATCATGAGTGTCAGCGGACTCGAGGGTTCTAAATTCTTTGGCCGAAACTTTTTCGATGCTGCAAGAGTCCCCATTAAGAAGATGATAGAAGAAGGAAAATACGACATCAAGATCTATACCCTTCCCGAAACGGAACGTGCAAGGTGGGTGGAAGTGGGCTGTAAACCCATATGGGAGCAGTGGGTCAAGAGTATGGAAGGTAAAGGACATAAGAAGGCTCGAGAAATCCTCAACGCTGCGCTTGAAATGGGGAAATAGGCTTTTTCCCCAGGGGCGTATGTAGGAATAGGAAAGGAAGCTCTTTTTCTTCTTGCTATTATTCCCTTAAGGGCACAGTGATACCGGGTTTCGTCCGGGTAAAGAACCACCCTATAGCGGTCATCCTCGATTAACAGAAGTTTGAGACAAGGGTCGAGCGATAAAATGTCGATCCGAGGACACTTTGGAATCACTCAGTAAATTTAGCTGTTTCCTCTCCCATGTCCTTCTCGTCATAGGGGCAAGCATGCTGTCGGCCATGATGTTTCTCACCATGGCCGATGTGATTCTTCGCTATATTTTCAACAGGCCTATTGCCGGCGCCTTTGAGATCGCCGAGTACATGATGGCCGTGCTCGTCTCTTTTGGGATCGTTTATTGCGCCCATGCAGGCGGTCACGTATCCGTTGACATTGTAGTTAATCTCTTTCCCAAACGAATTCAGGTTATCGTTAACGTCCTTACAAACCTGATCCTTTTTTCCCTTTTCGTGGTCATAGCGTGGCAGAATGCCTTGTTTGTGAAAGAGATTTACGGACAGGGACTCACCTCTGCAGTGTTATACATTCCTGCTTACCCCTTTATAGCTGTTGCAATGATTGGCTTTCTGGCCTTTTGCCTTGTTATTTTCGTGGACCTTCTAAAAGGCCTGACTGAGTTGAGAAGAAAATGAGCCCAAGCGCCATCGGATTCATAGGCATCGGAATTCTGCTTCTTGTTATTTTTGCGAGAGTACCTATCGGTGGGGGTATGGCGCTGGTCGGCTTCCTGGGTTTTGCTTTGGTGAAAGGACTGGATCCTGCGCTTGGCCTTTTGAAACAAGTGCCTTATCAGATTTTTGCCCAACAAAGCCTCAGTGTCGTCCCGCTCTTCATTCTCATGGGGGCCTTTGCCTTTGCCGCCGGGTTGAGTGACGATCTCTACAGGGCCGTTTACAAATGGTTGGGACATTTGAGGGGAGGCCTTGCCATGGCTACGGTGGGGGCCTGTGCTTTCTTTGCGGCGATCTGTGGGTCCAGTGTTGCCACTGCCGCGACCATGGCAACCGTGGCTCTGCCGGAAATGAAGAAGTACAAATACGACCCTGCTCTCGCCACCGGGTCGATTGCTGCCGGGGGCACCATGGGGATACTGATACCTCCCAGCGTCATCCTCATTATTTACGGGATCATCACCGAGCAGTCGATCGGGAAGTTATTTCTTGCAGGATTTTTGCCTGGTATTCTTCAGGCCATTTTCTACATATTTACCATTGCCATCGTGGTGAGGATAAATCCGGGCACTGGACCCAGGGGGGACAAAACGAGTTTCCGTGACAAGGCGAAAACCCTCATCAAAGTCTGGGAAGTGCTTGTTCTTTTTATATTCGTTATTGGCGGCATTTATGCCGGCGTCTTCACGCCTACGGAAGCGGCAGGGGTCGGAGCCTTTGGGGCGTTTTTTTTCGCTCTATTGAGACGGAGATTACCCTGGGAAAAGTTCAAGGATAGCGTTGTAGACGCCACCAAGAACACGGGCATGATTTTTATCATCTTGATGGGCGCCATGATACTGGGATACTTCCTCTCGGTAACAAGGCTCACGTTTGAGATGGGGAGCTTCGTGACCCAACTGGCAATCAACCGTTACGTGATTCTCATCCTCATCCTGATCGTGCTCATCCTGCTTGGGTGTGTGATGGATTCCATGGCCATCGTGATATTGACCGTCCCCATTTTTTTCCCTGTCATCATGCGGTTGCATTTCGATCCGATCTGGTTTGGCATCTTGGTCACCAGGGTAACGGAAATGGGGCTGATTACCCCTCCGGTCGGTCTGAATATCTATATTATCAAAGGAATTTCCCAAGCTCCTATGGGAACAGTGTTCCGGGGCGTGATACCCTTTATTATTGCAGATTTTTTTCACGTAGCCCTTCTGATGGCGTTTCCCAAAATTTCGCTTATACTGCCTGCTATGATGAAAGGATAACCCTGATGTTACAAAAAGCCAGCCCCATGAGCCCGGATGGGCCGGTCGGAAAGACTTCGAGGCGAACCTTTCAATTGCGGATTGCGAATTGCGGATTTTAGGGTTCTTTCAATTCACAATCAGCAATTCACAATTCACTTCCAAAGACCCCCATTCCACTATCCCTCGGGTGGGTGGGGATCCAGGCGCTGACAAGAAGAGGAGCGTTATCGTGTCTAAAATTCTTCGGGTGGATTTGACTGAAAGAAAGGTATTGTCGCAGGATACAGATCCCATCATCTCCAGGGCATACATTGGCGGTCTCGGCATCGGCGCCAGGATTCTGTATGATGAAGTGCCTCCGGGCATTGCGTGGGACGATCCTGAGAACAGGCTAATTTTTTCATCGGGTCCGCTCAATGGCACAGTTGTAGCCGGTTCAGGAAGCTTCTGCGTTGTGACAAAGGGATGTCTGACCCATGGGGCGACGTCCTCGCAGGCGAACGGCTATTTCGGGGCTTTCTTGAGACTCTCAGGATTTGAAACCGTTGCCATAAGAGGCGCAGCCG
>Ga0214473_10006530_pt1 | contig 13897 bp, 15 predicted proteins | sample RVTome_7_FD_203509 | JGI IMG/M metagenome (GOLD analysis project Ga0214473, IMG submission 203509) | Soil microbial communities from uranium-contaminated site in the Upper Colorado River Basin, Wyoming, United States - RVT98D197 | ecosystem: Environmental > Terrestrial > Soil > Contaminated >... | reverse complement strand
AGCGCATGTCAAATCTATTGACTTGGCTTGTATTGGTAGCACCTTTCTCTGGCACGACGGGAATGGGCAATTCGGGCTCGGATTGCGAGAGGAGTTCAATTTCTTTAATTTGTACTTCGAAACCACCTGGCGCTTGCTTCTCCTCTTTTACATTCCCCATTATGGATACTACCGTTTCGTAGTTCAGCGTGTCCGCCCTTTTGAAAACGGCTTCGTCTGTTTTGAATACGACCGTCTGAATGATCCCAGTTACATCGCGGATCAAGATGAATCTAATTCCGCCTTGATTGCGTATGGAGTGGACCCATCCCTGGATTTTTACCGTTTTGCCGAGGTTATTTTTCAAATCTTTTATGTAGGTTCTATCCACGTATTCTCCCAATTAAAAAAACTGTCAGTCCGATGGGCCGCTATTATAACAATGACGGTCAAAGGGTTAAGCAGGCGGTTTGGTCAAAAGATTAATTTAGTTAGTGATGCCTATTCGCCTGAAATCTTTTGTGGTATAAGTGTATTGCCCTGTTGTGTTCGTGATTGCAGCACTCACGTTTTGAACCAACATGAACTAAAAGGAGCTCTGCTTCTGGAAAAGGATGCGTTAGGCGCAGGCCAAGGCTGATCTTTTCGGAGAGGGCACCACCTGCATCTGCAGATTCAAAAACTCCCGCTGCACACGGCACAGCGGGGCAATTTTATTAATTGGCCTATTGTTCTTTGAAGTTTCTATCCGGCACCACGTAAATCAGCGGTAAGCTCAGCAACGTTACCCCATACTTGACCAGCAAGTTCACCACGAAAATTCCCCACACGCTGGCCCAGGGCAAAGCCCAGCCAAACGCACCCACCGAGAAAACCAGATTATCCACCGGCACACTTAGGCTGTTGCTCACCAGCACGCGCGCCCATTGGTAACGGTGTGTAATGTGCGTCACGAACAAGTGATATACCTCGGTATCCATCAGCTCGCTGGCCACTTCGGCTACGATTGAAGCGATCACGATGCGCCATACGGGCGCCAGCACCGCGCTGAATTCCGCACCCAGCCCCCAGCCAGGGTCGCTAGGGAAGGCGGCTACCCACATCAGGTAAGCGGCCATCAACAAATTAATCACGCCCGCGCTGATGATGAGCACACGGGCGTTGCTGCGCCCCAGCACTTTGTGCACCACATCCCGCAAGGTGAAGGTGATTGGATAGATGAAGGTGCCCATATCTACCGCTAGGTGTGCCACCACGCCGATTTTCACGCTGGCAACATCCGCCAGCATTTGGGCGGCGATATAAGTGGCCACCACCATCACCGCAATCGCCGGCACATGGGCAGCGCGCTGATTTTGTCGGGCCATAAATTGGTCTCTTTCTCCTAATGCGACGGCCAAAGAAAAGAGAACGGCCGCGCGTTCTCGCCGCAGTTTTGGTAAGCCGGGTGGTCTGCCACCGGCCAGCCGTCACATTATAATCATGACCTTCGTTCACCGAGGTAGATATGAGCGCTATGGAACAGCTTAAACAGAAGGTTTGCGTCCCCTGCCGCGGCGATGAGCCTCCTTTAACGCCTGTGCAGATAAAAGAATTCCATCCGCAGGTGCCCGATTGGGAAGTGGCAGAAGTAAAGGGCATCCCCCGACTGCGGCGCGCCTTTAAATTCAAGGATTTTGCACAGGCTCTCACCTTTACCCAGCAGGTGGGACAGGCTGCGGAGGAACAAGGACACCATCCAACCATTCTTACCGAATGGGGGAAGGTGACCGTTTCCTGGTGGACGCATAAGATCAAGGGCTTGCATCAGAACGATTTCATTATGGCCGCCAAGACCGACGAACTCTACGCCAACCTCGGCTAATCCCGCGTTTGCTGAAAACCACCATCCTTCCAGCCGCGCTTGCTGCCCTGCTGCTCCTCGCGGCTTGCAGCCCTTTGCCCCTGCCGCAAATCCAAACCATACCAGCTGGCCCGGGGCGGCTAGTTAGATCAACTGAAAGCAACACGCCTGCTCCGAGCCGTACGCCTTCACCCGCTCCGAAAAATGTCCCTGAGCTCAGTGGGGAAAGCATTCCGTTGATCCATCTATGCCCGCGCACCGGTCCGTCTGCTGTTGCGAATAAAAGCCGCATCCAGGCCGTGGATCAGATGGTGGAGTTCATCGATGAGCAAGGCGGCATATTCGGCGCCCAATTAGATCTGCACACCTCTGATACCTTCGGTACTGCCGAGGGCGCCCAACGGGCTTACGCCCGCATGTTGCGCCAGGTTGGTGAAGGGCCAATATTTCTTCTTTGCGATCCAATTAGTGAATACGCCCTGGCCGGTTCCTTAACTGAAGATGAAATTCCTGCTCTTGGCCCCGGGATTTCTTCGGAAGCTCAAGATGGTTTTCTCTTTGGCTTGGATGCCGCACCGGCTCAGCATCTCGCCTTTTTTTTGCAAGATCTGGTTGCCAACTGGAACGAGCGAAGGCCACAAGGCGCCGGTAATGAAATCCGCTTGGCCGTCCTAAGCTGGCCGCAGGAATTGAGCGGTGTGATATTGACACCAGAATTGCTGACCTATGCGGAGAGATTAGGCATTGAAATAGCGTTGCAAGCCGATCTGCCTGCCGAGCCGGACGCCAACATCTTCGATTTCATTTACGAGGCCCGCGATGCCAACGTCAATGTCATCTATACAAATGCGCGCAGCTATGGCTTGGCCGCGCTGCTGAATGGTTTGCACGATCTTGGCCTGCTGGAACGATTTGTCGTGGCGGCGCCGGCCTTTGTGTACGACTCTCAGCTCTACGATTACTTAGCTGACCCGGTCTACGCTGAAGGACTTTACCTTAGCTCGGCTTGGGCATGGTGGAACGAAGTTGACAATCCTGGAGTCCAAATGAGTAATGAGATATTTGACCGAGGAATTGGATCGGCGGACGTAGATTGGGCAGCCCTGCAAATGGCCGCTGCAGTAGATATCGCTCGCCAGGCCTTGGAAGTAGCTATTTTGCAGGATGGGTTTGCGAAACTTAGCCCAGAAACCGTTACCGACGCATTATCCTCTTTGGAGGATTATCCCGCGCTGGGCGGGCTTTTTGCCGTGGATTATTCTCATGGCGCCCGTTCTCTTCTGCAGCTTCGTCTTTGGATGGTCGCTTCTGCACAGGAGGAACTACTGCCGGTCACGGAATATTTACCGGTCCCAGATCTTTAACCTGTAATCAGATTTGTCCGTGGGGCGCTACAAAACCCGGACGACTTGCTTGAGAACGCGGTCCTTGGTGATGTTCTCTCCCAATAAAATTTCGCTTGCACCCAAATATTTGCTAAACGCTATCAGACAATTCTGTAATGCCGCCAGCATGGCCTTGTCTTTCTTGTTAACCCCCTTCTCCCACCACCAGTTTTGAATCGTAAATGAGCGGCTGGTCTTGTTGAAAGCGGGGTCGAAACGCGCCACGAAGCGGTCACCGTAAACTACCGGCAGCACGTAATAACCATATTTGCGCAACTGGGCGGGCACATACACTTCCCAGGTGTAGTCAAAATCAAAGACCCGCCGTAGCACATTGCGATCCCACATGGCATTATCCAGAGCGCCCAAAAAGGCCGCGCCTGCCTGAGGCTGGCGGCCCTTGCTCACTTTCTCCAGGGTGTCCAGGTCTTCGGCGCGAATGTAGAATGGTCCTTTGGCCAAATCCTCGATGCGCACGCGAACAATTTTCTGCTTTTGGAGCAGGCGCTCCAGGGCCGCGCTGCGCTGCGGAGATTTGACATCGGCTATGCCCAGCCAACGCTCCCCCGACCCGGCATGCGCCAACCCCAGCCCGCCGATGCGGCGCAAGACATGCCATTCTTCATAATCAGCTGTGTTCGCATGCGGGTCGGGAGCCCGCCTCAATTTTTTCGGGATCAGTTTCTCGGTTAAATCGAAGACGCGGCGCGTATTGACCCGGTGGTGGATGCCTAGTTCGCCGATGTTGTAGAGCATGTCCATGGCGGCCCGCACGGCGCGGATTTGGAACCCCCAGTCCGATTGCAGGCGTTCATCATGTTCGATCTCAATCGAAGAGAGCGGCCCGCGTTGGGTGATGGCATCCTTCACCAGCTCAACCGCTTTGTGAACGGGGGCGGCTTGGGAGTTATTTTCGAATCTTTGCCTCAACCCTTGGCGAAAGCGTTTGAAATGGGGCCAGTCTTTGGCTTGATGCACTGAGGCCAACTTGTCCCAGCCATCCAAGAGGCTGCGTTCCTTGTATAGCATATCCTCCAGGAGTTGCGGTTTATAGTTCAATATTCGGGATTGCAACACAAGGTCCGGGTTGCGGCCCACCACATTGATTGGGTCAAACTGGATGCAGCCCACTCGCTGCAGATATTCCAGGACCCCCGCGCCGCCCTTCAAACGCCGCGGGGGCCAAAGATAGTGATGGCTCAATAAAAGGCGGCGCGCCTCTTGTTTGCTGATGTTGATTTCAGTAGGTTGCTGAGCCCAGTTTTTTGCCATGGTCGGTGTAGCGCGCCGAATTATGCAGCAAAGGCAGCGGCGCGCCAAGGGTTAGAATGCCAGTGTGAACAAACAGTACCAACTCCTCGCACTGATCTCAGACTTATTCTTCATCTCTCGAGTGGAGAGCGCCGCTCGCCAGGCTGGATACTCCGTTGAGAGCCTGGATTCCTATCGCACGGTTTCTGAGTTTTTAGAATTATTACGCGCCCATCCGCCGGCCTTGATCGTGCTGGACCTGAATAGCGCGTTGCCCTGGGCCGAATGGCTGCCCGCCGCCAAATCCGACCCGCTTACAAGCTCTATCCCTTGGTTGGCCTTCGGCTCCCACATGAACCCCAAAAGGTTAGCGGCCGCTCGCCGCGCCGGAGCAGATCGGGTGGTGCCCAAATCGCAGTTCACAGCAGAGTTGAACGAAATAATCGGGCAAATGAGTAAAAGTTAATGGCCGAAAAAAAGGCGCTATATCGATATAGCGCCTTTTTGTTTTCCCTAGAGGCGGATGATTATTGGGTCAGTGCGCCACCGATGGCTGAAACGCCGAAACCAAGGATGCCCACGATGAAGGTCGCCGAGAAAACGATCAGGAATGTTACTACCCAACCGGCTATCACGGTGATCAATGTCTTCCCCGTGTCCAAATCCAACGCCTCTTGGGTGGCGATGAAATAAGAGACTAGACCTAGGATAGAAGCAATGCAGGTAGCGGGGCCGATCACACAACCTAGGGCGGGCACAAAGAAAGATAAAGCTCCCAAAGCGGCCACAACGTTCCAAACATAGGCTAAGCCCAAGGTGCGCACCATTTCATCAAACGTCGCGTCTGCCTTGAACAGCGCTTTACCTAACCAGGTAATAACGAAAGCTCCTACTGCAAAAGCGATGACTGCGATGACTGTGCCAATGACTGAGGCGATCAGCCAGCTAGTGATATCCTCAGAGGCCGCATAGGTGGCCAACTGGGTGAGCAGTGCAAGCACGACCACAATTCCCCAAGCCGTTCCGGTGAACGAAGTATCTTTCTCGACATCTGCATAAACTTGGCGCTTGAAAGTAAGTGCGCCTATAACGCGGTTCATCAACATATTTCTCTCCTTGTCAGTTGAATGGATTTCTAGCCGCTATAACCCCAGCCTTGCTTAAAAGTTGCCAACTTAAAGATCTCTCGATGCTGGCAGGCCCGCCACCCCATTAGCCGCCCTCACTGCCCTGAGCACCGCCTCTGCCACCACTTCAGCCGCGTAGGCGCCCACGATATTCACATCCCCTTTTTTCTTGCCAGTGGCCAGGGCGAACATCGTGTCGCCATCCAGCATCGTGCTCGCCGGCCGGATTGTGCGGGCGATGCCGTTCATGGCCATGCGCGCCATCTTGGCAGCTTGTTCCTTTTCGAATTTAGCGTTGGTGGCCACCACGCCGATCACCGTGTTGCTGCGCTGGGCAAAGGCTAAGACGCTGCGGCCCGCTAACGTTCTCATTACTTGCAATGTGTCGGCGAAAGGCCCTTCGCCAATTTTGATTGGCCCTTTTCTTAGGCTGCGCGCTCCAGCGACGATTTGGTTGGTTCGTGGGTCGATCACGTCGCCAAAGGCGTTCACCGCCACGATCGCGCCCACCTGCAGGCCCGCACCGATCTCCATGGCCGCCGTGCCGATGCCGCTCTTCATGGCCTGACCAATGCCAAGGATCTTGCCCACGGTTGCCCCCATGCCCGCCCCGGCATTTCCCTCGGCGGGTGGTTCCTTGCTGGCGTTCACGCAGGCTCGGTAGCCCATTTCGGCATCCGGGCGACGTTTAGCGGAACCGATGCTCAAGTCGAAGAGAATAGCCGAGGGCACAATGGGCACTTTGGCCACACCCACGTTGAAGCCCACGCCTTTCTCTTCCAAATAGCGCACCGCGCCGCTGGCCGCATCCAAACCGAAGGCGGAACCGCCCGCCAGCATCACGGCATGTACCTTCTCTACCAGATGCACCGGTTGCAAAGCGTCTGTCTCGCGCGTCCCGGGGGCGCCGCCGCGCTGGTCCACTCCGCCCACCGCCCCTTTTTCGCACAGCACCACGGTGCAGCCGGTGAGCGCCTCTTCATCCTGCGCGTGGCCGACGCGGATGCCGTCGATCAGAGTGATGGATTGGTTCTTCACTGCCCTTCTTCTTCTCTTTCTTGGCGCAGGCGGCGATCGAAGTTCGGCATGCTGCGCTCATAGGTTTCGCCCATTAACGGAGAGGTGATCAGGAAATCGGCCGTGGCGCGGTTGGATGCCGTGGGGATGTTGTGCAGCACAGCCAGGCGCAATAATGCTTTCACATCCGGATCGTGGGGTTGGGGCTCTAGTGGATCCCAGAAGAAAATGAGCAGGTCCAAATTGCGCGTGGCAATCGCCGCCCCTATCTGCTGGTCGCCGCCCAAAGGCCCGCTCATGAATCCTTTAACCTTCAGCCCGGTTTTCTCGCCGATCAGTGCCGCCGTGCCCCCGGTGCCGAATAATTCGTGCTCCGCAAGCGCCTGGCGATTATGCTGCACCCATTCCAGAAGATCATCTTTGCGGCCATCATGTGCTACTAAGGCGACGCGTTTCTTGGCGGGTAAGGCTTCTTTTTGGGCCAAATCAATTCCCTTTCTTAAATTGAAGCCTGCTCCATGAACAATTTACCAGGCGTATGCTTCTGGCGCCGCGCCGCCCGGCCCGGGCCAGATCTCATCCAATTTGGTTAACGTGTCTTTGCTGAGCTTCACTCCAGTAGGTCTCACGTTCTCTTCGAGTTGCTGCATGGTGCGTGGTCCGATAATGGGTGCGGTCACCACCGGATTATGCAGCAGCCAGGCCAGCGCAACCGTGGCCGGGCTTTCGCCCAATTCCTTGCACAATTTCTCGTAAACCTTAAATTGCGCTTCGTGCTTTTTGATATCTTCTTGCAAGTCAGCCGATTCGCGGCGGCTGCCTTTGGGCTTCTCGAACGCCCCGCCAAAAGCGCCCCCGCCCAATGGACTATACGGCATTAGCCCCAGGCCAAATTCCTGGCAAGCGGGGATCACTTCCAGCTCGATCATGCGCTCGCTGAGGTTATACAGACTCTGCTCGCTGACCAGGCCCATGAAGTGGCGCGCCTTGGCTTCGGCTTGGGCTCGGGCGATATGAATGCCTGCAAAGTTACTGCTGCCCACGTAAAGCACCTTGCCCTGATAGACCAGCACTTCCATCGCCTGCCAAATCTCTTCCCAGGGAGTCTCGCGATCCACGTGGTGCATCTGATACAGGTCGATGTGATCGGTCTGCAACCGGCGCAGGCTGCCGTCGCAGGCCTGGCGGATGTGCCGGGCAGAGAGACGCCGCTCATTGGGCCAATCCCCCATGCGCCCAAAAACTTTGCTGGCCATCACCACTTTCTCACGCCGTCCGCCGCCCAGTGCGAACCAGCGCCCCACGATTTGCTCGGTGAGACCTTCCCCTTTTTTCCAACCATATACGTTGGCGCTGTCGAAGAAATTGATGCCCAGATCCAGGGCCTTGTCCATGATGGCGAAACTATCTTTTTCGGCAGTATGGGGGCCGAAGTTCATTGTCCCCAGACAAAGCCGGCTTACTTCTAACCCTGAACGGCCAAGATGAACATAGTCCATGTTATTCCTCGATGAGTTTGTAAAAGGATCATGTTTTGGAAGTCTACCATGTTTGTTTGTTCGGCCGAAATCGCTCCCCATTTCTTAGGTAGAATCACAATTCCGACACGCTCATGGACTTTGCTCATCGCTCCGGCATTTTGCTGCACCTCACCAGTTTGCCCAGCCCTTATGGCATCGGAGATTTAGGACCGGATGCCTGTAATTGGCTCGATTTCATGGCCGAGACGCGCACGCGCTGGTGGCAGGTGTTGCCATTGGGTCCTACTGGATATGGCGACTCCCCCTATCAGTCTTATTCTTCTTTTGCTGGATCTCCCCTGCTGATCAGCCCAGCTTTATTGCAAGAAGATGGCTTGATAGATATGGAACACCTGGAAAATTCTCCAATCTTCCCCACCCAACGGGTGGATTTCACGGCCGTGACCAACTGGAAGCGCGGCCTCTTCCAAGTAGCCTTTATGCGGGTGAATGAGTTGCCGAAACTTCATAAGGAATTTGAAAAATTCTGCAGCCAGCAAGCGGATTGGCTGGATGATTACAGTCTCTTCATGACTATCAAGACCCAACACGAAGGCCGCTCCTGGACGGATTGGCCGGCCCCTTTGCGCGATCGGGACTCAAAAGCGCTGGCCAAGGCAAGGCATGATTACGCCGCGACGCAATCCTATTTTGCTTTTCAGCAGTTCCTTTTTTTTAGCCAGTGGGGGCGATTGCGCAAACGCATGGCTGAGCTAAACATCGGCCTCATTGGCGATTTGCCCATCTACGTCGCTCACGACAGTGCCGACATCTGGTGCAACCGCGAGTTGTTTGAATTGGATCAGCGCGGCCGGCCCTTGCGTGTGGCTGGCGTGCCCCCCGATATGTTTTCGGATACCGGCCAGCTTTGGGGGAATCCCATCTATCGTTGGAAGACACTTAAACGCCAGGACTATGCTTGGTGGCTGGAGAGGCTGAAAGCTGTGCTTGATATGGTGGATGTGTTGCGCCTCGATCATTTTCGCGGCTTTGCCGATTACTATGCCATCCCGGCCGACGAAGATACGGCTATGAACGGGACTTGGGAACTGGGCCCCGGCGCGGATTTCTTCGATGCAATGAAAAAAGCATTGGGCGACTTGCCCCTCATTGCCGAAGATCTGGGCGGGCATAACTCTCCCTTGGTCCAGCAACTGCGTGAACAGTTCAAGCTGCCCGGAATGAAATTATTTCAGTTTGCCTTTGACGAAGACATCCACCATCCATTCCTCCCGAACAATTATCCCCAGAATTGTGTCGCCTATACGGGCACGCATGACAATGACACCACCCGCGGCTGGTATAAAAACGCCCCCAAACGGGAACGCAAATTTTGCCGCCAATATCTTAAAAGCGATGGCAAACACATTGCCGCGGATATGCTGCGCAGGCTTTGGGCTTCTCCTGCCACTTTAACGGTTGCCCCGCTTCAGGATTTTCTCGAATTGGGCGGCGCGGCGCGCATGAACTACCCCGGCCGGGCACTGGGCAATTGGGGCTGGCGCGTGGAGGGCAAGGCTCTCAACCCTGAATTAGCGAAGCGCATCACTGCATTGAATCAAAAATACGATCGCTCTGCCTAGCCCCAGACGGCCTCGCATTAGAATTCGAGCCAAAGAAAAAACGACCCCTCTTGGGGTCGTTTTTTCTTTGCTGCTATCTCTTTTTCTTCTTTGCTGATGATTTCTTTTTCTTCCCGCTGCTCTTCGCCTTTTTGGCTTTTGGCTTAGCCTTGGATTTTTTGCTCTTTACGGCCTTCTTCACTTTTGGGTGAGCCGCTTTCTTGGCCGCTTTGGGTTTGGCAGGTCTCTTAGCTGCAGCCCTAGGTTTGCTGGGCGTTGCCGCAGGCTTAGGGGTTGGCCTCTGCCAGGAAGGGGTAGCAGTCGGAGGAAGTGCCGGAGTGGTAGGTTGTGCCGGCATTGAAGGGGTGGCCGGCTTGCCTACGCCGCCTGTGGGTGTCCAGTCGGGGGCGGAACGCATTAGCTGGTCCTTTGGCACCATATTCGGCCGCCCGCAGTTGGGGCAGTAGGCGTTGTAATGCTTCCAATCATTGGCTTCAAGTTCATCCAGTGCAGTAGTGATGGTTTCCTGGCTCAGCGTGAACGGGGTGTAGCAATGCATACAGCGAACTAACATGGCGCCTCCTGATTTTGGCTTCAAATTAATTATACACAGAGGCGCGCTGCCGCGCTGGTTTTAAGGTGGCGATTAGAATCCCCGCCAGAATTATCCCGCCCCCCACGATTTTCAAACCTCCTGGCAATTCTCCCAAAATGGCGAAGGCTAATAGTGTTGAGCTCACCGGTTCCCCCAACAAGGCAATTGAAACATAAGAGGCAGGCAAATGCGCCAGGGCCCAGTTAAAGCTGGAGTGCCCAAGCAATTGTGGAACTAGCGCCAACAAAATGAGATAAAGGTAAGTTTGTGGCGAAAAGCCAAAACCGGGCTGGCCCGTAAGGGCGGCAACTATCACCAGAATAAGACCCGCAAAACCATATACCAGGAAGATATAGGCGGTCAAGGAAAGCTGCGGACGCAGGCGCCGGCCGATCAAGATGTAGCCGGCACCGGTCCAGGCGCCTGCCAACGCCAAAAGGTCGCCCCAAAATGCCTTGCCTTGAAGGAATTGGCTGAGAGGCGGACATTGCAACCCCTCCTCTCCCTGCAGGCAGCTATCACTCATGCCTATGATGATCCCCCCGGTGAGCGCTACGAGCAAACCTAGCACAATGATCGGCGTCAATCGCTCCTTCAAAAAAATAGGCGCCAGCAGCGCTACCCACAGTGGGTTAGTGGTCACCAACACCACCGAGCTTGCTACCGAGGTGTATTCCAGTGACAAGATCCAAGTGGCGAAGTGCAAAGCCAACAGCAACCCGGCGGTGGCCGCCAGCCAAAACTCTTTGCGGGTCAGCCTGCGTAACTCGGCGCTATGGCGAGGGATGGCGAAGGGCAGCAGGATCAATCCCGAGAGGCCCATGCGGTAGGCCGCGATCACCATCGAAGAAGCCTCGCGCTGTGCGAAGCGGATGAGTAACGAAGCCGAAGCCACTGCAAAGATGCCTAACATCAGCACAAGTTGCGGGGGAATCTTTGCAGGCTGGGGGGATTTCACGGCTTTTGTTTGTGATTTTCTTGACAAAGAATGGGGGGACAATTACAATCAAACGGCTTGTTTTGTATTGTAACGCAGGAGTTTCCTACACGTTCGCGGTAGAAACAAATAAGGAGAGTCTCATGGCTTTCACACTTCCCAAACTTCCCTACGATTTCAACGCCCTGGAACCTCACATTGACGCTCGCACAATGGAGATCCATCATGATAAGCACCACCAGGCTTATGTGAACAATCTGAATACTGCCATCCAGAAGCATCCCGAACTAGAAAAAAAATCCCTGGAAGATTTGCTCAAAGATCTCAGCGGCGTGCCCGAAGATATCCGCGCCGCGGTGCGCAACAATGGCGGCGGCCACTTCAATCACAGCCTGTTCTGGGAGATCATGTCTCCCAAGGGCGGTGGTGAGCCCTCAGGCAAATTAGCCGATGCGATCAAAAAAGCCTTCGGCGATTTCGCCGCATTCAAGGAGAAACTGTCCACCACCGCAGTGGGCCAATTTGGCAGTGGCTGGGGTTGGTTATGCAAAGACAAATCGGGTGGTCTGAGTGTGGTTTCCACGCCCAATCAGGATAATCCCATTTCTAATGGTCTCACTGCCATCTTGGGCGTCGATGTATGGGAACACGCTTACTACTTAAATTACCAAAACCGCCGGCCTGATTATGTGGCTGCTTGGTGGAATGTAATTAACTGGGAAGAGGTTGCCAAGCGCTTTGCGGGCTGAGGCAATCGCCGACAGGTATAATCAAAAAATTAACGGAGGAGCTTCATGACCCATATTATTACTAGCCTTTGTCTGCGGGATGGCGGTTGCGTGGACGTATGTCCCGTGGAATGCATCGTGCCCGGCAATCCCCAGGACAAGTGGCCTTGGTACTACATCGACCCGGTTACTTGCATTGACTGCGGCGCCTGCATCCCGGAGTGCCCATTTGAGGCCATCTTTACAGAAGATGAAGTGCCCGAAGCCTACGCGGCCAAAGGTGGTGAGCGTATTGCCCAGCCGGTGGGCATGCCTGGATTTGATCAGGTCTTTGAGGGCACTAACCATCATGGTCAGCCGGTAAAAATGGAGAGCACAAAAGTGCTGCAGGCCGGAGAGGCAGTGAATCTCAAACCGGACATCAAACCCAATTACGATTTTTTTCAGGGCGGCCCCGGTTATTGGGACGGCTGGCTGGATTTCGTACATCCAAAGTGATCCCTATAGTTCAGCAAAACATCCAGGAGGAAGCCAAGCGCTTCCTCCTTTGCATTAAAATCCACTGGTTGTCCTTACATGATGAAGCTTGAATTCCAGGAAATCCAATCGAAAAAGATCGTCAACGTGCACAAACACGTGGACGGCCCTTGGTTTTGGACCAAATACAGCGCTCACCCTTATATCGGCTGCCGCAGCGGCTGCGAGTTCTGCTACTTTCGCAGCGGTTGGTATTTGGGCCGCCGCGATCCGGACAGCTTTGATACGCTCATCCAGGTAAAAACCAACGCGGTCGAGTTGCTGCGCAAAGAATTGGCCCGCTTGGGACCCGATGTGATCTTTTGCGGCGATTGGCAGCAGCCTGCCGAGGATCGCTACCGTTTGTCCCGGGCCATGCTCGAAGTGGTGAATGAAATGCAATTCCCGCTCTTTGTGGTGGAACGTTCTCCTCTGCTGGTGCGAGACCTTGATCTTTTGCAAAACATCCAGCGAAGCACTTGGGCCAGTGTGGTGTACAGTATTAGCAATCTCGATCCCGCCCTCAAGCAGGCTTTCGAGCCGCGCAGCCCCGGCCTGCAGCCCCGGCTGCAGGCCATCCGCCTTTTGGCCGACGCCGGCATTGCGGTGGGCGTAACCTTGATGCCGGTAATCCCCTATCTAGGCGATGATGCCAAACATCTTGAAGCAGTGATCCTGGCAGCCAAAGATCATGGAGCACGCTTTGTCATAGCTGGCGGGATGACCATGGATGGAAACCAAGCTGAGCGCACGCTGGCCGCTGCGGGCAAGGTGGATGCGGCGGTTGAGGCGCGCTGGCGCGAAGCGTATAATCAAGAGAAAGGCGCACAGCCCAGCTCCGCGAATTCTTACACGGCTAAATTGGGCCGCCTTGTGAGAGAGCTGTGCTTAAAACACGGCTTGTTAGATCGAATGCCGCGCTATATTCCCAAAGGACCCTTGGCTGCTAATAAGTGCATCGCCGAACAACTCTTTTTAAAAACCTATGACCTGGAATTGGAAGGCGCCCTCTCTCAACGGGTGTGGGCTTATCGAAAAGCCGCTTGGACAGTGGACGAACTGGAAGAAAGCATTGCCGATCTCTACGTGAAACAGGGTGACGCTGGCCTTAAGACTTTGCCGGGGCTAGGTGACCGCTTGGCTGCCCAAATTGCCGCTTGGCTGCGGGAATTTATTCCGCAAGTCGCGCAATAATATAAAGGGAAAAAATGACTGCAAAACAGACGTTTCGCATCGAAAAGGACTCGCTGGGAGAGGTCAAAGTTCCAACTGACGCGCTTTACGGCGCACAAACCCAGCGCGCGGTGGAAAATTTCCCAATTTCGGGACTAAAGCCCTGGCGAGCTTTCATCTGGTCAATTGCTGCCATCAAACGCGCCGCCGCGGAAGTGAACGCTGATCTGGGCTTGCTGGATAAAAAGAAAGCTGACGCCATTT
>Ga0214473_10006529_pt1 | contig 13899 bp, 14 predicted proteins | sample RVTome_7_FD_203509 | JGI IMG/M metagenome (GOLD analysis project Ga0214473, IMG submission 203509) | Soil microbial communities from uranium-contaminated site in the Upper Colorado River Basin, Wyoming, United States - RVT98D197 | ecosystem: Environmental > Terrestrial > Soil > Contaminated >... | reverse complement strand
TCAAATTGGATACTTCGCCCGATGCAGCGACGGTCGGGTCGCACTACCATCCTGACAGAGAACGGAGCGTGAGGTCTAGCGACGACGATGAGGAGGCAGCGGTGAGCGGACAGCACGAGGTGGCAGAGCGCGGCCGGCGTTCCGTTGGCGACGACGCTCGTGAGCGGCTGCTGGCCAGTACGTTCGTCACGCAACCGAGAGGAGGTTACCCGATGTCCGCGACGACGAGGGCGCGATTCCAAGCAGCTATCGTCGCTATTGCTCCTACAGTGCTGCTGGCCGGATTCGTCTACCATCCGCACATTCCGTATATCCCGGACCCCGCCGCGGTCGCTGCGGCGGCCACCTCCGACACGACGCGCTGGGGGCTCTCGCATCTCGCGGTCGGCGTGGGGTCTGGGTTCGCTGTCCTCGCCTTCCTCGCCATTCAGAGCTATCTCCGCGAGGCGGGCGAGGAACGCTGGAGCGTCCTGGCGCTCCCGTTCATCGTCATGGGCAGCACGCTGTTCACGTTGCTGCCAGGGATGGAATTTGCCGTGCTGGCTGCCGCCGAAACGGGTGGTGACGTTCAGGCGGCCCAGACTGCGCTGGCTCCGTGGTTCGTCCCCATTCTTTTGACAGGCGCGGTCACCTTCGCGCTCGGGGTCCTCGGCTTCGCGAGGGGGATCGCCCGCAGCGGCGTTCTGGGCCCGCGGCTGACCTGGCTCGTCGTGAGGGCGCTCGTCGTTATGGCCGCTGCGCGCTTCGTCCCATTGGGCACGGTTCAATTCTACGTGGGGGGCGCAGCCGGCATCGCGGCACTGTGGCCGCTAGCATACGAGATGTGGAAGCACACGGAGCCGCGACCGATGCCGGCGACCTGATAGTACCGTCGATCCGCGGCGACCGAGAGGCGCTGGAGCAAGCCGAACACCTGACGGATCAGATGTGCCGCAGCGACCAGGAAGCGACTACACGAGGTCGTGCTCGTAGGCGTACGCGGTGGCCGCCGCCCTGGTGGACAGTCCCAGCTTTGTGAAGATATTGCTCACGTGGCGAGCCACCGTCTTCTCACTGATGAAAAGCTCGGTGGCGATCGCCCGGTTGGTCTTGCCGGCCGCCACGAGGCGGACCACCTGCACCTCGCGCGCGGTGAGCCCGCCCGCGGCCTCGGGGGCTGCCGTCCGGGAGAGCTCCTCGACGCGGGCGAGGTCTGGCGCAGCGCCGAGCTGCCGGAAGACCCGGCGCGCCGCGTCGAGCTCCATCTCCGCGGCATCTTTGTCGCCGACCTGGCGGTAGGCGAGTCCGATGAGGACCCGGACACGGGCGGCTTCATACAGCGCCGCGAGTTCGCGCCAGGCCGTCCACGCGTGGCGCAGCGCGTCGAGGGCGGCTCGGGCATCGCCCTCGGCCAGGAGGACGGCTCCCTGCGCGTGGGCGGCGACCGCTCGCAGAAGCGGCGCGTCGAGGGCGGCGGCGATCTCCGATAGCTCGGCGGCGGCGGCGCGCGCCATTGGGACATCATTTGCCGCAAGCACGATCTCGACGTACGCGGGAAGCACCTTGGTTCGGGTCCGGCGCTCCTTGGCTTCGTCCACCACGCGGCGGATCGCCGTCTCAGCGGCATTGATCTGACCCTGGGCCAGCCGCAGCAGCGCCAGACCAGGCTGTGGCTTTCGTTCCCACTGGCTGGCTTGGCGGTACATCTCCTCGGCCTTCGCGAACTCGCCGCGCAGCCGGTGGAGCTCAGCTAGCTGGTAGAAGGCCGCGCCGACCGCCGGCTGGCCGGGCGGCTGCGAGAGCCGTTCGCAGGCCCTCTGCGCTTCGTCCATCGCCTCCGGCCACGCGCCGTGCAACTGCATGATCTCGGCGCGGCGCACCAGGCACTGACCGCGGTACGGGACCAGGTCCGGCTGAGATTCACACCAGTGGCTCAATGCCGCAGTCCACTCCTGCGCACGGCGAAGATCGAAGATCTCCTGGCACGTCTCGATCACGGCGCAGTAGACGATCCCGGCCACGATCGGAGACACCTCTCCGGCCGTGACGGCAACCATAGCCTCGTCGAGCAACGCCACCCCATCAGCGGTCTCTCCCAACCGAACCAGAGTCTGGCCCCGGCCGAGACCGGCGAGCGTTGTCAGGTCCGGGTCGCCGAAGCGGCCACCGATCTCGGCGGCTTGGACGAAGGTAGCGTAGGCGGTTGCGGCGTCGCCCTTAACGAGACTCTGTAGCGCGACCGGCACGAGCAAATACCCCTGCTCCACGCAGTCGTGCCGCGGGTCCTCGAGCAGTCGCCGGCCCCGGGCGAACCAGCCTCCAGCGCGGGCGATCTCACCCGTGTTTACCAGTTGGAGGCCCAACCAGAATGCGCACCGTGCAGCGCGTGCTGGGTCGCCCCGGCCTAGGAACTCGTGATGCGCACGGGCCCAGACGTCGGCGCTGTCGGCGTCCCTTCCGACCAGGTAAGCAGCCGTCGCGAGCCGCTCGAGGTCCTCAGGCTCAAGCGGGGTCTCCCGGTCCGCGGCCGACAGATGGGCGCAGGCATCTGCCCAGGCCTGCTGCCTGAAGGCCTCCCGGCCTCGATCAAACGCGTCAGATGTGGTCATCCACGTCGACTGTTGGCACGGTCGCAGTCCCGCTGTTGCGGGTCCCTCTACTGCCGTCACCCCACCTCATGCCGAACTCCTGATTAGGCTGATTTGCCTAATGCACCTGCCGTGTCAGCCTAACACGGCAACGGAGGAAGGTGCTCTTTCGCAATCGCCGGCACAGTCGGTCTTCATCACCCTTTGCGCTCCCCGCAGGGCTCATGATACTGGGAACCTGTAAGCTGGCTGGCGCGGGCGAGAGGTCTTCGAGGAGGCGGAGGAGCGGAAGCTAGCGGTCATGAAAGCCGTGGCTTCGAAGGCGCACCTTTACAGCCGCATTCTAGCCGACGCGAGCTTGGAGTCAATTCGAATTATCGCGGAGCTCCACAGGGGCCAAGCCTGTGCATGAGTTGGTTCGAAGAACAGGTTGGCGTCCAAACTGCCGGGGCAAGGGCGACGCGAACCGTTTGAACCCGAAATCAAGAACGTCGTGCTCAGCGCACGACTTGCGGGACGAGACAGCTTCGAAGTTTTTTCTATCTGTTACGCGAACAAATGTTTGATGCTTGGCTGGGGGGACAGGAATCGAACCCGTATTTGCGGTTCCAAAGACCGCCGGCTTTCCGTTAGCCGACCCCCCAACAATTCGTGAGCCCGTGAATCCAACCTGTGATTCGATAGTTCAATAGTGTGCTTCGACGCGCGATCATTTTGATAGTACCATAATAGCCTTTGCCGGTGTTCCTTCGATGCGGGACAGGATTGTGCGTCTTCAAATAGATGCGTAGGTGCTTCGGGGGAAGATGAAGCTCTCGCTCCCAATAGTCACGCACTGCGGCAAGATCCGCGCTCTGATGGATTTGAAGCGTCCGTGTTGCTGAACTCAACGAGCGCAGATCTCCATTCCTTGGGTTTTGACCCTTCCGCCCAATACAGGAGAGTTCCCGCCAGCCAGTGGCAATCGGCATCCCGTAGACATCCCTCAACTTCCATGGCCGCTTCGGTCATTGCCCTGTCGACTCGCTCTAACCGCGCGCCGACGAAGCTTTTCGTAGCGACGGGCGGCCCGGCGCAGCTCGATGGCCTTCTGTCTCTCGAGAGGTTTGCTCATGAAATCAACTAGGGTGGGGGCAACTTCCCCCACCCCGGTCATCGACTTGTGGCCGCGTTCTTTACAGGTCCTACGCCAGTGCGATCAACTCGATTTCCACCAGCGCATCGCGTGGGAGCCGCGCCACTTGCACCGTCGAGCGCGCCGGCGGCAGCTCGCGGAAGACGTTCTGATACTCCTCATTCATCGCCCCAAAATCATTCATGTCCTTCAGGAACACCGTCGTCTTCACCACGCGGTCCATCGACGACCCTGCCGCCTCCAGCACCGCGGCCAGATTCTGCAGCACCCGGCGGGTCTGCGTCTTGATGTCCGCCGCGAGAAACTGTCCCGTCGCCGGATCGAGCGCCAATTGCCCCGAGAGATACAGCACACCCCCGGCACGGATCGCCTGCGAGTACGGTCCGATCGGCAGCGGCGCCTTGTCGCTGCGCACGACTTCCTTCGCCATGGGTTCCTCCTGACGACTACGAGCGGATGATCAGACTCACCAGTTCGATACGCAGGGTTTCGGGGGCGCGCTCACCGCGGCACTTGTACTGGATGATCTCGCGCAGCCGGCGCTCGAACTCAGCGTGTTGGCGACAGGGCAGACACCGCTCGATGTGCGCCATCAGGTGACTGCGGGCCTGAGTATCCGCCTCGCCGTCCATGTAGGCCCACAGCCGCTCAAGCAGATCGTCGCAGTCGAACCCGCTCATGCGTCCCCGGCCTTCGCGTCCTTTGACGGATCCTTGACGTACCCGGCCCGCCGCGCATAGTCCCACAGCAGCCGCTGCAGGTGCCGGCGTCCTCGATACAGTCTCGACATCACCGTGCCAATCGGGATGCCCAGGATCTCGGCGATCTCACGATACGAAAACTCTTCGAGGTCGGCGAGGATCACCGCCATCCGGAACGGTTCGGGGACCGACTCCAGCGCCGTCTTCACGTCGGCGTCCATGATTTTCGACAGCAAGATCTCTTCGGGGTCGCCCGCGCGGCGGAGATCGTCGCTCTCCTGCGCCTTGGCGTAGAGATAGAATTCGCCCACGTCCTCGTGATCGACCAGTTCGGGCTCGCGCGAGGAGCGGCGGTACGAGTCGATATAGGCGTTCATCAGGATCTTGTACAGCCAGGCGCGGGCGTTGGTGCCCTGTTGGAAGGTGTGGAACGAGCGCCACGCTTTCAAGAACGTGTCCTGGATGAGATCTTCGGCGGCGGTACGGTTGCGCGTAAGGCGCAGCGCGGATCCGTACAGGCTGTCGAGGTGCTCGTGCACCAGCGCCTCGAAGCGTGCGCGATCCTCCTGCGACACGGTCGCGCGCGGCTGTTCGTGCGTCACGGATGCGGCACCCATGGGTTCCCCCGCTCCAACGGAAGAACCACCCTACACATTCCCCTGCGCCTTCTGCCGGCGCGGACTCGGCACGCGCTGCCGCGCGGCTGGCGCCGAGCGGGTCGGTCGCATGTCGGCCAGCGTCAGCCGGTTCAGCACGCCATCCGCGGCAACCCCAATCGCCTTCCAGACCGGTCGCAGGCCGCAGTCCGACGCAAACTCGCAGTCGGGGTCTTCGACCTCGGCACACCACCAGGGGGCGGTCGAGCCCTCGAGCACCTCGAAGGCCTCCTTGAGGCTAATCTCGGCGGGGGGCCGCGACAACAGGTGCCCGCCGGTGGGACCACGCTTGCTCGTGACCAGTCCCGCCCGGCGGAGCATGGTCATCAACTGGTTGAGGTAGGGTTCGGGCAACCCCTGGCGCTCGGCAATGACCCGGCTGCGGACCGGCCCCTCGCCATAGTGAGCGGCGAGATCGATCAGGGCTCGCAGGCCGTATTCCGCGCGGGTCGACGTCTTCACCGGAGCACCAGCACCTCGTCGACGATGCTTCCGTCCCGGATCCGAAAGGCCTTCACCTCTGGATCCACCTTACTCTCGAGCGAGACGATAATGTACCCAGCATCGGGATAGGCAGCCGAACGTTGGCCAGTCTGGCGGTCTTCAGCGTAAGCCCTCGCGACGTCCGTCTTGGACGGTCTTGCCGCTGACCATGTGTGTGAGTGGTAGAAGCCGATCAGCTCTAGCCCCAGATCGTCGATATCCTTTTGTATCCGCAAGAGATCACGGTCGTCGACATAGAAGGTATAGGGACTGTCGTCTGCGTTCCTCGCCCTGAAGACACGCTCAACGGAGTCGCCGCGGCCAGCAAGGACCCCGCAACACTCGTTTGGAAGCTCCGCACGGGCGTGTTCAATCATCTCAGCACGCTGCGCCCTGGTAAGTTCCAGTGCCATTCACCCTATTATACAGTGCGGAGGTCAACTTTCGGACGCCAGAGGTTGGTGGACAGGTAGCGGTCGCCCCTGTCGGGGAAGATCACGACGATCACGCCCCGGTCCAGACGGCCCGCCACCTCGACCGCCGCGGCCATCGCGGCGCCCGACGACGGGCCCACCAGGATCCCCTCGTCCGTGGCCAGCCGGTGGGTCATGGCATACGCGGCGCCGGACGAGACCCGCACGGTCCTGTGTGGCACTGTGGGGTCGTAGATACCGGGGGTGATCGCGGTCGGCAGGTGCTTCAAGCCCTCGATACCGTGAAACCCGTCGTCGGGCTCGACCGCGACGATCTCGATGGTCGGGTCGGTCTCGCGGAGCCGCCGGCCGACGCCGACGAGGGTTCCGGTTGTACCGACCCCGGCCACGAAGTGGGTGATGCGGCCGTGGGTCTGCGCGATGATCTCCGGCCCCGTGCCGTCGTAGTGCGCGCGCCAGTTGCTGGGATTGTCGTACTGGTCGAGGTAGGCATACCGTCTCGGTTCGGCGGCGGCCAGGCGTCTCGCCTCGAGCATGGCCCCGTCGGAGCCCTCCAACGGATCGGTGAATATCAACTCCGCGCCGTAGGCCAGGAGGGCTCCCCTCCGCTCATCACTGATGTTCCGCGGCACCAACAGCGTGACGTGGTACCCCTTTGCGGCGCCGATCATCGCGTACGCGATACCGGCGTTCCCGCTGGTGGAATCCAGGATGATGCGATCACGCGTGAGGCGCCCATCACGCTCAGCGTCCTCGATGATTCGAAGCACGGGTCGGTCCTTGACCGAGCCCCCGGGGTTGTGCCCCTCGAGTTTGGCAAACACGGCCACGCCGGACGGGACGCCGTTGATGCGGCGGATCGGCACCAACGGCGTGTTGCCAATCAGGGCGAGCAGATCGGCGCCGATGTCGAAGGGCGGCTCAGGAACAAACCGGTAGGCCATCACTCATCATAGAGGACCGTGGGCTCAGGGTAGTGCCGGACCCGGCGGTCCAGCAGGCGGGCGCGGATCAAGGCGTCCAGACGAGCCTGTTTGGTGGCCACCGGTTCGTCGCCCCTGAGCATCGCCAGGTCCACGTTGACCCGCAGCGCGCGCAGCGACACGATGTGCCGGCTGATGCCGGTCGGAAGTTTGACGGGCAGGCGCGCGATGGCGCGGATATCGGCCTTCGACAGTCGCGGGAAGAGCACCAGCGCATCGGCGCCGCCGAACTCTTCCGCCAGCGTAGCGAAGTCCGCTCCCTGCGTCCGGTAGATCGGCACCTTCCCCTTGTACGTGGCCACGATGGCCGCCAGCGTGCGCACCTGCTCGCCCAGCGTCCCGTCGATCTTCACCCCCCAGGCGCCGCGCGCCGTCACCAACCCACAGGCAAACGTCCCGTCGTCGAGGCCGCTGTGGACGGCAACTGGAGAAGCCGCCGTCCACAGCGGAAACGAGCCCACGATGCCACCGTCCTGCTGCAACAAGTGCGCCCAGACTTCCAAGATCACCGCGGGATCGTCGTAGGGGACAATCTGCACCACCTGATGAGGCACACCGGTCCGTTGCATCGCGGTCACGCGGTTCGCGCCGTCCAGGACGACGTACTCGGGCGCGTGGCCGGGCCGGGCGTCCAACAGGGCGACGATCGGAGGGTTACGCAGCACGCCGTCGTCGTTGAGGCGGTGCACGAGGCGGTCGACTCGCTCGGGGTCGCTGTCTTCGTGCAGATGCAGCGCCACCGCGGGCACGACGCGCAGATCGGGCAACATCACCCTATGCCCGCGCCAACGCCTCGGGCCCGGATGGGCCTGGTTCCCGTGGCGGCAGCGTGGCGAGCGCGGCGCTGACGTGCACGCGATCGATGGGCTCCAGCCCGATCCCAAAGATCTGCGCAAACTGCTCCGCGTAGACCGTACGCACCTGGTTCACCTCGATCGGTTGTCCCGCCAACCGGCTCATCGACGTGACCGGCCTGCCCAGCCCACAGGGGTTGATGAGGTCAAACACACCTAGGTCAGTGTTGAGGTTCAGGGCGAAGCCGTGCATCGTCACGCGGCGCTTGACCGCGACGCCCACCGCAGCCACCTTGGCCCCACCAACCCACACTCCTGGATACCCGCGTTCCCTACCCCCTTCAATCCCGAAGACCGCCAGCGTCCGAATAAGCGATTCCTCAAGCGTCCGCATGTAGCGGACGACGTCCTCATCGAGGGCACGTAGATCGACGATCGGATATCCGACGAGTTGACCGGGCCCGTGATAGGTGATGTCGCCCCCGCGCTCGACCTCGAAGAGATCGATACCGTGCGCGCGTAGGACATCGGGTGAGACCAGCAGGTTCTGCGCCTTGCCGCTGCGTCCGAGCGTGACCACCGGAGGATGCTCGAGCAACAGCAGCACGTCGGGAACAGCGCCTGCCTGGCGGGCCCGCACGAGGTCGCGCTGCAACGCCCAGGCGTCCGCGTAGGGCACCGGTCCGGAGCGAAGGTCGAGTAGCCAGCCGGGCGCCGGTCTCATGAGGATCCGCCTATCGTCGTGCCGTTGCGTTCGCCTCGCTGTCCACGGCCCGGCCGTCGCAGAAGCAGGTCAGGGCGTGGCCCGGCTCGATCGCGACCGACACGTGGGCGCCCGGGTCGATGCGGGTCGTGTGGGGTTGGAGGCTGTGGATCGTGCGGCCGGACGGCAACTGCACGCAGTAGATCGTCGCGCCGCCCTGGAACAAACGCCGCTTTACGACTCCCCGGCCGTGATCGGAGACGGTCATGGCCACGTCGTCGGGCCGGACCAGCACTTCGACCGCCGTCCCCGCCGGCAGCGCGACGGGCTGCCGGACCACGCCGACCTCGGTGACCAGTCCCGCGGCATCAACGGTAGCGGGGACGAAGTCCACCCGACCGAAGAAGGCGGCGACGTACCGCGTGCGCGGCGCGTGGAAGATGCGCTCGGGTGGGTCAACCTGTTCTAGGCGGCCCTGGTTGAGCACCGCCACCCGGTCGCCCAGCAGCAGCGCCTCCTGCTGGTCGTGCGTGACAAAGATTGCGCTGGTACCCGTCTGCTTCAAGATCGCCCGCACATCGTCGCGGAGCGCCGCGCGCAGATGCGCGTCGAGGTTTGAGAAGGGCTCATCGAGCAGCACGGCAAAAGGGCGCGGTGCGAGCGCGCGCGCCAGGGCCACGCGCTGCTGCTGTCCTCCGGACAGCTCATGCGGATAGCGGTCGGCGAACTCACGCATCCCGACGAGATCGAGGGCATCCTGGGTGCGAGGCCCGCGCTCGAACCAGTGAAAGCAGTGCAGGCCAAAGGCGACGTTCTCGGCTGCCGTCAGATGGGGAAACAACGCGTAGTCCTGAAACACCATGCCGACGCCGCGGGCTTCCGGGGACACCCATGCCGCGCCGCCGGCGACCTGCCGGCCGGCAACCCAGACCTCACCGGCGTCGGGCCGCTCGAATCCGGCCACCAAGCGGAGCGCCGTGGTCTTGCCGCTGCCGCTGGGTCCGAGCAGCACCAGGATCTCGCCCTCATCGACCGCGAGCGACAGCCCGTCGACCGCGGGTGACGAGGCGCCATCAAAACGACGCACGACATCCCGCAGTGCGACGACCGGCGGGCGTGGATCGGCCTGTCCCATCGGACGTCCACCCTCCCCTGCGCGCGCTCCGACCTCGAGCCTGAAGCCCGCCGCAGCATCGCTCAGCGTATCAGAGCCTCGTGGCACTCTCAAGGGCGGCGCGGCCCTCTCGCATCCTGCCCCCGGCCGGGCTGGGCGCGGGCAACGGCCAGGCTGAGGACCATCACAGGGATGATGCCCACGCCGACGATGGTCAGGGCGGCGGTCGACGCCTGGGCGAGCCGTTCGTCGGAAGCCAAGCGGTAGACGCGGAGCGCCAGCGTCTCGAAGTTGAACGGCCGCAAGATCAGCGTCGCCGGCAGCTCCTTCAGCGTGTCGACGAACACGAGCAAGACAGCCGTCAGCAGGCTGCCCTTCATCATCGGCGCGTGGACACGCCAGAGCGTGCTACCCGGCCCATGCCCGAGCGTCTGCGCCACTTCCTCCATGCTCGGCCTGATGCGGGACAACCCCGCCTCAACGGCGTTGAAGGACACCGCCAGGAACCGAACGAGGTACCCGAATATCAGGGCTGCGACCGTGCCACTCAGCAGCAGTCCTGTCGGCCGACCAAACGCCGCGCGCATCCACCCGTCAACGGTGTTGTCGATCCAGCCAAACGGCAGCATCACGCCGACGGCGATCACCGATCCGGGCACCGCGTACCCAAGGGTCGCCACACGCGCCGCGAGCTGCGTGAGACGTCCGCGCCCGACCCGCACCCCGTAGGCGATGAGCGCGGCGGCGACGACCGCCAGACCGGCCGTGACGGCGGCCAGACCAAACGTGTTCGTCGCCAGCCGCCCAAAGCTGCGTCCGAGCACCGCGTCGCCACCCTCGAGCGTCATCTGGAGCAGGACCCCGCCCGGGATGAAGAATCCGACGACCGGCGGAAGCAGGCAGGCGGCCAGGGCGCCGACCCCACGGACACCGCCCAACCGTTGTGCGGCCGGCGTCACCGAGCGAGCGGACGTTCGATGGAACCGCCTTCCGCCGCGCAGGCGTTGTTCGAGGCCCAGGATGAGCAGCACGACCGCGAGCAGACCGGCGGCGAGTTTCGCGGCTCCAACCGGTGATCCGAGCCCAAACCACGTGAGATAGATCCCTGTGGTGAACGTCGCGACTTCAAAGTGCTTCACCGTGCCAAAGTCGGCGAGCACCTCCATGAACACCAGCGTCAGCCCCGCCACGACGCCGGGCCGCGCGAGCGGCAGCGCGACGCCGACAAACGTCCGCCATGCCCCCTGCCCCAGGGTCCGGCTCGCTTCCAGCACCGACGCCGACTGTTCGAGGAAGGCGGCGCGCGCCAGCATGTAAACGTAGGGATAGAGCACAAAGACCATCACCGCGACGGCGCCGCCTGGCGAGCGAATCTCGGGAAACCAGTAGTCCCCTCGACTCCAGCCGAACCACGCCCGCAACGCGGTCTGCATCGGTCCGGTAAACTGCAGGAGATCGGCGTATGTGTAGGCGAGCAGGTACGCGGGTACGGCCATGGGCAGCAGCAAGATCCACTCGCACATGCGGCTACCGGGGAACCTGTACATCGTGACGATCCAGGCCGTCCCAACACCGACTACCAGGACTCCGGCTCCCACGCCCAGCAGCAACCACACGGTGTTCGCGATGTAGCTCGGCAGCGTCAGGGCCGCCAGGCGCGCCCAGGCGCCTTCGGTGGGGACGAACACACTGGCCAGGACAACCAGGATCGGCGTCGCGAGTGCCGCGGTCAGCACCAGCCCCGCGGCGGGGAGCGCCCAGGTGCGCGCCGCCCGAGCGCCCCGCAGTGATTCCGGCGTCGACCCTAGCGCCATCCCGCGCGCAGCATCAACTGCAAGGCCGGTTGATTGTTCGCCCCGTAGGTGCGCGCGTTGAGCGGGTCGGCCCTAAACGCGCGCAGCCCGAGGATGGAAGGATCTTTCGGGACGCTGGCCACCGCAGGGTACTCGAACGAGCCCCGCGCAAAGAGGCGCTGTGCCTCGTCGGAGGCGAGGTACTCGAGAAACGCGATCGCGGATTCGCGGTTCGGCGCTGTCGCCACCACGCCCCCCCCGCTGATGTTGACATGGACACCGCGCTGACCCGGGCCCTGATTCGGGTAGAACAGACCGACCTTCTCGGCAATCGCGCGCTCGTCCGCGCGTGAAGAGTTGAGCAGCCGCGCGTAATAGTAGTGATTGATCACGGCCAGGTCGCCTTCGCCCGCCGCGACGCCTTTGATCTGATCGGAATCGCCGCCTTGCGGCTGGCGCGCAAAGTTCGCGACGATGCCACGGGCCCATTGATCGACGCGGGCTTCGCCGTGGACGGCGATCAGCGCCCCGACCAGTGACTGGTTGTAGACGTGGCTCGAACTACGCACGAGCAGCTTGCCCCGCCACTTGGGGTCGGCAAGATCCTCGTAGGTGGAGAGCTGCGCCGAGTTGATCCGGTTCCGCGCGTACGCGATGACCCGCACGCGCATCGCAAAACCGTACCAGTACCCGTTGGGGTCGCGCAGGCTGGCCGGCAGGCGCGTGTTCAGTACCGGCGAGCTGATCTTCTGGAACAACCCGGCCTCCTCTGCCCGCCACAACCGCCCTGCATCCACCGTGATCAGGACATCGGCGGGGCTGTTGCGCCCTTCGGCCTTCATCCGCTCAATGAGCTGATCCTCGCCGCCTTCGATGAGGTTGACTTTGATCCCCGTCTTCGCCGTGAAGCCGTCGAAGAGCGTCTCATCCGTGTCGTAGTGACGGGCGGAGTAGAGATTCAAGACTCGGGTTGGTGGCGCGGCCACGAGGCCGGCCGGAAGGGCGACAAGCAGGAACAGGATCAGCAGTCCGGATCTGGTGAATCGGTTCACGATCTTCCTCCTTGGAGCAGTCGGTCTTGCGGCGCCTCACCTCTTAGGGTACCCTTATTCTTGGGTTTAGAGAATCCAATTATACGGGCGTAGCCTGGCCAATGGGGCACCGCTTGAACCAAGGACCCGTCCTTTCGCGCCGTTCCGTAGTCGCGCGACAATCGTTGTTAGGTGCCAGATGCAGATAGCGCGGACGGTCCTGGAACGCCGGATGCGGCAGACGCGCGGCCGCCTCACCCCGCAGCGGGCCCTGATCTGCCGGCTGCTTGACGGCAACGTCGAGCACCCGTCCGCGGAGGCGCTCCACCGGCGGGCGCAATCGGTGATGCACACGCTATCGCTGCGCACCGTGTACGCGATTCTCCACGAACTGGTTGAGATGGGCGCGATCCAGCAACTCGATCTAGGCACCGGGAGCACGCGGTTCGATCCGAACCCGCAGCCCCACCATCACGCCGTGTGCGCCCGCTGCGGCACGGTACGAGACGTGCACGCGATTGTCGACCCCGTCAACATTCCACCCGACCAGCGCCAGGGCTTTTGGGTGCAGAGTGTCGATGTGATCCTTCGCGGCGTGTGCCGCGAGTGCCGGCGATGACCATCCACGACATCGCGAAGACCGAGCGCATCGAGATGTACCTGAAGGCCGTGTACTCGCTGTCGCAGGCCGCCTCGCCGGTCACCATCGCGAAGGTCGCCGACTACATGGGTGTATCGTCGCCGTCGTCGTACGAAATGCTCAAGCGCCTTGAAGCGCAGGGACTCTTGCAGTCCGGCACCGAGCAGGGGTATCGACTGACGACGCAGGGCCTGCAGACCGCCGAGCGCGTCGTGCGCCGCCTCCGGCTGGCCGAGCGGCTGCTGACCGACGTGCTGCACCTTGAGCTGCCCGCGGTGTACGCCGAGGCGTGCAAGATGGAGCATGTCATCAGCCCACAGGTTGAGGCGCGCCTGGCTGAGGTGCTCGGGCATCCTGTCACCTGTCCCCACGGATTTCCGATTCCTGGCGAGCGGCCGGCGCCTCCCGTATCGATCATCACGCTCGATCGGCTGGACGTCTGGGGCCGCGCCGCCGTGGCCAGCATCCCGGAAGAGGATCAAGCAATCGTTGCGCACCTGGTGGCGGTCGGGCTGACGCCGGGCGCGGAAGTACAGGTGCGCGAGGTGGCCCCGCTCGACGGCCCGATCACGCTGATGGTGCGCGGCCAGATGCGCGCTCTGAGCCGTGACATCGCGCGTCGGGTCCACGTGCATCCCCTCGAGCGACCAGGCGGCCATGCTGCGGCCCACGTGGTGCCGGCCGCCCAGTCACACCGCTCCGGCTAGCCCGCACGCGCCTTTCACGCCCGACAAGCCTCTCGTGAGAGTGGCGAGAGAGTGCCGTTCCACACTGAGTGTGCGGTCCGGACAGAGGGGGCGATCGGGGCGCGAACCGCGGCGCCGGGTAGTCCGGCGCCCCCTCGGGGGCCGCGCCAACAATCGGA
>Ga0214473_10006528_pt1 | contig 13899 bp, 6 predicted proteins | sample RVTome_7_FD_203509 | JGI IMG/M metagenome (GOLD analysis project Ga0214473, IMG submission 203509) | Soil microbial communities from uranium-contaminated site in the Upper Colorado River Basin, Wyoming, United States - RVT98D197 | ecosystem: Environmental > Terrestrial > Soil > Contaminated >... | reverse complement strand
CTTGAGGGCCCGCGGCGCACATTCACCTTTTCGGCCTTGAGCGAGACAAAGCGCGGGACGGGAAGGCCAGAAGGACCGAGGCTGACGTTTTCCGGTGAAATTGAAGCTGTTATCGTAGCATCTGCGGTCGTTTTGGCTTGCGAATCAAACTTGGGCCCAAAAAAAGACCAAACAACCCCACCTGCAACGGCTAAGCAGGCGAAAGCTAACAGCGCGGACCCCACCCGCCTTTTTCCCGAAGTATTCTTCGCCATGATTCCCGGCGTTCCCTATTGTGGCGGCAGGCATGATGAGTCTACATCATACATATGAAACTGCAACATTTGACCCATAACACGATTGGCCACCCCCGGTTAATTTTATGTCAATTTTCGAACACTGGAGCGCCGTCCCATGAGTAAGCACAAGCCCGTTGTTGTCGTTACACGGAAGCTGCCCCAAGTGGTTGAAACGCGAATGATGGAGCTTTTCCAAACCAAGCTCAATGCGACCGATCAGGCCATGAGCAAGGCTGAACTCGTTGAGGCTGTCAAAACCGCCGATGTGCTGGTGCCCACGGTGACGGACCGCATCGACAAGGCCATTCTCATGCAGGCGGGCGAGCAATTCAAGCTCATTGCCAATTTTGGCACCGGTGTTGACAATATCGATGTGGAAACGGCGGTGGCGCGCGGCATTACGGTCACCAATACACCGGGAGTTCTCACGGAAGACACCGCCGACATGACCATGGCGCTCATCATGGCGGTTTCGCGCCGCCTGATTGAAGGGGCTAGGGTTATTGGCAGCGACAATACCTGGCAGGGTTGGTCGCCGACATGGATGCTCGGCAGCCGCCTGTGGGGAAAGCGTATCGGCATTATCGGAATGGGGCGTATCGGCACGGCGCTGGCGCGGCGCGCCAAGGCCTTCGGCCTGCAAATCCATTATCACAACAGGAAACCAGTTCAGGCGAAGGTGGAAGAAGAGCTGGAGGCAACCTATTGGGAAAGCTTGGACCAGATGCTGGCGCGCATGGACATCATCTCGGTTAACTGCCCGCACACGCCCGCAACCTATCATCTGCTCTCTGCGCGGCGGCTGAAGCTGATGAAAAAGGATGCCATTATCGTCAACACGTCGCGTGGTGAAGTAATCGATGAAAACGCCTTGGCCCGCATGCTGGAAGCGGGTGAGCTCGGTGGCGTTGGTCTCGACGTGTTTGAGCATGAACCTGCCGTCAATCCCCGGTTGCTCAAGTCTAGCAAGGCCGTACTTCTGCCCCACATGGGTTCTGCCACCCTGGAGGGCCGCATCGACATGGGTGAAAAAGTGATCATCAACATCAAGACCTGGGTGGATGGCCACAATCCGCCGGACCGGGTGTTGCCTTCCATGCTCTAGAAAGTTATGTTGCAGTGCAACATAAAATTCGCTATGAGTCTGCCGGGATAATGAATAAATCACTTGGCGTTAAATATTCTGGGGACGGGACTTGCAGATATCAAAACAGGAAATACCCATGCCTTCGGGAGTTCCCTTGCCAAAGCTGCAGAAGGCGACCGCCGAAGAGCTGGGCGTTGAAATTATCAAGAAGCTGGCATTTTCCGTGGGCAAAGACCCAACAGCGGCGCGCGGCCATGACTGGCTGAAAGCTGCCATCCTCGTCGTGCGTGACCGGGTCATTGAACAGTGGATGGCTTCCATAAGCGAAACCTACAAAAGCCAGGGCAAGCGGGTTTATTACCTCTCAATGGAATTCCTTATCGGGCGGCTGCTTCGTGATGCTGCCTCGAATCTGGGAATGTTTGACAATCTCCAGGCCGCCTTGGAACACTTGGGCGTTGAGGCCGATCTTGTTGAGGCCTTGGAGCCGGATGCTGCGCTCGGCAACGGTGGTCTGGGCCGCTTGGCTGCGTGCTTCATGGAAAGCATGGCGAGCCTTGGCATTCCGGCGTTCGGCTACGGCATCCGCTATCGTCACGGCTTGTTCCGCCAGAAGATCATCGACGGAGTGCAGATTGAATTGCCGGAGGACTGGCTTGTCCATGGCAATCCCTGGGAATTCGAGCGGCGCGAGCGCGAATATGAAATAGGCTTTGGCGGAGCGGTTGAGGTCTCTGCTCCGCTGAAGGGCGTTGCCCAGTATAAGTGGAGACCTTCAGAAAAAATTCTGGCCGTTGCCTTCGACACGCCCATCTGTGGCTGGAAGGGAAAGCGGGTGAATACGCTGCGCCTGTGGAATGCGCGCGCCGTTGATCCCATCAAGCTCGATCAGTTTAACCGGGGTGACCATATCGGCGCGCAGGTTGACACGACCCAGGCCGAAAGCATTACGCGGGTTCTCTATCCCTCGGACTCCACGCCTGCGGGGCAGGAACTGCGCTTGCGCCAGGAATATTTCTTTACGTCGGCCTCGCTGCAAGATCTTATCCGGCGTCATATCAGCCAATATGGCAGCGTGCTGAACCTGGCCGACAAGGCTGCCATTCAACTGAATGACACGCACCCAGCCATTGCCGTTGCAGAGCTTATGCGCCTGCTGGTCGATGAGCATCATGTGGCCTGGGAACAGGCTTGGGACATTACTCGCACCACAACTGCATATACAAACCACACGCTGTTGCCGGAGGCGCTTGAAAGCTGGCCGGTGCATCTGATCGAGCGCCTGCTGCCACGCCACATGCAAATTGTTTATGCCATAAATGCAGGGATTATCGCTGACGCGCACAAAAAGGGGATGGTTGATTTTGGATTCCTTGAGGCCATTTCGCTGATTGATGAACATAATGGTCGCCGTCTCCGCATGGGGCAATTGGCTTTCGCGGGCACCCACAGCATCAATGGCGTTTCAGCACTTCATTCCGGCCTGATGAAGGAAACCGTGTTCAAGGATTTGAACAAGCTTTACCCCGGACGCATCAACAACAAGACGAACGGCATTACGCCGCGGCGCTGGCTGCAACAGGTGAATCCCGGCCTCACCCATCTTGTGCGCGAGGCCATTGGCCCAAAGTTCCTCGACAATGCCGAAGAACTCATTGCCCTCGATCGCTTTGCTAATGACGTGGGCTTCCTGGAAAAATATTCCGAGATCAAGCGGGAGAACAAGCAGAAGCTTTCGCAACTCATTCTACAACGCACTGGTATTCCGACAGATCCTTCTGCGCTGTTTGATGTCCAGATCAAGCGCATTCATGAATACAAGCGGCAATTGCTGGCGGTCCTTGAAACCATTGCGCTTTACAATTCCATCCGGGCACATCCGGGACGGCTCACGGTTCCGCGGGTGAAAATATTTGCAGGCAAGGCAGCGGCAAGTTACTGGGAAGCCAAGACCATCGTCCGCCTTATCAATGATGTGGGCAGCGTGATCAATGCTGATCCTTCCGTGCGCGGGTTGTTGAAGGTCGTTTTCATCCCAAATTACAATGTGACTCTCGCCGAGACAATTGTGCCAGCGGCTGATATTTCCGAGCAAATCTCTACCGCCGGCATGGAAGCCTCCGGGACCGGCAACATGAAACTGGCGATCAATGGCGCAATTACCGTTGGCACCCTTGATGGGGCGAACGTTGAAATTTCTGAGCATGCTGGCATCGACAATGTATTCATTTTTGGCTTGACTGCGGCCGAGGTGGCGGAGACACGGAAGAAGGGCCATGTGCCCCGCGATATTATCGATCATTCGCCCCATCTAAAACAGGTTATTGAATCCATCCGCAGCGGCGTGTTTTCGCCTTCGGAACCAAACCGCTATCATGGGCTTGTTGCTAACCTTCTGGACCATGACTATTACCTGATTACCGCGGATTTTGCCGCCTATTCAGTGGCGCTCGGCAAGGCGGATGCGGTATGGCGCGACAGTTCGCATGCGTGGACCAGGAAGGCGGTGCATAATACGGCCAGGCTCGGCTGGTTCTCCGCTGACCGGACAATTCGCGACTATGCGCGCGATATCTGGACCATTCCGGTCGCATAATTTGCCATTGCTCCTTTTCATTCTCCATCTCATAGTGACTGGAAATACAGTGAGAGCCCGATGGCAGCAGGCGTGTTAAGTAGAGCTGAAGTTGACGCCCTTGTCGTTGGCCAACACCATGATCCCTTTGCCGTACTCGGGTTGCACAAAATTGGACGGGGCTTTGTGGCCCGGGCCTTTGTCAGCGGGGCTGATACGCTTACGGCTCACACCTTGGACGGGATTAAAATCGGTGATCTCACAAAAACCCATGCTGCCGGGTTTTTTGAAGGTACGGTCAAGCTCAAGGAACGGCAACCCTTGCGCTTTGAAGCCGCCAACGCGGGCGGCAACTGGCATGTTATTGATCCCTATTCCTTTGGACCCGTGCTCGGCCCCCTTGACGACTACTACGTGGCACAGGGCACGCATTTGCGGCTTTACGACAAGATGGGGGCCCATGTCATTTCCCACGAAGGCGTCGCCGGCGTGCATTTTGCCGTATGGGCTCCCAATGCGCAGCGCGTTTCCGTTATTGGCGATTTCAACGACTGGGATGGGCGCCGGCATGTAATGCGCAAGCGCATGGGCACGGGCGTTTGGGAAATTTTCCTTCCTGGCCTTGACGAAGATGTGAAATACAAGTTCGAGATCATTGGGGCCGATGGCAACCGTTTGCCACTCAAGGCTGACCCCTACGCTTTTGCGGCAGAGCTGCGACCGCATACGGCGTCGGTTGTCTCCAGTCTTGATCACTTCAAGTGGACGGATGACGACTATCTCAAAACGCGTTCAATGCGCGATGCGCGCCGGACGCCCATGTCCATATACGAAGTGCACCTCGGCTCATGGCGCAGGAAAGATGGCACCGCGTTCTTGAGCTATGATGAATTGGCAACCGATCTTGTGGGTTATGTGCGTGGCATTGGCTTCACGCATATTGAATTGCTGCCAATCTCGGAGCACCCCTATGATCCCTCTTGGGGCTATCAGCCAACGGGACTGTTTGCGCCGACCTCGCGCTTTGGCGATCCAGAAGGGTTCGCCCGCTTTGTGGACGCGGCGCACGCCGCAGGCATCGGCATTATTCTCGATTGGGTCCCCGCACATTTTCCGACGGATGAGTTTGGCCTGGCGCATTTTGATGGCACCGCGCTTTATGAGCATGCGGACCCACGCAAGGGTTTTCATCCGGACTGGAATACGGCGATCTATAATTTTGGCCGCACGGAAGTGCAGAGCTTCCTGATCAACAATGCCCTGTTCTGGCTTGAGAAGTATCATATCGACGGCCTGCGCGTCGACGCCGTGGCCTCCATGCTTTATCTCGACTATTCACGCAAGAGCGGCGAATGGATTCCGAATGAACGCGGCGGCAATGAAAATCTTGAAGCCATTGCCTTTCTGCGGCGGATGAACGAGGTGTGCTATGGAACGCATCCCGGCATTATAACCATTGCGGAGGAATCCACGGCGTTTCCTGGTGTATCGCAACCTTCCTACACTGGAGGCCTCGGCTTCGGTTTCAAGTGGAACATGGGTTTCATGCACGATACGCTGCAATATATGTCGCGTGATCCCATTCACCGGCGCCATCATCACAGCGACCTTACCTTCGGCCTGCTCTATGCTTTCTCGGAAAATTTTGTGCTGCCGCTGTCCCATGACGAGGTGGTGCATGGCAAGGGCTCGCTCCTGCAAAAGATGGGCGGAGATACCTGGGCAAAATTTGCCGGGCTTCGCGCCTACTACGCATTCATGTGGGCCTACCCGGGCAAGAAGCTGCTGTTCATGGGACAGGAGTTCGCGCCATGGGACGAATGGAGCGAGGCCAAGAGCCTGGACTGGCACCTGCTCGGCTTTGAGCCGCACAGGGGCGTGCAAACGCTTATTGCCGACCTGAACAAGCTCTATAAATCCAGTCCTGCCATGCACGGCAGGGACTGCGAAGGCGAAGGCTTTCAATGGCTCATTGCCGATGACCATACAAATTCGGTTTTTGCCTGGGTGCGCTGGGCTGGCGAGGCGTCTCCTGTTGTTTGTATTTCAAATCTGACGCCGGTTCCGCGCATTGGTTACGGTGTGCCCATGCCGCGGGCCGGACGCTGGCTTGAAAAGATCAATTCCGATGCCTTGGCCTATGGGGGCACGGGGCTGGGCAATGGCGGCAGTGTAGTGGCTGAACCTAAGGAAACGGCAGGGCAGCCTGCCGAGGCAATACTAACCTTACCGCCAATGGCGACTTTGATTTTGGAACTTTCAGCGACATAATAAAAATCAAAAATTGGGAGGAAAAATTGGCAGAACCCCGCAGAACCGCACCGCTCGCCCGTGACGCCATGGCCTATGTTCTGGCAGGTGGGCGCGGCAGCCGCCTTATGGAACTCACCGACCGGAGGGCCAAGCCTGCGGTGTTCTTCGGTGGCAAATCCCGCATCATTGATTTTGCGCTTTCGAACGCTTTGAACTCGGGCATCCGTCGCTTCAGTGTGGCCACCCAGTACAAGGCCCACAGCCTTATCCGGCACTTGCAGAGGGGCTGGAACTTCCTGCGGCCTGAACGCAATGAGAGTTTCGACATTCTTCCAGCGAGCCAAAGGGTATCCGAAGACCAATGGTATAACGGAACCGCTGATGCCGTTCATCAAAACGCCGATATCATCGAAGGCTATAAGCCCCAATATATGGTGATTTTGGCGGGCGACCATATTTACAAAATGGACTATGAGCTGATGCTGCAGCAGCATGTGGACCAAGGGGCTGATGTCACCGTAGGCTGCCTTGAGGTACCACGCATGGAAGCCACGGGCTTTGGTGTCATGCATGTTGACGACAAGGACCGGATCATTGCTTTCGTGGAAAAGCCAAAAGACCCTCCCGGCATTCCAGGCAATCCGGACCATGCGCTTGCCTCCATGGGCATTTATGTTTTCAATACGAAATTCTTGATTGATCTCCTCAAGGTGGATGCTGCTAACAAAAAATCTTCCCATGATTTTGGCAAGGACATCATTCCCTATATCGTGAAAAACGGGAAGGCCGTGGCGCATCGCTTCACGCAATCGTGCGTGCGTTCAACCAAGGAAGCTGCCGCCTATTGGCGCGATGTGGGAACGGTGGATGCCTATTGGGAAGCCAACCTCGATCTCTGCGATATCGTGCCATCGCTTGATCTTTATGACAATAATTGGCCGATCTGGACCTATGGCGAAGTGACACCGCCAGCGAAATTTGTGCATGACGAGGATGGTAGGCGCGGCATGGCGGTATCGTCTCTGGTTTCAGGCGGGTGCATCATTTCGGGCGCGGCCCTGCGACGGACGTTGCTGTTTACTGGCGTGCGGGTCAATTCCTACACGACAATGGAAGAGGCTGTGGTCATGCCCTATGTGGAGGTCGGCCGGAATGCCGTTCTTAAAAAGGTTGTGATTGACCGCGGTGTTGTGATCCCTGATGGCCTGGTCGTGGGTGAAGATCCGGTGGAGGACGCCAAGAGATTCAGGCGGACCGACAATGGTGTTTGCCTGATCACCAAACCGATGATCGCAAAATTAACGGCATGAAAGTCCTAAGCGTCGCATCCGAGGTATTTCCGCTGGTCAAGACCGGCGGACTGGCTGATGTGGTCGGGGCCCTTCCGGCTGCACTCGCCAAGCAAGACGTGAGCGTTGTTACACTCATCCCCGGCTATCCCGCGGTCATGAAGGCGTTGGAAAATAGCGAGATCGCTTATACTTCTGACAGTCTCTTTGGTGGTGTGGCACGATTGCTGCGGGGTAAGGCGAAGGGGCTTGATCTTTTTGTGCTTGATGCGCCCCATCTCTATGACCGGCCGGGAAATCCCTATCTCGGACCCGATGGGAAAGACTGGCCCGATAATTCACGGCGATATGCGGCCCTCTCCTTGATCGCCACTGAAATTGGACGGGGACTGATTGCTGATTTTGAGCCGGAAATCATTCACTGCCACGACTGGCAGGCGGGGCTCGTTCCGGCCTATGTGCGTTATGGTGGCGGGCCAAAGACCGTTATGACGGTTCATAACCTGGCGTTTCAGGGACATTTTCCGGCTTCCATATTTGGCACGCTTGGACTTCCGCCAAAGGCCTTTGGCATCGAGGGCGTGGAGTATTTTGGTGGTGTTGGCTATTTGAAGGCAGGCTTGCAATGCGCCGATGCCATCACAACGGTGAGCCCCACCTATGCGCGGGAAATTCTCACAGTCGAAGATGGCATGGGGCTTGACGGATTGCTTCGTGTACGGAGCAATGCGGTGCATGGAATTGTCAACGGGATTGACACGGATATCTGGAATCCTTCCAATGACCCGAACATCATGCAGAGTTACTCGGCAAAGCAGCTGGCCAAGCGGGCGGAAAACAAGCGGGCCATTGAGAAGCGCTTTGGCTTGGAAATCGGAGACGGGCTGCTCTATTGCATCGTCAGCCGGCTTACCCTGCAAAAGGGCATGGACCTTGTGGCGAGCGCCTTGCCCAAGCTTATTGAACTCGGCGGCAGACTGGCCATTCTGGGTTCTGGCGACGCAGCGTTGGAAGCGGCGCTCAAGGAAGCAACGGTCCGCTATCCCGGCCGTGTTGGGATAGCGACGACCTACGACGAGCCGCTGTCGCATCTCCTGCAAGCGGGTTCCGATGCCATTCTCATTCCATCGCGCTTTGAACCCTGCGGCCTCACGCAACTCTACGGATTGCATTACGGTTGCATTCCGGTGGTGGCGCGCGTCGGCGGACTTGCCGATACGATCATTGATGCCAATGACGCGGCCCTTTCGGCAGGCGTTGCCTCAGGCATACAGTTTGCCCCCGTTACGCAAGAAGCCTTGGAACATGCCCTGCAACGAACGTCGGCGCTTTATGCTGACAAGGCCGCATGGACCTCTATGCAGCAGGCCGGCATGAAAGCGGATGTTTCGTGGACCCGGAGTGCTGCGCGCTATGCCAATCTCTACCGTTCCCTATTGAAAGCCGCATGAGATGATCAGGACGATTCAAACCAAACCATTTGATGGACAGAAGCCAGGTACTTCGGGCTTGCGCAAGAAGGTTCCGGTTTTCCAGCAGCCGCACTACGCCGAAAATTTCATTCAATCCATTTTCGATGGGCTGGAAGGTTTCAAAGGCAAGACCCTGGTTATTGGCGGGGATGGAAGATACTTCAACCGTGAAGTCATCCAAACCGCCATCCGCATGGCGGCGGCAAATGGTTTTGGCCGCGTATTGACCGCAAAGGGGGGACTTCTGTCGACTCCCGCTGCCTCCCATCTCATTCGCAAGTTTGGCGCTTTTGGAGGGATCATCCTCTCCGCCAGCCACAATCCGGGCGGGCCCGACGGCGATTTCGGCATAAAGTACAATGCCGGAAACGGCGGTCCGGCGCCTGAGAAGATGACGGACCAGTTTTTTGCCAATACCAAAAAGATTTCGAGCTACAAGATTTCCGATGGTGCGGATTGTGATTTGGACAAGTTGGGGGTGTCAAAAATCGAAGGCATGACTGTCGAAGTGATCGACCCGGTTTCCGATTATCAGAAGCTTATGGAAGCCCTGTTCGAATTCGACGCGATCAAGGCTCTTTTCAAATCCGGTTTCCGTATCCGTTTTGACGCGATGCATGCCATTACGGGACCCTATGGCCATGCCATTCTGGAAGGTGCGCTCGGCGCCACGAAGGGTTCAGTGGTGAATGGCACACCGCTTCCTGATTTCGGCGGGCATCACCCGGACCCCAATCTGGTTCATGCCAAAGAACTTTACGATTTGATGATGTCAAAGTCAGGACCTGATTTCGGCGCAGCCTCCGATGGCGATGGCGACCGAAACCTGATCATTGGCAAGAACCAGTTTGTGACGCCTTCTGATTCCTTGGCACTGCTTGCCGCAAATGCGCATCTGGCACCGGGCTATGCGAAGGGGCTTGCAGGTGTCGCGCGCTCCATGCCCACAAGTTGTGCAGTTGACCGGGTTGCCGCGAAGTTAGGCATCAAGTGTTTTGAAACGCCGACGGGCTGGAAATTTTTTGGTAATCTCCTGGATGCCGGAATGATCACGCTGTGTGGTGAAGAAAGTGCCGGAACCGGTTCCAATCATGTGCGCGAAAAGGATGGCCTCTGGGCAGTGCTGCTGTGGCTCAATATTCTGGCCAAGCGCAAGCAAAGCGTGGTTGATATTGTCAGAGAGCATTGGGCAACCTTTGGCCGCAACTACTATTCGCGCCATGACTATGAGGAAGTGGATGCGGATGCGGCCAATGGCATGATGAAATTTCTGCGCGACAGGCTGCCAAAACTGAGAGGCGAAAAGGCTGGTGCTTTGGCGGTGGCAACAGCGGATGATTTTGCCTACCATGATATTGTGGATGGCTCCAACACAGCAAACCAGGGCATTCGTATTATCTTTGAAGATGGTTCGCGGGTAATCTACCGCCTTTCGGGCACGGGCACGGCGGGGGCCACGCTTCGCGTCTATATTGAAAAATATGAAGCAAAAAGCCTTGGCCTTGAAACACAGGCGGCCCTTTCCGATCTCATCGGCTTTGCGCGCGGCCTTGCCGGCATCGCCGAGCGCACCGGCCGCACGGAACCCACTGTGATCACCTAGTATGGCCCACGCAAATTCCGGATCGCCATTGCCCCTCGGCGTCACACCTGTTGAGGGTGGCGTCAACGTTGCCGTTGTTTCAAAACATGCGAGGCGTGTGCATTTTTGCCTGTTTGACGGGGATGAAGAGAAGCGCTTTGAACTCCGCGCACGCCGAGGTGATGTTCATTTTGGATTCGTTTCGGGCGTAAATCCTGGCCAGCGCTATGGCCTGCGGGCAGAGGGCCCGTATGATGTTGCGGGGGGGCATCTCTTTGACGTTTCAAAATTGCTGATTGATCCCCTTGCAACCCAGCTTGACCGCGTTTTCACATGGCATCGTGACTTAGCTGTAAGAGGCGCTGAAACGGCACACATTGCGCCAAAATGCGTTGTCACTGCGCCTCAGCCTCATGCACAGCAATTACCCTATAAGACTCCCGCCTTCATCTATGAAGTGTCGGTGAAGGCCTTCACCAAACTCCATCCGCAAATTCCCGAAAACTTGCGCGGCACGGTGGCGGCTCTTGCTCATCCCGCATGCGTTGAACATTTTCTGAGACTCGGCGTTGATACAATTGAATTGATGCCGCTCATGGCCTGGGCCGATGAAAGGCATCTTGCGCAGCAGGGGCTTTCAAATGCCTGGGGCTACAATCCCATAAGTTTCCTTGCGCCGGACCCTCGCCTTGCACCGGGTGGATTGAAAGAGATTCGCGATACCATTGCGACGCTCCATGCGGCGGGGCTCCGTGTAATCCTCGATGTTGTTTACAATCATACGGGCGAAAGTGATTTGGGCGGGCCAGCCATTTCGCTGCGCGGTCTCGATAACGCACTCTATTACCGGCATTCGAATGGGGTTCTGGTGAATGACACGGGTTGCGGCAATACGTTGGCGACAGACAGCGCACCAGTCACGGACCTCATACTGGCATCCATGCGTCACTGGGTGAATGCAACGGGCGTGGACGGTTTTCGCTATGATCTCGCGACGGTCATGGGGCGAAGGGTGAGTGGTTTCGATGGTAAAGCGCCCTTGCTGCAGGCCATCAGGCAGGATTCCCTGTTGAGTTCTCTCATCCATATTGCGGAACCATGGGACGTGGGGCCTAATGGATATCAGCTTGGAAACTTTCCTTCGCCATGGCACGAATGGAATGACCGTTACCGTGATGACGTGCGGCATTTCTGGCGAGGCGATGCGGGAGCGGCCGCAAATTTTGCCACGCGCCTGTCGGGTTCGTCAGATATCTTTGCGCGCGAAAACCGCAAGCCTTCAAGTAGCATAAACTATGTGGCGGCCCATGATGGTTTCACGCTTCGCGATTTTGTGTCCTTTAACCGCAAGAACAATTTTTCTAATGGCGAAGGCAACCGTGACGGCAATTCCCATGAGCCCTGCTGGATTTCGAACAATCCCGACAAGGATGTGAAAGCCTTGCTGGCAACGCTATTCCTCTCGCGCGGAACACCGATGCTGACCGCCGGCGATGAATTTGGCCGCAGCCAAGGCGGCAACAACAACGCCTATGCGCAGGATAATGAAACAACATGGCTTGATTGGAGCAAAGCGGACAATGGATTGACCGACTATGTGGCGCAACTGGCAAAATTCCGAAGCAAGCATGCGCCCTATTTTGCCGATCGCTTTTTGACCGGGCAAACTTCTGAAGGGCGGGCCTATCCCGATATTCAGTGGCTTTCGGCAAGGGACGGGGTTCTGGACTGGAACGATCCGGGGCTTGATGTTTTTGGCCTGGTCCTGAGTTGCCCGGAAGCAAGGGAACGCCTGCTCATCTGGTTTAACCGGGGACACAACAGTGCAAGCGTTATACTTCCTGCTGCCCAGGCGGGCCATCGCTGGGAGCCGGAGCTGTCGGCGTGCGCGGGGAGATCGGTAACCACCCTGCTTGAAGTTTTTGACGCGCACAAGAAATCATCTCGACCGGACGACAAACTGATTCATGAACTCGCTGCCGCTGCTGGCATTCAGGGTGAGTGGTGGGAAGTCAGCGGGGCGCACCATCAGGTAAACATAGAGACTAAACGGGCGCTTCTTGCGGCCATGTCGCTTCCAATTGCAACGGATGGCGAGGCGCGCGAGTCACTCAGGAAGCTTTTGGCGGCACCGCGCAGTCCAACCGCAGCAACGCGAGAGGGCTGCTATCAACCGGAATTCCTTGCTCAAGGTAAACGCGTCTATGGCCTGACATCGCATCTCTATGCGCTTCGCCATGAAAATAACGACGGCATTGGCGATCTTGAAACCCTGGCAAGATTTTGCGAGGCTTCAGGAAAGCTTGGTGGATCGCTTGCCGGCATCAATCCCCTGCATCACATGTTCACCGATGACCGCAGCCGCGTGAGTCCCTATCAGCCTTCCGACCGCCGTTTCATTGATCCCATCTATATTGGCCTCCACAATCTGCAAAAGAGATTTGGCCCATCGGCAAAGCAGAAAAGATATGAGCGAGAGCTGTCGCGTTTGCGTGAAGCAAGCCATGTGGACTACGGCGCTGTCTGGCGAATCAAGGATGAAATACTCCATTCCCGTTTTGAAAAATTCGGGACGAGCAAGGACTTTGAACGTTTTGTTGCAGAAGGTAGTCGCGCGCTTGACGACCATGCGCGTTTTGAGACCCGGCACGATCCCCCTCGTTTCAGATACGCGCAATGGCTGCAGTGGATTGCTGACGAACAATTGAAGGCTGCAGCGAGACGGGCAGACGCCGCAGGCCTGGAGCTGGGCATTTACCGCGATCTCGCTTTGGGTTGCGCCTATGAGGGCGGCGAAGTTTGGGCCCGACCCGAGCTTTACGCAACGTCCGTATCGCTTGGTGCGCCACCCGACCCCTTTGCCTGGGAGGGGCAGGTCTGGAACCTCCCGCCTTTCAATCCGCTGGCCCTTGCCGATGCGAATTATGAACCTTTTGCCGAAATCCTGCGGGCCAACATGCGGCATGCCAAGGTTCTGCGCATTGACCACGTCTTGGGTCTTTCACGCCAGTTCTGGGTGCCCCGTGGCGCGTCTGGGGCAGATGGTGCCTATGTAACAATGCCGCTTGAAAACCTGCTGGCGGTTACAGCAGTTGAAAGTCGTAAAGCAAATTGCGTAGTGATTGGAGAGGATTTGGGAACGGTACCGGATGGACTCCGCCATCGTCTTGCCGAAGCTGACATCCTGTCGTACCGCGTGCTTTGGTTTGAACAAGACGAACAGAAATTTCATTCACCGCAAAACTATCCAAGGCAGGCGGCGGCATGCCTTTCCTCCCATGATCTTGCCCCGTTCAAGGGATGGCGTGAAACCGCAGGCCCCAATGATGTTTCAAAGCTTGAGCGCGCGATTGCTGAAGCGGG
>Ga0214473_10006527_pt1 | contig 13902 bp, 12 predicted proteins | sample RVTome_7_FD_203509 | JGI IMG/M metagenome (GOLD analysis project Ga0214473, IMG submission 203509) | Soil microbial communities from uranium-contaminated site in the Upper Colorado River Basin, Wyoming, United States - RVT98D197 | ecosystem: Environmental > Terrestrial > Soil > Contaminated >... | reverse complement strand
GATCTGCGGGCTCCTTCAGCACGAGCGGCATCTGCTCGCTCAAGTGCTGACGCAGCGAGATATCGTTGGCGACGAAGGCCTCGAGGTTGACCTCGTCGTCGGAGCCGGGGCCGCGCTGGCGCAGGTTGGCCCAGCCCGATGCATTCTGATCGCTGCCGGAATCGCTGGGCGCGGCATCGGGATAGACGTTGTCGTAGTCGGTGTCGAAGGTGCTTTCCGGATCGGCGACGGGCTTGCCGAGATCGAGCCAATTCTCGTCGGAGGGGGCGGCCGGCTCTTCGGGCTTGGCGAACTCGGCCGCCTCGCTGTCTGCGCGCGGCGCGTTCTCGGCGCTTTCGTCGGCCTCGAGCAACGGGTTGCGTTCCAGCTCCGTATCGACGAACTGCATCAGCTCGATGTTGGAGAGCTGCAGAAGACGAATGGCCTGCTGCAGTTGGGGTGTCATCACCAACTGCTGGCCTTGTCTCAGCTCGAGCTTTGTCGAAAGCGCCATGCGCTAAACCCAGGCGTCCCGCTGACGTGCCGCAGCCGGTGTTATGTCAGCGCGTGTTAACGAACATGTCACCTAGGTACACCCGCCGCACGTCGTCGTTGGCTATGATTTCCTCCGGCTTACCCTGTGTCAGAACCTGACCATCGTAAATGATGTAGGCACGGTCGATCAGGCTGAGCGTCTCACGCACGTTGTGGTCGGTGATGAGAACGCCGATGCCGCGCTCGGTCAAGTGGCGCACGAGCTCCTGGATGTCGCCGACAGCGATGGGGTCGATGCCGGCGAAGGGCTCGTCGAGCAACATGAACGAGGGGCCCGAGGCGAGCGCGCGGGCGATCTCGCAGCGCCGCCGCTCGCCGCCCGAAAGCGCGATCGACGGCGACTTGCGCAGGTGCGTGATGCCGAACTCCTCGAGCAGGCTGTCGAGCTGCTCCCGGCGCTGCTTGGCCGAAGGCTCCACGATCTCGAGCACCGCCATGATGTTCTGCTCAACCGTCAGGCCACGGAAGATGGATGCTTCCTGCGGCAGATAGCCGATGCCGAGCCGAGCCCGGCGGTACATGGGCAGGCGCGTCACGTCGCGGCCGTCGATGCTGATCGCTCCCTCGTCGGCCGGCACGAGACCCGTGATCATGTAGAACACGGTCGTCTTGCCGGCGCCGTTGGGGCCGAGCAGGCCGACGGATTCCCCGCGCGCGACCGCGAGACTGACGCCGCGCACGACCATGCGCTTCTTGTAGCTCTTCTTTACGTGGTGGACGGCGAGCCAGCCCTCGGCGTCGAGCGGCTCCTCCGCGCTGTTGGCGAGCTCCAAGGCGGTGCCTGGCTGCGGATCACCGTTGTGCCAGGGCTGCTCGAGATAGCCTTGGTCCCCGTAGGGCTGGCCCGGATAGGGCGGCGGCTCGGGAGGATAGTGCTGATCGGGATGCGCCTGATCGGGATACTGTTGATCGGCGTATTGCTGTTCGGGATAAGCCTGTTCCGGATATGGCTCTCCGCGGGTGCGCTTCGATCCGAATGAGAGGATTTTGAGCACGTCTAGAGGTCCTCGGGTTGAGCCCTTGCGGCGGTCGGCTGAGAGACAATGGTGCGCCCTTCGGGGCCCCTGTCAATCGGCGTATGGCCTCAGGGCGCGGGGGCCGTCGGCGCCCATCCGCCGTCAGGGGCCGGAGTTGGGGGAGATTCCGTCGTCGGCGACTGTTGGCTCTTCTGTTGGGCCTTTTTATCGCGAGGGTAAAAAATTGCACTGGGGCGTCCGCCGACTGTCGGGCCCTGCACAACGAATCCCTTGTCGGCAGCGCTGCCCTCCGGTGCCGCCTTCGCCGACCAGGCGGCGCCCGGGTCGGCTTGAATGATGCTCTCGCCCGTCAGCATGTCGATGACGAGGCGCGTGCCGCGCACGACGTTCTTGTCTTGCGTCAGGACGACGTCGCCGCCGAGCGTCACCTTGTTGGCCTTCACGTCGAAGTCCGCCCAGTCTCCCGTCGCGTCCTGGCCGTTCTGCGAGGTGACGATGACCTTGCCGCGCGCCTCGATGCGGGTGAGCTGCGCGGGCGGGTGCGCTTGGTTCGGGGTCGGCTGCTCGGCAAGCCCGGCGTTGCCGGTGTAGACCGAGCGCATCTCGGAGGTGCGCACGATGAACCCGCCCTGCACTGCGCGCACATCGCCCCGGAACACGGCGACCTTGGCGTGATCGTCGACGTCGAGACGATCGGCCTCGACGTCGATCGGTGCGCTGGGGTCGGTCTTGAACACGCTGACCGCGGTTGCGGCTCCGGCAAGCGCGTCCTGGTGCTTTTTGGCGGCTTGCTTCAGCTGGGCCTCGCCGCGGTAGAAGCGCGCCGTGATACGGCCCGCCCTGCCGGCGCCGGGGGCCGCGGGGGAGTTGAGCTGCGTGCGTCCCGTCGCGCGCTCGACGAAAAGCCGCTCGCCCGTCAACCGGTTGCGTCCCTGGATGGCGACGACGCTGCCGGTGAGAAGGATCGTGTCGGCGCGCTGATCGATCGTTGCGGCATGCCCCGTCACTCTGCGATCGCTCCCCGACGTCATCACGACGGCTCCCGTCAGCACGGCGACCTCGTTTGGTGCGTCGAAGTCGAGGCTCTGGCTGGTGACCCGATCGTGGGGCGCCCGCGTCATGACGACGGGGGAGCTCGATGCGATGCGGCGGATCTTGGCGCCGGCGCCGGGCGCGGTGCCAGCGCCGTCTTGGCTTTCGTACTGCACCTCGAGCATGGCGGACTCGAGCGCCGCGTCGCCCTGCACCGCGCGGACGCTGCCGGAGAAGATCGCCGTCTTCTTCGTATCGTCGATGTCGAGACGGTTCGCGTTGATGTCGATGGGGCCATTGCTGGCGCTGAGAAGGGCGGTGCTGGCAGCCGTCGGCGGCGGGGCCGCCGGAGCGCCGGTCGTCTTCTCGGGAACGAGATGCGCCACGACCTCATTGAGGAACGTCGCCTCGTGGGTCTTGTTGTGCAGCGTCAATTCCTTGGAGCGGATCGTTCCGGCCGGCACCTCGACGGTCACGGGCTCCTTGGAGACGATGACGTTCTGCTTGGTGAAGACGGTGGCGCGCGAAAGCTTGGCGCGCATGCCGCTCTCCGACGTGATGTCGATGCCGTCGAACAGCTCGAGCTCGGCGGACTTCGAATTGTAAAGTCCGCGCGCCGCCTTGAGGTTGGTCTTGACCTTGCTGGCGTCGACGAGGTCGCCAACGATCTCGTTGAGCTGGATGTGCTCGGTGTCGGTGAGGTCCTGGACGGCCGTCTTCGCCCTGACGACGTAGGACCCGCCATCCTTGTTGAATCCCTCGTAGTGAGGGTTATCCATCGTGAGATTCTCGGGAATGATCTGCGGCAGCTCGATCTGCGGCAGCGACGTCACCCAGCCGATCGTCTGAAGCACGCTCGCCACGTAGACGACGACGACCCCCGCCGCCGCCAAGGGCAGCGTCCGGCGCAACAGCCGCACGACGCGCGTGTGGCGTGTCGCGCGCGCGAAGTTCTTCGTCAAATCGCCCGTCGTGGACCTGCCAAAAGCGGCGAGGCTTTCCCATCCGCGATCGGGCTCGAGATTGGTGGTCGTTGCCATGCGTTCTCGGAGGATACCGGCTCAAGGCCGAATACCATAAGAATCGCGGTCAATTGGGGTCTTATTGGGACTGACCGGGGGGCCTTCGCCCGGGCGCCAGCCGACGCCTTGAACGTTAATGGGCGAAGATATCGTCCTCGCTAAAGCCGGCAAGGTCGAGCCGGGCACGGACCGGCAGAAATCCGAAGGCCGCCTCGGCGAACCCGCGGCGGCCGTCGCGGTCGAGCATGACGTCGAGCTTTTCCTTCAGCGCGTGCAGATGCAGCACGTCGGAAGCCGCGTAGGCACGCTGCTGCTGGGAGAGCTCGACCGCGCCCCAATCGGAGCTCTGCTGCTGCTTGGAGAGCTCGATGCCCAGAAGCTCTGCGGCGAGATCCTTGAGACCATGGCGGTCGGTATAGGTCCGCACCAGCTTGGAAACGATCTTGGTGCAGTAGATGGGCGCCGTCTCGACATCGAGATACTTCTGCAGCACGGCGACGTCGAAGCGCGCGAAGTGGAATATCTTGAGGACGGACTTGTCGGCGAGAAGCGCCTTCAGGCGCGGAGCCTCATACGTGCCGCCGTCGAACTGGACGAGATGGGCGCTGCCGTCGCCCGCGGAAAGCTGGACGAGGCAGAGCCGGTCGCGGTTGACGTTGAGCCCTAAGGTCTCGGTGTCCACCGCGACGCTGTTGCCAAAGTCGAGGCCGGCTGGAAGGTCGCCCTTGTGCAGGTTGATGGAAGCCTTGGCCATCGGTTTCGTGCGGTCTCCGGCCCCGAGGGGATCGCTCGGGCACGCGTCGTTTTAGTCCACAATTATTGAAGAGCCGTGCATCGAAGAGTCCGCGACCGGTCTAGGGAGTCCCTGGCCCAATGGCAAGCGCCGCCAGCCAGCCGCCAACACGTCGATTAAGCGTCGATGAAGTCCTCGACCCGGCGCCGCGGCTCGGGCACGTTCGACACGAACCTCACGAGGTGCTCGAGACCGCGCGGCACCGGGCCGCCGTACGCCCAGTCGAGCAGCTCGACCGTATGGGCGACGGGCACGCCGAGGACGCCTTCGAGCTGCGTGATGCAGCCGATGTTGCCGGTCGCGACGACGTCGGGCTTCACGCGCTTGATGTTTTTCGCCTTGCGATCGCGCAGCTCGCCGGCCAATTCCGGTTGCAGGATGTTGTAAGTTCCGGCCGAGCCGCAGCAGATGTGGGCTTCCGGAATATCGACGACGCCGAAGCCGGCCTTGCTCAGCAGCGCGCGCGGCTCCTCCGTGACTCGCTGGCCGTGCTGCAGCGAGCAGGACGGGTGATAGGCGATGCGCAAGGACGACCAGCGCTTGGGCGCTCCAAGCTCGTATTGGCCGAGGAACTCGCAGATGTCGCGGGCAAGCTCGGACAGGCGGGCCGCGCGCGCCGCGTACTCCGGCTCCCGCTTCAACAGGTGGCCGTAGTCCTTCACCATCGTGCCGCAACCCGAGGCATTGACGATGATGGCGTCGACGGGACCTTTGGCGAGCTCCTTCGACCAGGCATCCACGTTACGCTTGGCGTAGGCGATCGCCCCCCGCTCGTCGCCTAGGTGGTAGGTGAGCGCCCCGCAGCACGCCGCGCCGGCGGAGACCACGACGTCGACGCCGCGCCGCGCCAGCAGCCTGATGGTGGCGTCGTTGATGCTGGGTCGCAGCACCTGCTGGGCGCAGCCGGTGAGCAGGATCACACGCGCGCGGCGCTCCTCCTCGGTGACGGCGGTGCCGGGGCCCTCGAACCGCGAGGCGGGCGGAAGCACGGCCGGCGCAAGCTCGATCATGGCGGCGAGCTCTTTCATGCCGAGCCGGCGCAAGACACCGGTCCACGGGCGCCCGAGCGGAGCGAGCCTGATGGCGAGGCGAAAGCGGTCGGGATGGGGCAGAACGTGCGCCAGGAGCCGGCGGATGAACCGCTCCTTGAAGCTGCGCTTACCCGTCGATTCGATGTAGCCGCGCGCCAAATCGACGAGGTGCATGTAGTCGACGCCGCTCGGGCACGTCGTCATGCACGAGAGGCACGACAGGCAGCGGTCGATGTGGGTCTGCACCTCGGCGCTCGCCGGCCGCGCGCCTTCGAACATGTCCTTCATGAGGTAGATGCGGCCGCGCGGGCTGTCGCGCTCGTCGCCCAGAAGCACGTAGGTCGGACACGTGGCGATGCACAGGCCGCAATGAACGCAGCGGCGCAGGATGGCGTCGGCCTCCGCGATGCGCGCGTTCTCAAGCTGCTCCGGCCTGAAATTCGTCTGCATCCGCTCTCCTCACAAATTCGCGTACATGCGGCCGGGATTTAGAATGCCGGCGGGGTCGAACGCCGCCTTGAGGCCGCGCGTCAGGCGCTCCACGGGCGGGCTCAAGGGCTGGAACACCTCGACGCTAGCGCGCACGCTGCGCTCGGCGCGGATCAGGGTAGCATGCCCGCCGTGAATGGCGGCAGCGCGGCGGATCTCGGCGGTGCCGGCGTCGGCGGTGGCCGGCACCTCGAGCCACACCAGCCCGCCCGCCCAATCGTAGAAGGCCTCCGCCGGCATGTAGCGCTTGATTGCCTGAACGAGCTTGGGCGCCGTCGTGGGCTTGGTCGAGATGCGCCACAGCAGCGTCTGCCGGTTGGGCATCACCGAAAGCCGCCGCAGCTCGCTCCAGAATTCGAGCGTCTCCCGGTGATCGAGCTCCAGCGCCTTGCCGTAGACCTTGAGCGCCTCCTTGAGCCGCTGCTTGCGGCTTGACACGGCGCCGGAGAAGTTCTCGAGCCGCAGCGCCGTCACCGACTTCCCCATCGTCCTGAGACCTGAATGAGCGAGCCGGGCAGCGACGGGCGCCTGCAGATGCACCGCGCCCGAGACCTCGACCGGCTGCGCCATCGCCGCGCACAATAGCTCGACCGCGAGGTTGTCGGGCAGGTTGAGGTAGACGACCGTGACGGCGGTCTCCGGCCAAGGGACGACCTTGAACGTCACCTCGGTCAGGATGGCGAGCGTGCCCCAGCTTCCCGTGAGGCCGCGCGAAACGTCGTAGCCCGTCACGTTCTTCATGACGCGGCCGCCCGCCTGAAACAGCTCCGCTCTGCCGTTGACGCCCTTGACGCCCAGCAGATGGTCGCGCGCCGACCCGCTGTGGACGCGGCGCGCTCCCGAAAGATTGGTGGCGAACACGGCGCCGATGGTCTGCGTCCCGTGCGCAGCTCCCGTGGCGGGCCCGACGTCGATCGGCTCGAAGGCGAGCATCTGCCCGCGCGCGGCAAGCTCGGCCTCGATTGCCGTCAACGGCGTGCCGGCCCGTGCCGACATCACGAGCTCGCTCGGCTCGTAGAGCACGATGCCCCGCAAGGATGCCGTGGTGATCGTCATGGCGCTGTCGATGGGGCGGCCGACGGCGCGCTTGGAGCCCGAACCGACCACCTCGATGGGGATGCCCTTCTCCGCGCATCCCGCAACCATGAACTGGAGCTCCCAGTCGGCTCCGGGCCTTTGCAAGTCGCTCAAGGCGAGATCTCCTCAGGCCGCCCTATTGGTCGAATCGGCCGCTTCCGCTACGTCGCTCGCGTCGAGCGGGAATACCTTGCCGGAGTTCAACAGCCAAAGGGGGTCGAACACGCTTCTGATGCGCATCTGCACGTCGAGATCGGCCTGCGTGAACTGCACGCCCATGAGGTCGCGCTTCTCGATGCCGACGCCGTGCTCGCCGGTGAGGCAGCCGCCGACCGCGACGCACAGCTTGAGGATCTCCGCGCCCGCGAACTCCGCCCGGCGCGCCTCGTCCTCGTTGTTGGCATTGTAGAGAATGAGCGGATGCAGATTGCCGTCGCCGGCATGGAAGACGTTGGCGACCTTGAGGCCATGATCGGCGCAGATTTTCGAGATCTGCGTCAGCACCTCGGCCAGGCGCGACAGAGGGATGGTGCCGTCCATGCAGTAGTAGTCGGAGATGCGGCCGATGGCGCCGAACGCTGCCTTGCGTCCCTTCCAGATCCGGGCGCTGTGCTCGGGCGAGGTGCTCTGCTCGATGACCTTCGGCTGGTAGCCCTTGGCGATCTCGACGATGTCTGCGAGCAGCCGGTTGATCTCCTCCGTGGAGCCTTCGACCTCGACGATCAGCAGCGCCTCGACGTCGAGCGGATAGCCGGCCTTCGCATAGGCCTCGGCGACCGCGATGGCGGGCTTGTCCATGAACTCGATGGCGACGGGGATGATGCCCGACGCGATGATCGCCGCCACGCATTGGCCGGCGGCCGCGCTGGAGGAGAAGCCCAGAAGGATCGGACGCGCGCTCTCCGCCTTCGGCAGGATGCGCACGGTCGCCTCGGTGATGATGCCGAACTGACCCTCCGACCCGACGATGAGCGCCATGAGGTCGTAGCCCTCCGCGTCGAGGAACGGGCCGCCGATCTCCACGATCTCGCCGTCCATCAGCACGATGCGCAAAGCCTGCACGTTGTTGGTCGTGACGCCGTACTTGAGGCAGTGCGCGCCGCCCGAGTTCATCGCCAGGTTGCCGCCGAGCGTGCAGGCGAGCTGGCTCGAAGGATCGGGCGCGTAGAAAAAGCCTTCCGCCGCGACCGCTTCCGTGATCGCCAGGTTGGTGATCCCGGCCTCGACGCTGATCGTGCGGTTCTCGAAATCGGCGTTGATGATGCGGTGCATGCGCGAGATGCAGATGACGATGGCGTCCTCGGCGGGCAGCGCGCCGCCGCACAGCGACGTTCCCGCCCCGCGCGGCACGACCTTGAGCCGGTTCTGGTGGCAATATTTGAGGACCTTTGCCACGTCGTCGGTCGAGCGCGGCAGCACGACGGCAAGCGGCATGCGGCGATAGGCGGTCAGCGCGTCCGTCTCGAAAACGCGCCGCCCGTCCTCGTCCGAGATCACGGCCTCGGCGCCGATGAGCTGCTCGAGATCCTTGACGATGGCGCCGCTCCGGGCGAGCACGCCTCGATCAGGGTCCGGCAACCTCGACAGCGACATGCCCAGTCCTCTCGCCTAGCGACCACAAGCCAACGGCAGCAAGTATCAGATTGTTGAATCGAAGCGCGGAGTTTAGCAGGCAACCCGAGCGCATTGTACAACAGTACAACTTTTCGGAATTTGCGCGGATACATATAGTCGGTGCTGGCCATAATTTTAGCGTTATAGGGGGTGCTCGCTGCGGTGGAACCAAAGCTCATCCGCAGGGCTCGGCTCAAGTGACTGCCATAAGCGATCTCGAGATATTCGCACGCGTCGCTCGCACCGGCAACATGTCGGCGGCAGGCCGCGAGATGGGGCTCTCGCCGGCGGTCGTGTCAAAGCGCATCAGCCAGCTCGAGGACCGGCTCGGCGCCCGCCTGTTTCAGCGCACGACGCGCCAGCTGACGCTGACCGAGACGGGGGCGGGATATTTCAAGCGGGTGGTCGACATACTCAGCCTCTGCGAGGAGGCCGAGGACTTCGTGAGCCGACGCAACACCAAGCCGCGCGGCTTGTTGAAGATCACGATGCCGACCACCTTCAGCCGCCTGCATATTGCGCCCTACCTCGGCACGTTTCTATCCCGCTATCCTGACATCGAGATTGATGCGCACCTGACCGACCGGTTCGTCGACATCATCCGCGAGGGGTTCGACCTCGCCATCCGCATCGGCGAGCTGGAAGATTCTTCCCTCGTGGCGCGCAAGATCGCGGCCGACAACCGCGTCATCTGCGCGGCGCCCAGCTATCTTGAGAGGTTCGGCACGCCGGCCTCGCTCGCCGACCTCGACCTGCACAATTGCCTTTCCGCCGGCGCCCAGGATGTTTGGCGTCTCGAGGGACCCGAAGGTCAGCGCCAGGTCCGCACCAATGGCAATGTCCGCTCCAATTCGGGCGAGCTCGTCCGCGAGGCGCTGCTCGCCGGGCTGGGGCTCGGCTTGCGCTCCACCTGGGATGTCGGCCCCGAGCTCAAGAGCGGCGATCTCAAGGTCGTGCTCCCCCAATATCGCGGCTCGTCGAACGTGGCGATCTACGCGGTCTATCCCTGCCGGGAGTTCATGCCAGCTAAAGTCAACGTTTTCATCGAGTTCCTGGCCGAGCTTTATGGCGCGGAACCCTATTGGGACAAGGGCTTGGACCTCGCCAAGCTGGCGCCGCGGCGGGCGGCCGCCAAAGCCTCGGGCGCCGGCATCGGCAAGCGCTCGCGAGCCGCCATGCCGGCTCGCTGACCCGGCCCGATTTGCCCTTCGCCCCGAGGGCTCTGGGGCAACATTCCCTGGCCACGTTGCTGTGCTCTCTTGATCGCCGCCCGCAGTTTTGCTGTTGTGGCCGCCAAACCAAGGAGCGAGCGCACCATGAAACGGTCTGTAGGTCTCGCGATCATCTTCGCCGTCGTCGGCGCCGCTCCTGCAGGAGCGCAGGACGCCGCAAAGGGCGAGCTCGTATTCAGGCCCTGCCGTGCCTGCCACACCATCGGACCGGGTGCGAAGAACAAGCCGAACGGCCCGCAGCTCAACGGCGTCGTCGGGCGCAAGGCCGCTTCGGTGCCCGGGTTCAACTACTCCGACGCCATGAAGGAGAGGGCCGCAAAGGGGCTCGTGTGGACCGACGCGAATTTGGCGGCATATCTGGATTCCCCCGACACGTTCCTGCCCGAGGGCGTGATGGCCTTTGCCGGCGTGAAGAACGAGGCCGATCTCAAGGACCTCATTGCTTTCCTCAAGACCAAGAAGTAGTGGTCGCCGCGAGGCTACGCGGTGCCGGCGCGCAGCCCGAAAAAAGCGGGCCCGCAGATGCCAACTGGTGATTCAAAGCAACCACGCGTCGGCCTCTTCGTAACCTGCCTCGTCGATATCGTGCGTCCCTCGGTCGGCTTTGCAGCGGTGCGTCTGCTGCAGGCCGCGGGCTGCGACGTTGCCGTTCCCGCCGCGCAGACCTGCTGCGGACAGCCCGCCTACAACAGCGGCGACCGCGAGGCCGCCCGGTCGCTGGCAGAGCAGACGATCGCGGCCTTCGATGGTTTCGACTACGTCGTCGCGCCCTCGGGCTCGTGCGCGGCCATGCTGAAATGCCACTTTCCGCGGCTCATGGCCGGCGAGGCGGAGGCCGAGGCGCGCGCCAGGGCGTTCGCCGAACGGGTTTACGAGCTCGTCTCCTTCCTGGTCGACGTGTGCAAGCTCACCTCCGTGCCCGGCGCCTTTGCCGGCCGCGTTGCCTACCACGACGGCTGTTCGGGGCTGCGTGAGCTCGGCATCAAGCGCCAGCCGCGCCAGCTCCTTGCCGGCGTACCCGGCGTCGAGCTCATCGAGTTGGCGGAGCCTGAGACGTGTTGCGGCTTCGGCGGGCTGTTCTGCGTCAAGTACCCCGACATCTCCAATGCGATGGTCTGCAAGAAGACGGCGGCAGTCGCCGCGGCCCGGCCGGAGCTGCTGCTGTCGGGCGAGCTAGGTTGTCTTCTCAACATTGCCGGCAAGCTCGCGCGCGAGGGTTCGCGCGTCGGCTGCCGGCACATCGCCGAGGTGCTGGCCGGCGAGACCGGCGAGCCCCCGATCGCCCAAGCCGCGCAGCGCGCATGAAGGTCGCTCCATGAGCCCGGCAGCCTCCCCGTTCGCAAGCCGGGCCGCCAACGCGCTCGCCGATTTGCGGCTGCAGCGGGCGCTCGCCGACGTGCCCGGGGGGTTCGTGGCCGCGCGTGCGCGGGCGAAGGCGGCGCTGCCCGAGTTCGAGGCGTTGCGGCGAACGGGGCGCGACATCAAGGACCACGCGCTCGGTCATCTCGACCTTTACCTCGAGGAGTTCGAGCGCAATGCCACGGCCGCGGGCACGAACGTCCACTGGGCATCGACCGCGTCGGATGCCGCCGACATCATCCTTGAAATCTGCCGCGCGGCCGTCGCACGCCTTGTCACCAAGAGCAAGTCGATGGTGTCCGAGGAGATCGGGCTCGGCGCCAAGCTCGAGGCGGCCGCCTTGGAGGTGGTCGAGACCGACCTTGGCGATTACGTCATCCAGATCCGCGGCGAGACGCCGAGCCACATCATCGCGCCGGCGATCCATCTCGGGCCGGCCGACATCGCCGACGATTTTCGCCGCCACCACAGTCACTTGCCTCAGGACCGCGACCTCACGAGCCCGGCGGCGCTGGTCGCCGAGGCGCGCGGCTCGCTGCGGCCGAAGTTTCTCGGTGCCGACGTCGGCATCACCGGGGCCAACTTTCTTGTCGCGAAGACCGGCTCGGCCATCATCGTGACGAACGAGGGTAATGCCGACCTGACGCTTTCGCTGCCGCGCGTGCACATCGTGCTCGCCTCGATCGAGAAGGTTGTGCCGACGCTCGACGACGCCTGGGCGCTGTTGCGGCTGCTGGCGCGCTCGGGAACCGGGCAGGAGTTCACCGCCTATACGACGCTCGTCACGGGGCCGCGGCGGCCAGACGATCCCGACGGGCCGGCGCGCTGCCACGTGATCCTGCTCGATAACGGGCGCTCCGAGCTTTTGGGCACCGACATGCGCGAGGTTCTGCGCTGCATTCGTTGCGGAGCCTGCATGAACCATTGCCCGGTCTACTGCTCGATCGGGGGACACGCCTACGGGTCGGTCTACGCCGGGCCGATCGGCGCCGTCCTGATGCCGGCGCTCGTCGGCCCGCAGGAGGCCGGTGAGCTTGCCGAGGCCTCGACATTCTGCGGCCGCTGCGAGGCGGTTTGCCCCGTCGAGATTCCGCTCGTTGGCCTCATGCGCCGGTGGCGCGAGATTTCATTCCGGCAGGCACCGGGTTGGCGCTCGCGCGTGCTGCTCAGAGGCTGGGCGTTTCTAGTGCGACGCCCGCGCGCCTATCATTTCGCGGCTCGGCTCGGCGTGGTGCTGCTCGGTGGGCTCGGACGGGGGCGCGGCGCCTATGCGAGCTTTCCCTTTGCCGGACGCTGGACGCGGCATCGGGAGCTTCCAGCTCCGCAAGGCCACACGTTCCAGGCGCTATGGGCCCGCCGGCAGCGGGGGGAGCCGCGATGAGCCGAGCTGCGATCCTCGCCAAGGTCCGCGCCGCGCTCAAGGTCGAGCCGGCGCAGGACGCGGCGCGGCGCGCGGCGGTCGGTGCGCGGCTCGCCGGTGCCGGCGGTCACCTCGTGCCGGCTCGCGCCAGAGGCAGCGGCGAAGAACTCGTCCGTCTTTTCAAATCGTTCCTGGGTGCCCAGGGCACGGACCTCATCGAGGTTGCCGCGCGGGCCGAAATACCAGGCGCGATTGTGCGCTACCTCGAGGCGCAAAATCTGCCGCTCGGCGTGCGCACAGGCTCCGATCCCAATCTCGCGGAACTGCCTTGGGCGGATGCGCCGGATCTCGTGCGCGAGTGCGGTCCTGCGCGGCCCGACGACCTTGCGGGCCTCTCACGCGCCATCGCGGGCGTAGCGGAAACGGGCACGCTGGTGCTCGCCTCGGGGCCGCACAATCCCGTGACGCTCGCCTTCCTGCCGGACACGCATCTCGTCGTCGTGCGCCGGGAGACGATCGTCGGCAGCTACGAGGAAGCGTGTGGGCTTGTCGCCGTGGAGCTCGGCTCGGCTCGACTGCCGCGCACGCTCAATCTCATTTCGGGGGCGTCGCGCACCGGGGATATCGGCGGCAGGATCGTGATGGGGGCGCATGGTCCGCGCCGCCTCGCCGTGTTTCTCGTCGGCTGAGCCCGGCCTAGCGGCGGCAACCCTGCATGCAGCTCGTGAACTGCCCCTCGCAGGAGGGCGAGCCCTTGGTCTGGATGCGGCACTGGTTGTAGGCGTGGCGGCAGTTTTCGGCGCATCCACCCTCGGCATCGGCGGGTCCGGTAGCGACGAGACCAGCGCCCGCGAGTACCGCGGCGGCGACAACCAGCGCCCACATCCTCTTGCGATCGACCACGTTCATTCTCCCGTCGCCTAATGGGCGTGCGGCGAGCTATGCCCGGTTGCAATCCGTTGCCAAGGATTCCGGCCTCTCCCTCACCCGCGTGGGCTCAGTTAAGGCTTGATAGCATGAACACAAGCTGAACCGGGACACCAGAACCCTAGAAGGCATATTCTTCAAAGACATGGTCAATGTCGCCGCGCCAGCTGCCGTTAAACTTCTCGATCAACTCGTCTGAGAGCGTCCTGCCACTCTGGACGACCTCCTCCAACGGCTCAAGATAGATCGACTCGTCCTGACTGGCGGCGTTGATTTGGCGGCGCCTGCGCAGGCCGCGGCGGGCGATCCTCACGACGTCGCGGGAAATTTCCCGAACCGTCGTCGTGCGGAAGCGGGTGGCGAGCGCCGCGCGCGGCACCTCGTTCCTCAGCGCCTCGCGCTCCTCGGCCGTCCAATCCTTGACGAGCGACCACGCCTGCTCGAGCGCGTCCTGG
>Ga0214473_10006526_pt1 | contig 13903 bp, 10 predicted proteins | sample RVTome_7_FD_203509 | JGI IMG/M metagenome (GOLD analysis project Ga0214473, IMG submission 203509) | Soil microbial communities from uranium-contaminated site in the Upper Colorado River Basin, Wyoming, United States - RVT98D197 | ecosystem: Environmental > Terrestrial > Soil > Contaminated >... | reverse complement strand
CATGGGCCGGGCGGGGCTGATCAACTCCGGCGGGGCGGCCGGCGACAACGACTTCCGCGACGCGGCCCGCACCGCGGTGATCAACAAGCGGGCCGGCGGCACCGGGCTGATCTCCGGCCGCAAGGCGTTCCAACGCCCCATGGACGACGGGGTCAAGCTGCTCAACGTGATCCAGGACGTGTACCTGGATAAGACCATTACCATCGCCTAGCAGCCTGTTGAACAATGTAGCGCCCGCCCCCGGTGGCGGCCGTGACGGGCTCGAAACCGCACCGGCGCACAGCCATTCGGCATTTGTTCAACAGACTGATGGCGAAGGAGGTCCTTCGGCTTCGCATCGGTCGTCGCCGTGTCCACTGCGGTCCATTCCGGCGGAAACTGGGCCCGCTTGTCGAAGCATCATTCGGCGTGGGTCTTCTCTGTAGCCCGGGCGGCCTTGAGCACGCCGGGCGAGTCCATCTCGTCGAAGAGGCGCCGGGCGCGCGACCTTGGCAATCCCGCCTCGTCGTTGACGATGAGGTCCTTGGCCACGTGCTTGACGACCTTGGTAATCCTGGCCTGTTACGGCTGGTCCCACTCGGTCATCTCGACCAGGCTACGGGGCAGGCTGATCGTCGCCACGCCGTCGGTCGTGCCCGTCATGGACACCATCAGGTTAGGAACAGATGCGTGGAAACTGTCCGCGAACTTGCGGCGCCGGTTCAGGAAACTGCGCACCTCGCCCACCTGGACGAGCGCCGGAGCGTTCGCCGCTTTGAAGTTGTCGCCCAGGGCGTCGGTCCCCGGCGGCGTGGTCAGCTCCGTTGTTCGCGGCCGGGTCCGCTTGGTTCAAACGCGCCGCCGCTCGCTCAGGCATCCGCTTGCCGCCCCGCACCCGGCGGAACGGCTGATCGGCCGTCCGCCGGCCGGCCGTCATCGATCGCGAAGGGCATACGGAGCAACCCTCCGGCGACGGCCTCGAGCTGCTCATCGCTGAGCTCAGCCGAGGCTTCCGCCACCGAGTCAAGCACCTCCGCGGCGGTGAACCTGAAACCCGCCGCGGCCCCGACCGCAACCGTAGCCTCGGCCCGAGCCAGCTTAAGCTTCTGGTGAAGCTGGGTATCGACCTGGACTTTCCGGCGAAAAGCTCGCAACGATTCCTCGGACATAGTCCCTCGCTTGATGACCCTGTCGGATTCCGGGACGTTGCTCGACCGCGGGCATCACCCCGGAATCACTGCCATCTCAGAGCCGCTTGCATGCCCATGAAGCGGCGCTTCGGAGCGCGTCCCGCCACCCCATGTGACGGACGCGTGCGCGCTTTCAGGCGACCTCCGGCAGCGGCCCGCACCGCCGCCGAAGGAACGTTCGTCCCACACTAACGCATACGTCGGCCTCGCCCGGCCGGTTCCTTCAATCCTCTGCCGGACCGATTCCCGCAGGGACGCCACGGCCCGACACGAGCGCTGCCGAGCGCGGCCACCGTTTCAGCTCAACGAGCCTAGCTCTGAACCAGGACTTCACTCGGCAGCAAGGCGGCCTCGCCAGGGCATGCTCCCCGGCAAGGCCAACCTGGCATTCGGCCGGAACACCGGGCTCGGACGAGTAGCCGGCCGCTCCGTTCGGAGGGACCGGAGCAACCGCCGCTTTGGACAGAGCGACCCGCCGGCGAGGTAAACCGTGCCGGCGGGTCGATGTGTCTCGGTGCCGATCCGGCCACGGACGCCCGGAGACCCGTCGGGGCGGTCGCTCAGCCGTCGACGCGCTACTTCTTGAGCTGCTTCACATCATGCACCTCCTCGGGGACTTCAGCATCCTCTGTGGTAGACAGGCCCGGGGCGCCGCCGGCAACCTGCTCCAGATCCTCGTCGGTGACTTCATCTCGGCTCTTCTTGGGATCGGTAGCCATGACATGTTCTCCCTTCTTCATATGCAACCGAAAAACGCCGCTCACCACGAGCGGTCGAGCATTGACCCGTTGGTCTTACGAATGCGTCGTTGCATCAGCCTCACGCCATCCGCTCACTATCAAAGACGACTCATCGTGAAATCTCTGACACCGACGGCACGATTTTCTTTCCGGGTGGCTGGAGCGCCTTCGAACCCAGGGCCCTATGCCCTCATCTATTAAAACGAGGTTCGCGGCCGTTTCTGACACTCAGCGGAGAATTCCGCGACAACGGTTTTGTCCGTTTTCGAGCGATAGGGCGGACACGCGGGCACCAATGAACAGGCCCGGCCAATGAGCCGCGGTCATGCCGATCAGGGAGCGCCGCCTGAGCCGATGGCGCAATTCCGGCATGAGTGCCGGACGTGCGGGGGCCGGACGGCCACGGCGTGACGGGCCGACGCGCTCACTCCAGGAACGCGGCTGCTGTGGCCGAGTCGTTGCCGGAAGCACCGGTGGCCCCAGGGGAGCGAGGCGGACCCGGCCCGCTGTGCGGATCAGGGTTCGTCGAAGACGGTGTAGCGGTGCATCGGTCGGGCGAAGCCGGCGAATTCCTCGCCCACGAGGTCGTACCGCGGGCTGTCCCAATCGTCGGCGTAATGATACAGGACCATCTTCCGCCGAATGGGCTCGGGCAGCGTGCGCAGCTCTGACAGCGTCGCGTGCACGGGGCTTTCGGCCTCATCGAGCTGGACGTCGTGGAAGATAAGCCGGGCGGGCTCCATCACCGGCCCGAGGTTCTCCGGGTCGAAGCGTGTGTCCCCCGAGAACAGTGCGGTTGCCGCGGCCGCACGGTCGGTGAAGACCAGTCCGTAGCTTGGCCAGTCGAATCTCTCCTCCCGTGCGATGTGATGCGTGCGTAACAGCGACACTTCGTAGCGGTCCATGAGTGGAATCGGGGCCGCCGCCCCATCCTCCAGCGGGCGGACGGCGCGAACGGTGAAGTAATCGGACAACGACCCCCCGTCGCCGGGGAGTGTGGCCAGCCCGCCCTTGAGGGAATGGTGCCATAGTGCCTCCAGCACCTCCGCTGCGCCGATGAGCTCCACGGCAGGCCCCTGGCCCGGGGCCTGCTTCGCGAAGGTGTACCGGGTCATCAAGGCCAGTTCCTCGAGCCCGCCGATATGATCGGCGTGCAAGTGGGTGATGAGCACCCGGCGGATCGCCGGATAGTTGATCCGGCCGGCCTGGTTCAAGTAGGCGAAGCCGGGCTGGTCTTTCAGGCGATGCAAGGCCAGCGGTCCGGTGGCGCCGAAGTCGATCAGTAGATTGTCCTGGGGCGATGCCTGGCCCTCCGACCCTCCGGCCCAGGCCTCCACGAGCGCATTGGCCTGGTAGTTGCGCTTGGCAAAGGCGGACCCGACGCCGAGAAACGTGAGGGTAAGCACCGGTCGTCTCCGTCACCCGGCTTGCCGGTCCGGTCGGTCACCGGGGCGCCGGACGAGCCACCGCAGAAGGCGATGCCGTCACTATGGCACACCGGCCAACGGCGCCCCAGGACGAATCGAGTGAACGACCTGATCCCCCCCCGCCGGGAGGTCATCCGCCGATCGTCCGGTCGCCGGTGGGCTCCTGGAAAAACACCAGCACCGTCTCACCGGCGCGAATCTCGTCCCCGTTCTGCAGGAGTTGTTTGCCGCGAATCCTGTGGCCGTTCACGTACACGCCGTTCTTCGTCTGCACTTCCCGAACGACGTAAGCATCGCCCCGGGGGACGATTTCGAAGTGGCGCCGCGACACCTTGGGGTCATGGAGGCGCAGGTCCATGTCGGATTCGCGGCCGCCGGTCAGCGGCCTCTGGGTCAACAGGGCGAACGCCCCGCGCTGCTCGCCGGACTGGACCACCACGCAGGCGATGGGGTCGGCGAGCTGCCAGGAACTGGCTCGCTCCGGACCGCCCGCCTCCGCCGAACTTCGCCAGAACAGAAAGGCCCGCCGTTCTCGTTCCTCCGATGGTGTCACCTGCGCGTCAATGGCCAAAGTGCGGTCCGCATCGGAAACCTGCCGCGGTTGCGAAGCCAGCCAGATTTCACCGGCTTCCCCATGACCCAGCCGCGATTCCAGCTTCCAGCCGGCCCTGCCGGGGACGCTCAGACCCGGTGCCGGCCGCCATACGGCGTCCTCCCCGACCGGCGCGGCCACCGATCGCCAAGCCTTGGCGGTGTTGGGCGGGGGGGCAAACGGCGCCCGGCCCTTGCGCCCCACCTCGAAGATCATCTGTGGTTCGTCGATGCCCTTGAAGCGGTAGGCCCCGTGGCTGACCCAGCGAATGTCTTTCGGGATCCCCTCGCGGCCGACCGCCGCTCGGCGGGCCAGGTCGAAAGCGGTCCGGGTGACCAGCGTCTGCGCCCCCTGGGCCAGAGACATGATCCTGGCAGCCATGGGCTTGGCCAGTCCCTCCACCTCGATGGGCTTGGCTCCACGGGCCACAAACTCGGGCCGGTTGCGCCGCAGCACGATCTCGCCCAGGTGAATCCCCGCGCGGGCGGCGAGCTTCACCTTCATCTCGGCGGACAACCCCACCAGGGCCTCGTGAAACTCGAGGGCGTAGAAGGCGGCATCGATCGGGCGGTCAAACAGAAACAGGAAGCCGTCGGTCTTGTCGATCTCCAGTCCGTTGAAACGCAGCAACAACTCACGGGCGAGCTGATCGTGCCGTTCGAAAATCTGCACCGAGCGGTCGTCCCCCAGGACGTCGACGAGTGAGGTGCTGTCGACCATGTCGGTCACCAGCAGGGTCTTGAGGGTCCGACTGGTCATACCTGCAGGGTCGATTCCCGTGGCGTGCTCCATGATTCCATGGTCCGAACCGAGTCCCGGCTGCTCCGCCATCGGCCTCATCGACCTCGCTCCGCGCGTCGTGCCTTTGGGTCGAGCCCATCGCCCGAGCCCACCTCGTCCCCGAGGATCTCGCGAGCCATCTGCCGCAGCCGCTGGGTAATGCGCGAGCGGGCGGCGTAAACCTGATCGACGGAGATGTTCAGGGTCTCCGCAACTTCTTCCACCGGCCAGCCGGAGACCACGTGGAGCTGGAATGCCTGACGAGTCGTCTCCGCGACCTGAGCCAGGAGATCCTTCAGGCAGGAGCGCAGGTGCTTGCGTTGCCATTGCTCCTCCCACAACTCGTCCAGCGAGCGCTCCCGACCAAGTGCCTGGCCGAAGTCACTCTGGCCGCCAAGCGCCGGACGCTTCCGCTTGAACATGTCGTTGATTTTGTTGGCTGCGACGCGGTGCAGCCACGCCTTGAACCGATTCGGCTCGCGCTCGTGATCGAGGCCCGGGCTGCGCCGCAGCAGCAAGGCCATGCACTCCTGGACGACCTCTCTGGCGTCCTCGTGCCCGAGCCCCTTCAGCCGACCGTAGCGGTAGATGAGCGGGTCGTAGATGTCCACGAAACGCCGCCATCGGGTCTGGTCGCACAGGTCGATCACCGGCTGCTGTGTGGTTTGATCCGACGATGGCACGCGGGGAAACTCCATGGACTCGTTCATGCACTCGTCGCCCAGGCGCCTCATGCCAGGCATAGTGCCGGCTAGGTCCTTCGAATGTCTCGCGGTGTCGGACCGCATGGTCCCGGTCCGCTCCGGTTGGCCCGGCGCGAAAAAAGCGATGCAGGATCTCGCAGTGTCGCGGCCGGCCGGACCCGCAAACCCAACGCGTCGGAAGAGACCGTGTGCCTAAGGACCGCGCGACGCTGCCCCGAACGCTACGCCGAAAACGAAACGGCAATGCGGTCCACGCGAACCGCTAACCATAACGGTTTAGGCGAGGGAATTCAAGCTTCAATTCGCAGAACTTCACCTGCGCCGTCGGATCCGTCATCGACAATTCAGCCTGAGCACGAACCCGGACGGTGACTCTTCGGCCGGCCGTTGGGCCTGGTCTCTATCCGCCTCGCACCACAACGAATGTCGCCTTCTAGGTTCGTGCTCAAAGAACTCAGTTGAAACTTGAGGAATTCCGAGATACTATGCTCAGCGCGTTGGACGAGTCGCGGCGGGCCGGTCGATCGATGCCGTCACGCGAGAGTCAATACGTTCGCACTGACCCGCAGGCGGCCGCGCGATTCCAATGGGCGCTGGCCCGTGAAGTCGGGCGTGCGTTGGACGGTGATGTGTCGGGCGGCGTTCCGGCGTCAGACTCGTCCATGGGCAGGCGACGCCGAGGCAATGGCCCGCTTGGGTGCGCACCGCACGGTCGTCGTCGGCCCGCGGGCCCGTCCAGATCGTGTGCTGGCGATGCAACGGTACGGGGCAAGCGACGACACCTGGGTCCTGCGTGTCGGTGGCTCCCGCCGGTCGCGCGCCAAGGAGGCACAGATCGTGCGTAAGGCGTTGTTCATCCTCGGGGACCTCAGCGACAGCGATATCGACTGGCTGGCAGAGACCGGACGCAAACAGCAGCTCGCCACTGGAGCGGTCCTGATCCAACGCGGAGCCTCCGTCGGCGACGTCTACATACTCCTCGAAGGTCGGCTGTCCGTCCGGCTGGACGCGGAAGGTACGCGCGAGATCAACGCCCTGCTGCCGGGCGAGTTCATTGGCGAGTTGTCCTTCCTCGACTCCCGCCCGCCGAGTGCCACGGTGCTGGCCGTAACACCTTCCGTCGTCGCGGCCGTCGCCCGCGACGAGCTCGAGGCCAAGCTGCGCCGTGACACGGCGTTTGCGGCGCGATTCTACCGGGCCCTGGGCGTGTTCCTCGCCCATCGGCTGCGGCGCCTGACCTTGAAGGGTGCCGGTGGGATCGACGCAGCAGCGAATAGCTTTGCGGACCAGGACGAGGATGAGCTCGATCCCCAATTGCTCGAGTCCGTCTCGTTGGCCGCCAAGCGATTCGAGTGGTTCCAGGCGCGATTCGGCGTCACTTGAGCCGGCTGCGGTCCGCCGGCTCCACAGACCACCACCGGTCGGGTACCCCGCGAGGGGCGAATGGTGCCCGTGGGAGGTGACACGGCCAAGTAGAGAAGAATCATGTCGAGTCCGCGGACCAAAGATCTGTTTCGTCTGGAGGCACTGGACCAGCTCTCCTCACCGGAGCAGCTTGATCAGCTCCTTCAGGTAGTCAGCCGGAAGAGTTGGATTCCACTGGCGACTTTGGCGATGATCATTGCGCTCGCTTTGCTCTGGAGCCTCCTCGGACGCATCCCCGTCACCGTGGAAGGTGCTGGACTGCTGGTCTATCCGCACCAGGTGGTGCCCTTCCAGTCACCGGCAGCCGGTCAGATCGTCGCCTTGAACGTCAAGGCGGGCGATCCCATCCGGAAACGGCAGGTGCTGGGGCGCTTGAACCAGCCTGACCTGCAACAGCGCCTCGATCAAGAACGTGTTCGCTTGGAGGAACTCGAAGCTCGCCATGAGCAGTTGCTTCCGCTCCGCCGCCGCCGGCTGGAACTGGAGCGCGGATGGATCGAGAAGAACCGGCTTCGCCTGACCCACCGGATCGAATCAAACCGGCGGCAGGCGGAGCTGGAGAAGCACCAGAGCGACCAGTACTTTCAGCAGCAGGATGAGAGCCTCGGACGAATCAACGAGGTGACCCACACCCTGGGAGAGGCCGTCCGGGACCGATACGACCATTTTCGCAAGCTCATGGCCGAGGGCAATGCCACCGAGGGGGAGGTCCTCGACGCCCGGCGTGATCTCATTGAGAACAACGTCAACCTGGTGGACCTCGAGCTCCGTATCCACCAGATCGAACTACACCGCATCGAGGCGGAGAGCACCTACATCGAAAAGACGGCGCTCGTGGCTGAATACGAATCCCAGGTGCAAGAGCTGGAGGTGGAGCTGCAGAAGTTCGAGCAGTTGTTCCTCGAGTTCCAGTTCGACAGCCGGTTGGGGGTCCAGGAAGCCCAACGTCGCATCGCCCGCTACGAAGAAGAACTGCTCACCAAGGCTCAGATCGTCAGCGAGTTTGACGGGCGGGTGCTGGAGATCACCGGCTCCGTCGGTCAGTTCGTCGGAGAAGGGCAACGACTCGGGGCCGTCGAAATCGCCGACCCTGCCGCCGAACTCCGCGCGGCGATCTACTTTGACGTCACCGACGGCAAGAAGGTCGAGCCAGGCATGGACGCGCGTATTTCTCCGACTACGGTGCAGCGGGCCCGGCACGGGAGCATCGTCGGTTCCGTGCTGAGCGTGTCTCCGTTCGCGGTGAGCACCGACGCGGTGACCAACGTCGTCGGCAACGCGGAAGTGGCCCGGCGGCTGACCGCCGACGGCGACAAGATCGAGGTCTTCGCGACTTTGGCCCGCGATGCCGCCACTCGCTCGGGTTTCCGGTGGACCTCGGGAGGCGGCCCACCGATCGCCATCACCGCCGGAACCACGGTTACCGTCCGCGCCACGGTCGAGAGCCGACCGCCCATCTCCTACCTCATCCCCGCCCTGAAACGGTGGAGCCGAATCTGACCATCATGAAGGGCGTGCCGCACCGCCATCGCCGGGCAAAGACTCCGTCCCTCCTGCAGCTCGAAGCCGTCGAGTGTGGGGCCGCGGCCCTGGGGATCATTCTCGCGTACTTCGGACGCTTCGAGCCGCTGGCCACGCTCCGCCGAGCCTGTGGGGTCTCCCGCGACGGAAGCAAGGCCTCGAGCATACTGAAGGCCGCTCGCGCCTACGGACTGGAAGCCAAGGGGTACAGCAAGGACATCGCCGATTTGGCCGCGCTCCAACCCCCCTACATCGTATTCTGGAACTTCAACCACTTCCTGGTGGTGGAAGGGATACGGCCCGACCGGGTATACCTTAACGACCCGGCCGCCGGGCACCGGGTGGTGAGCCGCGACGAGTTCGAGCGGTCTTTCACCGGCATCGTGCTTTTCCTGCAGCCGGGTCCTGAGTTCCAGCCGGGCGGGCGGCGGCCAAGCGCCGCCACGGCGCTGGCGGTGCGACTGTCCGGAGCCGTGTCGGCCCTGCTGTACTGCATCCTGGCCGGGTTTCTACTGGTCCTTCCCGGGCTCACCCTGGCGGGCCTCAATCAGGTCTTCCTCGATAGCGTTCTCCTGGAAAGGCGGATGGAATGGCTCCGCCCCCTGCTGATGGCTTTGCTGGTCACCCTTTTAATCCAGGGCTCGCTCCGATTCCTGCAGCTTCACTATCTGCGGCGCTTGCGGATCGCCCTGGCGATTCGGCTCTCCAGCCGGTTCATTTGGCACGTTCTCCACCTGCCGGCTGCGTTCTATGCCCAGCGCTTCGCCGGGGAAGTCGCCGACCGGAGCCGGATCAACGACAAGCTCTCCGCCGTCCTGTCCGGGCGGCTGACCCAGACGGTCATCGACACGGTCATGTTGGGGTTCTATGCCGCGATGATGTTCTACTACGACGTCTTGCTCACCGTGGTCGGCATCGTGGTCGCCGCCCTCAACATCCTCGTGCTCCGCTGGATCTCCCATCGACGAGTCGAGGCGAACATGCGCGTCCTGCAGGAGTACGGCAAATCCCGGGGCACCGCCCTCGCCGGTCTGCAGGGGATGGAGACGATCAAGGCCTCGGGCCTGGAGCCGAGGTTCTTTCAGCGATGGGCCGGCTACCACGCCAAGGCGACGAATGCGCGACAGGGCCTCGAGTTGGCCAACCAGACCCTCGGAATTGTCCCGGCTCTGCTCCGCTCCGTCGCCACCACCGGCGTGCTCATCCTCGGCGGGTACCGCATCATCCAGGGCGAAATGTCCATCGGAATGCTGGTCGCCTTTCAAACCCTCATGCGTAGCTTCCTGGCGCCGGTCTCGAATCTAGTCAACCTGGGTGGGCTGATGCAGGAGCTCTCCGGCGATCTCGAGCGCGTCGACGATGTGCTCAAATCCGAAGCGCAGCCCAGCTCCCCGCAGGAGGTACTCACCGATCCGGCGAACCGGAAGGTGATACGCTTGAGCGGTTGCCTCGAGCTCAGGGACGTTACCTTTGGATACAGCCTGCTCGAGCCGCCGCTGTTGGAGCACTTCAACCTGAGCCTGCTACCCGGACAGCGCATTGCCCTCGTGGGCGGCAGTGGCTCCGGGAAAACAACCGTTTCCAAGCTCATCAGCGGAGAACTGGAACCGTGGGAGGGACAGGTCCTGGTCGACGGCCAGCCCTGGAGCCAGGTCCCCGAAGGCATTCGGGTCAACTCCTTCTCCATTGTGGAGCAGGATCTGTTCCTCTTCGGCGGCACGGTGCGCGAGAACCTGACCCTCTGGGACCCCACGGTTCCAGAGGAGAACCTGATCCGGGCGTGCGAGGACGCCGCTGTGCTCGATGTGGTGCTCGAGCTGCCCGGCGGCTTGGACGCGCACCTTGCCGAGGGCGGGCGCAATCTCAGCGGCGGACAGGCCCAGCGTCTGGAGATTGCCCGGGCCCTGGTCAACAACCCCGCCGTCCTGGTGCTGGACGAAGCCACCAGCGCCCTGGACGCGGAGACCGAGCGGACCGTGCTCGACCGGCTGCGCACGAGGGGCTGCTCATGCATTCTCGTGGCCCATCGGCTGAGCACGATCCGAGATTGTGATGAGATCGTCGTGTTGGATCGCGGCCGCGTGGTCGAGCGCGGGACCCATCGGCAACTGCTGGCCATGAAGGCGAGCTACGCGGCGCTGGTCCGTTCCGACGAGGATCACCTGGCGGAGGAAGCACCGTGGTAGGCGCGGATCGGGCAACGCCGGACACAGAGCGGCGCGTGATCGAGGCGAACCGGGTGTTCGTCCTCGATGACCCCACGAAGATGTTGTCCATCCTCGCTGGCGCGGCCGAAGTCCTGATCTCCAGGGTGATGGGCGGCGTGCCCGTCGGCACGCGCTGGCGACTTGGCCGCGTGACCCAGGGCGATGCGGTGTTCCCGGCCGTCGATGACGATCGCGGAGAAGAAGTACGCCTCGCGCTCTTGTCCACGGAGGAGATGAAAATCCTGATCCTGCCGGTGGACCGATGGGACCAAGCCTGCCCCGGCGCCAACGATCGCCCTGGAGCGCTGGTGCACAAGTGGGTGGATGAGGTCTCCGGCTTCTTTTCGGCCAACCGGGCTCCCGGCGGCGCGGACCGCGCCACAGAGGCCGGGCCTCGGGTGGTCGATTGCGGCCGGGCGATCCGCGCCGAGCGGTCTCGCGCCGTCTGGGTGCGCGTGGACGCGGGCATCGCTACGTTCGTCGGTCTCCCGGACTGCACGATCGAGCCCGGACCGGCGCTCCTGCCCCTCACGGAGATCCTCTGGCTGAAGGCTGAGCAGCAACTGAGCGTTACTGTCGTCAAGCCCAGCGAAGTCTCCTCTGCGCGGAACCTGATCGACGGGCTATCGCTGCTCCACCGTTTCCTCCTGCGGCGGGCTCGGGCGCTGGCGGCTGAGCAAGAGCGACATGAGGTCCAACGACTGGAAGAGCGGGACGCGGTGCAACGCCGCCGGACGCGCTCCGCGCTCGGAACGCTCGCCTCGGCGCTGGATGAGACGGCCCCGGTCCAGCTTCGCGAGTCGGCGCTGGAAAACGCCCTGGTTCTCGTCGCGGGCTCACTGGGTCTCGAGGTGGCGGCAATGCCGAGGTCCGCGGTGGGCCGCTCGCCTCACGAACTCTTGGATACCCTGACCCGGGCTTCTCGCCTCCGCTACCGGCGAGTCTTGCTTCGCGGTGCGTGGTGGAAGTCGGACAGCGGCCCTCTCGTCGGCTTCCTCAAGGATGGCGGACAGCCGGTGGCACTGCTGCCCGCCGACGCGTCGGGCTACGTATTGGTCGACCCGCAAACAGCCGATCGCGTGCGATTGGACAAGAGCACCGCATCGCATCTGATCCCCGATGCCGTCATGGTGTATCCGCGCCTGCCGGATGGACTTTCGCAGCCCCTGCAGCTTGTCCGGTTTCTGCTGCGAGGGAAAGGCACGGACATCCTCCTGGTCATCGTCTTGGCGCTGCTGGGGACGGCCTTCGGCATGCTTACGCCCTTGGTGACGGCCGTGGTCATGGACACGGCGATCCCCGGCGCCGATCGGCAACTCCTGATCGAGCTGGGCCTGATCCTGCTCGCCGCCGCCTTGGGTGGCGCCGGGTTCGATCTCGCCCAAGGGATCTTGAGCATACGCATGGCCGTGTCCTCCGAGGCCATCGCCCAGGCGACGCTCTGGGACCGTCTGCTGAGTCTGCGGGTCTCCTTCTTCAGCCGCTACACCACCGGAGACCTACTGTCGCGTGTCTCGTCCGCCAGTGACATCAGCCGGCAGCTCAATGGAGCCACGGTCCAGTCGCTATTGGCGGCACTGATGTCGCTGCTCAATCTCGGTCTGATGGCCTACTTCAGCCTTCGGCTGGCGATCATGGCCTGTGCCCTGGCCATGGCGGTTGGCGCCTGCACCCTGGTCGGCGGCCATTACATTCGCCGCTATTCCCGGCTGCTCCTCGAGCTGCGCGGCGAGTTCTTCGGGTTGGTGGTGCAGATGATCAACGCGGTGAACAAGATCCGCGTGGCCGGCGCTCAGCAGCGAGCCTTCGCCACCTGGGCGGCCCGGTACGCCAAACAGCTCGGGCTCGTACGCCGGGCCCACGCGGTAGAGGACTATCTCGTGGTCCTCAACCAGGTCCTGCCCGCGCTCAGCACCATCGTGCTGTTCTGGATGGCGGCAGGCCTGATGTCGGATGGCCGTCGAGGTGCATCCGCGGACATCAGCATCGGCGTGTTTCTGGCCTTTTACGCGGCCATGGGGACGTTTCTCGCCGGCGTCACCGCACTCAGCCTGACCGCCGTCGACCTCCTCGAGGCCGCCGCCAAGGCCAAACGGATTCACCCCCTGCTCGAGGCCGAGCAGGAGGTCGACGAGTCCAAGGTCGACCCCGGGCCGCTGGCCGGTGGCATTACCCTCGACCACGTCGACTTTCGATACATCGAAGGCGGGCGGAAGATCCTCGACAACGTCAGTTTGCGGGCCGATCCCACCGAGTTCATCGCCCTGGCCGGCCCCTCCGGCAGCGGCAAATCCACCATCCTCCGATTGCTGCTGGGGTTCGAGTCCCCCGAGAGCGGCATGGTGGCCTTCGACGGGCAGGACCTCACCAGCTTGGACACCGCGGCGGTGCGCCGGCAGATCGGAGTCGTCCTGCAGTCGGGCCGAATCACCGCCGGCAGTATCATCGATAACATCTGCGTCGGCGCGACGGTCACCTTGGAAGAGGCCTGGGAAGCGGTCGAAGACGCCGGGTTGGCCGACGATATCAGGGCCATGCCCATGGGTCTGCATACGGTGGTCAGCGAGGGCGGCACCAACTTTTCCGGCGGCCAGCGCCAGCGGCTGCTGATCGCCCGAGCCCTGGTCGCCCGGCCGAGAATCCTGCTCATGGACGAGGCCACCAGCGCCCTGGACAACCGCACCCAGTCCATCGTCAGCGAGAGTCTCAAGCGCCGGCGGGTCACTCGCCTCGTGGTGGCCCATCGCCTGAGCACCATCCGACACGCCGACCGCGTTTATGTGCTGCGGCGTGGCGTGGTCGTCGAAACCGGCGGCTATGCCGAATTGGTGGCGGCAAACGGCCTGTTCGCCGCATTGATGGCTCGCCAGATCGCCTGAGCGATTCGAGTGCCGGTGCCAGTAGCTCCGACCAGCGCGACACGGCCCACGCGTCTCTTGATCCACAGCGCGATCAGGCATGGCGAGCCGGCCCGGGGCAGTCGCACGGACGGACACGCCGTGAAGTACGCCGATTCGGGCAAAACTGGATTGGCCGTATCCTCCGAGGTCGATTCCGGAGGCGACTGGCAATCCGTCACATCCACCGTTGCAGGCGAGCGGATCGCCCAGCGTTCACTGCTGCTTCTCGGCGTGCACGCCGACCGATTCCCTTTCGACGACTCCACGGCGTGCTAACCGTAACCCCTTGCCTCAAAGGCACTTAGACGCGTTTTAGGCATGGATCTTCGTTGCTTCCGGCGAAGTTTCCCAGAATTCGAGGACAGACCGAAAAAAATCTGAGTGCCGCGTCAGAATCTTACGGATACCTCGTCTAGTTTCATGTACTGCTTTTGGCCT
>Ga0214473_10006525_pt1 | contig 13903 bp, 10 predicted proteins | sample RVTome_7_FD_203509 | JGI IMG/M metagenome (GOLD analysis project Ga0214473, IMG submission 203509) | Soil microbial communities from uranium-contaminated site in the Upper Colorado River Basin, Wyoming, United States - RVT98D197 | ecosystem: Environmental > Terrestrial > Soil > Contaminated >... | reverse complement strand
GGTCCTCGCATGGCAGGTGCGAAAAAGCACGTTCGAGCGGCCCGCGCCGACGACTTGCCCATCCTTCTCATCGCCATCGAGCACGACGGCGCCGGGCCCGCTCTCGCGAAGCAGGCGAAGCGTCCTCGCAAGAAACCCTAGCCGATCGAGACGCCATCGAGTGGCCCCCGACGGCGGACCGCGATGGTGTCGCCTATGCGCTCAGTTGCTCCTCAGCGCGCCGCGTGCCGGGGCAAACTCCTCGGCGACCCAGTCGAGGCCGAGGGCGGCGAGCTTGCCGCGCGTCGGATAGCCCGTGGCCGGGTCGCAGCCGGAGAGCTGATAGTAGCTGGCCCGCGCGTGCTCGAACTCATCGGGGGTGAGGGCCACGCCCGCCGTCGGCCCCTTGCCGCCCAGCGGCTGGAAGAGCTTCTTCGGCAGCACGTCGGCGTCCTTGCCGATGCCCTCGCGCGCGTTGAACGCCCGCATGAGATGGATGCGCCGCTCGCCCGCCGCGAGCAGCTCGTCCATGGTCACGTCCCAGCCCGCGCCATAGCGCACGAGCTCGACGGTCTCGGCGGGCCCGTAGAGCTGCCACGAGGGGCCCCAGACGAACTGGCAGAGGCCGAGCGAGTCCAGCGCCGAGTAGAAGCACTGTGTCCGGTACGCGAAGCGCACCTTGTCGTCGGAGAGGTCGCGGAGATCGAGGTCGCCGAACTCGCCGAGCTCCGCGAGCCGCCGGCGGTGGAGGCTGCCGGGCTTGGCCCTGAGCATCGAGTCGTGCTCGGAGGACTGGTGGTCGGCGCCGAAGGCGTTCACCGCGTAGATGAGCCCGAGTGACCGCTTGTGCTGGGGCATGTGGGCGGGCAACTCCTGGCCCTTGACGGTGACAGTGAGGTCGACGGCGGCAGCGCCGAGCGTCTTCGCGGCGCGGAGGCTCCCCTCGGCGAGGAGGTCGCCGACCCCCTGCCTTCGCGCGATCGCCTCGATGGCGCGCAGGACGGACGGGCCGTCACCGAACGCCAGACCGAGCCCCTTGTCGTCGAGCAGTCCCCTGGCCTTCGCCTCCATCGCCCACGCGATGGTGGATCCGGCGGAGATGGTGTCCATCCCGTACATGTTGGCGTCCGCCGAGGCCTTGGAGAGGAGCTTGAGGTCCCCCACCCCGCACATCGAGCCGAAGAACGTCAGCGTCTCGTACTCGGGCCCGCCATAGACGGGGTCCACCTTGAGGTCGGGTTCATCGATCGCGACCACACGCTTGCACTTGACGATGCACGCGTAGCAGGTGTCACGCTCCTTGAGGAGCGTCTTGACGAGCGTCGAGCCGTCGATGGCCTTGGCGTCCTCGAAGGTCCCCTCGCTGTAGTTGCGCGTCGGCTGCCCGCCCATCTTGTCCTGCACCCCCAGCACGCCAGCCGTGCCGTACTGGCCGAACCACGTGATGCCGGGATTCGCCTCCTGCAGCTCCTTGAGCCGCTTGACCAGGCCGCGGAACTCGGCGGCCATCGCGGGCTTCGGCGGCTTGCTCCCGCGCACGACGACCGCCTTGAGCCGCTTCGACCCCATCACCGCACCCATGCCCGTCCGGCCGTTCGCGCGGTTGACCATGTTCATGATCGCGGCGAACCGGACGAGGCTCTCCCCCGCCGGACCGATCTGGGCCACCTCGGCCTTCGCGTCACCGACCTCTTCCTTGAGCAGGGGATCGACCTCGCCGGTGACCTTGCCCCACAGATGCTTGGCGGGCCGGAGCTCGGCCTGGCCGTCGTGGAGCCAGAGGTACACGGGCTCGGGCGCCCGGCCCGTGAAGACGATGGCGTCGGCGCCGGCCGCGCGCATCTCCGCGGGGAAGAAGCCGCCGCACTGGCTGTCGCCGATCGCACCGGTGAGCGGGGACCGGGCGCAGGCCGTCATCCGGCTCTGTCCGGAGATGGCGAGACCGGTGAGCGGGCTCACCGCCATCACGAGCACGTTGTCGGGCCCGAGGGGGTCGGCGCCCGCGGGAATCGCCTGCATCAGCAGGTAGGCGGCGAGGGCACTGCCGCCCGGATACTTCCGGTAGACGTCCTCGGGGATGCTCTTCGTCTCGATGCTGCCGCGGGTCAGGTCGACGTGAAACACGGTGGCCGTGAGCGCCAAGGCGTCTCCTCCTCTTGGGGGGTTCTCCCCGGCGCAGTGTATCGCAATCCGCGCGTCACGGCAGCCCGCCCTCGGTGGCCCCGGGTCATGACACGCCCAGGTAGCGGCTTTGCAATCTCGACAATTGGGGAGTATCACGTCCCCGTGGACCCGGCCACAGGATAATTGTCGAGATTGCAAAGCCTGACCCCAAGGAGGCGCGCGTGAGACTCCCTCGCGAACGGTTCGACTACTCGGCCATCGCCCACCGGCGTCCGTGGAAGCTCCCCCAGGGGGCGCGGATCGCCGTGTGGACCATCGTCAACGTCGAGGAGTGGGACATCGAGAAAGCCATGGCGCGCCAGTACCTGACGGCGCCCCAGGGCGCCGTCACGGTGCCGGACGTGCCGAACTGGGCCTGGCACGACTACGGGATGCGTGTCGGCTTCTGGCGCCTCCTCGAGGCCCTCGACAGGCGCAAGATCCGCGCGACCACGGCGATCAACGCGCACGTCTGCGAGTCGTACGAGCCGGTGGCACGCGCCATGCTCGACGCGGGGTGGGAGTTCATGGCCCACGGCGTCGTACAGGGCGCGATGCATCTCCTGCCCGATCAGCGCGCGGCCATCCGCCGGTCCATCGAGATCATCCGCGACTTCACGGGCAAGAAGCCGAAGGGCTGGCTCGGCCCCGGGCTCACCGAGACGTGGGAGACACTCGACTTCCTCGCCGAGGAGGGCATCGAGTACGTCTCGGACTGGGTCAACGACGACCAGCCCTACGAGATCAAGACGACCGCGGGGGCGCTCGTATCGGTGCCCTACACGCTCGAGATCAACGACATCCCGATGATGGTCATTCAGCACCACACGTCGAGCGAGTGGCTGCGGCGCGCCCGCGACCAGTTCGACCGCCTCTACGCGGAAGGAGCGAAGAACCCGCGCGTGATGGCGCTCGCCGTGCACCCGTACATCTCGGGGGTGCCGCACCGGATCAAGTACTTCGAGGCGATGTACGACTACATGCGGAAGAAGCCCGGCGTGTGGTTCTCCACCGGCGAGGAGATCTACGAGTGGTACAAGTCGCGGAAGTGACCGCCGCTACCGCGCCGGCACGGCGAGCCGCCGGTTCTCCGCGGAGACGTGGCCGTTCAGGCCACGCACTCCCCTTCCTGGGTCTCGACCTTGAACTCCGTCTCCTCGCCGAGATCGATGAAGTCCGCGGGTGCCGCATCCTCCTCGGTCAGCGCCTCGAGGTCGGCGAGCCGGGCCTTCACCTGCCGGATGTCCACGCGGCGGAAGAACGCCGGGGCCGCCTCGCCGGGGACCCGGTCCGCCGCATAGAGAGCGACGAGCCGCTCCACCACCTGCGGGATGCGGCGGACCGGCACCTTGGCCGCGAGTCGGCCGAACGTGGCGCGCCCCTCGTCCACCCCGCCCCCGAGCAACACGAAGTACTGCGGGACCGCCTTGTCGCCGACCTTGCGGACGCTGCCCTGGAAGCCGAGGCCCGCGATGTGGTGCTGCCCGCAGCCATTGGGGCAACCGCTGATCTTGATGTCGAGCCCGGGAGCCGCGGCGACGAGATCGGCCCGCTCGCGGAGATGATCGCCGAGGAGCTTGCCGAGGCCGCGCGACTGGGTGACGGCCAGGCGGCACGCCTCCGCGCCGGGGCAGCTCGTGACGTCGGCGAGGGTGTTCGCGCCGCCGAGGCCGAGCCGCGCGGCGGCGAGACGACGGTACAGCTCCGGGACGTCGCCGGCGCGCACCCAGCGGAAGACCAGGTCCTGGTCGTGGGTGACGCGCACCGCGCCATCGCCGCAGGCGAGGGCGAGGTCCGCGAGGACACGGAGCTGGGCGCCCGTGAGGTCGCCGAGCTGGACGGTGACGGTGACGAGGACATAGCCCTCCTGTTTCTGGGGCCGCACGTTCGTTGCCTTCCAGTGGAGGAAGTCGCCGCTCAGGACGGGGAGCGCGGTCCGGACGGCGGGGACGATGCCGGGGCCGCGCACCTCGGCCGCCGCGGCGCGCCTGGCGGCCTCGCCGACCGACGGGGCTGACGGACGCGACCATTCGGGCGCGCCCTCCGCGGGCGGCTCCTCGGGGTCGAAGGGCAGCCGGACACCGCCTTCGTCTCTGACCTCGGCGAGCGCCTTGTCGAACTCCGCGCGCCAGACCGCGAAGCCGAGCGCCCGGACGAGGAACTTCAGGCGGTTCTTCTGCTTGTGCTCGTAGTCCCCGAGCCGGTGGAAGACCCGGAGGATGGCTTCGGCGACCTCGAGCATCTCCCCCGCCGGAAGGAAGTCGTACAGCTCGTCCCCGGACTTCGCGAAGGTCGCCGTCCAGACCAATAAAGAGGGGAAGGCAAACCGGGTAAATTACACGCCAGATCAGCTACTTTCGATTAAATCTCGCCCGGGTCTATCCCGTGCTCCTTGAGCTTCTTGCGCAGCGTATTGCGGTTGATCCCGAGAAGCTGGGCGGCCCGGACCTGATTGCCCTTGGTCTCACGCATCACGGCGCGGAGCAGGGGCTTTTCGATCAGGCCCACCATGAGGCCGTGGAGGTTGGCGGAGGCGTGCCCGCGCAGGCCGCGCACGCACTCGTTCATCTTCTTCTCGATGATCTCCTCCAGCGAGGCGTCGCTGCCCACCGCCGCGGCGGCGGAAACCGGTCCGATGGGCAGGTGCTCGGGGAGGACGACGCCACTCGAGGCCATCACCATCGCGCGCTGGATGACATTTTCCAGCTCGCGCACATTGCCCGGCCAGGCGTAGCCCACGAGCCGGTCGAGCGCTTCGGGCGCGATGACGCGGTCGCCGAGCGACTCGCCGTACTTGGCGAGGAAGTGCTCGGCGAGGAGGGGGATGTCGCCGCGGCGCTCGCGCAGCGCCGGCAGCGACAGCGTCACCACGTTGAGGCGATAGAAGAGGTCCTCGCGGAAGCGCCCCTCCTTCATCATCGCCTCGAGGTCGCGATGTGTCGCGGCCATCACGCGCACGTCCATCCTGATGAGCTCGTGCCCGCCCACGCGCTCGAACGCGCGCTCCTGGAGCGCGCGCAGCAGCTTGACCTGCAGCTCGCTCGGCATGTCGCCGATCTCGTCGAAGAAGACGGAGCCGCCGTGAGCGAGCTCGAGCTTGCCGAGCCGCCGGTCCTTGGCGTCGGTGAAAGCACCCTTCTCGTGGCCGAAGAGCTCGGACTCGAGCAGGGTCGCCGGGATGGCGGCCGCGGAGATGCCGACGAAGGCCCGCCCCGCGCGCCGGCTGTAATGGTGGAGGGCGCGCGCCACCACCTCCTTGCCCGTCCCCGACTCGCCGCGCAGCAGCACGCTCACGTCGCTGGCGGCGATGCGGCCGATCGCCTTGTACACCTCCTGCATGGTCGGATGGCGGCCCACGAGGGCGCCGAACTCCCAGACCTCCTTGAGGCCGGTGCGCAGCGAGCTCACCTCCTGCGTCAGGCGGCGCGCCGTCAGCGCGCGCTCGGCCAGGAGCAGCGCCTCGTCGAGGTCGAACGGCTTGGCCAGATAGTCGTAGGCGCCCTGCTGCATCGCCTGGATGGCCGTCTCCATGGTCCCGTGGGCGGTCATGATGACCACCTGGGCGTCGGGGCGGAGCTCGCGGGCCTGCTTGAGCAGGGTGAGACCGTCGATGCCGGGCATGCGGACATCGAGGAGGACGAGATCGAACGGCTGCGCCTCGATCTCGCCGAGAGCGGCGGTGCCGTCCTTCACCGCCGTCACCTGGTAGCCCGCGCCGCGGAAGCCTTTCTCGAGAACCCAGCGCAGGCTGTCCTCATCGTCCGCGATCAGGATCCGTCCGTCAGGCATGCGCTAGTGCCCTGTCTCAGAGATTGGCCGACGAAGCGCCAGGCGGCGCGGCGGGCCCTCTCCGCGGAACACGCTGACTCGCAACCCGCTGGCGCCGCGAGTCAACGAATCTCTGAGACAGGGCACTAGCGCGCGATCGGGAGGAAGCATGAGACCGCCGTGCCCTTTCCGGGCTCGCTCGCGATCTGGATGGCGCCCTTGTGCTCCTCGAGGATGCGGTGGCACAGCGCCAGCCCGAGACCGAGCCCGGTGTCCTTGGTCGTGAAGAACGGCGTGAAGAGCCGGTTGCGCGTGGCCTCGGGGATGCCCTCGCCCTCGTCCACCACCTGCACCTCGGCCATGCTCCTCGGCCCCTGTCCGAGATCGACCTTGGCGAAGAGGGGGTTCATGCTGAGCCGCGTGATCAGGGTGAGGCGCCCGCCGCGAGGCATGGCCTCGACGGCATTGCGCACGAGGTTGTGGAAAACCTGCAGGATGCGGTCCTCGTCGGCCAGGATCGGGGGCAGGCTCGGGTCGTAGCGCCTCGCGATCACGACACCCCGCTGGGCCGCCAGCTCCTCCGACATGAGCGCCACGCGCTCGAGGAGCTGGTGGATATTGAGCGGCACCGCGCGCAACGCGACCGGCCGCCCGAGGTCGAGCAGCATCTCGATGATCCGGTTGACCCGGTCCACTTCCTTGAGGAGCACATCGGTGTACTCTCGCCAGCGCTCCTCGTCGCCGAGCTCGCGCTTCAGGAGCTGGACGGCGCCGCGGATCGCGCCGAGCGGATTGCGGATCTCGTGGGCGAGCCCCATCGCGATCTGCCCGGCGGCGGCGAGCGTCTGCCCCCGGCGCATCTCCGCCTCGAGCTGGTGCAGGCGCGTGATGTCGCGCACCACCGCGACGGCCGCCGTCACCGCGCCGCTCCGGCCCGCAAGCGGCGCCGTCACGATGCTCACGTGGATGGGCCGGCCCTCGGCGCCCTCGACCACGGCCTCGGACTCCGAGCGGCTCTCGCCGGTGGCGAGCGTGTCACTCAGGTGGCGGGCGAGCGAGGTTTCTGGCGGGAAGACCTCCTTGAGCGTCTTGCCGAGGGCGCGGCGGGCGGAACGGCCGAGGAGCGCCTCGGCCGCGGGGTTCCAGAGGGCGATGCGCAGGCCCTCGTCCACGCCGACGATCGCGTCGGGGAGCCCCGCCAGGAGCGCCTCGTAGTCGAGCCGGATCATCGCGCGCCCCGGGCTCAGGCGAGGGCGAGATCGGGAATGGCGTTCATGGTGAGAGGCGCCCGCTCGCCGGCCTCGAGACGGTCGTGGCCGGCGGCGGCGATCATCGCGGCATTGTCGGTGCACAGCCGGCGCGGCGGGACGTGCAGGTCCCAGCCGCGCTCGGCGCACTCGCGCGCGAGCGACTCCCGCAGCGCGGCGTTCGCGGCGACGCCCCCCGTGAGCACGAGGCGACGGACGCCGAGGCCGCGGGCCGCGCGAACCGTCTTCCGCACGAGCGTCTTGACCACCGTCGCCTGGAAGGAGGCGGCGATATCGGCGATCTGGGTGGGGCCGAGGGGGCCCGACCGGCGCACGTGGAGCGAGACCGCCGTCTTGATCCCGCTGAACGAGAAGTCGGGGGCGCCGTCGCTCATCTGCGCCGTGGGGAAGGCGATGGCCCTGCCGTCACCGGCGGCGGCGACCCGCTCGATGGCGGGGCCGCCCGGGTACCCGAGGCCCAGCAGCTTGGCGACCTTGTCGAAAGCCTCGCCCGCCGCGTCGTCACGCGTCTGCCCGATGCGCTCGTAGCGCGCGCGCTCCTGGGCGACGTAGAGGGCCGTGTGGCCGCCCGACACGACGAGGGCGAGGAACGGATAGGCGGGAGGCTCCTCCTCGAGAAAAGCCGCGTAGACGTGGCCCTCGAGATGGTTCACGCCGACCAGCGGCAGCGCGCGGGCGTAGGCGATGGACTTGGCGAGCGAGCAGCCGATCAGGAGGGAGCCCACGAGCCCGGGGCCCTGCGTCACGGCGATGCCGCCGAGGTCGCCCCAGCCGACGCCGGCCGACTCGAGGGCGCGGCGCACCACCGGCCCCAGCGCCTCGAGGTGGCGGCGGGATGCGAGCTCGGGCACCACGCCGCCATATGGGGCGTGGACGTCGTCCTGCGAGGCGACGACGCTCGAGAGGACCTTGCGGCCGCCCTCGAGGACGGCGGCGGCCGTCTCGTCGCACGAGGTCTCGATCCCGAGCACGATCATCGACGGCGGCGATGCAGGGCGAGCCCAACTCTCATCGCTCGTCGCCGCTGCGAAGCTGGCCTCCTAACGCGCCTGGGCCTGGGGCCCCGCCGGCACTGGACGGCTCTTGTCCAGGATCTTCATCGCCTTGAGCAGGTCCAGCGCCCGCTGGAGCTGGACGTCGCGCTTGAGGAGGTCCTGCGCCGTTTCGCCGTTGCTCGGCAGCGCGGGCTCCGGAGCGCCCTGGACCACCGCCGGCTTCGGCTGCTCGACGATGATGTCCGGCGTCACGCCCTTGCCGTGGATGCTGCGCCCCTTGGGCGTGAAGTATTTCGCGGTGGTGAGACGCAGCCCCGATCCGTCGGACAGGGGGATGATGGTCTGCACCGAGCCCTTGCCGAAGGTCTGCGTCCCGAGCACGACGGCGCGTCCCCAGTCCTGGAGCGCGCCCGCCACGATCTCGGACGCCGAGGCGCTGCCCTGGTTCACCAGCACCACGATCGGGAAGTCCGTGTATGTCTTCTTGGAGCTGGCCTGGAAGCGCATGTTCTGGTTGCGCACGCGCCCCTCCGTGTACACGACCAGCCGGCCGGCCTCGATGAACTTCTCCGTCACTTCCACGGACGAGGTCAGGAGCCCGCCCGGATTGTTCCGGAGGTCAAGGATCAGGCCCTGCAGCTTCCCTTCCTTCGTGTACTTCTCCAGCGCCGCATCGAGGTCACCCGACGTCTGCTCCTGGAACTGGCGCAGGCGGATATACTCGATGCCCGGCTCGAGCTGCTGGTACTTCACCGACTGCACGCGGATCTGCTCGCGGGTGATCGGGAAGTCCTTCGGCTCCGTCCACCCCTCGCGGACGATGGTGATGGTGACCTTGCTGCCCGGCTTCCCGCGCATCCGCTTGACGGCGTCGGTGAGCTGCATGTCCTTGGTCGACAGGCCCTCGATCTTCACGATGCGGTCGCCCGACTGGACGCCGACCCGGTAGGCGGGCGTGCCCTCGATGGGCGCCACCACCGTCAGCACGTCGTCCTTCAGTGTGATCTCGATGCCGAGCCCGCCGAAGCTGCCGCTCGTCTCCACCTGCATCTCCCGGTACATCTCGGGATCGAGGAAGGAGGAGTGGGGATCGAGACCGCGGAGGGTGCCCTTGATGGCGCTGTAGATGATGTCCTTGGGTGGCACCTCGTCCACATACTGGCTCTGGATGATCGAGAGGACCTCGGTGAAGAGCCGGAGGTTCTCGTAGGTGGCCGACGCGTCATTGCTCTTGCTCGCGACGGCGCCGCCCAGGGAGAGCGTGAGCAGGAGGAGGAGCGCCGAGATCGTGGCGACCTTCTTCACGTGCCGAATGGGACCCATGGAAACCTCCGCCTGACGTTGTTTACTCGGGCCGACCCGTTACGCCGCTCGATACGTCCTTCATCGTGCCGCTCATCGCCCCTGGGCGCTAGCCCCGCGGCCGGAGCCACGCCGCAGGGTCCTGTGGCTTGCCCCCGTGCCGCACCTCGAAATACAGGCGCGGCCCCTGAAGAGAGCCGGTATCTCCGACCGCGCCGATGGTCTGCCCCTGCCTCACCTCGTCGCCCTCCGCGACCCCGATATTCGCGGCATGCGCATACAGCGTATAGTACTCACCACCGTGGTCCACGATAATCAGGTTCCCGTACCCCCGGAACCAGCCCGTGTACAGCACCTGACCCCCGGCGACCGCCACGATATTCGTGCCTTCCACGGAATCGATGTCGATCCCATTCCTGAACGTCTTCGTCCCGAAGCGAGGGTGGATCTGGGCCCCGTACTCCCCCACCACCCGACCCTCGGTCGGCCACAGGAGCCGCCCCCTGAGGGTGGCAAATCCCGCACCAGGCGACCCGTCCACAGGCGGCGCCGGGCGCGGCCGGCTCGGCGGGGGCGCCTTGGCTACTCTCCGCTGCTTCTCCTGGAGGTCACGGATGAACGCCTCCAGGCGACGCGCGGCCTCGGACAGCTCCCCGACCATCCGGTCGTGGTAGACCCGCTCGTCCTTGACCCGGGCCAGCAAGCCTTGCCGCTTGGCAGAGTCCCGATCGGCGTCGGCCCGCTCCTCCTCGACCTCGCCCCGCAGAGCCGTCAGCTCCCTCTGGCGGACCTCCACCCGCTTCTTCCGCTCCGCCAAACCCTCGAAAATTACACGATACTCCCGAATCATCCGGGCGTCCACCGTGGCCAGGGTGGTCAGATGGCGGAGCTGGACGGCCTTGGCAATGGGATCATCGCCCGACAGGAGGAGGGGGAGGGCTCCGCCCTGCACCTCGAGCTTGTAGAGCGCCCGGAGCCGCCGCTCCAGCGCATCCTCCTGCCCCGCCCGCTGCTTCCCGAGCTTGCCGATATCCCCCTGGAGGTAGGCGATGTCGGACTGGGCTCGATTGATCCGGCCGTCGAGCACGGCCACCTGCTTTCGCTTCTCGGTGAGCCGCTTGTCGATCGACTCGAGCTCGGCGAGCAGGCCGGCCTCCCGCTTCTTGGCCTCGGCCGCCTTCGCGCGCTCCTCGTTGAGGCGCTTCTGCGTCCGCTGGAGATCGTGCTGCTTCTCGCCGATATCGGCGTTGTCACGCTTCTGGGCGCCGGCGGGGACGCCGGCGGCGAGCAGGGCCGCAGCGACGGCGAGCGCGAGGGGCAGGCGCCTCATGGGTGGGCATGCCTCGTCGCGAGCAGGCCCCCGAAGGCGCCGAGCGCGGTCCCCCCGCCGATGAGGGCGAGCATCTGGGGGATGGAGAGAAAGACGGCCCGCTGGAGCCCGAGCGTCACCGGCAGCAGCGGCTCGAGTCGCGGCGCCACGAGCGCATAGGCCACCTCGAGCACGGCGAGGGCCAGGGTGCCCGCGACCAGGCCCTGGGCCATGCCCTGCAGCAGCCGCGGCATCCGGATCACGGACTCGGTCGCGCCGACCAGGCGCATGATCTCCATCTCGTCTCGCCGGAGGTGCAGCACGAGCGTCGTGGCCGTCGTCACCGTCAGGATCGCCGCGAGGGCGAGGACGGCCCCCACGCCCAGGCCCACGAGCTGGAAGAGACGCTGAAACTGGGCCAGCCCGTCGACCCATCGCGCTCCGCCCTGTACGTCTTCCACCTCGGGCAGCGCCGACAGGAGGCGGACGAGCTCCCGTGCGCCTTCGGGCGTGGCCCGGTCCGCGTCGGGAGTGATCTCGAGCGAGGCGGGCAACGGGTTCCTCGGCAGCTGGTCGGCGACGTCCGCCTGCCCGCCGAGCGAGCGCTTGAGGACGGCCAGTGCCTCGCTCTTGGACACGTAGCGCGCCCGCTGGATGCCACCAACCGCCTGGACCCGGCGCAGGAGATCGTCGAGCTTGCCCGCCGCCGGCTCCTCCCGGAGATAGGCAACCACGCGCACCCGGTCGCGCCACTGGCCGACGGCGCGCCCGAGGTTCAGCGAGAGGAGCCAGAAGCCGCCGAGAGCGGCGAGCGACAGCGCGATGAGGAGGATCGCGCTCACCCCCATTCGCCCGGCCCGGCGCAGGTCCCGCAGCGCCTCGCCCACGAGGAAACTCAGCACGCCGCCGCCATCAGCCTTCGTCCTTCACGAGGAGCCCGCCCTCGAGCCGGAGCGTCCGGCGCTTGAGCACGCCGATCAGCTTCGCCTGATGGGTCGCGAAGAGCACCGTGGTGCCGCGGCTCCAGAAGTCCTTGATGAGCGCCAGGATCTCTCCCGCCATGTCGTCGTCGAGGTTCCCCGTGGGCTCGTCGGCGATGAGGAGAGCGGGGGCCTTCACGATGGCGCGGGCGAGCGATGCCCGCTGCGCCTCGCCCTGGGAGAGCTGGTGCGGATGGGCCTGCGCGCGGGCGGACAGCCCCACCGCCTTGAGGGCGGCGAAGGCGCGCGGCGTGATCTCCCGGCGCGGCGTGCCGAGGACGCGGAGTACGAAGGCCACGTTCTCGAACACCGTGCGCCCGGCCAGGAGCTTGGCGTCCTGGAAGACGATGCCGATGGAGCGCCGGAGCTGGGGGACCTCGCGGCGCCGGAGGGCGCGGACGTCGAAGCCCGCGACCTCGATCTCCCCTTCGGTGGGCAGCTCGTCGCGATAGAGGAGGCGCAGCAAGGTCGTCTTGCCCGCCCCGCTGGCGCCGCTCAGGACGACGAATTCGCCCTTGTCAACGCTGAACGAGACATCGCTGAGCGCCGGGACCCGGCTGGGCCCGTCTCCGAAGACCTTCGACACGCGCTGAAGCCGTAGCATGGACGACTGCCGCCATTGTACTTAACTGCTCAGACTTTCGGAAGTTTCTCCGCCAGCAGGACATTGACGAGCCCGGGGTTCGCTCTCCCCTCGGTCGACTTCATCACCTGCCCGACGAGAAAGCCCAGGGCGGCCCTCTTGCCCCCCCTCCAGTCCTCCACGACCTTCGGGTTGGCGGCGAGCACCCGGTCGATCACCGTGGCCAGCTCGCCGGCGTCCGCGACCTGGGTCAGGCCCTCGCGCTTCACGATGACCCCGGCGGGCTCGCCCGAGCGGTACATCTTGTCGAAGACGTCCTTGGCGATCTTGCCGCTGATCGTGCCGTCATCGATGAGCGCGAGGAGCCCGGCGAGGTGCGCGGGCGGGATCGGGCAGGCGCCGACGGCCCTGTCGTCATCGCCGGGCAGCTCGCGAAGCAGCTCGTTAAGCACCCAGTTCGCCACGATCCGGGGCTTGCCGCCGGCGCGCGTCGCGTCCTCGAAGTAGTCGGCGAGGCCGCGGCCCTGGGTGAGGAGATCGGCGTCATGGGCGGAGAGGCCGTAGGCCTCGGCGAGGCGCTGGCGGCGCGCGGCCGGGAGCTCGGGCAGGCTCGCCCGTATCTCCTCGATCCAGCGGGCCTCCACCTCGAGGGGCGGGAGGTCGGGCTCGGGGAAATAGCGGTAGTCGTGGGCAAATTCCTTCGAGCGCATCGAGACGGTGTGGACGCGGTCGGGATCCCAGAGCCGCGTCTCCTGCACGATGCGCTCCCCCGTGTCGAGGGCGCGCGCCTGGCGCACGATCTCGTACTCGAGCGCGTGCTGGACGTTCCGGAACGAGTTCATGTTCTTGATCTCGACCTTGGTGCCCAGCTCGACCGTGCCGTGCGGCCGCACGGAGACGTTCGCGTCGCAGCGCATGGAGCCTTCTTCCATATTGCCGTCACAGACGCGGAGATAGATCAGGATGGTGCGGAGCGCCCGGAGGTAGGCGGCGGCTTCCTCGGGGCTCCGGATGTCGGGCTGGGAGACGATCTCCATCAGCGGCACGCCCGCGCGGTTGAAGTCGACATGGCTCGACAGCGCCCGCTCGAGGCCGCCCTCGTGGATGAGCTTGCCCACGTCCTCCTCGAGGTGGAGCCGCTGGATGCCGACGGCCCGCGACGCGCCGCCCGCCTCCACGACGAGGCACCCGTGCTCGGCGAGCGGCTCCTCGTACTGGCTGATCTGGTAGTTCTTCGGCATGTCCGGGTAGTAGTAGTGCTTGCGCGCGAACCGGTTCAGCCGGTTCACCGTACAGCCGATGGCGAGCGCCGTCTTGATCCCGAGCTCGATGGCGCGGCGATTGATGACGGGCAGCGAGCCCGGCATGCCCTGGCAGACCGGGCAGGTCTGGGTATTGGGCGCCGCGCCGAACGCGGTCGAGCAGCCGCAGAACATCTTCGTCTCGGTGAGGAGCTGCGCGTGCACCTCCAGTCCGATCACCGCCTCGTAGGTATTGTCGGGACTCATGCGCGTGCCGCCGCTCCTCCCTCTCCCCCGGAGGGGGAGAGGGCAGGG
>Ga0214473_10006524_pt1 | contig 13903 bp, 12 predicted proteins | sample RVTome_7_FD_203509 | JGI IMG/M metagenome (GOLD analysis project Ga0214473, IMG submission 203509) | Soil microbial communities from uranium-contaminated site in the Upper Colorado River Basin, Wyoming, United States - RVT98D197 | ecosystem: Environmental > Terrestrial > Soil > Contaminated >... | reverse complement strand
TCGCCAACCTGCTGACCGTCGTCGACCTGAGCGAGATGAAGGTGCTCCGGGTCGAGGACGGGGGCGTCGTCCCGCTGCCTCCGGAGGATGCCAACTACTCGCCCGAGGCGGCGGGGGTGCGGCCCGGCCTCAAGCCGATCGAGATCCGCCAGCCCGAAGGCCCGAGCTTCGAGCTCCTGGGCCACGAGCTTCGCTGGCAGAAGTGGCGGATGCGTCTCGGGTTCACGCCGCGCGAAGGCCTGGTGCTCCACACGGTGACCTACGAGGACCAGGGACGGGAGCGTCCGATCCTGTACCGGGCCTCGGTGGCCGACATGGTGGTGCCCTACGGCGATCCGCGCCCGACCTACTTCCACCGTAATGCCTTCGACGTCGGGGAATACGGCATCGGCACCCTGGCCAATGCCCTGCAGAACGGCTGTGATTGCCTGGGCGAGATCCGCTATCTCGACGCGGTGGTCAACGACGGCCGGGGCCACGCGGTGACCTTGCCGAACGCGGTCTGTCTCCACGAGGAGGACGCGGGCATCCTCTGGAAGCACGTCGACTGGCGCCTGGGGACGACCGAGGTGCGGCGCTCACGCCGCCTCGTGGTGTCCTCCATCTCCACCGTCGGCAACTACGAGTACGGCTTCTACTGGTACTTCCACCAGGACGGGACCATCCAGCTCGAAGTCAAGCTGACCGGCATCATCTCGAACGGCGCCGAGCGGCCCGGCGAGAAGCCCTTGTGGGGCGAGCTGGTCGCGCCCGGAGTCTACGGACCCATCCATCAACACTTTTTCAATGCCCGCCTGGACATGATGGTGGACGGGCTCGACAACTCGGTCTACGAGGTGAACACGGTGGCCGACGGACCCGGTCCGGGTAACCCGCATCACAACGCCTTTCACACCGAGGCGACGCTGCTGCGGTCCGAGGCGCACGCGCAGCGGATCATCGATCCGCTCGCCGGCCGCTTCTGGAAGATCGTCAACTCATCCTCGCTGAACCGTCTGGGCGAGCCGGTGGCCTACAAGCTGATGCCGGGCGAGAACGTGCTGCCGTTCGCGGGGCCGGAGGCCGCCGTCACCAAGCGGGCGGGCTTCATGACCCGCCATCTCTGGGTCACCCGTCACGATCCGCGGGAGCGGTATGCCGCGGGTGAGTACCCGAACCAGCATCCCGGCGGGGCCGGCCTGCCGACCTACGTGCAGGACGACGCGCCGTTGGAGAACACCGACCTCGTCGTGTGGTACACCTTCGGCGCCCACCACGTCGTCCGCCCCGAGGACTGGCCCGTGATGCCGGTGGCCACGATCGGCTTCATGCTCAAGCCCGCCGGCTTCTTCGACCGGAACCCCGCCCTGGACGTGCCCCGCCCGATGCGGCATGGAGAGTGCTGCGGCTCGGGCTAGCTGGGTGGGCCCCCTCATCCCGTCAGAACTTCTCGCTGGTGCCGCCCCCGCCGAATCGCCCGCCTTCGCCCGCGAAGCCCTTCTCCTCGGCCGGTGCCGCTGGAGCCGGCGTGAAGGCGGCGACCACCGGAACGATCTGTAGCGCGCGCTGCCGGCGGTCGTCCGAGAAGAGGGGGTCGGCGGTGAAGCCCGCGATGTCTCCCCCGGGGGCGCGTCGCAGTGCCCGCTCCACGGCCAGGGCGAGGACGAGGACGAGCGCACCGGAAAGCGTCAGGACCACCCAGAGCGGGGCGAGGTGGACGTAGTGGCGGAGCGTGACGAGCGAGAGAGCCAGGAGCACGATTCCGGTGTCCAGCACGAAGGTCCGCCGTGAGCGCGCGCCCCACACCAGGATGGCCAGCGGGACGACCGCGGTCGCGACGGCGGCCAGAATGAAGAGACCGCGAGGCGGGGCGGTGGCGATCGGCGCGAATCGGCGGAGCTGCTCGAGCAGGTGCTCGTCGAGGGAATACACGTTCAGCGCGGCATAGGCCCCGGCGAGCCCGGCGGCGACGACGATCGCGGCGGCGCGCCGGTGAGAGGGCGCCCAGCGGGCTCCGTCCAACCGGCGGGCCGCCGTGCCGGCCAGCACCGCGCCGGCCAGCAGCCACAGGGCCCGCGCTTGCGGCAGCCGGCCGAGGAAGAGGAAGAGCGAGATGGCCGAGAGGCCGGCGAAGAGCGGGCTTCCCCATCGCCAGCATCCCAGGCCCCACGCGAGAACGCTCGCGATCAGGAGCACGTCGATGGCGCCCTCGTAGCGCATCTTCACGGTCTCGGTCAGAAAGAGACCCAGGCCGATGAGGAGGAACGCGACGCCCAGGAGCGACGTCGCCCCCGCCACACCCCGTCTCGCGGACCGGGGGGACGCTTCCAGCGCGTCGGTCGCGATGAGGCACGCGCCGGCGAAGAGGAATAGCAGGACCTGGAGCGCGGCCGTGCCGGGCCGGATGGCGATGAAGAAGGCGCCGAACGTGCAGAGGATGACGGCCGCGAGCACGCCGGCCGTCAGGACCCGCCACACCGCGGACGGGGTGATGCACGGATCGGGAAATGCCTGCCGGATCGCCTGGTCGGTCGCCTCGTCGATCGGCCCGACCCGCCGCCAGCCCCTGGCCGCCTCACGCACCTCCGCGGCCCGCTCCCACGCGACCGACTCCGGCCTCATCGCTCCCGTATCCGGCGATGAGTCGCGAAGATGAGGGCGAGCACCGCGATGCCCAGCAGCGATGCCAGGAGAAACGGGATGCTGCTCAGGGTGTGACGGAACGGCTCGAACAGAAGCCGCAGAAGACCGACGTACGCGGCGACGATCGCCTGCACGAAATAGAGAGCGCGGCCGAGGCGGAAGGACAGCCACATGACCGCGCCCGCCACGACGAGCAGGGCGGCCAGCCACGCCACCCATCGGGACTCGTCTTCGAGGGCTCCGGAGACGAGCCCGCCGAGCAGCAACACGAGGCCGGTATTGGCGAAGACCTCCTCGAAGTGAGGCTTCCGCGTCCACCGGACCGAAAGGGCGGCGGCCGCCACGTACGACGCGCCCAGCAGGATGGCATTCCCGCGTAGCGCGCTCTCGTCACCCGGCCCGAGCGAGCCTGCGATCAGGCTGATGGAGATCCCCCGCCACGCGGCGAGCGTCGTGAGGGCAAGGCCGAGCGCGGTTCGCGAATCCCAGCGGTAGGCGGCCAGCAGGTAGACCACGCCGACGAGCAGGAGGTGATGAGGCCACTTCGGCCCCAACACGGTGAACTGCACCTCGACGTAGGCGAGCTCCGAGGCAACGAGGAGGAGGCCCAGGAGGAGGACGTAGTCGAAGGCCACGTTCGGGGGCTCGACCTCTCCCCACGCGAAGGCCGGTGCCTTGCGCATCACCCAGAGGAGAGAGGCCGCTACCGCCAGGCCGATCGCGGCCGCGATGGCCAGCGGCCCGATCTCGCGATGGTGCTCGGCGACGAGGAGCCCGACTCCCGAGGCCAGGAGGAGGACCCCGAGGTAGAGAAGCACCCTGACCTCGAGGCGGACGGAGACGAGCTGCCGTCGGGCCACGCGCTCGAAGAGGGCGGCCTGCCCGCCCGAGAGGACATTCGTCGCTCTCAGCCGGGCGATCGCGCTCACGACGTCGGGGTTCATGTCCGGGGCCATGGTGCGCCAGCGGACGGGCGGGAGTCAAAGAACTACGTTACCCGTGCCCGCGTGCCGCTTGACGGGGTTTGCTCGCCGGGGCAGTATCCCTCCCGACACAGAGGTCGCCGGTGGGCTAGGGATGGTGTGGCCGGGGCAAGGGAGCCGCGGTCAGCGCACGCACAAACGGCAGGGCGAGCTACAAAAGGGGGGACGCGTCATGACCGACCTTGGGCGAACGCCGCGGACACGCCAGCGCAGGTCCCGATTCGTGATTGCCCTCGTGGTGGGGCTGCTCACCGCGGCGGTGGCCGCGGGAGCCCTTGCCCAGGCGGGCAAGAGCGGCCTGATCGGCAAGCTGGAAGGACCGGAGGTCGTCACCGACCCCGCGAAGTTTCCCAAGACGCTGAACGAGGCGCCGCAGCTGGCGGCGCAGGTCAAGGCGGGCAAGCTGCCGCCGGTGGCCGAGCGCGTGGGCCAGGATCCGCTGGTCATCAAGCCCCTGCGCGAGATCGGCAAGTACGGCGGCACCTGGCGCGCCGGGTTCACCGGCCCCGCCGACTTCTGGAACGGGTTCCGGTGCTGCTCAGGGCCGGATCATTTGATGTTCTGGGACTACACGGGCGACAAGGTCATGCCGAACCTCGCCCGGGGCCTCGAGATGCAGGACGGCGGGCGCGCGTGGCTCCTGCACCTGCGCCGCGGCATGCGGTGGAGCGACGGCAAGCCGTTCACCGCCGACGACTTCGTGTTCTGGTTCGAGGACATCTACCGGAACAAGGACCTGATCCCGACCCCGTCCGCGGCCATGGCCATCAACGGCAAGCAGGGCACGATCGAGAAGGTCGACACCCACACGGTGAGGTTCAAGTTCCCCGAGCCCTATTTCATGTTGCCCGACGTGCTGGCCGGCTCCACCGACCTCGCCGGCCAAATGTTCGGGTACCGCGGCATGGGCGGTTTCGCTCCCGCCCACTACCTGAAGCAGTTCCACCCGAAGTACGTGGGAGCGGCCGAGCTGGACCGGAAGGTGAAGGACGCGAAGTTCGACAGCTGGGTGCGCATGTTCCTGGCCAAGAACGACTGGGCCCTCAACCCGGATCTGCCGGTGCTCTCGGCCTGGAAGACCGTGACGCCGATCAACACGCCGACGTGGACGCTCGAGCGCAACCCGTACAGCGTCTTCGTGGACACGGCGGGCAACCAGCTGCCCTACATCGACCGCGTGGTCCTGACGCTGGCGGAAAACCTGGAGGTGCTGAACCTGCGCGCGATCGCCGGCGAGTACGACTACGCGTCGAGGCACGTCGACCTGGGCAAGCTCCCGGTCTTCATCGAGAACCAGCAGAAGGGCGGGTACAAGGTCTATCTGGATCCCGGCGACTACGGCGGGGACATGATCATCAAGTTCAACCTGAACTACGACGCGGATCCGGAAATCGCCAAGTGGTTCAACACCGCCGACTTCCGGCGGGCGCTCGCGCTCGGCATCGACCGCGACCAGATCAACGAGACCTTCTGGCTGGGAACGGGCACGCCCAGCTCGGTGGTGCCGGCGGACAGCAACAAGTACAACCCCGGTCCGCAGTACCGGAAGATGTGGGCCACCCTCGACGTCAAGAAGGCCAACGAGATGCTCGACAAGGTCGGGCTGGCCAAGAAGGACGGCGAGGGCTACCGCCTGCGCTCGGACGGCAAGGGCCGGCTGCGCATCGAGATCATGACGCTCGGCGGCCAGTTCGTCCAGTACACGCAGATCTCGGAGATGATTCGCGAGCAGTGGAAGAAGATCGGCATCGACCTCACCGTGCAGGAGGTCGAGCGCAGCCTGGCGCTGAAGCGGACCGCCGCCAACGAGCAGCAGCTCGGCGCGTGGAACAACGACGGCAGCGAGCATCTCTTCACCTTCCCGCTCCACGTGTTTCCCTTCGAGCTCGCCGCCGTCGCCTCGTCCGGGCCGCTCTACGTCAAGTGGTTCCACTCCGCCGGCACGCAGGGCAAGGAGCCCGAGCCGCGGATGCGCGAGCTGATGGAAAAATGGAAGAAGGCCTTCGGCGTGCCCGAGAAGGAGCGGATCCAGCTCGGCAAGGAGATCTGGAAGATCGCGGCCGAGGAGGTCTACATCATCGGCGTGATCGGGATGGGACCGGCCTCCATGGGCGTGCGCGTCGTCAAGAACAACATGGGCAACATCCCGTCGCGCCAGTACAACAGCCCGGACGGCAAGACCCCGGGAATCTCGCGTCCGGCGACGTTCTTCTACAAGAAGTAGACGGCCGCCGCGCCCGGGTCGCCGCCGGCTCCCGCGGCGACCCGGGCGCCGACCCATGCTCGCGTACATCGGCCGCCGCGCCATACTCGGGATCTTCACGGTCTGGGCGATCTCCGTCCTCGCCTTCGCCATCATCCAGCTCCCGCCGGGCGACTACGTCACCTCCTACATCGCCCAGATGGCGTCGATGGGCAGCGTGGTCAGCGACGAGGAGGCGCAGAACCTCCGGATCCAGTACGGCCTGGGCCAGCCGATCTACGTGCAGTACTTCAAGTGGATGGGGCTGATCGTCCAGGGCAACTTCGGCATGTCCATGGAGTGGCGGCGCCCGGTCACCGAGGTGATCGGGGAGCGCCTGTGGCTGACGGTGGTGGTCTCGGTGGCCGCGCTGATCCTCACGTGGGTGCTGGCCCTGCCGATCGGCATCTACTCCGCGGTCCGGCAGTACTCGGTGGGCGACTACGTGGCGACGTTCATCGGCTTCATCGGGCTCGCGGTCCCCAACTTCCTGCTGGCCCTGGTGCTGCTCTACCTCGGGTTTGTCCTGTTCAACGCCCATATCGGCGGATTGTTCTCTCCCGAGTTCCAGGACGCGCCGTGGGATGGCGCGCGCGTGTGGGACCTCGTCAAGCACCTGCCGATACCGGCCGTGATCCTGGGCCTGGCCGGCACCGCGCAGCAGATCCGGATCATGCGCGCGAATCTGCTGGACGAGCTGCGCAAACCCTACGTGGTGACGGCCCGCTCGAAGGGGCTGTCCGAGGCTCGGGTCATCTTGAGGTATCCGGTGCGCGTCGCGCTCAATCCGTTCGCGAGCACGATCGGCTACACGCTACCGTACATCGTGTCGGGCAGCATCATCGTGTCGCTCGTGCTCGGATTGCCGACGGTCGGGCCGCTCCTGCTGAAGGCCCTCATCGCCCAGGACATGTTCCTGGCCGGGACCATCGTGCTCCTGCTCGGGGTGATGACGGTGATCGGGACGCTGATCTCGGACATCGTGCTCGTGTTGATCGACCCGCGGATCCGCCTCGAGGAGACGTGATGGCCGAGCCCGAGGCGATCCTCGAGCGCGGCCGCGCGCCTCTGGGCGGGCCGACCGCGGTGGGCGACACGCGGGAGCAGCGCGTCTTCGTGGCCTCGCAGTGGCAGCTCATGTGGTGGCGGTTCCGCAAGCACAAGATGGCGGTGGCCAGCGCGCTGATCGTGATGGGGTTTTACCTGATAGTCCTCGCGGCGGATTTCCTCGCCTATGCCGACCCCAACGCGTCCGAGGCCCAGCGCTCGCTCATGCCCCCGCAGCGCGTGTACTGGTTCGACGGGGGGCGCTTCAGCCCTCACGTGTACGGGCTGAAGGGCGCGCGCGATCCGCAGACCTTCAAGCGCGTCTATCAGGCGGATCCGGAGCGGAAGATCCCGATCCGGTTCTTCGCGGAGGGCTTCGAGTACCGGCTCCTCGGCCTGATCCCGACCACCCGCCACCTGATCGGGGTGGAGGGCGGGAGCGACGCGGCGCACGCGGTGTTCTTGCTCGGCACGGACGTGCAGGGCCGTGATCTCTGGTCGCGCCTGATGTACGGCACGCGGATCTCGCTCACGATCGGGCTGTTCGGCGTCACGGTGAGCCTGGTCCTGGGCGTGGTCCTGGGCGGATTCTCGGGCTTCTACGGCGGGATGGCCGACACCATCATCCAGCGCACCATCGAAATTTTTCGGTCCATCCCGACGATTCCCCTGTGGATGGGGCTCGCGGCGGCGCTGCCGCGGGACTGGTCAGTGTTGCAAGTCTACTTCGCCATCACGATCATCATTTCGCTGCTCGGGTGGACGGAGCTGGCCCGCGTGGTCCGCGGGCGTTTCCTCGCCATGCGCGAAGAGGACTTCGTCGTCTCGGCCCGGCTGGTCGGGTGCAGCCAGATGCGGACGATCTTCGTGCACATGGTGCCGTCGTTCATGAGCCACATCATCGCGGCCACCACGCTGGCCCTGCCCGCGATGATCATCAGCGAGACCGCGTTGAGCTTCCTGGGGCTGGGCCTGCGGCCCCCCGCGATCAGCTGGGGCGTGCTCCTGCAGCAGGCGCAGAACGTCCAGACCGTCGCGATCTCGCCGTGGCTCATGCTCCCGGCGGTGCCGGTGATCATCGCGGTCATGGCCTTCAACTTCCTCGGCGATGGCCTGCGCGACGCGGCCGATCCCTATGGACGATAGACTCGGAGGGGGACTCTGTCCCCCTTCCGACGGTCCTTCAGCGGGCTGCGCCCGCTGTACGACCTGCCTCCCCCTGGGATTGCGCCGGCGAAGCCGGCGCTCGGAGCGGACCGTATGACGGGCGCTGGTCCGCCGCTCCTGTCGGTGCGGAATCTGAAGACGTACTTCACTCAGGATGAAGGCACGGTGAAGGCGGTGGATGGGGTGAGCTTCGAGGTGGCGCCGGGGGCGACGCTCGGGATCGTGGGGGAGAGCGGGTGCGGCAAGAGCATCACCGCGCGGTCGATCATGCGGATCGTGGACCGACCGGGCCGGATCGTCGAAGGCGAGATCCACTTTCAGCGCCCGTCCGGCAGTGACGGAGCGGGGCAGGTGGTGGATCTGGCCAGGCTCGAGCCGAACGGCGCCCTGATGCGCTCGATCCGGGGGGCGGAGATCGCCCTCATCTTCCAGGAGCCGATGTCCTCGTTCAGTCCCGTCCACACGGTCGGCAGCCAGATCATCGAGGCGATCCGGTTGCACCAGCCCCTCGGCCGGCAGGCGGCGCGCGAGCGCGCGATCGAGATGCTGCGGCGGGTGGGGGTGTCCTCGCCGGAGGAGCGGGTGGATCAGCTCTCGAATCAGCTCAGTGGCGGCCTGCGCCAGCGCGCCATGATCGCGATGGCGCTCTCGTGCGAGCCGACCCTGCTGATCGCCGACGAGCCCACGACCGCGCTCGACGTGACCACCCAGACCCAGATCCTCGATCTGATGCGCCGGCTGCAGCAGGAGGACGGCATGGCGATCATGCTGATCACCCACGACCTGGGGGTGGTCGCGGAGATGGCCACCGACGTGGCGGTGATGTACCTGGGCCGGGTGGTGGAGCAGGCGCCGGTGGACGCGATCTTTCACGACCCGCGGCATCCCTACACGCGGGCGCTGCTACGCTCGATCCCCCGCATCCGGTCGCGCACGCGGGAGCGGCTCACGCCGATCGCCGGCGCGGTGCCGCATCCCTACGATCGGCCGACCGGCTGTCCCTTCCACCCGCGCTGCCCGGAGTTCATGGCCGGCAAGTGTGATCGGGAGGCGCCGACGCTGCGCTCGGTCGGGGACCACCACGCGGTGAGCTGCTTCCTCTACGAATGACCACCGGTCGACCGCCCCTCTTGCGGGTGTCCGGGCTCCAGAAGCTCTTTCCGATCCGGAAGGGCTTCCTGAAGCGAACGGTCGGCCACGTCCGCGCGGTGGACGGCGTCGACTTCCACATCGACGAGGGAGAGACCCTGGGCCTGGTCGGAGAAAGCGGCTGCGGGAAGACCACGACCGCGCGCTGCATCCTGCGGGCGATCGAGCCGACCGCGGGTGAGGTCTTCATGCGGGTGGCGGAAGGCTCGGTGGTCGAGATGGGCAAGCTGCGCCCGTCGGAGCTGCGGGGGCTGCGCCGCGAGATGCAGATGATCTTCCAGGACCCGTTCACCTCGCTCAATCCCCGCATGACCCTGCTCGACCTCGTCGGGGAGCCGCTGCTGGTGCACGGTCTCCGGAGCCGGCGAGAGCGGGAGGAGCGGGTGGCGGACCTCCTGCGGCGGGTCGGGCTGCGCCCCGAGTACATGCGGCGGTTCCCGCATGCCTTCAGCGGAGGCGAGCGACAGCGCATCGGCATCGCGCGGGCGCTGGCCCTGCATCCTCGCCTGGTGGTCGCCGATGAGCCGGTCTCGGCCCTCGACGTCTCGGTGCAGGCGCAGATCCTGAATCTCCTGCTCGACCTGCAGTCGGAGTTCCGCCTGACCTATCTGTTCGTGGCGCACGACCTCAGTGTCGTCAGGCACATCAGCAACCGGGTGGCCGTGATGTACGTGGGCCGGATGGTGGAGCTGGCGGAGACCGAGGAGCTGTTCAGCCGGCCCAAGCACCCGTACACCGCGGCGCTCCTGTCGGCGGTTCCGGAGCCGGATCCACGCACGCGCTCCCAGCGCATCGTCCTGCAAGGGGAGGTCGCGAATCCGGCGGCGCCTCCCGGCGGGTGCTATTTCCACCCCCGCTGTCCACACGCGATCGAGGTGTGCCGGACGCAGCCGCCCGTCTGGCAAGAGGTCGCTCCCGCCCATTTCGTCGGCTGTCACCGCGCCCACGAGCTCCGGCTAGCCGGGGTGGAGTGAAGCAAGCGGCCGCCGCGATGCTGTGCCATCGCGGGGCAGCGAAGACAGCGCGGCGCCTACTTGGCGGCGGCGGTCTTCAGGAGTGCGGATGCGCAGGCCTCTGCCACCGCTCGATTGGGGTCCGGTTGCCCCGGAAACGTCGCCCATCCGGTTTTCATCACGAACTCGGTCTGTTCCCACGACGAGGTGATGGCCTTGAGCTCGCCGAGCTTCTTGGCGCGGGCCGCGTCGGCCTTCTCCCCCGCGAGACAGATCGGTACGAGCGCCGTAGTGACCGCGGCATCAGCCTGTTTCATCGCGCCCTGGAGCGCGGTGCTATTCGTCGTCCAACCCCCCCAGCTGAACCCCACGATCATGGTGAGAATGCTACCGATGACAGCACCCCAGACCCCTGGCTTGAGCCACGCGCGCTGCACTTGCATGAGATGCCTCCTGGCACGTTGGAGATGTGTGAGTAGGCCCCAGAGTGTAGAGGGCGCTCTCCCGCCTGGATAGTGGGACCAAAGTCCAATAGGCGGTTGTCCGGCGCGGCTGCTAGCGTCGGACTCAGGGATGCCGCCGACCGCGAATCGTATCGGGCCGCACTCCCGGGGGGGGGGTCTGCATGAGCATAGCGCTTCGACCGGGACCGGGATACGTGATTCCGCGACGGCCTCGGCGATCCCCGAGGTTCAGCGTCTCGTGGCCGGTGGTCGTGGAGGTCGGGAGGCGCTTCTTTCTCCTCCAGGCCGTCAACGTGAGTGGCCGGGGGGCGAAGGTCAGGCCGACGGAGCGGCTCAGCGAGGGCAGCGTGGCTCAGCTGCACTTCCACCCGCCCACCGGTCCGGCGCTCGATGTCGAAGCCATCGTGTGGCGTGTCGACCCAGACGGGCTGGCGTTCCTCTTCACCGACGACAACCAGAGTCGCCTGACCACCCTGCTTGCTCAGCTCGGCGGGGCTCCTCCGGCGCTGTGGGCGTCCACGCTGACGTGAGGACAGGGCGGTGCCGGACGGGCTCACGTGAGGTTCAGTGGCGTGCGCAAGGAGGTCAGGGGGAGTGATCGAGGACAAGACCTATTCGGTGACGCCGGCGACGGTGACCGTGAAGTCGGGGATCATCACGGGCGAGGTCATCGGGTTGAAGGTTACGGAGCGAGTCGAGAAAGACTCCGACCGGGTCGTCTTGCCCGCTAAGCTGACCGGAACGCTTCGGCTGGAGAATACATCGGCGAATCGGACCGTTCGGCTGGTCGAGGGCAAGGTTCTGTTCATCGATGCCCAGGGGCAGCCCATCGAACTCGAGGCGGCACGGACCCAGCCGATCGTCAAGTTCGCGACCGGCAGCAACGAGCGGCTCGACCCCGGGCAGGACATGACCCAGGCCCTGGACGTGGAGTTTCCGGTCGAGGCGCTGAAGGCGAAGAAGCTGAAGGAGATCCGCCTGGAGCTCGTGTACATCCCGTCACCGTTCCGCGGGGAGACGGTCAATTTCGTGGTCTCGATCGGCGCGGGCGAGTAGCGCCCCGGCCACGTCGCCCGAGCGCTACCCGCCCGACCGGATCCCGACTTCCTGCTCCCTCGTCTAGAAGTCCCCGCCGTGCGGCATTCCCGGCATGGCCGTCTTCTCGTCCGCGGGAAGGTCCGTGATGAGGGCCTCGGTGGTCAGAAGCAACGCGGCGATCGACGCGGCGTGCTGCAGGGCGACGCGCTCGACCTTCGTCGGGTCGATGATCCCGGACCGGACCATGTCCACGTACTCGTTCGACTCGGCGTCGAAGCCGTACGCCACGTCCTTGGCGTTCCGGACCTTCTCGACGACGATGGAGCCCTCGAGCCCGGCATTCTGCACGATCTGCCGGAGCGGCTCCTCGAGGGCACGGCGCACGATGTCAGCGCCGGTCGCCTCGTCGCCGGAGAGCTTGAGGCCGTCGAGGGCCCTCGAGGCCCTGAGCAGGGCGACACCGCCGCCCGGCACGATGCCTTCCTCGACCGCGGCGCGGGTCGCGTTGAGCGCGTCCTCCACGCGGGCCTTCTTCTCCTTCATGGCGGTCTCGGTCGCGGCCCCGACCTTGATCACCGCCACGCCGCCGGCCAGCTTGGCGAGCCGCTCCTGGAGCTTCTCCCGGTCGTAGTCCGAGGTGGTCTCCTCGATCTGCGTGCGAATCTGCTTGATGCGGCCCTCGATGATCGCGGTCTTGCCGGCGCCGTCGACCAGGGTCGTCTTGTCCTTGTCCACCACCACCTTCTTGACCGTGCCCAGATCCTCCAGCTTGAGGTTCTCGAGCTTGATCCCGAGGTCCTCGGTGATCGCCTTGCCGCCGGTCAGGGTGGCGATGTCTTCCAGCATGGCCTTGCGTCGGTCCCCGAAGCCCGGCGCCTTGACCGCGCAGGAGGAGAGAGTCCCGCGCAGCTTGTTGACCACCAGCGTAGCCAGGGCCTCACCGTCGACGTCCTCCGCGACGATCAGGAGGGGCTTGCCCGAGTGGGCGACCTGCTCCAGGAGCGGCAGCATGTCCTTCATGACGCTGAGCTTCTTCTCGTGGATCAGGATGAGGCAGTCCTCGAGGACGGCTTCCATGCGGTCCGGGTCGGTCACCATGTACGGGGAGAGGTAGCCGCGATCGAACTGCATCCCCTCGACGACCTCGAGGGTGGTGTCCATCCCCTTGGCCTCCTCGACGGTGACGACGCCGTCCTTACCGACCTTCTCCATGGCCTCGGCGATGAGGCTGCCGACGGTCGCGTCGTTGTTGGCTGCGATGGTGGCGACCTGCGCGATCTCCTTCTTGTCCTTCGTGGACTTCGACATCTTCACGAGCTCCCGGACCACCTGCTCGACCGCCCGCTCGATGCCCCGCTGAAGCCCCATGGGGTTCGCGCCCGCGGTCACGTTCTTGAGGCCCCCGCGGAAGATGGCCTGGGCCAGCACGGTCGCGGTGGTGGTCCCATCGCCCGCGATGTCCGAGGTCTTGGAGGCGACCTCCTTGATCATCTGGGCGCCCATGTTCTCGTAGTGGTCTTTGAGCTCGATCTCCTTGGCGACCGTCACCCCGTCCTTCGTGATGGTGGGGCTGCCGAACTTCTTGTCGATGACGACGTTGCGTCCCTTCGGGCCCAGCGTGACCTTGACCGCGTGGGCCATGACGTTGACTCCGCGCAGGAGCGCGGCACGGGCTTCCTCTTTGAATAGGAGCTGCTTTGGCATGGATCTGTTCCTCCCGCGAATGTGGGCAGACGGTTAACCGCGACCGAGAAGCTGAGCTGCCAGGGTCAGGAGCCGAGGATGCCGAGGACGTCCTCCTCCTTCATGATGAGCAGCTCCTCGCCGTCGAGCTTGACCTCGCTCCCGGAGTACTTGCCGAAGAGCACGCGATCCCCCGCCTTGACGTCGAGCGGGACCTTCTTGCCGCCCTCGGAGACCCTGCCTTTGCCGACCGCGATGACCTTGCCCTCCTGGGGCTTCTCCTTCGCGCTGTCCGGGATGATGATGCCGCCGCGGCGGACCGGTTCGTCCTCGATCCGCTTGATGAGGAGACGGTCGTGCAGCGGGTGCAGTGTCGTGTGTTTTGTCTGAGCCATGGTGTCGGTCCCTCCCACCGTCACGGTAACCGCGGCGCGGAGGATCGAGTAGTGGACCAAGGTCCCATAGCCGGGCACGATCGCCTCGAGTAGCCTCGGCCGGGAAGACGACCAACGTCGTAATGGCGACCACCGGGAGCAGACGAGAGACGGCTCGAAC
>Ga0214473_10006523_pt1 | contig 13904 bp, 13 predicted proteins | sample RVTome_7_FD_203509 | JGI IMG/M metagenome (GOLD analysis project Ga0214473, IMG submission 203509) | Soil microbial communities from uranium-contaminated site in the Upper Colorado River Basin, Wyoming, United States - RVT98D197 | ecosystem: Environmental > Terrestrial > Soil > Contaminated >... | reverse complement strand
CCACATCACGTGCTGGATGAGCTTGGAGAAGCGGGCGAAGATCACCGCGGTGATGGACGTGGACGCCGAACTGGCGGAGAACTCCGCGCATATGGCCGGGGACGTGCCGTGGACCACCAGTCTCGACGAGTTGCTGGCGCGCGACGACGTAGACGCGGTGGACATCTGCTCCCCGCCCTTCGTCCATGCAGACCAGATCGTGGCCGCGGCGAGGGCCGGCAAACACGTGCTGTGCGAGAAGCCGCTCACCGTGAACCTCGACGACGCGGATCGCGCCATCGCCGCCTGCAAACAGGCCGGCGTGAAGCTGATGGTCGCGTTCCCGCGGCCCTTCTCCGCCGCGGCCCGGCGCCTCAAAGCGATGATCGAAACGGAGGAGCTGGGCAAGCCCATCCGCATCTACAGCTCCCACCACATGCGGGCGGAGTGGATTCGCAAACGCACCGGCTGGTTCTGGGACCCGAAGCTGAGCGGCGGCACCGTGATCGAGGGCATCATCCACGACTTCCACTTCCTCCCCTGGCTGTTCGGTCCGGCCGCGCGCATCTACGCCGAGGCCGGTACCTTTCTCTACACGGACCGCACGCCGACCCTCCCGGACGACCAAGTGGTGGTGCTGTGGCGATTCCAGAACGGGGCCATCGGCATCATTGACGGCGGGGCCAATCAGCCCAGCAACTACGGCGGGCATACCAGCATCTTCTTCACCAAGGGCGGAGTCCGGCTGGAGCGCGGCGGAGGGATGCGCATCTACCGCGGCATGCTCGACTACCACCCGGTGGTGGACGAGGTGCATGCCTTCGGGCCTATCGGCGACGACACCCACCTCCAAACCACCGCCTATAACCCGGCGGGCCACCTTGGGGAGATCGAGCATTTCGTGGACTGCGTGGTGAACCAGAAGGACCCGGAGACCCCCGGCGAGGCCGGCCGCTATGCCCTCGAGTGCGCCTGGGCCGCCATCACCTCCTTCCAGACCAATCAGCCCGTCACGCTGCCGCTGGAGAAGCCTTACCCGAGCTACTAAGGCGGCGAGAGCCTACTGGTAGTCTCCGATCTACCGCGCCAGGACGGTATTCGCGGCTAAGTGGGCCACTAAGCGCTTTCCCTGTTGCTCCTGTGCTATCATTGCTGTGACAGCACCAGCTTGCGGCTGAGGGGGCGCGTTCCGGTGAACACCACCCGTATGGGTTTCTGGACAGCACGCCCCCGCATTGTGCACATTCCAGCAGAGGCCAAAAAGAGGTCTTGACAGTCCAGCCACTCTACAGTATCCTAAGTCGAGTAAATCGATAGGAATAATACTACAAGCCATGTTTGGACTATCAACCCGTGCTCGCTGCGCCCCCCGCACAATGATTGAGCGCTCTCTCCGAGAGGGGACCGATCCTGTGTCTTTGTGGGAGACCGCACGGGCGCAGCGCCTATCCCCAAAGTGCCGGAAACAGCGCACCATCCCTCCAAGCCGGGCCGGCTTGGTGCAGGCCAAGCGGGGCCCAGGGGGCGGCTACGGGCAGGCACAGTCGGCGGGTCAGATCGCCGCCCGGGGGATTGTGGAAACGGTTGACGCCCCGCTTTGCCGGCTGGACGGGTTGCGCACTGGCAAGGGAGGCGATGGGGCGGGCCCGGCGCGGCTCAGCGTCTCTGGTCGGGGGTTACGCAGGCGGTCGTCTCGGTCGTTTCAGAGATTACTCGCGCCGACCTGCGCGAAGAGCAGCGCGCGGTCATGGCGGGCGTCGCCCCCTGCCACCAGATGTGACTCGCTGGCACCCAGCCGAGATCACCCTCAGGAGACATGAAGATGCCACATCCAGACCTGGACACCGCCAACCAACAGTTGGCCGGGCGGCCCCCGACGGAAGTGCTCGGCTGGGCTCTGAATGCGTTCGACGACCGCGTCGCTCTGGCCTCAAGCTTCGGGGCTGAGGACGTGGTGCTGGTTGACATGTTGGCCCACCTCGGCTCGCGTCCTCGCGTCTTCGCCATAGACACTGGCCGGCTCCACGAGGCCACCTACGAAGTGATGGACCGGATTCGCGAACGCTACAACCTGGCGATTGAGGTGTACTGCCCGCGGGGCGAGGCGGTCGAGCGCCTGGAGCGGGAGGAGGGCTTCCACTCATTCCGCCGCAGCCTTGAGGCCCGCCACGCGTGTTGCGCGGTACGGAAGGTCGAGCCCCTCGCGCGGGCGCTATGCGGACTCGACGCGTGGATCACCGGGCTGCGGAGAGAGCAGAACATCACCCGGGCCGAGCTTGGGCTGGTCGAGGAGGATCACGCCCACGGCGGCATCGTGAAGCTTAACCCACTCGCCAAGTGGACCCGGGACCAGGTCTGGGAGTACATCCGTGCCCATCGCGTGCCGTACAACCGGCTGCACGATGAAGGCTATCCGAGCATTGGCTGCGCTCCCTGCACCCGCGCTATCGCCGCCGGAGAACACCCTCGCGCGGGCCGGTGGTGGTGGGAGTCTCCCGAGCACAAGGAATGCGGGCTGCACGTAGCTTCCGAGGACGGCGGCCAGCCCGTCTCGGGCGCCTGCCAGTAGGAACGGTCAAGAAGCGATCCTATCCATGCCATTGCTATTTCTCCTGGTAGGTGTCAGCTCTATTGCCCTGGCTCTGAACATCGGGGCCAACAACACCGCGGCCGAGATGGGGCCGGCCTATGGAGCCGGGGTGCGCACCCGCCGCCAGGTGGTGTGGTTGATCGCCATCTTCTGTCCCATCGGCGCCATTGCCGCTGGAGGCAGAGTGCTCCACACTATGGGGCACGGCCTGATCGGGAGCGGGACCCTGGCGGCGAACACCCTCGGAGTCCTGGTGGTCGTGCTCAGCGCCTTGGCCATGATCGGGCTGGCAAACGCCCTGCGCTTGCCCCTTTCCACCGCCCATGTGGTAGCAGGCTCCACCGTGGGTCTGGGCCTCTTCTATCACTCTGCCAACCTGCCTCTGGTGGCAGTGATGGTGGTGTGGTGGGTGGCGACTCCGCTGGCTTCGTTCATCATTTCCTATCTGGCGGGGCGGCTACTCTATCCGCGCTTGATCAAGTGGATTGGCACCTTGAAGTGCGAACGCTTGGTCCACAGGGGGATCATATGGTGCATCACCGCTTCCGGTTGCTGGATGGCGTTTTCCGCCGGGTCGAACAGCCTTGCCAAGGCGCTGGGCCCGGCCGTGGGTGCCGGGGTATTCTCGCCGATCGCCGGTGCGGTTGCGGGAGGACTGGCAATGGCGGCAGGAGCGGTGCTGTTGGGCGCTCGCACCCTGCAGACGGTGGGCAAAGAGATTCACGATATCTGCCCACTTTGCGCAATCCTGGTGGAGGTGACCTCCGCCTCGATCATATTCGTCGCCTCCCGGTTTGGGATTCCAGTATCCTTGACCGAGATCGTGACCTGCTCGGTCATCGGTTTCTCCTGGGCGGCCAACGGCACTCGGAAAACCAGCCGCAATCCTCACCTAAGGCGGATTCTGGTGTTTTGGCCGACGGCGCCAGTGGCCGCGGGAGCAATCACCTTCGGCTTGCTGGCCATCAGGTAGGTATAGGATATCGTCAAGATGAGTCAAGTTGAAGCAACTCCCTCCCCCGGCGAACGGCCGGTCGGGCTCAAGTCCGCGGTTCCCCACGGCGGGCGAATGGTTTCCCGGCTGGTCGATTCCGAAAAGGATCGCCGCTCCCTGGCAAGACGGGCCTCTCGCCTGCCATCAGTGAAGCTCACCACCAGGCAGCTCTGCGACCTGGAGATGATCGCGGTGGGAGCTTTCAGCCCCCTGGAGGGGTTCATGGGCGAGGCCGACTACGAAAGCGTGCTCACCCGCATGCGGCTGGCGAACGGGCTGGCCTGGAGTCTTCCGGTGACCCTGGCGGTGGAGAGCGAGACCGCGAGCCGCTTGGCGGCGGGCGATGAGGTATGCCTGTTGGGTGAGGACGACCTGCCGGTGGCCGTCCTGGAGTTGTCTGAGCAGTACCGATACGACAAGGCCCGGGAGGCCCGCCTCGCCTATGGAACCGAGGACCCCGCTCACCCCGGAGTCGCCGGACTCTACGCCCAAGGCGATGTTCTCCTGGCGGGCCTGGTGCTGGCCATCTGCCTGCCATACAAGAAGGCGTTGGGTGGGATCTGCTTGCTCCCCCCCGAGACCAGGAGCGTTTTCGCACAGCGGGAGTGGAGGCGAATTGTCGCCTTTCAGACCCGGAATCCCATTCATCGCGCCCATGAGTATCTCCAGAAATGCGCCCTGGAAATAGCCGATGGTTTGCTTATTCATCCTCTGGTCGGGGAAACCAAAGGCGATGATATCCCCTCCGAGGTGCGCCTGTGCTGCTACCAGGCGCTGTTGGAGAGCTATTTCCCCAGGGATCGCGTGGTGCTCTCCCTGTGGCCGGCGGCGATGAGGTATGCCGGTCCTCGCGAAGCGGTCCTGCACGCACTGGTGAGAAAGAACTACGGGTGCACGCATTTCATCGTCGGCCGCGATCACGCTGGCGCAGGCAACTATTACGGCGCGTACGACGCCCACTGCATTTTCGGCCAGTTCGACCCAGACGAACTCGGGATCACCCCGCTCTTCTTCGATCACGCCTTCTTCTGTCGCGCCTGCGGAGCAATGGCAACGACTAAGACGTGCCCGCACGACAAGGAGCAACATGCGACTCTGTCTGGCACCAAGGTGAGAGAAATGCTGGCGCGCGGGAAGGCGCCGCCGGCAGAGTTCACCCGTCCCGAGGTGGCCCAAGTGCTGCTGGAGGCAGCGGCCGGCAGGAAATTCTGATGCGGAGCACGTCCGTCAGATGAAAGGGAGCAAGACCACAACCCGGACCACCGCGAAAGCGATGGCGGACGGCCGGTCGATCGGCATCGCCGACAGCGTGCTTGACCTCATTGGCGGCACTCCTCTGGTGAGGCTCAGCCGGATCACTCCTCCGGGCTGCGCCGAGATCCTGGGAAAGGTGGAGTCCCTGAACCCGGGTGGCAGTGTGAAGGACCGCATCGCGCTTAGCATGATCGAGGCCGCCGAGGCGCAGGGTCTGCTTCGCCCCGGCGGGATGATCGTGGAGCCCACCAGCGGCAACACCGGGATCGGCCTTGCGATAGTCGCCGCGGTCAAGGGCCACAAGCTGGTGCTGATGATGCCGGATGACATGACCCGGGAGCGGCAGTTCGTGCTGCGCAGCCTGGGGGCCGAGCTGGTGCTAACACCGGCGACGGAGGGAATGGCCGGCGCCATCCGGGTGGCCGAGGAGCTGGTGGAACATACGCCAGGCGCTTATATGCCTCAGCAGTTCGCGAACCCGGCCAACCCGGAGATCCACCGGCGCACCACCGCGCGGGAAATACTGGAGGCCACCCAGGGAAAGCTCGACGCCTTTGTCGCCGGGATTGGCACCGGGGGCACTATTTCTGGGGTGGGGGAAGTGCTCAAGCGGGAGGCGCCGCCGATCAAGGTCATCGGTGTCGAGCCGGCCTCCAGCCCGGTGCTAAGTGAAGGTCGGTCGGGCCGCCACATGATCCAGGGCATTGGCCCCAATTTCGTTCCCGAGGTGCTGAATCAGAATGTCATTGACCGGATCGTGCCGGTGGCAGACAGGGACGCCTTCGTCACCACGCACCGGCTGGCACAGGAAGAGGGTCTGCTGTTGGGAGTATCAGCAGGGGCCGCGGCCTATGTTGCGCTTCAGGTGGCCAAGGAGTTGGGTGCAGGAAAGCGAGTGGTGGTGATCCTGCCGGACACCGGAGAGCGCTACTCAAGCCTGGAGCCATACTTCGAGCTGGGCGAAAGATGTTCCAGGCCCGTCTCCGGGCGCCGCAAGGCGGCCGTTTGATCTCACGAGGAGTGCCACACCATGTCTGACCGCGTGGAAAATAGCAATACGCCGGCTGCCCAGACGGCAGCCGAAGACCTGAAGGCCGGGGGGTTCATTCCCCAGCGGCAACCGGGGAAGATCACGATCCGCTGCAAGACGCCCGGGGGGCGGATCAGCTCGGAGCGGCTGGAGCGAATCGCGCAGGTGGCGGCCAAGTTTGGCCAGGGGATGGTGCATCTGAGCGTCCGCCAGTCCCCGGAGATCCCCTATGTGGACCTCTCTGATCTTGAGGCCGTGGTGCGGGAACTGGGGGAGGCGGGACAGGAGATCGCCTCCTGCGGCAAGCGATTTCGCGTGGCCACCGCGTGCGGCGGATGTGAGTACAACCCAAACGCCTGGACCGAAACCCAGAGGCTCGCCCAAGAATCAACAGCGCGATTCTTCGGAGAAGACACCCCCCACAAGTTCAAAGTCTGCTTTGCCGGATGCGTGCGGGACTGTGTGCGATCGCGCGCCGCGGACCTCGGATTTCAAGGCTTGGTGGAACCCAAGCTGGCACCGGAGAACTGCACTCGCTGCGGCCTGTGCCTGCAGGCGTGCCAGGAGGAGGCCCTCCAAATGGGAGAGGACCAGCTTCCGGTGCGTGATCTGGACCGGTGCATCTCCTGCGGGGACTGCATCAAGGCGTGTTTGTTCGACGCGATGATCCCGCACCGGCTCGGGCATGGGGTTTTCGCTGGAGGCAAACACGGCAAGCATCCCCATGCCGCCTATCCGCTGGCGCAGTTCGTGGGGGACGCGCAGGTGCACGCCGTGATCGCAGCCACACTTTCCTGGTACCGAGAGCACGGCAAGCGGGGGGAGCGCCTGGGAGACGTGCTGGACCGGGTGGGGGTCGATTCCTACCGCCGCGCACTCAAGCTGGTGGTAGGCGACGCCTTGCTAGCGGCCGCCGACCTGACCAAGCCGCGGTGGAAGAGAGTGTACTGCCGAGGACTGGTGGAGACTTTCCCCCCTTACGGCGAGGTCTGAGAAGAGAACGACGCCATGCCGCAACCGCCTGATCAAATCGTAGATCTGAGAGGCACGCCCTGCCCGCTGAACTGGGTGAAGGCCAAGCTGCGCCTGGAGGAGATGCGCTCTGGTCAGCGTCTGGAGATCCTGCTTGATAACGGAGATCCCATCCTGAATGTCTCCCGGACCATCAAGTCCGAAGGGTACCGTATCGTCCAGGCCATCCCCCATGATGGCTATGTGCAGCTGCTCGTCGAGAAAACCTGACCGTTGTCCCCGCCAAGTCTGCGAGTGGCAGCCAGGGGAGAGGAATCCAATGAAAACCGCAACCTATATCACAACCCTGAAATGTCGGGAATGCGCCCGCGAATACCCGGCGGAGGCCATCTACACCTGCGAGTTCTGCTTTGGTCCGCTGGAGGTGAGGTACGATTATGAGCGGATTCGCCAGATCGTGTCGCCGGCGCTCATCTCCTCCCGGCCGCAGAACATCTGGCGCTATCGTGAGTTGCTGCCTTTGACGGGAGAGCCCACAGATGGTCGCACCTCCGGATTCACCCCCTTGGTGCGCGCCGAGCGGCTCGGCCGCGAGCTTGGGGTCGAGGAGCTGTACATCAAGGACGATTCGGTGAACCGCCCCACCCTTTCCTACAAGGACCGGGTGGTCCCGGTTGCGCTGTCCCGGGCGAAGGAGCTGGGGTTCGACACGGTCGGATGCGCCTCCACGGGCAACCTGGCGAACGCGGTCGCCGCCCACGCCGCTCTGGCCGGGTTGAAAGCGGTGATCTTCATCCCCGCGGGGCTGGAGCTGGGCAAGGTGCTGGGCACCCAGGTATATGGTCCGACCGTGATCTGTGTCTCCGGCACCTACGATGAAGTGAACCGCCTGTGCACCGAGATCACCGGCAAGTACCGCTGGGCGTTTGTCAATGTCAACCTGCGCCCGTACTACACCGAGGGAGCCAAGACCTGCGCCTTCGAGATCGCCGAACAGCTTGGCTGGCGGGCCCCCGCCCATGTAGTGCTTCCGGTGGCCGGAGGGACGCTGCTGCCGAAGGTGTGGAAGGGCTTTCGCGAGCTGCGCGACCTCGGCCTGATCCCGGAACTACCCACCCGAGTATACGCCGCCCAGCCCGTAGGCTGCTCCCCGGTAGTCGATGCCATCAGAGAGAACAGCGATGTCATCCGTCCAGTGAAGAAGCCAGATACCATTGCCCTTTCCTTGGCGATTGGCAATCCGGCGGACGGGCACTATGTGGTGAAGGCGGTGCAAGAGAGCGGAGGCTGTGGCGAGACGGCCACCAACGAAGAGATCATTGAGGCGATCAGACTGCTCGCCCGCACCGAGGGCATCTTCACCGAAACCGCGGGGGGAGTAACCATCGCGGTCACCAAAAAGCTGATCGCCAGCGGGCGCGTTCCCCGGGACGAGGCGATCGTCGCCTGCGTCACCGGCAACGGCCTCAAGACCACAGAACCGATGGCCGGACGGCTAGGCGTCGTCATCGAGGTGGCGCCCTCGTTGCGATCGTTCGAGGAGCACGCCGCGGAGATCCTGGAGGAAGCCAGCTCGTGACCCGCTTGCCCCCACAGGACACCGGAGATGTCCCTCCGTCCGGAGATGCGGCGAAGCCCGGCGGGGTGGTGCTTCCTGCCGCCCAGGCCGCGCGGATCTGCGAGCACGCGTACGCCAGCTATCCGGAGGAATGCTGCGGCGTGCTAGTGGGTTGGCGGGCCAACCAGATCACCATCACCGGCGCCCATCCGGTGCCAAACCGGCACCCGCACCGCACCCGCGACCGATATGAGATTGACCCCCGAGATATCCTCAGGATTGACCGGCTCGCGGAGCACCAAGGGGAGGAGATCATCGGGTTCTACCATTCCCACCCTGATCATCTGCCCCACCCGTCTTCCACCGACGCAGCCCACAGCTGGCCGGGGTACGTCTATCTCATCGTCGCGGTGGAACGCGGGGAGAAGGCTGAGATCAAGGCGTGGACCTATGAGGAATCCGGCCGCCGATTTCAAGGGCGGCCGATTGCCGCAAGCGGGAATCCGTTTAGCTTTGGCGCCGCGGCCCGCGTCACTAAGGCCGAGGAGACAGGAGACAGAAATGGCGGTCAAGGTGAGAATCCCCACCCCGCTGCAACCTCTCACCGGGGACCAGGGGCAAGTACACGCGCAGGGAACGAACTTGAGGGAGGTGCTGGAGAACCTGGAGCTTCAGTTTCCAGGGATCAGGTCCCGTCTCTATGACGAGGAAGGCAACATTCGCAGATTTGTCAATCTTTATCTGAATGACCAGGACGTGCGCTTTCTCGGCGGAGAGGAAACCGCGGTGAACGATGGAGACGAGATATCCATCGTTCCCGCCATCGCAGGCGGAAAGCACGGTTCCCTGGGATGAGCAGGGAGCGCCGATCGGCGGACTATGGATCGCCAAGGAGGTGAAAGCAGATGGCAAGAAAAGCGGTGAAACTGGTTTTCCCCCAGGAACTGGTCACCCAGCCGGTGACTTTCCGGATGGCAAAGCAGTTCGACATCATGCCCAACATCCGGCGGGCGAGAGTGACCGAGACCGCCGGGGAGATGATCCTGGAGTTGGAGGGGAGGGCGGAGAGCATTGAGCAGGGGATCCAGTTCCTGGAGAACCAGGGCGTACAGGTTACGGCAGTAGAAGGCGACGTACTGGAGTAGTTCGATTAGCCGCGACCCCTGATCTCGCACCAGGGCGGCCAAGGCGAGCGGTGAGGATGGGCGCAGGCAATGTCGGGATTCACAGAGCAGCAGATCGAACGCTATAGCCGCCATATCATTCTCTCTGAGGTGGGAGGGGCCGGCCAGCGCAAGCTGCTGGAGGCTCGCGTCCTGGTGGTGGGGGCAGGCGGTCTGGGCTCCCCGGTGGGGCTCTACCTGGCCGCCGCGGGGGTGGGCACCATCGGCGTGGTGGACTCGGATGTGGTTGACCTGAGCAACTTGCAGCGGCAGGTGCTGCACTGCACCTCCGACCTCGGCCGGAGCAAGTGCATTTCGGCCAGAGAGAAGATGGAGGCGGTCAACCCCGACATCCGGGTGATCGCCCATGAGCTGCGGCTCACCTCGGAGAATATCCTGGGTATCATCGCCGACTACGATATCGTTGCCGACGGCAGCGACAATTTCCCCACTCGCTACCTGGTCAACGACGCCTGCGTGATGGCCGGCAAGCCCCTCTGCCACGCCGGTATCCTCAGGTTTGAGGGGCAGGCGACGACCATCTTGCCAAACCAGGGCCCCTGCTATCGCTGCCTGTACCCGGAGCCGCCTCCTCCTGGGCTGGTGCCGAGCTGCCAGCAGGCGGGGGTGCTTGGCGCAACCGCGGGAGTAGCCGGCCTCATTCAGGCCACCGAGGTGCTCAAGCTGATTCTGGGAACCGGCCAGCCTTTGGTGGGCCGGCTGCTGCTCTACAACGGGCTGGAAATGGCCTTTCGGGAGGTGCGCGTCCGTCGGCATCCCGGCTGCGCGATATGCGGGGACCAACCCACCATCACCGAGTTGATTGACTATGAACAATTCTGCGGGCTCCCGTCGAATCGGGACCCGCCGGAGGAGACATCATCGTGAGCAGCGATCCCGAGATGGTGACCCTGCGCCTGTTCGCCGCGCTGCGAGACGCCGTGGGGGAGCGGGAGGTGCATCTGCCCTGCGCGGGCGCAACGGTGCAAGAGATGCTGGAGCAGTTCGTAGATACCTGTGCCCAAGATGTGCGTAGCTTCGTCTTCGACAAGCAGGGCAAACAGTGGCCCAGTCTACTGATATTGATCAACGAGGAGCCGCCAGCGGACCGACAGGCAACGCGAGTGCAGCCCGGCGATGTGATCAGCTTGCTGCTCCCTCTGGCGGGGGGATAGATCCCGGGGTCGGGGTGGCCGGGTATTCGAAAGCGACGGCAAGAGGGAGTGCCAGTCGGCGTGAGCCCTTGACCAGCAATACGAGTTCGCCTGGGCCGGGAACCGCCCCACTCCTCGGAGCGGTCTTCAGGCGCCCGGCTATGATGGGAGAAAGGTCGGCAGATGGGGCGGCCGGACCAACAGGACCGATATGTCCAGAACTCTTACCGACCTGATGGCGCACGTTGAATCCACCGTTAGGCACGCCATCTCACCGGAACTTGGTTTCCTCCGACATGCCTTCTGCACTCAGATTGCCGGGAGCGGGAGCCGTCTGCACTCCACTCTGACGTTGCTGTCGGCCGAGTGCGCGGGTGGAGCCACCCACGACAGCGTGGTGATGGCGAGCGCGCTAGAGATCATTCATCTGGCGTTACTGATTCACGGCGGTGTGGAAAAAGATGGGATCTCGCGGGACACCTGGTTTCCAGGGAAGGGAATCCGGCACAACCAGATGTCCGTATTGCTGGGGGATTGCTTCTTCGCCATGGCGTCCAAGCTGGCGGCGATGAACGGGACCTCTCGACTCGTCCCTGACCTTGAGAGCGCTACAGCGCAAGTCTGCCGAGGGCAGATTCTGGCCCTTCGCGCGGTCGGACACACGATGAGCGAAAGGCAGTATGTGAGGATGCTGCGGGAGAGGGGCGGAGACTACCTCGGAGTCTGCGCAAGAGTGGGAGTGCAGACCGCCCATGGATCAGACGAAACGGCAGAGGCATTGCAGTCTTCCGGGCAATGGCTCGGAATTGCGCTTCAGTTCGTGGAAGACCTGGCGGCATCTGTGAGTGGTGATCGGTGCGCAGGGCCGAAGGGAGATTTTCGCCACCGCAGGAAGGGGATCGTCCGGGAACTGGTGTCGTCGCCGCGGCCGCCCGGGGGGCAGGATGAGGAGATCGCGTGGCACCGCCTTGATGATATGCTGCGGTGCGCCGAAGAACAACTGACGCGCCTGCGGGAAAGTGGGCAAACCGGAATGCCGCCACGGGTGGCGGGGCAAACGCAACTGCGCGTGCGGCTATGGCTTGATTACGCTCGTCGATCACTTCAGAGAGTACCGGACAGCCCAGCGAAACAAGTCTACCTGGAGATCCTTGGAGGGCTATTCCCGGCGCTCGCCATGAGTGGTGCGGTCTTGCACAGATTGGACATCCCCGGAGTCTCGCTGGTCGGCCGAGGCCCACGCCCACCGGAGCCGGTGACCCGGTGACCGTCGCGAACACAGACTTGCCCCCTGCGAGATGGGGAAGGTCTCAGAACTGCAGAGGTCTCTCTGAGCCACAACGCTGATATCGCCCCGCTAGGGTAGATCATCCCGCGGCCGACGCGGCAAGGGCTGGCCACAGACAATGTAGACGCCAGTGGAGGCGGCGAGGAGTTGCTGCAGCCTCGCCCGCCGATGTCTCCAATCGCTCCCGGCTAGCCTCAAGCTCTCGTGTTGTCATACCGCAGCATTACCAGTCAGTGGTAAGTTCGCCCGATTTGGTAATAGTAGTATGTCTATCGAAAAACTCTTTCTGGGTATTACTAGTATCTCTATCGAAGAGCTATTGACAGACTCTGTGAAATAGAGTACAAATAGCCATACCGAGGCCGCGTCCATCGTCTGTGAGCCGCCCGGTCCGGTGCGTGAGGCAGCGATCTTGACCAACCGGCCGGGAAATAGGCTGACGCAACCGAGTAGTGTCAGGTGATACAGGTAGTTGGAACTAACCACAAGAGGGTGGGAGTAGCCGACCGGGAGAGGCTGGTGCCAACCGATGTCTCCCTGCCTGAGTTCCTGGCCAGGGCACGAATGGCGATAGGGGCCTCCGAGTGCGTGGTCCTAAGAACCTGTAACCGCTTTGAGATCTACTTCGTTGGCCCTTCGCGCGCGATCGCGCCGGCCGCGATGCGGAGGCTGTTTGGGGAGAATGGCGACTCGGGAGAGCCGCTAGCCGTGGGCAGCTTCTACCGCCGATCCGGCGTGGATGCGGCAGAGCACCTGTTCTCGGTGGCATGCGGAGTGGATTCGATGATTCTGGGCGAGCACGAGATACTCGGCCAAGTCAAGGGGGCGGCGCGCGAGGCGGTGCAGACCGGACACTGCGGGCCGATTCTGAAGCGGCTCTTCGACCACGCGATGCGCGCCGGAAAGCGGGCGCGACGTGAGACGGAGATCTCCTCGGGCATCTTCTCGGTGGGGCAGTGCGCGGCACGTACCGCGCAGGACGTCCTTGGCGGCATTGAGGGGAAGCGGCTGCTGCTCTTCGGCGCGGGCCAGATCGCGAAGGTTACGGCAAAGCACATGGCGGCACTGGGAGCATTCCCCGTCACGGTATTCAGCCGCACGCGCGCGCACGCGCAGGAGCTGGCCGCGCTTGTCGGCGGGCGCGCGATCACCGACGTAGAGCTGCCCGAGGCGCTGGCGGAGAGTGACATCCTGGCGGGGTGCACCAACGCGCCACATCACGTGGTCACCGTCCACCATATCCAGTCGGCGATGCGCGATCGCAGTGAACGCCCGCTGGTGGTAGTGGATCTGGGCGTGCCCAGGAATGTAGACCCCGCGGTCGGGCAGCTTCCGGGGGTCCATCTGTTCAACATGGATGATCTGGAGCGCGTGGTCGCCGAGCATGTCGGGGAGCGCGAGCGGGAGATCGAGCAGGTGCGAAGGATCGTGCAGGAGGAAGCGGACTGGTACCAGCAGTGGCTTGATGGTACACGCGTTGCTGCGCTGATCTCCGAGCTGCGGGCGAAGGCCGAGCAGGCGCGGGGGGAGTGTCTGGGCTTGGCAAAGCGCCAGGTGCCGGAGGAGGTGTGGGTCCCGTTTGACTATCTGATGGATCTCCTGGTGCGAAAGCTGCTGCACCATCCGATTGCGGCCATTCGGGAGGCGTCCGCCGATTCGGACGCCGAGGTGGACCTGGTGGCCGCTGCCAGAAAGCTGTTTGGTTTAGGAGGTACGGTCGAGGCAGAGGCCGACGCGGTCGCCGCGGGCGCTCTGCTGGAGTGAGGGAGGTATAGAGGCGTGCCCTGTACTCATAAATCCAAAAAGGGGAGGCTGGTGAGCAACTCGGCGATGTCACGATTCACACTGGGGGGCCGGCCGAAGTGGGCGCTGCTGCTGCCGTGCGCGCTGGCGGCCGGTCTGGTATGGCTGTTGGGCCCCGC
>Ga0214473_10006522_pt1 | contig 13905 bp, 12 predicted proteins | sample RVTome_7_FD_203509 | JGI IMG/M metagenome (GOLD analysis project Ga0214473, IMG submission 203509) | Soil microbial communities from uranium-contaminated site in the Upper Colorado River Basin, Wyoming, United States - RVT98D197 | ecosystem: Environmental > Terrestrial > Soil > Contaminated >... | reverse complement strand
AATTCAAGTGTAACTATCGCCCGCTTCGGATTGGCCACCTCAGCCTCAAGCGCCTTCCGCAGCAAAAAACCAACTTAACGAGTAACGGCCCTTTCGAACTCTGCTTTACTCACTCTTCTTTACCAGTCATTACCCTTATCTTTCTTTCCATGCTGGAACGGGATAGACAAGAAGGGTCTCTCTAAATTCTTTCGGCCACACCAACCTTCGGTTTCCATCCAGCCATTGGACCACAGCAGGACATGGATCAATGAACGTACCATCAGGACGAAACTTTACTTTACCAATAACTGTCATTATATCCGTAGCCGATATGGCATCCCTGATTTTTGTCGTGTCCAGGGTTCCTGCCTTCTCAATCGCCGCAGCTAGGATTTGAATCGAAGCGTAAGCAGAACCAGTCATCACGTCAGCAGGTCTTCCGAATTTAGACTGATGTGCAGCATTCAGCTTATCCACCCCAGGATAATTGACACTGTGATGCCAAGACATACCTGATATAATCACATAATCTCCTACCCGGCCAAGTGCTTTTCCCCAGGACAGATCCTCAGCTCCTCGGATAACAACGATTGCCTTTGGATTGTAATCGAGTTCTTTCATCTGCCTCATCATAGTCATCCCATCTGGAGCGACTGGGGCGCTGAACACTGCTTCAGCACCGGCGTTCTTTGCTGCCATGATCAGCGGACTGAAATCCTTTGTTATCCGAGGGTATTTCTCAGCAACCGCAACCTTGTAGCCCCGTTTAATGGCTTCCTTCTTGAGGGCCTCTGCCTGCTCTATGGCCCAATCGGATTGCTCCTCAAAGCTGGCAACTGTCTTGGGTCTCTTATCTCCAGGGATGGTGTCTAAAACATCTAAGATGGCCTTAGCGGTATCCAGTGACTTGGCGAACGGCGCAAACCAGTACTTCAAACCTCTATCATGAGGTGCTTGGTGAGGAGATGCAACTGCGAGAACGGGTATTTTATTCCTCTCCGCAACTGCTTGACCATTAACCATATTGCCTTCTCCTATATAGGCAACCACCTTCTTCGACGTGTACAACCACTCCATACTGCTCACTGCCTTCATAGGAACAGATTCCGTATCCTGGATGATAAGTTCCAGTGGTATTTTCTTGCCATATTCCTTAACATATACGCCCCCGGTTCGATTAATCTCCTCAGTGGCAATTTCATATCCAGCTTTCGCCTGCCCCCCCAAATTGGAATAGGGGCCGCTCATAGAGATACAGGCTCCGACCGGAATAGTTTGTGGAGTCGGGGATGCAGCCATGACCCCACAGACAACTATTTGTAACGATATAAGCGAACAAACCCAATAAGAAAGTAACCTTGTCTTCATTGCTCTTCTCCTTTCTCTGTGGTGTCTTTACATCCTTTCTCCTCGAGATTTATCCTTAGTAAGAGAGTCTCTTCTCAAGCAGATCATGAGTTTGACGCGATGCTTTTGTATCCGTCCAGCAATACATTGGGCATCTGAGTCATGAGTTCATCGATTGTCCACCAGCCTTCTTTTTTATCGATGGTCTTCTTAATCTCCGGCTCTGAGTACAGTCCGATATTGCCACCTCGGATATGAAATACCGAACCGCTCACATTCGCCGCCCCATCCGAGGCCAGATAGATGATTAAAGGAGCGATCGATTCGGGATCAGGAAAAGACATGAACCTTTCGAGTGCTGCGGCGGGGAGTGGAGTGAACTCATTGGTACCGGCTTTCTCTTTGAGTAGCGCCACGACTTCATAAGAAGCACGGGTCATGGCGAAGGGCGAGAAGGCATTACAGGTGATACCGTATTTAAAAAGTTCCTTGGCTACGGCCCTGGTCAGTCCTATGACTCCAGCGTTCGCCGCGCTATAATTGCAGTGGTTAGCCATCCCTAAAAAGGCTAAGGCTGTCGTATTGATAATGCGTCCCCATTTTTGCTTCATCATATGAGGAGCAGCATGGCGCGTGGTATTGAAATAACTTTTGGGTTTAATTGAGGCAACGTGATCCCAGGTCTCTTCAGTCATTTCCCAGACCGGATTGAATCCGAATGCCCCGGCGACATTGACCAAGATATCTATCTTACCAAAAACATCGACGGCTGTTTGTATTAGCTTACCAGATACTTGAAAGTTGGTAACATCGCCAAAAAAGGGAACTGCTTCGCCACCCATCGCTTTGATCTCATCAGCTACGGTTTTGGCATCTCCAATAGCTTCAGAAGCTTGCTTTTGCAGATATTCTTTTTGCTGATTACTATAATGTTCTACATCCGCTTCCTTTAATATTGCAAAGCCTGTCCCCCCAGGCCGACGGTTATTCGTAACTAATCTGGCCCCTTCTTTTGCCAAACCTATGGCAATCGCTCTGCCGATTCCCTGTCCAGAACCCGTTACAACGGCGATCTTTCCTTTTACCCTGTCACCCATAAATCTTACCTCCGGTAAATTCTGATTTGGTTTACCGACATTCCATCTGATTCCGTAGGATTAAGAAGTGATGATCCATCACAATTAGACCGATGAGATGATGAAACATGATTTGATCAGTTGCCGGATAAGCAGTTATAATTTGAGGGCTTCCCGATCCTCTGTCGGTAAGCCTTGAATAAAACCTTTCAGCTTTTCTTCACCTTTTTGGGTGATATAGGCCTTACCATCTTTAATCTCCAGGTAGCTCATGAGCGTTAATTCCTCAACCAGCATCTGCATCATAACGGGACTCAATGAGGGATAGATATTTTCTATCTCTTCTTTAGAATATAAGCTGAGTAACTTATCGACACTTACTCCCTGCTTCTTCAATACTTTACTCAAGATGCCCATCATCCTTCTGAAGTAAGTCACGCAATCACCATCATCGGCCAGGTCAAAAGCCTCCAGTTTAAACATGACCGCTGTTCTCAGATCCGGACAGATAATCCCAACGCCTTTCAAAACAGTTTGCTCGCTGTGCGGAGGCCAGAGAAAGGTATTCGGCGGGCGTACAAGGGCCATGTGGTACTTCGGCTCTTCAATCGTTCTTAAGACCGGCTTGAAACCAATCCCATCATACTTTTTATAAGCTGGATCATACTCGCTTACCGGAGCGTACCAGAAAGGCAAATAGTGACCGGGTTCTCTGTACCGGGTTCCGGCTTTATAGAGGGCAATCACTTTGGGGCTCAACATTTCCAGAATAGCCGGGCAGATTCTACCAACAAACGTGGCTCCGTTCCAGATAATCTCATCACCTATTTTGTAATTGAAATGGCAGGGATACTTTTGCGTATCACCCTGAAAACCCATCACCTTTACTCTAACTTTAAACATCTCATCCTCCTTTTATAGGAACTAGACCAGTGAACCAGCCTCTAAGGCAACACCATTCGGGTCTATTGCTTTTCTAATTTTACTCCACCAGGATTGGTAATCACATAGACCTTTTCCAATCTCATCTTCTGGACCCCATAACATTGCGAAGTAGTGTTCATCTGAAGCTCTTTTTTGCTGTTCTGCCTTCCATTTTTGAACGGCTTCTTCTGCCCCAGGCTTTAGAGGATCGTATCTGCAAAATATCTCCGTCTTACCAAGATGCCCATGCTCGACTCCCCATCCAAAAAAGGCGCCGCCATCATCCACGACCAGACCCTTTTCTATCAAAGACCGCTTCGCTTTGCCGGCTCCAACCGCCCATCTGACAGTCAAATCTCTTTGCCCCATACTAGGGATTGAAGCAAACATTCCACCTGAACGGAATGTCTCTCTAATAGAGGCGGAAATCCTGATGCAATTAGTCAATAGAATGCCTTCAGTCCTGGGATCTTTTTCGATCGATTCCAAAGACTTTCCACCAGTCTCATTTATGATATGCCTCAAGACTTTTTTCTTGTATTCAAAATCTGCCGCACAGTTACCGGCAATAATAATGAAAAAGCCGAGACCTTGACTCTCTTTTTCTAATCGCCTAAAGACTTCCTCATCTTCTTCGTTGCTTACCGTCATGTTACTGGCGACCATGGCTATATTGAAACCCATCAGCTCGAAAGCGATTTCACTTTCTCCGATCTTGAACTCTGCCTGCATCATTTTTTCTAATGACGGAAAGCTATAATAACGAGCCATAAAGTTCGGCGGTATCTCGCTTAAAGTGATATTCGGCGATACGCCTTGTACGGGAAGACGGCTGGGCCCCGGCCAGTGATAAATCTTTACTGCCCCCTTGGTAAAAACGCCCGGTGTGGAGCCTGGGGGTACGGCGCTGGTCAGAATGCTTCTTAAAGACGGCCCCGGTCCGTCACCGCTGAACCACTCATCCGTAGACCCCAGCGAACCGGACCTGACGATATCCCCCTCAGGGGTCACCCATTCGATGGCCAAATGGTTTCGATCATCACCGCTGGTGCTCTGATCCAAATGTCCGTGCCCCCTGAGCATCGCAGCTGTGTTGGTCCCGGCTCCCTTTACGTTTAAGTGAAAGCCTCGTTTCATTAACTCGGCCTGCAGCTGGGCCGAGATCACATAGGGTTCGACGACCGCATACATGTTTTTTTCGTTGATTTCAATGATGCGGTTCATCCTTCTCAGGTCCAATAAGATGATGTTTTCGGGAAATGTCCCCTTCCATCCCGTGCATATCGGTCTGAATTTAAGCTTATATTTGTTGCAGAGTCTAACTACCGCTTGAACTTGCTTCGTGTCCTTTGGAAGAATGACAGCCGCGAAATTCTTCCCGAAATACGAAGGCATTATTACCGGGTCAGCACATATACTCTCCGGCCCTACCACGTCTTCAAATACCGAGTAAATTTCCTTAGTCAAAGCCATGATTCATTCCCCCTTGTTAGATTGCTTTCTCTATAAGTTCAACGATATCGTACACCTTCAGGCCGCTACCATTCCCTTTGATGGTTTCGTTGAAGGTCTTCTCACACCAGGGACAGGCGGTAACAATCGCCTCGGCGCCTGTAGAACCCGCCTCCTCTATTCTCTCCCGCGCGGTCCATTGGGCAAACTCGGGATTTGACTCATTGACGCCGCCGCCGGCCCCGCAGCACCACGCGTATTCCTTAATCCTGGTCATTTCCGTCAGTTTTATACCGGGAATGCTCTTAAGAACATCCCGAGGCGCTTCATAGACGCCATACGTTCCCCGCCGGTATACCTTGGGTGGGTCGAAAACAAAACTTTGTGAAAGTCTCTTCCCCTCCCAGTGGATCCACGGTTCACCCAGCCTGCCTAGACGGCACGGGTCATGGTACGTGACCGAGAGGTCGACTCTCTTCCGCGGTTTCAGCTTGCCGTCTTTTATCAGCCTGTCGACAAGTTCCGATATGTGAAGTACTTCGAGATCACCCTTGAGGTTGAATTTGTCATAAAGCACTTTAAATGCCTGATACCCATCGGCGCAGGACGTTACGACGGTCTTAACGCCGGCTTTCTTAATCATCGCCATGTTCTCCTTGGCCTGATTGAGGAAGTCTTGCTCGTACCCCATCTGGTATGCGCGACCACCGCAGCAGGTCTCGTTGTCGCCGGCGATGCCGAAATTGACGCCCGCTTTCTGCAGTATCTTCACAGTGGCCTTGGCCAGTCTCTGCATATCCTTGTCGTAGCTTGTGAGACAGCCGACGTGATAAAGCACGTCCACTTTCTCTTTGACGGCGTCCTTGAGGTTCAATCCGGAAGCCCACTCTCCCCTCTTCCCCGTCACGGGCACCATCGAACCCTGCTTTCGGAGACCGGTGATTACCTTTTCCAGGGCAGAGTTGGTCTTACCGTCTTCGACGCATTTAATCCTGAATTCATTGATGGGTTCCATGACCTCCATATCCATGGCGTAATTGCACGAAACACCGCAGGCGCCGCACATCTGACAGTTATACACAATGTCGAGAAGTTTGTCGGTATAATTGAATCCCTTCTTCAACATCGCCAATCCAATATTCAATCTGCCGCCGCCCGAGTAGCTGTGAAAGTTATATTTGGTGATGCTGGGGCATACATAGGTATACTTATGCCCCTGAACCCTTTGCATGGGTATAAATTTGCAACACGAACACCGCATGCACATCTCCATATGGTCTTGGTATTTTTCCAGTGACATCTTCGGTACCTCCTACATATTCAATATTATATTGCTTGATTAACATGTTTTAGAAACCAGCTTTCCCCGGATTCATAATATTGTTTGGATCAAAAATTTTCTTAAACTTATGTAGAACAGCAACGGTAGCCGCATCTCTATTGGCAATCATCCCGGTATTCTCACCGTAAGGCCTGGAAAAGAACGCACCCCTGGCCATTAACTCCTGTGTGGCAGAGGCGGATAAGGTCCTGACCCGATCCAGCTCAATCGGGTTCCCAGAATCGAAAAACAGGTTAAACTCACAATGGCAACCGGTACCCTGAACCACCGGCTGGATATAAATTCCCAGGTTTGATGCGCCGTAACCGGCTTGATCGACCAGATGATTCACGACCCCGATTTGGCCTTCGAGCTTATCATAGATAGTTAGGAAGAATATGTCCTGGCAGGCTCCTTTAGAGCGAAGCTTCCAATAGGGCTCCCCGGAAGGCTGCTGGACCGCTTTCAATATTTCATTTGCTGAAACGCCGCCGATCCTTTTTACAGCTTCAATCTTCAAGCGCTGGGTTAAATCGTCGATCTCTTTTATATAGGCGCTTATCCTTTCCTCTGGGAAATACTCATACCCCGCTAAATTGTAGAAAAGGGTCCAAGCCGGTAAGTTATCTTTAAGATTCTGGTATTCTGTGGGATATTTCTTGGCAAAGAGGGCCGCCAGGTTGGTGCTATTCAGTATAAAGCACTCATTGACGTTCCTCAGTCTTATCAGCCAGGAAGTCAGCTCGATCAGGGGATCGAGGTCGGAGGAGCCAACCACAAAAGGCTCTTCAAGGCTGGGCAGTATTTCACATCGCATGGATACCCAGGTAACGATGCCCATGGTTCCCTGCGCCCCCTGGATAAGCCTGTGCCAGGATCCCGTCCCTGGCCCATACGGCGCTTTTTGCATGCCTCCGACCGCCCACTGTTCCTCTACAGTACCTGGCCCGGCCGCCTGCCCGGTTCTAAACTCGTCACCCGTTCCAAAGAATAGTCCCGCACAAGCCAGTGGGTCGGATATATCCCATTGATATTTGGGCATGATGACCGGCTCTCTTTCTAAAATGCTTCCCACAACCGACTTGGACTTGCGCGGCAGCAACGGCATATTGAGCCTGAGTCCTTCCTTGTTTACCGCAGGAATAAGTTCACCGAAGGTCACTCCCGGCTCGACCATGGCAACCCTGCGTGCCCGATCAACAAATATCACCCTTTTCATCTGGCTAAGATCGACAATAACCGCCCCGCCCGTACCGGGAACGGTATCGCCCCGGAAATGGGGAGGCCCCGAGCTGACCGGTACGAGAGGTGTCTGGGTATCGTTGGCCAGCTGAATGATCCTTTGCACCTCATCTGCTTTATTCGGCATTACCACACATGCTGGCCTGACCGGATTGACAAAACTCATGTCCTGTGCGTAGGCCTGCAGTACCTGCGGTTCATTCATTACCTTGTCGGGTCCGACAATGGTTACCAGCCTCTCTTTCTCTATCATGTGTACCTCCTATTGATACTTCTAAATGGGATTTCTGCAAAGCATAGATTTCAACCTTCCGCACTTCCCCGTGCGTAGGTTCGTTCACTGCTATTTTCACCTTTTGGTTTTTAGAACGGGGTTGCTCAGAAGATCTATTTTTTGTTTCAGACTTCCGGTTCCTTTTGCGAATGCCTTTAAAGGGGAAAAGTTCTTTCTCATGCGCCGCACCATTTCTTTCCGTTCATTTGCGGATTGCAGCAGTCCTTTCACATGGTTCATTGCGAGCTCCACGTGGCGGGTAAGTGCGGCCTCCACCCGCCCCTGGTCTCGATTGGCAAGCCCTTCGATAATCTCCTGATGGTCCATGTAAAGTGAGGGAAGAATCCGAAGCCACTCTCCACGAGCGGGAAGCATCTGTAACGTAATGGACTCAAACATTTCCTTTAAGTAACTATTGCCGCTTGCTTCATAGATCAGACCATGAAATCGCAGGTCTGCCGACGAATAGGCACCTAAGTCCGCCGTTTCAATGGCCTGCAATTGGTCATGAAGGCTTTGGGCCAATTGTTCAAGAATGCGATCGCTAATCCGTTCGGACGCAAGCCTGCCGGCAAGCTTGTCCAAGTGGCCGCGAATCTCGATGATCTCGAGACTCCGTTCAAGAGGGTTCTCCAACAAAAAGGCCCCGCGATTCGGAATGGTCCGAACGATCCCTTCTTGCTGGAGTCGCCTGATGGCCTCCCATACAGGGACCCGGCTAACACCCAGCTCCCGTGTTATCTTCTCGACATTGAGACGCAGGCCGGGTTGGAAGCGGTGAATTGCGATCATTTTTTTGACCGCACGATACACCTTTTCGCTCAGCAGCTCTTTGTTTCTTTTCAAAAATAGCCCCTCTGTCTTGAATCTGAATTATTGGTCTTGCATGTCTTTTAGCAGAATCAGATAAACTTGTCAATATAAAATTTCATGAAATTTATGAAAAACTTTCATGGTAACCTTTCGGTTATGGGACCCAGAAATCGTTGATCCGGCAGGAATACTTCCGAAGCTTTGTCAAGAGGATCGTTGAGATTCTATGGGCAATCTTTGCTTTTCCAATGCGTAACGGCGTCAGAGGCTTACAGTCCGGGCAGATTGCAGGGAAATCTGTCCGCAATAATGCTCTTCCAGCATTCCCTCCGGATCTCCAAAAATCCCGAGACTGAGAGGTTATATTTCATGAAATTTTTTTCTTGACATCTTTTGCCAATTGGTGTAAGAATCCCCTTGTCGATGCCTACCCCTGGTTCCGAAGAATGAGAAAGGGGGTGATCGAAATCTCAGAAGAAGGCCTGGCGGTTTCGTTTTCATCGGGGATCACGAATACGTTATAGTGTCTCTATTCAGAAACTTCCATACCATTACGTCCGGCAATTGGCACAGAAAGTGGGGCAGAGATGATAGGCAAGAGTGAACGCTTATCATGTCATCAATTGTGATATCCAAACAGGACGTTTAGATGCTGATCAAAGCAGATGTGTTAGTAATCGGCGCTGGCGGAGCCGGAGCTCGGGCAGCCATCGAAGCGGCGAAGAATGCTCCCGACCTCCACGTGGTACTTCTGAACCAGGGACCCGTAGGTAGAAGCGGCTTGACGACCATGGCCAATGGCGGCATGCAATGGGTCTCCCACCCGGATGACAGCCCGGACGCCCACTTCAGGGATGTCGTGCGCATCGGCTGCTACTTGAACGATCAGAACCTGGTGCAAGTAATGGCCGAAGAGGCGCCTGCAAGGGCAGAGGAGTTGATCCGATGGGGAGCAAAGGTCCTCATGGACGGGGATACGTATTTTCTCGGGGACCCTCGCGGCAGCGGAGCCTCCTTCCCGAGGAGCCATTATGTTCCCGGGGGAACCTATATGGCCGCATTGCGGGTCGAGGTGGAACGATATGCCAACGTGGACCCCCGGGGCGACTTCGTTGCCACAAACCTCCTGACATTCGAGAAAAGGGTGATCGGGGCGACGGCACTTAATATTAGAAATGGCGAATCCGTCGTCATTGAATCAAAAGCTACGGTTCTGGCCACAGGGGGCCTGGGAGAGCTCTTCATTCACACAACGAATGCTCCGTGGGGCCTGCACGGGCATGCCTCCGGGACAGGGTATGCCTTGGCTTATCAGGCAGGCGCCGAACTGATTGACATGGAAATGGTCCAGTTCACGGGTGCGCAACTCTACCCGCCGTGGGAGCTGGGTAACCCCGCTTTGCTCAGCTCTATGTGCGGCGGGAAATATGTGAATGCCCTCGGGCAGGAATACATGAAGCTGCCTACTCCGCGGGACATGATTCAAAAGCTGGCGTATGAAGAGATCAAGGCAGGAAGAGGCACCGAGCGAGGGGGGGTCTACATCGACCTGTCGGTTTCACCTCTATCAAGAGAGGAGATGGAAAAACAGCTTCAGATAGCGCTTAGCGGAGAGGTTGCCAGAGATCGGTGGAATCTGGTCAAAGAGATGAGCGCGAACAACCCGGATCCCAGGAACTGGAAAGTGGAATGGGCTCCCGGTTGCGCTCATTTTTTTATGGGGGGCGTGAGAATCAACGAGAGATGTGAGACCTGCCTGGAGGGGTTTTTCGCCGCAGGCGAGGTGGCCGGGGGCGTCCACGGAGCCAATCGAATGGGCGGAAATGCTTTGACGGATATCATTGTGTTCGGGGCAAGGGCCGGGAGGTATGCAGCAGAATTTGCACAAACAGCCGACAGGATCGAGCATGAAACAGCAACGGTTAAGAACGAACAAGAAAGGCTGTCCGGATTCTTCAAACCTCAGGGAATAACACCCAAAAGCGTAAGGGACAAGATTCGCACCCTTATGTCGAATTACATGGGTGTGGCACGGGAGGAGGTAGGCTTGAAGAGAGCTTTGGCAGAGATAGACTCCTTGAGAAGGAGTGATCTGCCAAGCATACGGGTACCCCATCTGAGTCGTTTCAACGTTCCGTGGATTGAGGCCATAGAAGTACCCTGCATGCTCGACGTTGCTGAAATGATGGTAGGATCAGCGCTGTCCAGAACCGAGAGCAGGGGGGGACACTACAGGGAAGATTATCCAAATACCGAGCGTAGCTGGCTAAAACATACGCTTGTCAAGAAAAAGGATGACACCATGGTTATCGGCACTGCGCCAGTTGTTATAACCAAGTTGTATCCACCGGGAGACTGATGGTGAGGGAGCAGCCTATTCTATTGAAGATACTTAGGTACGACCCGGGTGTGGATCGTGCACCAACCTATCAGCGTTACGAGGTTCCTTGGAAAGAGGGGCTACTCTTATTGGCTGCACTGAAGTACATTCGCGAGAACCTTGACGAGACGTTGGCCTTCCGAGATTATTGTTGCCAGTGTGGATGGTGCACATCCTGCATGATGATGGTCAATGGAAAAGGATTGCGAGCATGCCTAAAGGTGCTCTACCCGGGAGAGCAGCTTATGATAGAGCCTGTGAAAGGATTCCCTGTCATCAAGGATCTTGTTGTCGATTTTGGAGTGACACTCACGACATCCGAGGGCACCTTCAGAAAAATGGAAGGAGCGCTCATCAGGAAAGTGGGATCATAATAGTTTTTTCAGTTACTTGCTGACACTCACACTGACACTCTTATTTTCTAACTTATGGAAGGGGGTCATCATGACACCGGAAGAGATGGAAGCACGTATTACACGCCTGGAGGATATCCACGAGATACAGAACGTGCAGAGCAGGTATAATCACTTTCTGCTTATGAACAAGCTCGAAGAGATCGTGGGTCTTTTTGCACAAAAGGATCCGAGTGTAACGGTAGAGATAGCCGACAGTGGTGTCTATGTGGGTATTGAGGGTGTCAAGAGGCTCTTTCTCAAGGGCATGAAGGCGAAGCATGCTGTGCGCGGGGGCCTGGGACTGCACATGGTCTCCACCCCCGTCATCGAAGTCGGCGGTGACGGCAAAACGGCAAAGGGGATGTGGTACACCTTCGGTGCCAACACGCGGAGAGACGAACTGGGACTCCATGCCCTGTGGATGGCAGGGAAATACGACAACGTATTCGTCAAAGAGGACGGTAAATGGAGGTTCCTCTCGGTGCACTGGCACGTCTTCTTCAGAAGTCCCTTTGAAGAAGGCTGGGTGAAGAGACCGATCGTCGGCAGCGGGACCCAGGCAGAGGGTGAACCCGACAGGCCGAGCAGCTACTACATGCCCTATCATCCGGATGGCTTCAATACCTTTCTACCTCCACCTCCGGAACCAGAAGAATGAACATGAACAATACTCCAGCTCGGTTAAAAACAGGTGGATTGGGCCAGTTTCCAAGGGGAAGCTTATACGAGACATCAAACCCCGTGGTTGCTGAAAAAAGGAACAACCATCATCCCCGCTGCGGGGTAAACGAAAAGGAGGGTTATCATGGAAAAGAAAGGGCTGGTCGTCATACTGTCAGGCATCTTTCTCCTCTTAGCGTTTGGGCCGCTGCCCTTCGTCGCCGGTGTGAGCGGAGCGGCGGAAAAGGCTATTGAGCTGAAGGTCAGCCACTTCTGGCCTCCGACGTCATTTCAGCATGAACATATGCTTCGCTGGAAAAAGAAGCTGGAGGACGACAGTAAAGGGAGGCTCACCCTTCGGATCTTTCCCAGCGGCACATTACTCAAGTCGACACAGGAATGGGAAGGACTCAACAAAGGTGTTGCCGATGTCGTATACGGTATCCGTCTGGAGACCGCCGGAAGGGAGTTAGGCACAAAGATGTCAATCTTTAGTGCAGGAGGGACCAGCGCCAGCGCGGGCATGAAGTTGATGTATGATATCTATAATCAATTTGAAGCATATCGCGAAGAATGGAAAGCTGTCAGAGTCCTCTGGCTTACTGCTGCCGGACCTACGCAAATTCACAGCAGAAAAGCGGTTCGCAAACTGGAGGACCTCAAGGGTCTGCAAGTGAGGACGGCTCCAGCGGGCGCCGGAATCGAGGCGATCCGAACATTGGGGGCAACCCCGGTGAGCATGCCCATGAGTGAGGTGTTCATGGCCTTACAGAAGGGAATGGTGGATGGCCTGATCGGTCCTTTGGAGGTGCTTAAGTCCTTTCGGCTCACCGACGTGACCCGTTACACCACCAATGCGTACCTGTATCTTCTGCTTGGCCATTATGTTGCCATGAACCTGGACAGCTATAATAAGTTACCGGTCGACCTCCAGAAGGTTATCAACGGTACGATGGAGTGGGGGAAGGAAGACTTCGCAAAGATGAACGATAGCATAGATGACACTTCCATAGAGTATGCCAAAGGGAAAGGGCATGAGTTTATCGACCTGTCACCAGCCGAGAAAGAGCGGTGGATGGCGGCTCTTAAGCCTATTCAGGACAAGATCGCTGCCGAGTTGGATGCTAAAGGATACCCGGGGTCCAAGCTTAAAGACTTTATGACTGAACGGATAAAGTATTACTCCAGGTGAGGTGTGACATGGGCGGAGAGGCCCCAGGCGAGCGTGGTTCTTTTTTCACGGTTCTGGAACGTATGAGCAGGGCACTCATCGTCGTGACAAGCGTTTTTCTGTTGCTGATGATGGCCGTCGTCGCGGCCAATGTGACCGGCCGCTATTTTTTCCGCTCGCCTCTGCCATCGACCGTGGACACGGTTGGATTGCTTGGGGCTCTGCTGATTTCGCTTGCTTTGGCCCCTTCGGAAACGATGAAGCGGACCCTCAATATCCCCATCATCATTGACAAGCTCCCACAACGAGCTCGCGTCATTTTTGATGCAGCCAACCTTGTTCTCAGCATGGCCATTCTTACGGTCCTCACGTGGACGGGGGGCGCTCAGGCCTGGGACATGCTCGTCAAACATGAAAGGACCGCCATCCTGGAATGGCCTGTTGCGCCCTTTCGATTTGTGTGGGCCGTCGGCTGCCTTCTTTTCCTCATCGTGCTGGCCGCCCGCCTCTTGAGGGCAGTGGGGAAGGCGGTGAATGTATGGAGCCGATAACGATAGGCATCACAGGGGTTGCCGTCATGGTGGGGCTCTTACTCTGCGGGATGTCCGTTGGCCTGAGCATGGGCCTGGTCGGCTACGCCGGGATCATCATCTTAGCCGGCTTGACTGCAGCGAATTCAGTAGCCGCCACAGTTCCTTACGACATCATCTCCGATTACAACTTCTGCGTCCTGCCACTGTTCGTTCTCATGGCGAACATCTGCTTCTATACCAGGTTCGGTCAAAACCTGTTCGACTTGACGTACAAATGGATCGGGCGACTGCCCGGAGGGCTGGCAGCGGCGACCATCGGGTCATGCGCGCTCTTC
>Ga0214473_10006521_pt1 | contig 13905 bp, 7 predicted proteins | sample RVTome_7_FD_203509 | JGI IMG/M metagenome (GOLD analysis project Ga0214473, IMG submission 203509) | Soil microbial communities from uranium-contaminated site in the Upper Colorado River Basin, Wyoming, United States - RVT98D197 | ecosystem: Environmental > Terrestrial > Soil > Contaminated >... | reverse complement strand
TGGCCAGACCCACAAAGGTCCGGTTCTGGACTTTGAACGTCCCGATCCCGAACCGCTCGCCCGCGGTCTGCGCCTGCGCCGGTGCCGTGATGGAAGAACACATCACCGCGACGACGATGGCGACGATGAAAACCGAAATAGTCTTACCCATCCGTTCCTCCTTACAATCCACCCACAACCTCGTCTAGACGCCAGATAGGGCGCTTGCCATGCCTGTCAACGCTGAGGACTAACACGACCAGCTAGTCTGTGTCAAGGGATGCGCGAAAAATGCGCGAAAGGTTCAGCCGAACGCCTAGTTGGACATTCTCGGAGCGACCATAGGCGTTTTCTTGTCCGTTTCACGCGCTGACACCCTCGGCGGTGTGAAGCCCTTCCGTTGGGTACGCCCAGGGCCTCGTCTCGGTCGCCAGTGAGTGCGGTTCAGCTCCCTCGGTCCGTTGGCGCTTGCGAATGGCGTGCCCCGGCTGACGACGGGCTCGCGCCGGTACGCCGAATCAGGCTCGTAGCCCGCAATCAGAACCTTCGGGATGTCGCGACGCAGCAGGCGTTCGATGTCATTCAGTTGCTGACGTTCCTCCGTACACACCAGTGAGATCGCGTCTCCCTGGTTGCCGGCGCGACCGGTGCGACCGATTCGGTGTACGTAGTCCCCCGCCACCAGGGGAAGCTCGAAGTTCACGACGTGCGGCAGCTGGTCGATGTCGAGCCCGCGCGAAGCTAGGTCGGTAGCTACCAAGACGCGGACGGTGCCCCGTTTGAAACTCAATAGTGTTCGGGTACGCTCATTCTGACTCTTATCGCTGTGGATGGCCGCTGCTCGGATTCCGTCTTGCCCGAGCCGCCGAGACAGCCGGTCGGCGCCGCGTTTGGTGCGCGTGAAGACGAGTACCTGTTTCCAGTTTCCGGTTCCGATCAAGAAAGAAAGGAGGGCGCTCTTGCGCCCGCGGTCCACCGGATGGATCACCTGCGACACGAGCTCAGGAGGGGCGACGCCGTCGGCCGCCTCGATGCGGATGGGCGAGCTCAGAAAGCTGTTGGCGAGCTCCCGGATCTCATGAGTAAAGGTGGCCGAAAAGAGCAGGTTTTGCCGCCGCGGCGGCAGTAGCGAAAGAATCTTGCGGATATCTCGGATGAAGCCCATGTCCAGCATGCGATCGGCTTCATCCAGCACAAGGATTTCGACGCGCGAAAGGTCCACCGTTCTCCGGGCGACATGGTCGAGTAGCCGCCCCGGCGTTGCCACCAGGATATCGACGCCTCGGCGGAGTTGCTCCATTTGAGGACTAATTCTTACACCTCCGAAGATCGCTGCAGATCTCACCGGGAGGTACTTGCCGTACGTGCGCACACTCTCTTCCACCTGAGCGGCGAGCTCCCGGGTTGGAGCCAAGATGAGCGTGCGGACGGCACGCCCACCGCTCCGCGGGGATTGTGCGCTCAGGAGTTGCAGCAGAGGTAGCGCGAAACCGGCCGTCTTGCCCGTCCCGGTTTGCGCCGCGGCCAGGACATCTCGACCTTCCAGGATAGGGGGAATCGCACGGTTCTGTACGGGTGTGGGGTCGCGATAGCCTTGTTCGGCAACGGCGCGGAGTAGTTCGGCCGACAGGCCGAAGGTGTGGAAAGACATATCGATGGTTCGCTCCAGAATTCGCCCACCCAAGGCACAAGACCCCGGGCCGGCCGCAGACGAGAAAGGTTGTTGACGTTCGAGGTTAGCCGGAAGGGTTACCGCGACGGGTCAGGGCGCAGACCGGATCGCACCCAAACAGGCTGCATTATAACACGAAGGCCAACAACCTTAGAGATAATTCTCTTGGGCTTCGATTCGAGAACAACGTGGCACCGAAGTAGTACGGAGCAATCTACTCAAAGGGTGTTATAATGTTTACAGTGTGCTTCTCAGCCGATCGGGTCAAGCGGCCGAAGCCGCTCGCATCTTGGCTAGTCGCCCACCCATCAAGATAGCATGGTCGTTGGCTGTCCCCCCAGCTTCCTTCGATCCACTCTCGAAAAAGGAAGTGCTTTCGTGAAACAGGAGAGAACGTCGCGTCCTCCGCGACAGAATGCCCCGGTTCCCGGAGTGCCTTTCATGTCACTCCTTGGCGCCTTGCTGCACCGATCGCTGAACGAGGACGTGTTAGCGCAAGGCGACGATTGGTTGAAGAATAACGGTTTGCAACGGCAGCTCGAGTTCGAGGGTTATCAGCTTCGCTGGACGAATGCCGATCGTCTGGACTTGAACCTTAAAGACGGATGGGAACTCGTGCGCGTTTCCCACTGTCTGTGGTGGCAGAGACGCGTGCGACGAGGCCACGCTGGGGAGAATCAGTACTTGCTGAAGCGCACGCGTTCATCGCGCGGTTGATGGAGCGAGCGGAAACCATTGTCTCCCGAGCGCTGAAAAGTGAACGAAAACGCCACCAAAATCTTCCCCGCGGAGCCGGCGGGGGAGAGCCCTCCGAATTCCTCCCTTGTGGTGAGCCCTCGGGCAGACTAGACTGGGAGTCGAAACAAGTCCTATCCAGGCTGAACAGGGCAGGGGCCACGTCCGAAAAAACATCCTCCATGAGCTTTGGAGTCCGGGCCACGGATGTCTTGGAGACAGGTCGAAGAGACGAACGAAAGGAAACTAGATACTTGCTGCGAGCAAAGTCGGGAGACTGGGTTAGGGTCCATTACACGGGTCGAGTCAAAGACGGCGGTATGTTCGGTTCCTCCGAGAAACGCGAGCCGGTGAGCTTCGTTCTTGGAGAGGGGACGTTGATCCCGGGCTTCGAGCAAGCCGTTTTGGGAATGGCCCCGGGTGAGAAGAAAACGGTGACTCTCGTCCCCGAGGACGGCTACGGTCTGCCCCGGCAAGATCTGAGGATCGTCAGCTCGCGGGCTTCGGTAGGCAGGGACATGCAGCTCGACGTCGGAACGATGCTCGGCGGCTCGACGATGGGAACGGGTCAGCTGCCGTTGAAGGTCACCGAACGGACCGAGTCGACGGTGACACTCGATGGAAACCATCCCCTGGCGGGACTGCACTTGATCTTCGATCTCGAGTTGGTTGAGATCGTTGAAGTCGCGCCGGCCACCGCCACCTGAAAGCTGATCGAAAGAGAAAAAACAATGTTGGGAATGCCTATTGGTACCGCTCTGGTCGTTGTCGTATTGGCTATTTTCCTTCTGAACTGGATCAAGATCCTCAACGAGTACGAGCGCGGCGTCATATTCCGGTTGGGACGACTCCTGCCGGAGCCCAAGGGACCGGGGCTGATTCTTGTCTTCAGCCCAATCGATAAGATGGTGAAGATGAGCTTGCGGCTGTTGGCACTCGACGTTCCGCCACAGGATGTCATCACCCGCGACAACGTGTCGGTCAAAGTTAGCGCGGTCATTTTTTTCCGCGTCGTTCATCCCAGCAAGGCAGTCGTCGAGGTGGAGGACTTCCTCTATGCAACCTCACAGCTCGCGCAGACGACGCTGCGTAGTGTGTTGGGTCAAGTGGAGCTGGATGATCTTCTCGCCGAGCGAGAGAGACTCAACATGCGGCTCCAGGAGATTCTGGACAAGAGCACCGATCCCTGGGGCATTAAGGTTACCATGGTGGAGGTCAAACACGTCGACTTGCCTACCGAGATGCAGCGCGCGATAGCGAAACAAGCGGAGGCAGAGCGTGAGAAGCGGGCCAAGGTCATTCATGCCGAAGGCGAGCTCCTGGCTTCAGAGAAACTGAGCGCGGCGGCGCAGATCCTGGGGCGACATCCGATGGCGGTGCAGCTGCGTTATTTACAGACCTTGACCGAGATTGCCACCGAGAAGAACTCCACCATCATCTTTCCGTTGCCCGTGGACTTGATATCGGCCTTCCTGAGGGACAGAGAGAAGAAGGCAGAGTGATGTCCCCTTGCCGGCGCGACGCTAGCCCGCGGGCCGGACCGACGGTAGTCACCTGCGAGCGTGTTCACGTTGGGGCTGCGCGGGGCGGAAATGAAGAGGATCTCTGAGGTTCTGCAATTCCCGGTAGTAGTAAAGCCGCGTGGGTCGTTTGCCCTTGAATCTCAGCTTCTGCAGAAACTCAAGCTCCTCCTCAGTGGAATCACCGCTGAGGGAAGGGTCATGGAGAAACTCTTTGAACCCCCGCTCTTCTTCAAAAGACGGTTCGAGCTCGCGTTCAACGAACTCGAATTTCTTCAGATGCTCGACTGCCAGTCGACGGTTCAACACGATCTCCATCGCAAAGGTAGCAAGGTCGATATCCCAGGACTCAATCAGCGGGTCCAAGAACGACACACAATTCTCGATCGACACGTGGAAGACGTCCGTATCCAGAAACTCGAGGATGATGACGCGCATCTCTTCATAGCTTCGGCCGCTGACTCGAGCGACTCGTTTGAGCCAGTCCTCACTCTGTAATTCTTCTTTGGCCACTCGCTTGACCACGTCCAAGAGCTTCTGGGTGACCAAGCGTTCGAGCTCACCGAAGGGTTGCTTCTCGAAAATAGCGTGTATTTGTTTGGCTTTGCCGGGGTCACATTTACGGAGGATCAAGTGCCGAACGTCCTTGAATAGAGGCGCGGGAGGCTCGACTACCTTGCTCTTCAAGTCTTCCTTGCGCTGGAGCTCAGCCAGTTTCGAGAGCTGCCCCTTGGGGAGCTTCAGGAACTTCTCCAACTTGGCGTAAATGTCGGTCCGATCGGGGTCCGGGGGCGGTTTTTTTCCAGTCAGAAGCTGGGAAATATAGGACTCCGTCACCTTGGCGCCGGCGGCCAGGTCTTTTTGTTCGAGACCCAACTCTTCCATGCGTCGCCTGATGACCAGTGGGATGTCCATCACGGGGTTCTCCTCCTGTAATGACGCGTTAGTGGCTTAACCGCAATTGGTTACCCACAAAAAGTATTCCAGATGTAGCTTGACAAATCAAGTGAATTTACCTAGTATGGTGAAGCGCTGAGGGGAGCCTCAGATTCCCTGAACTGAACCGGGTTATCTTAAACCCACCCTGAACTAGGCAGGAAGGTGGCGTGAAGGGTTGTGCGCCGAGTCCGCGCTTCGTGGCACGCAAGGACGGAGCCCGATGCGGTCCGGCCTAACGAGGAACCGAACGAGAATTCTCTAGAAGGAGGTTTGACATGAGAAAGTGGTACCAGAAGAGCCGAAAACGCGACGGCTGGGTCGAGCGGAAGCGTCGTTTTCGAAAAATCTTTACCGCGTTTTCCGAAAAGATACGGGAGGTCGCAGTCGTCCGGCAGGTGCCGCAGGTTGCCGTCCAAAAGGTCCCAACAGAATAGCCGCACATTATCGGGGAACGACAAGGCCTTCGTAACAAGGTCCCCCCAGGTCTCCTTGGGGAGCCCCATCCAGAGGGACCTTTTCCGTGCCGGCAATCCTGATACCGCCGGCGGCTCAAGAGTGATTCGGAGCTTCTTGGTTTTCTGAAGAAGTCTGGCATCCCGCTTCCAGGAGCGCCCGCGCCGAAGAGCCGTCTCCCACTGGCATCCCGGTACCACTTCGATGAGCAAGGAATCCATGTTCGGGCACTCCAAGAAACATTCTTTTCGGGGCCGTCCAGCGTCACGGCCGGAGAAACCTCTGCGCGACGAGCTCTTGAGCATCGAGGGACTGGAAGAAAGAGCCAAGGCGCTGGCGGCGCGATTCACCATCGACCCGAATCCCCGACGTCGCTCGCGGAGCGTCTTCCGCCGCTTCGACGATAACGCTCGCGTCCTGCGCGACACGTACCGGTCCTTGGCCGAGGAGGTGCACAAGGGGGAGTTCGTCACGCCGGCGGCGGAATGGCTGCTCGATAACTTCCACCTGGTCGCTTCCGAGATCCGGGACATCCACCACAACCTTCCGCGAGGGTACTACCGCGAGCTCCCCAAGCTCGCTTTGCGGGAGCTGTCGGGCCACGCTCGCGTCTACGCCATGGCGGTGGAGCTCATCCGCCACAGCGACAGTCGCCTGGACCGACAAAAACTCCTGCGCTTCGTGAACAGCTACCAGACCGTCGCTCCGTTGACGATCGGCGAGCTGTGGGCCTGGCCGAGCATGCTGAAGCTGGCGCTCATCGAGAACCTGAGGCGGCTGGCGGACGAGATGATGGAGGCGCGCCAGGCGCGGCGGGCGGCCGACGCCTATGTGGTGCGGATCGAGGCCGCGGGGGAGGGGAGACCGCCCCCCTTGCCGGCGGTGCTTCACCCTGCCTTCGTTCTGCAACTCCTTCAACGCATGCGCGAGTACGGTCCCCGCTTGTCGGCCGTCCGCGCGGCGGTGGGGAAGCACCTGGCCACCGAGCAGATGACGCCGGAAGACGCCATCCGGAGCGAGCATCAACGTGAGGCAGCCGCCCAGGTCTCGGTAGCGAACGCCATTACCAGCCTCCGCATCTGCGCCACGCTCGATTGGAGCGAGTACGTCGAGTCGGTCAGCCTGGTCGAGCGGGTTCTGGATCGCGACCCGGCCGGCGTGTACCGGAGCATGGACTTCCTCAGCCGGGACCGCTACCGCCAGGCCACCGAGCAACTGGCCGAGCGGGCCGGAGAGGCGGAGCTGCGCGTGGCTCTCCGGGCCATCGAGAGCGCTCGTCTGAGCGCCGAGGGGGGCGCGACCCCCGAGTCGGGCGCGCACGTCGGCTATCATCTCATCGGTAAAGGCCGCCGTGACCTCGAGACCGACCTTGCCTATCGCCCGGGCCTTCGCGGACGCGTGCGGCGCTTCGTTTTCGCCCATGCGACCGCCGCCTACCTCGGATCGGTGGGCGTCGTGACGACGATTCTCTCCGGGCTCGGACTCGCGTACGTCAGCGAGCTAGGCGGCTCGCCATGGGCGCAAGCGGGTGCCGCGCTCGCCCTCCTGATCCCCGCCAGCGAGGTGGCGATCGCCTTCATTCAACGCGTCGCAGCACGCGTGGCATTGCCGCGGCGCCTGGTGCGGGTCGAATATCTAAATGGAATTCCCGAGTGCGCGCGCACCATGGTGGTCGTCCCCACCCTTCTGACGAGTGTCCCGGACGTTCACGAGCGGATCGAGCACCTCGAGGTGCTGGCGCTCGGGAACCTCGATCCGCGGATCCACTTCGCGATTCTGAGCGACTTCACCGACGCTCCCCAGCGCGAGTTGCCGGAAGACGAGGCGATCTTGAACGCGGCGAGGGCGGGCATCCAGGCCTTGAACGATCGGTTCGGCGCCGGGCGGTTTTACCTTTTCCATCGCGTGCGGCAATGGAACTCGGGAGAGGGCGTGTGGATGGGATGGGAGCGCAAACGCGGGAAGATCGCCGAGTTCAACCGCCTCCTACGAGGAGCGAAGGACACGAGCTTCCACGCTTGTGTGGGCGACATGGAGATTCTGCCCGGCGTGCGCTACTGCATCACCCTCGACTCCGACACCCGCCTTCCGCGAAACGGCGCCAGGAAGCTCGTCGGCATCATCGCACATCCGCTGAATCGCCCTCGCTTCGAACCAGGCGTCGGACGCGTGACGGAAGGCTACGGCATCTTGCAGCCGCGGGTCAGCGTGACCACCGCGAGTGCGGCCGGCTCGCTCTTCGCTCGCCTCTACGCCGGACATACCGGGGTCGACCCTTACACCACCGCGGTATCGGATACGTATCAGGATCTATTCGGCGAGGGGATCTTCACCGGTAAGGGACTCTACGACGTCGATGCCTTCGTGGATTCGCTCGAGGGACGTGTACCCGACAACGCCCTGTTGTCGCACGATCTCTTCGAGGGGCTCTACGCCCGCACCGCGCTGGTGACCGATGTGGAAGTCGTGGACGACTACCCTTCGAGCGTCCTCGGCCATGCGCGGCGCCAGCACCGGTGGGTACGGGGCGATTGGCAGATCCTCTGGTGGCTTCTGCCGTTCGTTCCTACTCGCTCGGGCCTGGCGCGCAACCGGCTGCCGCTCATCGCGCGTTTCAAGATCTTCGACAATCTGAGGCGAAGTCTTCTCGCCCCGGCGACCTTCGCTTTGCTGCTGGCCGGCTGGACTCTATTGCCCGGAAGCGCGGTGGTGTGGACGGCGGCGGTCCTGGCGGCGCTCGCTTTTCCCGTCTCTGGGGTGCTTCTCGAAGCTCTCGCGGGGCCGAAAGCCCAGGAGCCGTGGCGTGCCTTCACGCGAACGGTGTGGGACGACGGGAAGACGGCCCTGGCCCGCGCATCGATGCAGCTCACGTTCGTCGCCCAGCAAGCCTTCGAAATGCTGCATGCCGTCGTCGTCACGCTGTTTCGGCTCGGCCTCACGCAACGCCGTTTGCTCGAGTGGGAGACGGCGGCGGCCGGCTCCGCCCGGTCTTCCGGCGCGCGTTCGTTCCTCAGAACCATGGTCGCGAGTCCATCCATCGCGCTCGGTGCCCTCGTCGTGGTTTCCGTCGTGCGTCCGGGGGCGCTCCCGAGCGCACTCCCGGTGTTGGCCTTGTGGGCAGCGGCTCCACTCATCGCCTACGCTCTGAGCCAGCCTCTCTCTTCGGGACGCGTCGAGCCCGGGTCAGAAGACCGGAAGCTACTCTACGGTATCGCCCGAAATACGTGGCGATACTTCGAGACCTTCATGGGCGCGGATACCCACGGGCTTCCTCCTGACAACCTCCAGGAAACGCCCGAGGTCAAGTTGGCCTTCCGGACATCGCCCACCAACATCGGTATGGGGCTGCTCGCGACCTTGGCCGCGCACGACCTCGGCTTCATCGAGAAAGACGAGCTCGCCGAGAGGATCGATGCGGCGCTTTCGACCATGGAGGGACTCGAACGCCACGAAGGGCACTTCCTCAACTGGTACGACGCGAAGTCCCTGGCTCCTTTGACACCGCGCTACGTTTCCACGGTCGACAGCGGCAACCTCGCCGGCTCTCTCATGACTTTGACGGAAGGGCTGCGACAGTTGAGTCGGGATCCACAGACGGGGAACGAGCTCTCCCGGCGCCTGGCGGACTTGGCGACACGATCGGGTTCATTCGCCGACGGGATGCGCTTCCAGCTCCTTTACGACCGGGAGCGCCGCATTTTTTCCATCGGCTATCGCCTGGCGGACGCCGAGGGACCGGGCCGTCTCGATCCTTCTTATTACGATCTCCTGGCCTCGGAAGCTCGCCTGGCAAGCTTTGTCGCCATCGCCAAGGGAGATCTTCCCGAGACGCACTGGTTCCATCTCGGTCGGCTGGTTACCAGCGTCGAGGGAACCCCGACGCTCCTCTCGTGGAGCGCTACGCTCTTCGAGTACTTGATGCCGCTACTCATGATGCGGAGCTATCCGAAAACACTCCTCGAACGGTCGTGCCTCATGGCTGTCCGCCGGCACAAGAAGTACGCGGCCGGCCGCGGTGTGCCCTGGGGAGTCTCGGAGTCCGCCTGCAACCTCGTGGACCGTCACGACAACTACCAGTACAAGGCCTTCGGAGTCCCGGGGCTGGGCTTGAAGCGAGGCCTGGGGGACGAGTTGGTCGTGGCGCCCTATGCCACCGCGCTCGCCGCCATGGTCGATCCCACCGAGGCCGCCCGCAACTTCAGACACCTGGCGGCGGAGGGGCTGGAAGGAAAGTACGGTTACTACGAGTCCATCGACTACTGGAACAAGAAAATCGACGGGCGGGAGACCGCTGCGAACGGAGCGGTGGTGCGGGCCTACTTTGCGCATCACCAGGGAATGACCCTCGTCTCCCTCGCCAACGTCCTTCTCTCTGACGTGATGGTGGAGCGCTTCCATGCCGACCCGCGCGTCCAGGCGACGGAGCTGCTGCTTCAGGAACGCGTCCCGCGACACGCCCCCATGACCAAGCCACGCCCCGTCGAGGAAACGCGCGTGTCGGCGCCCTCACCCGCGGCGGCGGTGCGCCGCTTCCGCTCGCCCCACACGGCGGTCCCGCACGCGCAGTTCCTGTCCAATGGCAACTACACCGCCGTGGTGACGAACTCGGGAGGCGGCGCGAGCGTCTGTCGGGGTCTCGCGGTGACGCGACATCGTGAAGATCCGACCCGCGATCCGGGAAGTCAGTTCCTGTACCTGCGGGACGTGCGGAGTGGATCGGTGTGGTCTGCCACTTACCATCCGACGGGCAAGGAGCCCGAGGACTACCTGGTGACCTTCCTGGCGGAGAAGGCGACCTTCTGCCGTCAGGACGACGACATCGCCACACAGCTCGACATCGCGGTCTCGACCGAGGACGACGTCGAGGTGCGCCGGTTGTCCGTCACCAACAAGAGCGATCGCCACCGCGAGATCGAGGTGACGAGCTATGCCGAGATCGTCTTGGCGCCTCCGGCCGACGACCTGGCTCATCCCGCCTTCGGAAAGCTATTCGTCGAAACGGAGTATGTCCCGGAGAGCGCCGCCCTCCTTTGCCGGCGGCGACCGCGTTCCCCGGAGGAACCGGGCGCCTGGGCCTTGCACGTGATGAGCCTGGAAGGTCGGACACAGGGGCAGATGGAGTGGGAGTGCGATCGCGCGCGGTTCCTGGGCCGCGGGCGTGGTCCGGCGGATCCGCAGGCCCTCGATGGTCGCTCGCTCTCGGGCACGACGGGGGCGCTCCTCGATCCCATCGTCAGCTTGCGGCAGCGCATTCGCCTTGCGCCGGGTGGCTTCGTGAGACTCGCCTTCGCCACCGGCACGGCGTCGTCGCGAGAGATGGCGGTAGCCCTGGCACAGAAGTATCGAGACCCCAGCGCCACGGCGCGGACCTTCGCCCTGGCTTTCGCGCATGCGCAAAGCGACTTGCGGCATCTGGGCATCTCGAACGAGGAGGCCATGCTCTTCGAGCGGTTGGCGTCGCGGGTGCTCTATGCGGACGGATCGCTGCGCGCCAGTCCGGAGCTTCAGGCGCAGAACGTGCTGGGTCAGCAAGGTCTTTGGCCGCATGGCATCTCGGGCGATCTTCCCATCCTCCTGGTGCGGGTCGTCCAGGAGAACGACCTGCCGCTGGTGCGCCAGGTCCTGCGAGCGCAGGAGTACTGGCGTCTCAAGGGATTCAGCGCCGACGTCGTCATCCTGAACGAGCATCCGGTCAGCTACCTGGACGAGATGCACGCCTCGCTGGTGGCGCTCCTCGACGACGGTCCCTGGAGAACGTGGAAGCACCGGCCCGGCGGAGCTTACCTGTTGCGTGGGGACCGCATGCCGGAATCCGAGCGCATTCTCCTCGCGGCGGTGGCACGCGCCGTCCTGAGCGGCGACCGGGGAGAGCTGGCTCATCAGCTCGACGTTCTGCCTCCCGAGTGGCGCGAGTCGGAGTCGGAAGAGATCGTGCCCGCGCGTGAGGTTACGTCCTCCTCTTCGACGACGGAAGCACCGGTGCCTCCTTTGGCGCTCACGAACGGCATCGGTGGATTCGCCGACGACGGTCGAGACTATGTCGTGGTTCTCGAAGGCGACCAGGAAACGCCCCTGCCCTGGGCCAACGTCATCGCCAACCCTGGCTTCGGGACCGTCATCACCGCCTCTGGGTCGGCCCACACCTGGTCGGAGAATAGTCGCGAGAACCGATTGACGCCGTTCGCGAACGACCCGGTGACCGATCCCACCGCCGAGGCGCTCTTCCTTCGGGATGACGAGACGGGAGAGACGTGGTCGCCGACGCCCGGCCCGATGCCTCGCACACCCTCGAGCGGCCGTTTCGTGATCCGGCATTCCGCGGGGCTCACGCACTTCGCCCGCGTGACGGCGGGCATCCGCCAGGAGCTCGATGTCTTCGTGGAGGCGAAGGATCCGGTGAAGTTCTCTCTCCTCACGCTCACCAACGAGAGCGAAGCGCCGCGTCGTCTGAGCGTCTTCGCCTACAACGAGTGGATCCTGGGACGCCCTCGGGCCGGCGAGAACCTGCACGTCATTACCGAGCTCGACCCGATGACGGGTGCGGTCCTAGCGAGAAATCCTTACAACCAAAGCTTCGCGGGGCGCGTGGCTTTCGCGCAGGCGAGCGAAGCGCTGACGTCGGCAACGGGAGATCGCCTCTCCTTTCTCGGTCGCAACGGGTCTCTGGCCCAACCGGCGGCGCTTCGCCGGCAAACACTCTCCGGCCGCTTTGGCGCCGGGCTCGATCCCTGTGCGGCCCTTCATGTTTCCTTGACGTTGGCCCCGGGGGAGAGCCGCCGCCTGGCCTTCGTCTTGGGGCAGGGGAGAGATCGGAACCAGGTCCAGGAGCTCTTGGGCCGGCACGCAGGGGTGGCCCAAGCGGAGTCCGCGCGAGAAGCCGCGCGCCGCTCCTGGGATGAGCTCCTCGACGCCGTGCAGGTGCGCACACCGGACGACTCCTTCGATCTGCTGATGAACCGGTGGCTTCTCTATCAGGACGTGAGCTGCCGGCTATGGACGCGTTCGGGTTACTACCAACCGGGTGGCGCCTTCGGATTCCGCGACCAGCTGCAGGACGTCATGGCCCTCACGTTCTCGCGACCGGACATCATGAGGGGGCATCTCCTCCGAGCCGCGGACCGACAGTTTGTGGAAGGGGACGTCCAGCACTGGTGGCACGAGCCGAGCGGAGCGGGAATTCGCACGCGCTGCTCGGACGACCTGCTGTGGCTTCCTCACGCCGTGGCGCACTACGTCCGGGCGACCGGTGACGCGGGCGTTCTGGACGAGCGCGTGCCCTTCCTCGAGGGGCCGCTCCTCACCGCGGACCAGCACGAAGCCTACTTCGACCCCAGTGTCTCCGCTGGCGCGGGTTCGCTCTTCGAACATTGCGTGCGGGCGATCGATCGGGGTCTGACCACCGGCACCCATGGTCTTCCGCTCATGGGGAGCGGCGACTGGAACGATGGCATGAACCGGGTGGGCAGCGAGGGGCGAGGGGAGAGCACGTGGCTCGGCTTCTTCCTTTACACGGTGCTGCAGGAGTTCGCGGCTTTATGCGAAGAGCGCGGTCGTGACCAAGCTCGGGCCGAACGCTATCGCACCGAAGCCAACCGCCTGGCAGCGGTGCTGGAGCAGACGTGGGACGGGGAGTGGTACCGGCGCGGCTACTACGACAACGGTACGCCCCTGGGCTCGGCGCAGAACGAGGAGTGTCAGATCGACTCCATCGCGCAGTCCTGGGCCATCCTCTCGGGAGCGGTTCCGACACGCTTCGCCGAGCGCGCTATGGACGCGGTGCGTACCCATCTGGTGCGGCGAGGGGGGCGGGTGCTTCTGCTTCTCACCCCGCCCTTCGATCGATCGGCGCAGGAGCCCGGCTATATAAAGGGATACCCACCCGGGGTGCGGGAGAACGGCGGGCAGTACACGCACGCCGCACTGTGGGTGGTGGCGGCGTTGGCGCGGCTCGGAAGCGGTGACGAGGCGGTCGAGCTCTTCCACATGCTCAATCCGGTGAACCACACGCGAACCGGCCTCGACGTGGCGCGCTACCAGGCCGAGCCCTACGTTCTGGCGGGGGACGTCAGCGCCCACCCTGCCCACGCCGGCCGCGCCGGCTGGAGCTGGTACACGGGCTCCGCGGGCTGGATGTATCGCACCGGCCTGGAAAGCATTCTTGGACTCACCCGCCGCGGCGCGACGTTCGCCATCGACCCGTGCATCCCCTCGTCCTGGCCTGAATACGGGATCACGTGGCGCTTCGGGCGGGCGTGCTACCAGATCACCGTCTCGAATCCGGAGCGCGCATGCCGAGGGGTCGCGGAGGTGGAGCTCGATGGCGTACCGGTCGATCCCAAAGCGATTCCTCTCGTCGACGATGCGGGCACGCACCAGGTCATGGTCGCGCTGGGAAGACGGAAGCGGCGCGTCGCGCAAAGCGCCAAGCTGGGTTCGCGGGCGCCTGCCTGAGTTTCGCCCCTTCGTCAAGGAATGTCCATGAAGGGACTTCCACCCATTAACTGGCACAAGTGGAATGACTTGCGGTCCACTAATTCGCTTGACAGTTAAGTTGAGTTTACCTATAATGGTTAAGTCAATGAACCGATCTTCATGCACTCTGAACTA
>Ga0214473_10006520_pt1 | contig 13907 bp, 10 predicted proteins | sample RVTome_7_FD_203509 | JGI IMG/M metagenome (GOLD analysis project Ga0214473, IMG submission 203509) | Soil microbial communities from uranium-contaminated site in the Upper Colorado River Basin, Wyoming, United States - RVT98D197 | ecosystem: Environmental > Terrestrial > Soil > Contaminated >... | reverse complement strand
TTCTTCTGGTGGCCGCTGATGGGCATCGCCTCGTTCTGGAGCCAGTTCCAGGACGGATTGTCGGCCTCCGAGCGGGTGTTTGCGCTGATCGACGCGGAGCCCAATGTGCGCCAGACCGGCAGCCTGGCCCTGGAGCGCCTGGCCGGCCGGGTCGAGTTCCGGGGGCTGAGCCTACGTTACGGGGATGGGGAGACGGTGCTGCCGGACTTGAGGCTGGAGATTGTACCGGGCGAGGCGGTGGCGCTGGTGGGGCACACCGGGGCGGGCAAGAGCAGCATCGCCAATCTCATCGGCCGTTTCTACGAATTCCAGGGCGGCCAACTGCTGATCGACGGGCAGGATATCCGGACGCTGGACCTGGCCGCCTATCGCCGGCACCTCGGTCTGGTGCCGCAGGATCCATTCCTGTTCGCGGTCAGCGTGGCGGAGAACATCTGCTACGGCCGGCCGGAGGCCTCCGCCGAAGACGTGCGCCGGGCCGCCGAGCAGATCAGCGGAGGCGATTGGCTGCTGGACTTGCCGGAGGGCCTGGACACTCAAGCCGGCGAGCGTGGCGGCAACCTGTCCATGGGCCAGCGGCAGCTGGTGGCGCTGGCGCGGGTGCTGCTCAAGGACCCGGCCATTTTGATCTTGGATGAAGCTACGGCGAGCGTGGACCCCTTCACCGAGATCCAAATCCAGGAGGGCCTGCAGCGCATCCTGCAGGGCCGCACCTCGGTGGTGATCGCCCACCGGCTGTGGACCGTGCAGAATGCCGACCGCATCATCGTGCTGGACCACGGCCGCATCATCGGCGAGGGTAGCCACGACTCGCTCATGGCCCAGGGCGGCCACTACGCCATGCTGTATGACACCTACTTCCGCCACCAGTCGCCGGACTACCGGCCGGCACCCGAGCCGGAGGGAGTCAGCTCACCCAGGTGAGAGTCCCGGTCGAGTGGGTGTCGTAGCCGCGCAGGCCCCCCAGGGCAGCCTTGGCCGCATCGGTCTGCAGCCAGCTGGCCAATTCGCGCAGCGGGGCGCGTTCGATCGCCGCCGCCGGCACGGCCAACTGGTAGGGTTCGGCGGTGAGGAAGACGAAGTCCAGCCCGAAGGCGGCTGCGGCAGCCTCCAGTCCTAGCCCGGCGTCGGCGCTCCCCTCGGCGATCAGCCGGGCCACCCCCGAGTGGGTGGTCTCACCCCGGTCGTATCCTCTGATCTGATCGAGTTCGACCCCCAACCGTTGCAGCTGAGCGTCCAGCCACACTCGCGTCCCCGAGCCGGGCTGGCGATTGGCGAAACGAACGCCGTCTCGAGCCAGATCGGAAAGCGTCCGCAGGCCCAGCGGATTGCCGGCGGACAGGATCAGGCCAAGCCGCCGCTCGGCCAAGGTGAGCAAGGCCACCTTTCGGCCGGGAAACAGCCGGCGCACGAAGGGGGCGTTGTAGGTGGCGGTCTCTTGATCCCACAGGTGGCAGCCGGCCAGCTCGGCCTGGCCCTCGGCCAGCGCGATCAGACCTCCCAGGCTGCCGACGAAACGGGCCTCCATGCGGTAGCCCTTCGCCACCTCGTCGAAGTGGGAGGCCAGCCGATCCAGGGCAAGGTCGTGGCTCCCGACGAATCGAACGATGCGCCGCGGGGTGGGCTCCGGACGGGTTGGGGCGGAGCGCCAGCGGTCGAGCGCCAGGCGGAACGCCTGCTCTACTCCCTCCAGGTCGAACCCGGCGGTGAGCGCTTCCAGCAGGAAGGCCTCCGCCCGATGCACCAGGCCGGCCCGGCGCAGCGGCTCCTCCGCCGCGGGCGCCGGCTCGCCGGTCACCTGGGTCCCCCGCCCGTGGCGGCTGACCACCAACCCCTGGCGCGCCAGCTCCTGGTAGGCCCGCTGCACGGTCCCCGGGGCGCAGCCCCAGCGTTCGGTCATCTTGCGCACCGGCGGCAGCTGGTCGCCGCGCTGGAGTCGTCCATCCAGGATGTCCTGCCGGACCGACTCGGCAATGGTCTGGTAGAGATAGGTCTCCTTCGCCACCGGTCCGTCCTCGCGTGCTCCCAGTATAGCGCCCGGCATGGTTGGCCTTGACGGGGTGCGTACCGAACATGTACCATTTGTTATAGTACAAGTGTACACAGGCTCCCACGCAGCTCTTCAAGGAGACACCCATCCACAAGGCCTCAAAGCTATTGCTCTTGTCCTTAGTCGTGGTACTTGTGCTGGCCGGATGCGCCCCGGCCGAATCGGCCGTGCTCCGATTGGCCACCACCACCAGCACCGCCGATTCCGGGCTGCTGGAGGCCATCTTGCCGTCCTTCGAAGAGGCCTTCAACGCCCGGGTGGATGTGGTGGCCGTCGGCACCGGGCAGGCGATCGAGTTGGGCCAGAACGGGGACGCCGACGTGATCCTGGTGCACGCCCGCGCCCGCGAGGACGAATTCGTCGCCGCCGGCTTCGGGCTGGCCCGTTCCGACGTGATGTACAACGACTTCATCGTGGTCGGGCCGCAGGCCGATCCGGCCGGGATCCAGGGGCTAGCGACAGCCACGGAGGCCTTCGCCGCCATGGCCGCGGCCGAAGCCCCATTCGCCTCCCGCGGCGACGATTCGGGGACCCACACCAAGGAACTATTCGTGTGGACCGCCGCCCGCCTGGAGCCCTCGCCCGATCAGGACTGGTACCTCTCGCTGGGACAGGGGATGGGGGAGACCCTGCAGTTTGCCAACGAGAGCGGGGCCTACACCCTGGCCGACCGCGGCACCTACCTGGCCCAACGCGACAACCTGCCCGATCTGATGATCCTGTTCGGAGGGAAATCGATCGCCGAGAACCCGGATGCGAAGCTGTACAACCCCTACGGCGTGATCCCGGTCAATCCCGAACTGCACGAGGGGATCCAGGCCGAACTGGCCCAACAGTTCGCCGAGTGGCTGACCTCCGTCGAGACCCAGGAGCAGATCGGATCTTACGGGGTGGACCGCTTCGGTCAACCGCTCTTCTACCCGGACTCGGAGCCCTATCGCCAGGCCCATCCATAGGGCCGCATGCCCCAGCCCTTCTTGACCGACCTGATCGAGATCGTCCTCCTGACCGTCCGCGTGACCGGGGTGGCGTTGGCCGCCGCCACGCTGCTGGGCGTCCCGGGCGGAGCGCTGATGGCCTTCAGCCGTTTTCCCGGGCGCCGGCTGCTGGTGGCCATCATCTATACCGGCATGGGCCTGCCGCCGGTGGTAGTGGGGCTGGTGGTCTACCTGGTGCTCTCGCGCAGCGGTCCCCTGGGTTCGCTTGGCTGGCTCTTCACCCCGGCCGCCATGACCGTGGCGCAGACGGTCATCGCGCTGCCCCTGGTGGTCGGCCTGACCATGACCGGACTGGAGTCCGTGGATTCCCAACTCCGCCTGCAGCTCCGGGCATTGGGCGCCGACCGTCGGCAGGAATCTTGGGCTCTCCTGGGTGAGGCCCGCAGCGCGGTGATCGCGGCGGTGGTGGCGGGCTTCGGAGGGATCATCTCCGAGGTCGGCGCGGCCATGCTGGTGGGCGGCAACATCGCGGGCAAGACCCGGGTACTGAGCACGGCCATCGTCCTGGGGACGCGCATGGGCGAGTACTCGCTGGCGCTGGCATTGGGAGGGATCCTGCTGGCGTTGGCCTTCCTGGTAAACATCGTGTTCATCCGGTTGCAGCATCGGCCTGCGTGGTGGCTCGGCCGATGAGCGCCCCGCTGTACGAACTGCGCCAGGTTGAAGTCTCCTACCAAGGCCGGAGCATTCTGGAGGTCGACCAGCTGACCGTTCAGGAGGGTGAAACGCTGGTGGTGGTCGGGCCGAACGGGGCGGGGAAGTCCACCCTGCTGCGGCTGCTCAACTTCCTGGAGCCGCCCACTGGCGGCACCCTGCACTTCCGGGGTGAGTCGGCGCCGCATCCAGCGCCGCTGGAACTGCGCCGCCGCGTGACCACCGTCTTCCAGCGGCCGGCGCTGCTCAACCGGACGGTGTGGGACAACGTGGCCTACGGGTTGCGGGTACGCGGCGGAGCTCCCGGAGAGCCGCTGCGCGAGCTGCTTCGCCGGCTGGATTTGGAGGGCCTGGCCGGCGCCCGGGCTGGCAGTCTCTCCGGCGGCGAGGCCCAGCGGGTGGCCCTGGCCCGGGCGCTGGCGGTCGGGCCGGAGGTGCTGCTGCTGGATGAGCCCACCGCCAATCTGGACCCCTACAACCTGTCGGTCGTGGAAGGGATGATCCAGCAACTCCGGGCCGAGGGCGCCAGCACCCTGGTGGTGGTCACCCACAACGTCTTCCAGGCTCGCCGCCTGGCCGACCGGGTGGCGATGCTGCACGACGGGCGGCTGATCGAGGTGACCGCGGCAGCCGAGTTCTTCGACCATCCGCGGGATCCCCGGGCGGCGGCCTTCGTGCGCGGCGAACTGGTGGCCTGATCGGCCTGCCGGCCCCGGCCCGGCAGCGTGGCGGTCGACGGATCGTTTGATGACAACCCCCCCCCGCATTCAAGATATCTTGGATAGAATTAGCCAGTAGGCACTATCGATTGCTGGTCTGCCGACGGCGCAGGCCAATGGCGGTACACTCGGAGGCGAACATGCCTGTCTATGACGTCGCCATCGTGGGGGGCGGGGCGGTAGGAGTGGCCACCGCCCATGCGCTGGCCGCCACCGGCGCCCGAGTAATTTTGTTGGAGCGCGACCAACTGGGCCGCGGCTGCTCGTATGGCAACGCCGGCCTGGTGGTCCCAGGCCACAGCCTGCCGCTGGCCACCCCGCGGGCGCTGCGCCAAGGCCTGCGCTGGATGCTGACCGGCAGCGGCCCATTCCGCGTGAGCTTCCGGGCCGATCCGGCGCTGTGGGGCTGGCTGATGCGCTACCTGCTGGCCTGCCGCACGGCCGTGATGCGCCGCACCATCCCGGCGTTGAACTCCCTGGCGGCTGCCAGCCTGGAGCGCTACCGGGCCCTGGCCGAGCAGCTTCCACCTCTCGCCTTCGAGCAGCGCGGCTGGCTGTACGTCTACATCGACCCCGACTCGCTGGCAGCGGCTCAGGCCGAGGCCACCGAGCTGCGCATTGCCAAGTCCAGTTGGGAAGCGGTGAGTGCGGACGAAGCGCGCCGGATGTGCCCGCAGCTCAGCAAGCGGGTCGTCGGTGGGATCTTCTATCCCGATGAAGCGCACCTGCAGCCGTATGCCACAGTGAGCAGCCTGGCGGAGCGGGCGCGGTCGCTGGGCGCGGAACTGCGGGAGGGGGCAACGGTGCAGGGCCTGCGGATCGAGGCCGACCGGCTGGCGGCGGTCCAGGTCGATGGCGAGGAACTGGCGGTGGGCTGGTGCGTCCTGGCGACCGGTGCCGAGAGCCCCGGGATGCTCGATCGGTTTGGCCGGGCCACCGGCTCCAACGTACTGCGCCGGATCGGCCGGCGCCTGCCGGTCCAGCCCGCCCGGGGCCACAGCCTGACCTGGGAGCGGACGGCCGGGGCGCCCGACCTGCCGCTGATGTTCGGAGAAGCCCACGTCATCGCCACCCCCATGGGGCACAACTTGCGCATGACCACAGGGCTGGACCTGGTGGGGTTCCGGCCCGGCCTGGACCCTGGCCGGGTGGCAACCATACGGGCCGCCGCGGCGGCCTACCTGCCAGGCCTGGACCTGCCGGGCGAACCCGAGGCCTGGTACGGCTTTCGCCCGCTCACCCCCGACAGCCGGCCGATCATCGGGCCGCTGCGGCGCATCCCCAATCTGATCCTGGCCACCGGGCATGGCCAACTGGGGATGACGTTGGCGCCGATCACCGGCGACCTCGTGAGCGCCATGGTCCGCGGCGAGGCGCCGGCGCTGGATCCCTCCCCGTTTCTCCCGGCCCGCTTTGGACTGTAAGACCCGGATTACAATCCAGCCTTCATGAACCAGGCCGTCGAGTTTGACCTCGCCCGCGCCGGCCGGCGCATCGTGGCGGCACTGTTCGCTGTGCAGAGCCTGAGCTTTGCTGCGGTGATCGCCATGGCCACCGTCTTCTCCATCGTCGCCGCCGACCTGACCGGCAACCCGGCCTGGGCCGGCGCGCCCTCCGCACTCACGAGCCTCTCGGGTGGGTTGGCCGCCCCGCTGCTGGCTGCCGCATGGGACCGCTGGGGACGCCGGCTGGGCCTGTCGCTGGCACTGGCGCTGGGTGTGCTCGGCGCTGGAGCGGCCGCCGCCTCGGTCGAGCTGCATTCGGTTTGGCTCTTCGGGCTCGGGATCCTGATTCTGGGCGCCAGCCAGTCCGGGGCGCGGCTCTCGCGTTTCATTGCCGCGGAGGTCACCCCGCCGGAGGGCCGCGGGCGGGCGATCGCCCTGGTGGTGTGGGGTGGGACCATCGGGGCGGTGGGGGGACCGCTGCTGGTGGGGCCGAGCAGCCGGTTGGTGGCCGGGCTGGGGTGGAATGAGCTGAGCGGACCGATCGCGCTGGGGGTGCCGCTGATCGTACTGAGCGTCGTCGTGTGCTATGCCGGGCTGCGCCCCGAGCCTCTGGAGCTCAGCCGCAGGCTGGAGCGGCAGCCTACGGGCCAGGCCGGGACGCCGGCGCGGCCGCTCTCACAACTCCTGCTGCAGCCCGGGATCCTGGTCGCCGTGGCGGCCGTGGTGCTCTCCCAGATGGTGATGGTGATGCTGATGGGCATTACTTCCCTGTACATGCGCGACCACGGCCACACCCTGGACGGCATTTCCCTGGTCTTCGCCGCCCACACCCTGGGCATGTTCGCCTTTTCCCCTCTGGCCGGCCGTTTCTCCGACCGGGCAGGCCGCGGTCCGGTGATCCTGGCCGGGGCGCTGCTGATGATCGCGGCGGCGCTGGTGACCCCCGCTTCGCACGCTGTCCCGGTCCTGGCACTCGGCCTGTTCTTGCTGGGCTTGGGCTGGAACTTCTGCTTCGTGGCGGGTTCGGCGCTGCTGTCCGACCTGCTCAGCCCGGCCGAGCGCTCCAAGACCCAAGGCGCCAACGACTTGCTGGTCGGGTTGGCTTCCGGGATCGGATCGCTGAGCAGCGGCGTGGTCTACGCCGCGCTGGGGTATTGGACGGTCAGCCTGCTGGGCGGGGCGCTGATCGTGGTGGCCGCCCTCTCGGGCGCCTGGTGGTCGCTGACCCGGGCCGAGCCGCGAGCGGTGCCGGCCGAGTAGCGGGGCTCAGGGCTCGACCCGGCTGCTCTCCACCTCAACCGTGCTGCGGATCGAGATCGGCACGTTGAGGGTCTCGCCTTCGGCCGCCATGACCATCTCGCCGGAAAGAGTCTGATGGATCTGGGAGCTGGTCATGCCGCTCGCCAGATCTACCTGAACCGCACCCTGCTGCTCGCCCGACACGCTGTACTCGATCTGAAATGTGCCGAAATCAACCGGCCCGGCGTTCGCACTGGAGTTGACCGTCGAGCTCAGCTCGAGCTCAGCCAGGCCGCCCTCAACCGAGCGCAGGGTGTATTTCGACTCGATCACCATGGGCATCAGGACCGTCAGCTCCGTGGTGGTGGTCCAGGATTCGCCAATCCCGATCGGCTCGGGCGGAAACTCGAATGAAGCGCCATTCATCTGCTGCTTCAAGGCCTCTTCGCCGAACTGCTGCTCCAGAGTCTGGCGGAACTGCTGCTCGGCGGCCGCATCCGGAAGGTCGATCGCCTGAAGCATCTGCTCGTACATCGCCTCCAGCCCCTCCACCTCCAGCACCCTGCCCTGTGGCGTGATCAGCATCGAGAATCCGTTACCGACCAGCGCGCTGAAGACCTGCGCCCCGGGCGGGATCTCGGCAGGCGGGTTGTCGGAATCGTAGAACATGCTCCCCAGGATGGTCTCCTGCTCGATGTGCACCCAGGTGTATTGCACGTCCACCCAGGTGTTCCCGGCGGCGTCCGCACTCCGCACCGAGTAGTTGTATTCGTAGCCGATCTGCTGGTTGGTGTCGAAGCTCTGACCCTGCATGCTCTGGGTGACCAGCTGCTCGGTCCTGAAGCGCACCCGGTACAACTCCCCCGGCTCGAGGTTCATGCGCAGCACCAGGCTGACCGGAGTGCCGCCGATGTCGGCGACCGGCGTGGCGGTCACGGGCCGCGGCGTGCGGGTGGGCGCGGGGGTGGCGGTGTCGGAGGGGGTGGCGGTCGGCGTGCGGGTCGGCGTGGCTGTCGGCCGCAGCGTCTCGGTGGGTGTGGGAGTGGCCGTCGGCTCCGGGGCCGGCAGCCCGCCGCAGCCGGTTAGAGCAAGCAGCACCAGCAGGCCGACTGAGGTCCGTTTCACGGACTTACCCCCTTTCATCGGAGGGCCAGACAGAGCTGCTCGGCTCAGGGCGGGCCGACCCATCCAGTATGGCACAGTTCGGTGCCGCTTTCACTCCAACTCGTGGGCCAACCGGAGGTCTCGCCAGCTTGCTCCCCACAAAGCCGACCTGTTATCCTAGGCCGGTCGGGTCGGCGAATGAGTCCGACCCAACCGGCCCCACATGACCACCGATCGCCCCGCCGACTTGCTTGCCCGCAACCTGCGCCACCTGTATGCCGACGTGGCCTGGTTCGGGGTGCTCGGCGGCAGCGCCATGGCGTTTATCTCGGTGTACGCCGCCCGGCTGGGCGGCAGCCCACTTCAGATCGGGCTGCTGACCGCCGGCCCGGCCGGCCTCAATCTGGTGCTCTCACTGCAAGCCGGGCGCTGGCTGGCGGGCCGTTCCTTCCCGGCCGTCACGTTCTGGTCATCGGTCTGGCACCGGGCGACTTACCTGATCCTGCTGCTGCTGCCCGGGCTGCTGCCCGCCATGCCCCAGATTTGGAGCATGGTGGCCCTGATGCTGGTGGCGGCGGCGCCGGCCACGCTGCTGGTCATCGCCTTCAACGCCACCTATGCCGAGCTGGTGCCGCCGGAGCTGCGGGCCCGGGTCACGGGCCGGCGCAATGCCTTGCAGGCGGTCACGTTGACCGTCTCCTCGCTGGTCTCGGGCCAGATCCTGCGGGTGGCGCCCTTCCCGCTGAACTTCCAGGTGGTCTTCGCGCTGGGCGTCCTGGGCGCCGCCATGAGCAGCTACCATCTCTACCGGCTGCGGTCGCCCGCCCGATCTGCACAGGCGCCAGGCCAGGCGGAAGACCCCACCCACCCCTTGATGCGCCCCGGCTCCTTCCGTATGCCGGACGCATTCCGCCTGGCCTTCGGACTGCGCTACTTCACCCGGGCGGAAGGACGGGCGCTGCTGCGCCCGGATCTGCTGCGAGGCCAGTTCGGCCCCATCCTGCTCACCTTCTTGATCTTCTATTCCGTGCAGCACCTCCCCATTCCGCTGTTTCCAGTCTTCTGGGTCAACGACCTGGGGCTGAGCGACGCCGCGATCAGCGTCGGCAACGCCTTCTTCTACGGTGCGATGCTGCTGGCCTCACTGGCGGTGGGACCGCTGCGAGACCGCCTCGGGCACCGACGCCTGATCCTGCTGGCAGCTTCCGTCTATGGGGTCTATCCGCTGCTGAACGGCTTGGCCACCGGCGAGGTGCTTTTCTGGCTGGCCTCGCTGGGGGGCGGGGCGGTGTGGGGGTTGCTCAGCGTGCTGCTCATCGATCACCTCTTCGACCGAATCCCGGCCGACGACCGGCCGGCTCACATGGCCCTGCACAACATGGCGCTCAACCTGGGGGTCCTGGCGGGCTCGCTGCTGGGGCCGGTGGTGGCGGGTTGGGTGGGGCTGCGGGAGGCGCTGCTGCTGGCGGGAGTACTGCGGCTGGCCTGTGCCGGCCTGTTCCTGCTGGGCAAGGATTGAGGCAGCCCGAATCAGGGCTATAATCCCCCGCTCTTGCGAGGTGAAGCATGGCCATGCCGCCTTCAGAACCGGAAACCATCATCGCCCGATCGGGCGGCTCGGCCGCTCAGCCCACACCCGCCCGGGGTTCCGGTGAGCCGCCGGTGGGGGATGCTCCGATGAGCGGGCTGCCCCAGGGGCAGAAGCCCCGGCGGCGCATCTGGCCATGGCTGTTGGGGTGCGCCGGCCTGGTGGTCATCGGCTGCTTCGCGGCCGGCATCGGGGGCTACGCCTTCTTCCGCGACTGGATCGAGGAAAATGTACCCGGACTGCTGCCGACCGCCGAGGAGCCGGCGGTCGCCTACATCCTGGACACCTCCAGCCGGATGGCCCAGCCCTCCGAGCAGGGAACCCGGCTCTCGGTCGCTCAGGCGATCCTGGCCGAGATCGTGCGCCCGGCCGATCCGGGGCTGACCTCCGGGCTCCGCGTCTTCGGAGGGGGAGCGCTGCCGCTGGCCTGCGAGGACACCGAGCTGGTGGTCACCTTCGCGCCGGCCAACCAGTCCGCCATCGCCGAGGGCGCCCTGGGGCTGCAGGTCGGCGGTGCGGCCGAATCCCCGCTGGCCCAGTCGATGGTGGCGGCCATCCGCGATTTGAACGCCACCCGCGGCCCGCACTCCATCGTGGTGGTCACCGGCGGCGCGGATTCCTGCAACCCACAGGCCGGCGAACTGCTCGCCCGCGAGGCCGAATCGGCCGGCATCGATCTGCAGACCTACGTGATCGGGTTCCAGGTTCCCCCGGAGGATGCGGAGGCGCTCAAGACCCTGGCCGAAGCCGCGCCGGGCGGCACCTACTACGACGCCCCGGATGCCCAGGCGCTGCGCCAGGCCCTGGACACGATCCAGCGCCGCATCGAGGCGCCGGGGATCGCATCCAGTCTGATCGAGGCGCAGGCGACCGAAGACCAGGGGGAAGCGGAGGAGCAGGGAGGCTCGGATCAGCCCACGGGCGGCTACGAGTCCCAGACCGCCTGCGACCACCCCTACTTCCCGCTGCGCCAGGGCGCCAGCTGGACCTACGGCGGCGGAGACTTCGGTTATTCCTGGTCTGTGGTCTCGGTCACCGGCGACCTCTCCAGCGCGACGGCCTCGGTGGCCATGGGCTTCGAGGGCGGTTCACTCACCTTCGAGTGGAGCTGCGACAGTTCCGGGGTGCTCTTCTACCAGTTCGGATCCTTCGCCACCGAGGAGCTTGGGGGAGTCGCCACCTTCCAGATCACCTCCCACAGCGGCGCGCCGCTCATCAACCCGGAGGGTCTCGAATCGGGTGCCTCCTGGACCAGCGACTACACCCTCTCTTACCAGGTGGGCGTGGAGGGGTTCTCCACCGCCTTCACCAATACCGTGCAGGAGTCGCACTCCGCCGGCAGCCCGCAGTCGCTCAGCACCGCCGCGGGCACCTTCCAGGCCATCCCGGTGACCACCAACAGCACCAGCAGCACCGTCTCCGATTTCGGATCCTTCAACAGTTCCTGGACTTCGACCTGCTGGTTCGGCTATGGGGTCGGGCTGCTGCGCTGTGAGACTACGGGCGAGGGGGTCAGTTCGACCACGGAGTTGACGGGCTACACGATTCCCTGACGCACCTAGCGGGTCACCACGAGCCCATCGAAGAGGACCACCAGCTCCCCGGGTTCCGCCAGGCCGGCCATTAATACGATGTCGCCGGCGACCGGCTGAGGGTCGAGGGCCTGCGCCAGCAGGCGCCCGTCGGCCTCCAGCCGCAGGTCGCCGGCGCGGCACTCGGCCCGCAACTGGAGCGGGGCGCCCGGCTGCAGCTGCAGGCCGGAAACCGGCGCCCAATCCTGCAGGAAGCCGGTCTGACCGTCGGCGACCTGCCAGATGGCCGCCTGGCCGTCGCCGCGCAGCGCCAGCGCGGTGAAGTGGTCCAGGTCGCGGAAGCGGCATAGCACACCGATCTCCCCCAGCGTCGGCCCGGTGACCCGTTGCGCGGCGACCTCGACCACCACGTCCTGCGCCTCGATCCGCCCGGAAGGTGAGTACCAGCGCACCCCCTCGGTGAGCGCGGTGAACTTCAGCGCGCCCTCGGCGTAGGCCACGCCACCGTCTTCGTCGCTCAGTATGGCAAACCCGCTGAGTGGGTCGGAGAAGTCGTCGGCCAGAAGTTGGCCGATCGGGGTCGGCACGGCTGTCGCAAGTCCCTGAGGCAAGGTCGCGGTCGGGCGGGTTTGGCTGCCCGAGCCGGGCAGGAGCAAGGCGGCCAGCGCGCCGCCGGCGACCAGGGCGACCCCGGCCAGGCCGAGCACGGCCAATCCTACGATCAGGGCCCATCGCCGCCGCGGTGCCGCCCGGGGGAGCCGGGCGTCCTCCCCCGCCGCGGCTACGCCAGCACCTTCGGGGGCCACGGGGCGCAGCGGAGTCTCCGGATGCTCGATCGCCTGCCGAACCAGGCGGGCGAAATCCCCGGTCGTGCGAGGCCGCTCGGCGGGATGCTTGGCCATGCCCCAGCGCAGGGCCTCCGCCACCGCAGCGGGGACCGCCGGCGCCAGGTCATGGGCCGAGGGGATCGGATCGTGCATGTGCCGCACGATCACACCCAGGGCGGTCTCGGCGGTATAGGGCTTTTTCCCGGTCAGACACTCGAACAGGGTGACCGCCAGTGCGTACACATCCGCCCGCCGGTCGACGGCCTCGCCACGTCCCTGCTCTGGAGACATATAGGCCGCGCTGCCGGTGGGCACGCCGGAGCGGGCATCGGCCAGCGTTCCAGCGATGCCGAAGTCGCTCAGATAGGCGTTGGCCTGCTCGTCCAGCAGGATGTTGCTGGGTTTGACGTCGCGATGGATCACCCCTTGTTGATGGGCGAAATCCAGCGCCTCGGCTATGGCCTGCAGCCAGCGCTCGGCTCCGGCCAGGTCGACCGCACCCAGTCGGATCCGGTCGGCCACCGTGCCGCCGCCCAGGTAGCGCATGACCAGGTAGGGGCTGCCGGCATGCTCCCCATAGCTGTAGAGCGGCACGATGCGCGGATGCTCCAGCCGGGCAATGGCGGCCGCCTCGCGCCGGAAGGCCTCCAGGGTGGTGGCGTCCGGCGCCCGGGCCAGGACCTTGAGCGCCACCTTGCGCCGAGGGGCATGCTGCTCGGCGATAAACACGGCGCCCATGCCGCCCTTGCCGGCCTGGCCCAGGACGGTGAAGCCCGGGATTTGAGGAAGGTCTGGGGTTTCGGATTGCATCACGACCGGAGCCTAGGGCAGCCTAACCCGGCTGACGGTGTCCGCGGCCTCGTTGGCGATCCAGAGGTCGCCGCAGGCCGCGCCGCACGAGACCCAGGCCAGAGCATAGGGGCCGCCCGGAACGCGCAAGCTGGCTTCGACCGCGGCGGTGAGGGGATCCACGCCGGTGACACGGTTCCCCTGTTGGTCCGCCGACCAGATCGTGGACCCATCGAAGAGCAGCGCCCGGGGTCTGGCACCGACTTCCACCCGGGCCACCACCGCCCCGTTGGTCCGATCGAGTTTGACCAGTTGGTTCTGATCGGAGAGGGCGGCCCACAGGTAGGAACCATCAAAGGCCAGGGACACCGGGGCGCCGTCCACCGGGTAGGATGCCACCGCCTGCCCGCTGTCGATGTCGATCTGGGCCACCAGGCGATCCTGTTCACTGGCGGCCCACAGAGATGCCCCGTCCCAGCCCAGGGAGCTCGGCCGCATCCCCAATGGATAATCCCCGACCACCTCTCCGGTCAAATCCACCTTGGTCAGGCTGCCGGCGACCTCACTCGCGATCCATAGGGACTCGCCGGCCAGGATCATGGCGGTTGGGACATTGGGGAGCTGGTATTGGGCGACCTGCTCTCCGGAATTTGGGTCCATCCGAGTCAGTGTCCGACCCAGGGCGCTGGCCACCCACAACCACTCGCCCTGGCGGACCAGCGCGACCGGCAAGATCGGCACCGGGTAGCTCCGGGAGGCCTGGCCGCAGGGATCCGGCCTGGCATCGCAACCGGTGGCCGTCAGACGGGCGACCGTGTCGGCGTCGAAATTGGCCACCCAGACCGATTGACCGTCGGTGACCAGCGAGCGCGGGGACTCCCCCACCGGGTAGGTGTGCACCTGCGGTCCGAACAGGCGCTCGCGGAAGATCAACGCGCCCAGTCCCAGCGCCAACACCAGCA